>Ga0194135_10000796_pt1 | contig 18415 bp, 10 predicted proteins | sample LitLau_LLRF_2013_FD_134024 | JGI IMG/M metagenome (GOLD analysis project Ga0194135, IMG submission 134024) | Freshwater sediment microbial communities in response to fracking from North America - Little Laurel Run_MetaG_LLRF_2013 (version 2) | ecosystem: Environmental > Aquatic > Freshwater >...
AATGTTCCTCTTATCTTGTTCCGATAATGTCCATTCATCGCAGCAGCAGTGGTGAAAGAAGTATTGCATTCGCTTTCCGAGTGCTTGAGTCATTGTTCATTTATTTTTATGTTAATACGTAATAAGTAGTGGTAGTGGTCAGCTAAAAAAGGACTATGATGTATTCGTTTTTTTCTCATGTGCATTTTGGCACAGAAAGTACAAATCATTGCTCAGGATTGGTTGTTGGACTCCCCTGTTGTGGTGGTACCCGAAGATGACTTCATGAATTGCTCTCAAGAAACCTGAGCAGACTTGTGAGTGAGGTGCTACCTGCTAACTTGCTCGATGAACATGGAATTTATAATCAATGACTTCTGGACCAGCGAAAGACTCATTGTCTGGAGGAAGTGGTGGTGCAAAAAACACATATGAATCCGGTTTCCTGACTCACTCAACAGATATTGTTTTTAAAATGACTATTATTAATGAATTATAGATTTGGCTTTAAACTTCGAATTCGAATGACTAATATAATTTTGCAGCAGAGTGAGTGGGTGCAAAAGGACTAATCGTGTGGCCACTGATTATTTCATTTTATTAATAAATAGTTTCATGAATTTCAATGGTAATGAGTGATTCAATAAATTTCTGAGGCGCGTGTGGCTTATTATTGTTTTGTTTCGCATGTTCTAATTAATTATGGCAAAACATCCTTAACAAGCGACGAACCAAAGTGGTGTAATTATCTTTTACTGTAATTATGATTTTTACAGTTTTGTGTCCTTCATTTTGCTAATTTATTCATCAATGACTTTATGCAAAAAGTAGTTAAAATGTTAGAAATAATTGCTACATGTTAACATTATACACGTGCGGCTTTGCTCATAATGTTGTACTATCTATACTTGTGTGTTGTTGTTGAACTTAAAAGAACTTTCTTTTGCTGCAATAAACATGGAAATTAGAATCCAAAAATGAATTAGCATTTTTCAATTTAATACGAACATAAACATCATAAGCATTTAGAATTGAGCATTTCGCTCTGCACCAGATGGACCATTGAGCTGTCAAATTCACGAGAGGAAGATTAGCAAGTAAGATTAGAAGAAGATGAAGATGACCATTCAATGCAGATATAGAATGTAATAAAAGAAATTTCAAGTTTTATGTCCAAGGCTCATCCTCAACTTTACACCTACGCACAGCACGAATCAATCCAAAAGAATGAACGGTCCTTACGGGGAAATAAAATAACTCCACTCCACGATGGACGAACAAACTACGAGAGAGTTCTGTTACTCGTTGTTACATCCATTGCAGTCTGCAAATTCATAAATCACTCTTTTCAGACAGAGATTGTGTATTAAAGTGTCCTAAAAGTGTGAGTCTTGCATCCAAAGTGAACCTTGAGAGGGAGAGGGAGATCCTCGTGTGAGATTACGAACCTTTATGTTTATATACGCCACACACGGTATTCTTTTCAGTCAAGTTTAGTTGGATGATAAAATTTAAAATGTGATTTTTTATTACAAAGGTTGCTGGAAAATTATTGCAGTTCAAGTTAAAATGGCTCAAATAAGTTTTTCACAACAAGGTACATAAGGGAATACAATAATACTGTTTCCTTGTATTGCTGTCTGATTTTTGCTGACCTGACATCGTTCAGGCGTCTCAAACAATGAAGACCACAAAGAAAGGGAGAAGTATATGCATAATACTATATAATATGAGAAGAGTCATTTGACAGTTTTAGTCGTAACGCTTAACGTGAGTCTTCTCAAGAGCATTTGAAACAATGAGTTCGTGTACTTCAACATATGCAAAGTGCACTTACTATACATGAGACAAGAGTAAAATTCATTTCAAAATGAAATTGTTTTATTTTTCTATTCACCTTAAAGACTTCTCGTGATTGAAACGTTACTAGATCCCTTCACCCTTTATTGTCGCAAACATAATGTGGACGCAGTATGGTTAATTTTTCATTGACGATCCCACAGATTTGTTTATTCAGGAGGGACATATCGATTACAATTACATTATAAATGCAATCAGTATTTACATAATAATACGCATATAGTTTCAAGATTATAATATGAAGATGCTGGTACATCTTCAATTAAGGCAGTAAATGAATATGGTCCGTATAAGGAGTTCATTTGCAGTAGTAATTTGATTAAAACTGAAGATAAGTGTTTGTCATTGTCATAAGTTGGCTTTTTGTTTCCCAATTAAAGACCCAATGGCTCAAAGATACTTGCTTGTTGAAAGACAGGTAATATGAGATTGATTGGTGATTAAAACGTGTCATTTACGAGTTATTGTTACTTCAATTAATATATTTTAATTTTATATTTCATTAAAAGGTTTTAACTGAAAGCCGTTGTAGATGCGAATTGAAACATAAATATATACTCAAGCACAACTAAACTTAATGGGACAGACCTATACAGCGATCGGTGAGACGCAGGAATACTTTTTCATACGACTTAAATATCATTGCTGTTAACGAATTGATTATTTATCATTCATGTGCCTTTAATTTATGTTGACAGGATTTTGAGCTATTCGGCAAAAGTTAATTAGTTATAAATTATTGCACAAAAGATAGTTTTTGAGTATAAATTATTTTACGCGGAGAGGTAGTATTTGCAGCAGGTGTATTAACGTAGAATAGTGTCTGCTGAGGCGGCTCTTCAGAAGAACTCAAGAAATAAATATGAATGCTTGGGGTCTTCTTATATGGGTTATCTTGTACAACAAGCATTTAACTAAAAGAAGACTGAAGAAGAAGGGTACAAAAAATTTCAAGGATTTTTATGCAATTTATTTTAAACCCATCTTCAGTCTGACAGAAGAATGAATTGAGTGGAATAAAGTACCAAAAAACAGCAGAGCGTACTGTGTAGGGACTCTATGCAGCATTTAAAGTTGATGCAGACTGATAACTACACAATAATAATAAGTCTGTGTGGCTATACTTAAGCACAACAAAATCCAGCAAGCCATGTTTGGAAGTAAGAAGAAGAAGAACCCCTTGAGTCTATAGCTATGTGTGTGTGTGTACCTTTTATTTCAGGATTTCATTAGTTACAATCCATAAATAGGTTTTGAGGGATTTCTTCACGAAGATTTATTAATATTAAAATGGACGCACTTAAGCTTGTCACTAACGATTAAAAACTTCTTTAAAAGCTCTCCTGATGCCTCTTCATTGATGAACAAGCGTGATAAAGATGTGTGGAAATTTCGAAGGGTGTTTTGGCATAAATTAATTAGCAGAACATTTTACACTACTGAAACTCACCTTGTGAACTGCCGAATGCTCCTAATTTTTGTGTAAGTGCTTTTCACACTTCTTGAATATGCAAATTGCAAAATGATAGCTACCTCGATTCACGCAAGCCTTGTGCCTTGTCGACTATTTCTTATTTCCTCCTGGATACAATAAAAGAGGACAGAGCAGACTTTATGGAATCACTCGACCTAATCTCAGTTATTTTATAATTATTATTACACTTTAGAGAACACTAAAAGCATAATATGAAGGTCACTCGTCACATTCAACATTGCAACTCATCAGAAGAGAGATACTTGGCGAATAAAAAACCCCCCAAAGGCTTCCCATTTACATTCACTCGCTGCTGGATGAATTATTGCTTTCTGCGAATTTGTAGTTTGAACTGATTCTTGAACATAGGATGAAAGCAATTTGCTCTGTGTGTTAGTTTAATTGCACGTGTGTGCATATGAGCATGAAGGACAGATGAATTATTACACTTTTATTCTTTTGATTAAATTCACACGTTTTTCTGCAATTACTTGAGCACATGAGACGCAACGAGATTATTGCGACGACGATGGTGAAAACATCAACAACAATACCTAATAACACTTCCTAAAGGCAACTCGCATACTAATTTTCTGCTGCCTATGATCTTGAAACTATAATTCTTTAAGTGAGAATAGTCTTCTTGTCAGATGTTTTCAGGTTTAGAATCAGGAGACTGGAAATCCCTTTGTTTGTTCTTCATACTGTTATGCTAATTGCTTGACGGTAAAGTATATTTTTATTACAGTAATTTAACCTTATCTGTTGCCTCTATGTCAATTAAAGGTGATAATATCGTTACCCACACAGACATATCCTTAAATTAAGCATATTATGCATCTTGTATGTATGCAGGGATATTATTATTACTTCACGCATATTTTTTTAACTACTATTAGTCAGTCGTATTAAAGAAGGAAATAAATTTCAAGACTGGAAAAAAATATTGGTTTAGTGACGCTTTTAAAGCAGGACTATTTTAGTGTATTTTTCCATGCGAAGAAGAAACGATTCCATTCAATCATTTAAGTATCAAGATGATGGTCCATTAATTTGTGAGCAGTAAATTAAAAACTCGGAACAATAGAAATTAGACCAATCTCAAAAACATATTAAGTTTCATTACATTTTTGTACTGGCATTTTATCATGAGACAACATCTCTGCATGTAAATTATCCTCATCAACATAAAGGAGACGAATAAAATATGTTACTTTCATTCGAACAGAGTTATTGCTGCATTTTGCATCTCAACAACGAGTTGACTTTATGGGAAGGGTTCTCGTGTAACCTATTATGTCATCTTATGTTCACCCCGCGAAGACTAATGACGAGACTTGTGAACCTTTGTAATGGTTTTGACTGGTTACGATAAAAATGAATATGAGTTATGTCTTCGTAAATTGCAGCTTCAGGTTTCACCTAAGTGTGTGTCTATGAATGCCTAAATAAACAACAACGAGACGAATTCTATTTCAACGCAACTCAAAACTATTCAAGTGAGTTGGTTCATTAGAATTCCAGTTGATAATGTAATTTTAATTAGAGATAAGTTTCGTTCATAATCAGACAGACAGACTGATAATCAGGAGGTATCGAGTTCTATATCCTTTTCAAGTATAGACTTACATAGATTATTATCCAATTAGAGCTTTCATACAAGAATTTGCTACCAGTCTAGAATTCCGAGTTTATCGAACACACCAGGTTAACAGTGTGAAATAGGGCGTGCAAAAAGACCCTTCTATTCATGTGAGATATTGTGCAATGTTATCTCCTCCGGTTCTCCGGTCCGTGAGAAATTACACGCTCTAGAACGACGACGACGAAGGAAAAGTCTGGCACTCCTTGCGGTGAGAAGCCAAGATCTGGAGTGATCGTAATAAAAACAGTATCTCGGTTCAGATTCACAAGAACAGAAGTGATCTTGTGAGGAACACGACGAATCATCAGAGAGATTTGTAGAAGCGACTCTACTCTTATGCCTATACACACTCGTAGGAAATGGATAGGGTCTTATTTGAAAAGGCTCGTCATATACATCGAGATCATATAGGGCTACTTATTTTATTTTTCTTTCTTAAAAATGAGAATGCAATGCAATACTACAAGATGATCCCAAAATAAACTTTGACCCGGAGCCAAGAGTCTTCCACTCCGTCAGTCATCCAAAGGAGTTGGACGAGTAAGGAGCATTTCCCGAGAAAGGAACATAGAAAGGGACTGAAACAAGAATACACAACAGCACTTGCATAAAAAGGTCCTACTACTACAACTTCAGTTGCAGACAACATTCAAAAACACATTCAGTCAAATGTGTACAAATAAGTTGAGTCTCACCACAAACGAATTCGGAAGTTAACAAAGTAAAGAGAACGAAAAAGTCTTAAAAGCAACTTTGAAAGACTTTTTGAACATCATTTGAACTACTCTCATCATCATCATCATCATCATCAGATGAAGTCGGCAACTATGAAGCCGGCGAAGTCAGTTAATAATGTGAAACAAAGAACACTTGTGTCACCAATAAATGTCTTCCTTCTCATATCCATATTTTGTCTAAGCCATCACCTTGTTGAGGGCTCGTCAAATCCAAAACTTTTTCCGTATGGGTTGAGTCAACTGGACTCATCTCTTCCCAGGGATATTGATGATATCTCTGCACCTGAGTTGAGACTGTCTTCACCCATTACCTTCTTCGGTCAAACGTATCAAGGAATTTATGTAAGTCTTCACAAAACCACGTTGATATCTAAATATTCCATACGATCAAATGTCATCCTAGTCTCATATTACCCTCAGTAAACATTTGCTCGTACTTATTACTACGACGTCTTCATATGCTCTTCGTTCATAATATTAATTGCCCTCTCTATTAAACAGATTAATCAGAATGGAGTGGTCACATTTCTGACGGATATGCCTTTGTTCGTCAACATGCCCTTTCCATTAGATTATCCCAGCATCGCACCTTTCTACTCAGACGTAGACACGAGAATTGAAGGGGCCGTTTATTACAGGTAAGCCAAGCAGTATTCGCATATACAATTACATTCCTTCTTTAAATGCATCAAAATCTCAGCAAGCAGACAAACTGTTACATTAAAAGTTAAGTTGGAATTTGGAGGTAATCTTCTTGTACAAAGTTGTACAACACACACACACACATAACTACATAGTACCCTTTTAGATTTTTGCATAATTTATTGAATCACACTATAAACTATCGAAAGTGAATACGCAATTGCATAATGAACAGTACACAAAGTTGATTACATGCACATTATTATTGCAGAGTTAAAAATTACGTGTAAAATATAATGTAGATGTATCATCGAGTTTGGAAGTTTGCAATCAATCTAGCAGATCACGATCATATCTTCCTCAACCTCAACTTACCCTACTTGGTTATCCGCACCTAAGGGTATCTATATGTAGTATCTCATCTATTGTATAAGTGCAGTAAAGTATTCCCATGTCGTATTATTGTTACGTGGTATTACACTAATCAAGACGAAAACAAACATGTCCTCGCTAATTAATTCTTTCGAGAATTCATCACTGACATTAAATAATTAACGCAGCATTCATCTTTCTGTTTTCCAGTTGTTATGTTGTAATTTGTATTCATCTGCAATCCTCGTGTGTTCCCTGTCACGTACTTTGTCTCCAGCACAAAGAATGAGACTTCACACTAGAAACCACAAAAACTTATTTTATGTCACATTGTTGAATTGACTCCTGCTACGAATATTTATTGTGTGTGAAGTAGCGTGTATAGTTTGAAAAAGTAAAACATATTTTGGCACTGAGGATGAATAAGTTAGGCTTTGAATTTTAAATTAGTGTTGGGAAAAAATGTAATCTAATATTTTGACTTTTGTCAGTCTTGTTTGATCTAACAACAGATCTGATTTAGAATTTTACAAAGAAGCGTCTATAAATCAATAATACGCGTTCTTTGTTACACTGCTCTTGTAAAGGATTTGTTTAGTTAGATTAATCACACAACTCGCTTGGAAAGTGTAGGAACCTCTCTCTCGTTTTGATGTTGACCAGTCCACATGAGACTTTCATTGTTTTACCGAAAACAATGACATAATCTTTATTTTAGAATGATCAGGTCTCTCTGCCTGGAACGCTTGTAGTTGTACTATGGGAAGATTGTACGATACAAAATTTTTCATGACATGCAGGAGATCAAGTTGAATGAAATATTAAGTGAACACGTCTCAGATCATCGATGGCGTAGCAGCATGCACATTATTACATATATAGTAGTAGCTAGACTGTGGATGAATAGTTCATTCGTGAACCGAACTTTATTATTTTATTCGTATTTTCGTATGTAAGTATCGTAACGAAGAAAAAAGTTAGTCACGACCCAAGACTGGGAAGACATCATCGCCGGTTTGATTTTTAGTTTTTAGTTGCAGAAAGGCAGGAGGACAATAATTTAAAAGGAGTAATAGTATCGTACACAAAAACTTAACTTGGTCACCACTGCCAATATGTTATATTACTTCTGCTGTTAAGAGTATTCGTGTATCAATAGCCTTATGTCATGTACTAATGAGAAGTAGTACTTCACAGAAGAAGTCTCGGTAGTAGATATATGGAAAGTTGTGTTCACCAGTTTCTTCTTCTTACGCATTTCCTTGGATGTATTGTCACGTTTCAGTAATATTTAACCCTGTCAGAGAGCTTCTTCCAATGTGAATAAGTTAACTAAATTATTTGTCATCCACTTTAATGAGAAATCTTTAGTTAATTCATTATATTGGACTAGCCAGAAGAACCTGAATCGCTTTCTTTGATTCAGCTTCGCTGCACTCGTAGATAGAGATTGGCTAAATTAATATTCATATTCGTTTATGCAGAGAAACTCAGGCAGATGAGATATTGGAAAGAGCAAGGACACTGTTCTCGGATCATTTTTCATCAGCCACAAACTTCCAGCCGTTAAGTGTGGTCATCGTGACGTGGGATGGTGTGGGATACTTTGATAGGAAAAATGACAAGGTATTCAAAGGGCTTAAACCCAAGGAAGAGCTCAATGAGCCTACTACGGTACTTTTACAAAAGATGCAGATGATTCATAAAACTTTGCATGAAATTGGCGCTGACCTGATTTCCATTTATGACATAAAGCCGTCTGTTCTTCTCTCCTTGCTTGCGTTATAATTGACTCTGTCTGGTTTTAACAACTTATCACTCAGAATCTGAAGCCCCTTTTTTGCCTGACACATTTCTTGCTTGCTTTAATATCAACTAAACCGTTTCCCAAGCCTGCCGGTCTGGTTATCTCGCCGATTGTTTCCAAATGTTTATTTATTCAGACATTTATAGTGCATGCAAGAAGAACTACAGAGCATCATCGGATTCGCTGATTCCTGGCAGAATGGTTTTTCCATGGGTTTGTAATTATAAGGAAGTTTAATGGGGAAATGAATACAAAAGGGAACAAAAACCTCCCTCTAATCCAAAGAGAGATTATCAGCAGCACATGGCTTCAGTCAACGTGATAGTAGCAAAGATATTTACAAACAAACAACTGCAAATACTAAATCTTTCTGCACGCTGCCCACGCTTATCTTCCTTCCCTTATACTTTGTCTTGCAACTACTAACATGAATTCTACTAATACTACGATCGAGTATAAATAGGTTTTGTAGTATTTGTGTAGACTAGAAATTCTTGGAAGCTTTTTTATTGCACCAGTAGTAGTAATAATGAATGAAACGACTATATAACGACTAATTACAAGATGCAAGCATGAGAATGATTATTACCCAGATGAATCTGTTAATTCCTTTTATGGAGAGAGGCCAGATAGCTGGAGATTTCTCACGATAATATCCATGAATGCTGCTTTATTGTAGACAAACACATATCAACTTGTAATCGGATCGGATGGAACTGAGTCGTATGTGGTCTTCCTGTATGACAAGATCGAGTGGATTCAAGGAACAGGGAAAAACCCAAACATGCCGGATGCAAAAGCCCAAGCCGGTCTCAATTCTGGTCAGGGACCGTACCACTCCCTCAAGGGATCTGGAACTGATCAAGTGTCGAGCATTCATAAGTAATAAGCTATTCCCTTGCTACTACTCTTAAACTCATCCATGCCTCATTTAAATTCGTCACTGTTACTCTTTCTCATCTAAATGAAAGCAGCTTCAAGAACCATATCAGATTACATAACAAACACGGTTCGGCTATAATTTAAGACGAGAAATGAGAGGCCAATTCGTGGGTGGTATTTTAAATGCACGTCGGCATTATCTTCAAGAAAAAAACCGTTTTAAAACATTTCTTGCCGGTTTCGATTTCCCCCATAAAAAATCATTTAGAGTTTCAGAGAAACCAAAGCAGGCCAATTAAACACAAATATTACATGCAATAATGTTGACCACCACTTCTCTCTAATTGATTCAAGTAAGTCGTATCAGAGTGGACAGTTTAATAGCTTTTGAATTCTAAGCATAAAATATGCCTTGTCTTGAAAGTCGTCGTCACGTGTCCGGGCTCAAATAATAATAATAATGACGACCTTGTTTAACACAATAGTAACTAGCCACTAGCCATGCACACAATAATGTTATATTAAAGGAGGGCTAATCAATGAACATATTTTTTCATGGACTTAATGGTAATCAACAGACGATCAAATGTAAATGAAGAAGGCGTATGGATGTTCCGAGTCGGACGCGTGGGAGACAAACTAGAGGAGCCAGACCTCAATGTTATCTTAGGTAAGTGATTTACTAGAGTACGTCTAGTAACATAAAAGAGACTCTGTTATACTATCACGGGCACCATGCTCTCCTTGCCACACTGTACTAAATCATAAACCCAGAGCTGAGATTCTATAATAGCTTACTCAAATATTTTTGCTTCAAGTTTAAGTGCTTCAGAGACCTTGAGAAATGTGGTAGAAGAACATAATTGAGTGACTAACAAGAATATAATGCACAAAAATGCAGCGTGTAGTTTAATGTAGAATACTCTCATTATTTGTACACACACATCAATCACAGTAATAGCATGTACGCGTAGCTCTGCTGATTGTGGACACAAGTCCAAGTTAAGATGAAAAGAACTTTGAGGGAAGACAATTGAGAGCGAATAATGTTCGTTGTACGATGGGAGTAAATAGGGATTGAGACGAGTAGTAAAAAGATGAGCTGAGATTGACAGTCACATTTCTTAACCAACCCTCTTTTAACATTGCAGTCAGCTACGAATGCGTCTTAGAACTTCTTCTTCAAATTGCTCGACGTGTCAATCTGCGTGTGCAGGACATTTCGAACATTCAAAACCCGACTTGCTATGATGTCAGTTTAGCTGTTTGCCTGACATTTGATACCTTAAAAAGTTGAGGAAGGATAATAGTAATGATGATTTTCATCTTAATACAACTTTACCAAAACTTGTTCAGAATGAAAACTCCCCGACAAATGAATGCGAAAGCTCTTCTGCTATAAAAGCACTCCTCTAATTTCTCTCAAAGTTCAGGCTACTTTTATTCTGTTCAGGGCTTGTCTTTCTAATACACAGAAACAATAGTAATAATAATAATAATGAACTTTTCAACCATCACAGCTTGACTTCAACAATCACACAACAACTCAGTCAGTTGTTTTTACTAACAGTTTTAGTACTAATATTTTGTGGTCACTCCTGGTTCCTCTAAGCGGACTTCTAATGATGCTCCTGTGACGAATCAATAGTACACGACCTGGCTGCCTCTGTTTGTCTCTCGAAGCAATAATAATGAATTTAAATGAATGGTGATTATTACTCGTGCTGATTTAATTACCCTGGCAGATTCCTCGTCAGAATCCAGTTCTTCTTGTGGAGCCGGGGGGAGCACGAGTTGTCACAGCCAAGCCCAATGTGTGGATTACGATCCAGGATATTGCTGTCAGTGTTCCCGAGGATATTTCGGCAACGGAAGAGTCTGTTTGACAGACGGTAATAATAATGCCCGCAACAGAATCATTTCACTCCTGTTTGCTATTTTTCGGTTTCTTAGAACTGCCGCATTTATTCCGATTAATGGCTGCATTTCCAAGAATTGTTCGAATAGAATGCACCGTGACGGAGATGAAGCCATTCATTCCCACAATCTCCTCCTATATATATATTCATATGATATCAATGCTATGCGTCCTAGCCTCGTTGAAACACAAAAATTTAAATGCTCATCTGTTAAACTCGCCTACATGTTTTGGCATCTTCGCCAAATCAGATTCTCAGAAAAGATAAAGTTAACTCTCGTGTGATTTATCAGAGTGTTAATTTTTTCATAGTAGTTATCTCTTTGCAAACTCTCTGAGCAAATTCAAATAAGACTAGTTGTATTCACGAAAAAAACTCACCAAAAGTATGTTGACAGTTCTCGCGATCTTTAAGAATTTAAGGATGCGCGAATGAGTGTTGACTCAAGAAATCAGTAGTCTGGAGCTAATACTTAACACTGACGACGACGAGAGTCATCACCACCACCACCATATTTGACAAGTCATTGTTTACATTTCCTCGTTGTTATTACCATAATTGCAGTCGCTCCGATGAGACTCACCGGAAAAGTCAAAGGAGTCCTTAATGGAGTAGCTCTCGAAGATGCGGACCTCTTTTCATACATTATGCCTGGAGATGGTCGCTCTTACACTGCAATCGCCAAAATCCCAGTACGCGTTGGCTACGAATTGCAAACAGTCATCACTCTTGGAACAAGCATTGCTTGGCTATTCAGCGTTTCTTCCAAAGGAGCTCCAAATGGCTTTACAATTACTGGTGAGATTTTTCCTCCTTTTGGCAGCACCAGCAGGAGTGCATGTATTATTTTTTCATCTTCTCAAGTTCTTTCTCAAGTGTCATTATCAGTCATTTATTTCATGACGAATGATTATTACATGAAAGGGTGTATACAGTGAGTTCACACACAAAGATGACCATCATGTTTATGGTGTGTTGTTAGGCGGAGTCCTCAATTACACTTCAGACATAGCCTTTCCCCAAACTGGACAGAAGGTACAAGTCTACCAAAACTTCCTTGGGTTGGACGTCTTCTCGAACATGCGGGCTGACACTCGAGTCCACGGTTCAGCCCCACTTGTCCCTGTAGGGAAAGCAATAGTAATCAACGAGATCAAGATGGAATTCACCCGAGTATCCCCAGGACTCATTAGATCAAGGTCATCCCACAGCTACGGAGTGGAAGGCACCTCGACACAAATCCCATTTACTGTCGAACAAACTATTGAATATGACGAGTGTCCTTGGGCATCTCCAGTTCCCCCAGAGCTGGACACGATTGCTATGAAAATAGGGAGAAATTACATTGTCTACGAACCTCTCCAGAACATTTCTCGATATGCCATTTCCAGCAAAGTTTCTCCTGTCGATGGAGAAGACCCGTGTAAAGATAACAAGGACAAGTGTGGAGAACACAGCTCTTGTGTAGTCGAAGGAGATGAATTCAGATGTATTTGTAATTTGGGGTAAGTTGCGATCCCTCCTTTGTAGTCTTAATACGTGTCATACTCTTCTGTGTAGTAGTCTATGTAGAATCTTACGATTAGAATGAAGCTTACACGATAAAAAACCGTAATGGAAAGTTATAATGTTATAAAATGTCTGTTTGTGACAGTTACGAGGCGCAGTATAATTACGACGACATGTACGGAGACCCCGAAACGAGTGGGAGAAGTAATGGAGGAAACGATCCTCCAGTGTGTGTTGATGTGGATGAGTGTCAGATCGGCACTTCTACATGCGATGTGACAGCCGTTTGCCACAATTCCCCGGGGGGATACAGTTGCCAGTGCCAGCCAGGATATTCTGGAGACGGATACACTTGCACAAGTATGTCGTAGTCGTCGTCGTTAAATTAGCCAAAACATTTTAATGCTCTGTTTAAACTGTCGACTTTCATACTAAAAATATTGTCAGCCGTAAATTCACATATTATGCTAAAAAGGTTTTAACGCAAATTCCTTGGGGTTTTTTTACACAGAGATTCTTTCCTGTACGGATGTCCAGTGTGGTCGAAATGCTCAGTGCTTTGAGCATTCTGTAGGAAATCCAGAATGCCGGTGTCTGCCTGGCTTTTACGGAGATGGGTTGTTCTGCTATGAACCTACTGGAGTTGATGTCACTGATGGTGGTAAATAAATACATTAAATATTATTGACACGCGCTTTAACGTATAGTTCAACGGTCAATAAGATTTGTGTAACGAAGTGTTAAATGCTGTTTAGGTGGAGCCCTTGATTGCCGTCAAGCTCGAAACCTTTGTGATCCTTTTGCAGAATGCATTTACAGTGACTCAAGCAATTCGTACATTTGCAGCTGCCAACCGGGCTACACTGGAGATGGATTAGTGTGCCACAGAGAAGCACCTGTCGACGGTGAGTGTGTTCCTCTTAATAATAAAATACTTCTTGCAACGATTTCTAAGCAGGCTAATAATATCACGTGACTATATTAATTGTTTTCCAGAGGAGAGCTGCGACATAATCAACAATTGTCATCTCGAAGCTGTTTGCAGACTGGACGATGCTCAGAATGAATACACGTGTATGTGCAAGCCCGGATATGTTGGGGATGGATACAACTGCATGCGTTCTCATCATTACAACAACCCTCAATGTCAGTTTTAAGCAAACCTTCTTTATTGAAGTATTGGCGAGCTATTATTAATTATATTAATTACCTTAAATTCCTCAATATAGACCCTGACGGGTCAGCAGAAGCCCCACCACAGCCCATTTGTGTGTTAGGAGCTTGCTATTGCTCTCCCGGATTCTTGTACGACGATGAACGGGGAGAGTGCAAGTATAGCACTTCTCCAGAGGCGTCTTCAAGTAAAAACTCTCAAGTCTCATACTAATCACAGTAATCACAGCAAAGCTAATAAGACCACTTGATAAGTGAATATGTTGTTGCTTATCGAATGTTCCAGCTGAACGAGTAGACTGCGTAGCAGACCGTAAGCTCTGTGACCCTAACGCAAACTGCATTTATGACACTGGAAAAGGAAGGTACGAATGTGTGTGCAACGCTGGATTCACGGGATCAGGACGAGAGTGTACCGCACAAGGTAACAAAGAGTCATGCTCAAACAAGGTTCATATTATAGTTCTTGTTAGGCTTATACACTAAAGTGTAATTCTGTACTCGTTGTGATTCAGACTTATGTTCGACCCACACTGAATGCAGCCCTTATGGAGGATGCCTCTATGACCCTGTCGAACTCAAGTACGCTTGTCGCTGCAGACAAGGATTCATCGGAGATGGCAAGGACTGTCGCCCGGAAGGAAATGCAGGTTGCGATATTCTCCGGAATTGCGACGAGAACGGTCAGTGCAGCTGGAGTGGTCACTTGTCTAAATGGGCTTGTGAATGCAAACCTGGATTCCGAGGGGATGGACTCACTTGCCAAGAAGATGTGATGGGATGCAATGTTCTGCAAAACTGCGGGAGACACGCCGAGTGTCAGTATGACTCCGAGGCTAGAGGATATCGATGCAGTTGCTCTCCCGTAAGCAAGCACACCCTGTACTTTTGAGTGTCGGGGAACCGTGTTGGAGAATTATCGATCAGTTATTGACCAGTTATTTATTGGAATTATTACTGTGAAGGGATTCGAAGGAGATGGCTACCGATGTCGATCGACAGTTCCTTGCTACCAAGACAGGTCCATATGCGATGAGAACGCAGACTGTGCTCCAGACTCGGTTACCCAAGAGTGGAAGTGCCAATGCAGGACAGGATTTCAAGGAGATGGTCAACAATGTCGTGCAGTGTCATCTCCAAGTGCTTTAGCAAAAGAGCAGATCATCGTTGCAAAGGGAATGTACATAATTCAAATCCCATTGGGAGGAGGAGGCTCTTCTGCGATTCCCATAACTGTCGACCCATTCCAAACTGCGACGGGAATTGACATCGACTGTCCCAGCCAAAAAGTATACTGGAGTGATGTGGGAACGAGGTCAATCAAAATAGCCAATTACAATGGATCGGAACGAACTGCTTTCTTAGACGACGGTTGGTTCATTAATTAATCTGATATGAACTATATGGATTCCATATAGTAGACCTATCGTGCATTCACACTCAGGCTTATTATTGTAACCACAGACTTTTAATAGTCGTTGTTGTACACTCGTCATCGTCACATCGCACACACACATACGAAATTCATCACGAGCAAAACGTTTACTCTTACGTTAACTATTCTACATATATGAACTTCGACGTTCATTTTACTCTTTCCACTCCTTCACAGTCAAACTTTAAATATTCGTTACTATTCTAAAGAGTCGTGCATTCTCCAAGTAGTCCTCTCTCTGCTAAAGCATTTGAATTTTGAATGGATTTTTACAGATATCGCATCGCCCGAAGGATTAAGTGTGGACTGGGCATCTGGAAATCTTTACTGGACTGACTCAACTAAAGACACAATTGAAGTTGTCAACTTGAAGAGCAAGGCAAGGGCTGTAATAATTTCTACAGGGTTGGTTAATCCCCGAGGAATTGCTGTGTACCCTCAGCGAGGGTAAGGACACAATATATTTAAAGTAGAATTAAGTGTGTAGCTATACAGGTATTTCAGGTGGTGGCATCGTGTCTAATTGGTAGTATTATTTTTATGTTCAGCCGACTCTTCTGGAGTGACTGGAACAGAGAGTACCCCAAAATAGAGTTCTCCGGACTGGATGGACAAGAAAGGCAAATTCTTGTGGGAGAGGGTCTTGCCTTACCAAACTCGTTAGTGGTGGACACTTTGGGAGACCAGCTTTGCTGGGCTGATGCTGGAACTCACAAAATAGGTAGAGAGTATTTTTATGTTGCTACTAATGGCTTGAATTTTAATGGCGAATCTCTCCTATCAATTTAGAATGTGTCAATGTGGATGGTCGAAGTAGGAGAGCTTACGTGTCTAATGTTAAATATCCCTTTGGTCTTGCTTTGGGATCGAACATTTTTTACTGGAGTGATTGGGAAACGTAATTTACTACACATTGATCCATTAAAATGAGTTCAATTATTACTAATTAAATTGATTGTTAATTTTTAAATGTTAAAATGCAGGAAAAAAGTTGAAAGTGCGGCTAAGGACACTGGAGAGTTATTGACCAGTTACGATGTCTCCCACGGGGGTCCTGGAAAGCTTTACGGACTAGTTTATATACCTTCGCAATGTCCGCAAAGTAAAGGACGAGAACAAGTTTCCTAATAATCTATTAATTTGTATGAATTCCACTGACAGAAAGTAATCGAATGATCAATTTCTGATTGCAGCTTACAGTCCATGTGAACACAGTTCTTGTGGAGAAGAACGGATTTGTCTTCCGAATCTACGAGGTCACAGGTCGTGCAAGTGTTCTGAAAGTGCTTCTCCGTCTTGCCAAGACCTCATGTAGTCAGTCCTTCTATGCGAATAAAGCCATCAATAATAGATCATTGTAAAAATTACCTCACAAGTGTTAATGATAATTATGTGAGAAGCCAATATATTGTAAGTTCCTATTATTCTTAATTGTTAATAATAACTCAAGTCACAAATTCTCTTCACTATATTCGAGTATTACGCAGATTTAGTGCAATTCAGCTTTACTAGTGTTTTCGTCTTCATTCTCTGTTTTATTTTATTAATTATTTTAGTTCACTCATTGTCAGTTTAATATTTATTTTAAACGCTTAACTGTTTTTCCTTTTAATTGTACACTACTGATTTCAAATTTAGCTTTTATGAAGACTCTCTACCTCTTTCAATTGAGTAGCTTTAAGAGTAAGATTGCTTTAATTATACAACTTGAACATTATTCGAGAAAAAGAATAAATAAGAGGGGAACTGAATGTAATTTTTAAAGCATTTTCAATTATTTATTGACTTAATGTATCTTAATTCATACACGCAAGAATATAAGAAGGCGAGATGTTGACTACGACTCCGCATATTCTGATTATGAGCACAAAGGTTTGTTCTAAAACTTTACATATACGCTGATTCCTACGAGTTTCCTCTGTTGAATTGATTCATAGGTTATCTTACGATTAGCTATTGCACGAGTTAAAGTGCGTGTACATACAAATTGCATACTACTTGCCAATCTAGAAACACAATTTCAAACACAAGTTCAAAATTTCCAAAGGATAATATTGTACTTTACCGAAAATATTCTCCCATGAAAAAAATTTATTGAACACTCTTCTGCTCATACTAATTGTTTGCTTCAGGTTTAGAAACTCGTCTATTCCAGGAAATACGCTACACCTGGATAATGTGAAAGCAGAGGACAGAAAATGTGAAAAAGAGTTATTTAAAGAAAATGTACGTGAAGAAATTCTTGAATTTTTAAGCGTCCAGCATTCAGTGGTCACAATAACCTATTCCTGGAGTGTGGACTTCAGAAGGTAGTAAATATTTTGGGGATTATAAGCCTGGAACTTACTCACGCACACCTTTTCTAAATTTACCTGATAGCTGGAATACACTTACCTGAAGAGTACTACCTGAACTCGCAGGTACTCCACTCACGTCTCCCTTCACTTACCTCCAGTACCCTCAACTACTTAAACCCTTGGTCACTCGTCTCCAGTTTTCAGTTCTTCATTCACCTTTGAATCGGAAACTAGCTCCAGTTATCCTTCCAGTACCTCAACCAAGTTTTAGTGTTCTCAATAAAGTATATATACATATACATATCAAACTTCAGCGAACTCTAAGACAATTAAACAACAGTGCTTCAGTGTCTCAATCTTCAGTCAAATATTAGTGAAACTGTGTCAGCCATTCAATATACAAGAAACAAACATGCCAGCTCCAGCTAATCGAACTTGGTAAGTAATTTCTGATCACCTAAATTATAATCTCCACATTGGAAATATATTCAAGCTAGGCAGTCTCATCTTCATTGGATAGGGAAAGCTTTAACGCCAACGATTTAAAGATTGTGGATTCAGATGCTTCAGAGTAGGTTCAAGTTAGGATTCATTTTGATTAAGTAGCTTAGCTTTCAGAACAAAGACACTTTGAGACCTCTCGTTTTCAAGTTGTTAGGAAATACTCGAATCATTTTTACAAGA
>Ga0194135_10000797_pt1 | contig 18397 bp, 13 predicted proteins | sample LitLau_LLRF_2013_FD_134024 | JGI IMG/M metagenome (GOLD analysis project Ga0194135, IMG submission 134024) | Freshwater sediment microbial communities in response to fracking from North America - Little Laurel Run_MetaG_LLRF_2013 (version 2) | ecosystem: Environmental > Aquatic > Freshwater >...
GTACCATCTACACCTACCTGAATGGCATTGCCATAGTTTCTCCACGAAGCTTCTTCTCCTGGTTTAATCTTATAATTTTCGTATCTGTTCTCAAATCCGAAAGCCACGTTAATTCCTTGTAAAGGGTTTTCAAAATAACGGGAGAAATCGAGGTTAGTCGTATTTTGTGCAAATTCGTATCCTCCCGATTCAAATGAAGTTGGTGAAGCAGTCAGCATGGAAGCATTCAGTGAGTGCTCTGTCTTAAAATCAATTACATTCCTGCCGAAGGTATTACTAAAATCTGCTTTCCATTCTCCCAGTTTACCTCTGATTCCGGTAGCAATTGACTGATCCAGGCTGGCGGTAACAATTTCGGGCAGGAAACCATTCGGATAGATCACTGCATTATTCTGATTGAGCTGACGGGGATTACGATAAAAAGCAGTAGAAGTCCCATTCCGGTAGTTCACCCCACCAAAAGCATAAATCTCTGCGTCCTGTGCAACAGGGATCACCGAATTAAAAAATAAAGCACCTCCCCTGTTTCTGGACTGACCGATATTAGGCACAAAATCAGATCTAGTCTGCCCTCTTCTGGCCAGTTCTGCATCTGTAATATCAACTCCGGTTGGATTGGGATAAAGCGAAGGATTATTATAATCTGAATAAATGGTACCACGATAAGGGGTAGTGCGGGAAGCGAAATCTCTGTAATCGAATGAGCCGGCAAGATTTAGGAAACCGCCTTTATCACTCAGTTTCACTCCATAGTTCACATTGGCCTGAACAGTTTGCCCGTCCAGCCCGTCAGAGTGTTTACCGGTATATCCGCCATCCGAAATATTCGCTGTCAGTTTGTTTACGTCATCATTCAATATAATATTAATCACACCAGCAATAGCATCCGAGCCATATTGTGCTGCCGCACCATCTCTCAGGATCTCCACTCTTTTAATCGCTGAAGTGGGTATTGCATTCATATCTGTTCCTACAGATCCTTTCCCCAAACTACCGTTAATATTAACCAGTGCTGTGGTATGTCTTCTTTTTCCATTAATCAGTACCAGTACCTGATCAGGCCCCAATCCTCTTAAAGAAGCCGGATCGATATGATCGGTACCGTCAGTTAAGCTCATCACATTGGAAGTAAAGGAGGGAGCGACAAAATTCAGGATCTGGTTTAAGGATACCTGCGGAATGTTCTGTGTGATTTTCTTAATATCTACGACATCGACCGGAACGGGGGTATCCAGGTTAGACCTCGGAGCACTTCTCGACCCTATCACAACTATATTTTCGAGATCGTTACTATTGGGCAGCAAAAAGAAATCGAGATCTTTGGTCTCATTTTCAGAGAGGGTAATTTTCTTCTGCTGCGTCTGGTAACCGAGATAGGAAACCACTATGGTATAAGTACCTGCCTTTGCCAGTTTGAGCTGATATTTACCGGTAGAATTTGTACCGGCTTTCTGTGCATTGCCGATCACTGCAACGGTCGCACCTATGATTGTCTGCGAAGTATCGCTGACTGTCCCGCGTATAGTCTGTGCCTGCGTGGTTAAGGCAAGGGTCGTAAAAACAAGAATTATCGGGTAAAGTTTAAGATTCATATGCTTTGGTTTAGGTTTCAATGATAATAGTATCAGGTCCTTCAAAGATATCTTAATTCGGATAAAAAACTACCGATTTAGTATACTTTAACAGATAGATTATTCAATTTAACGATTAGTTTATGAAATCATGGACAAAAAAAAATCCGGATCTGCTGATCCGGATTGACTAATATTTTTGTTTAGCTAAGTACTGCCTATTTCTTTACTGGTTTATTTCTGATCTGAGAAGCTTTAAGATAAACCTTAGCTCCTTTTTTGTTGATATAGTACTTTCGGTTTTTACTGTTGATATAAACATCAGAACCATCAGGAGCAATTTTATTTGCATAAGTTTTATCACCTACTTTTGAAACTCCCTTTACTGCAACCTCGGCTGTTTTATTGCCTACCGCCGAAGCTGTACTTCCAATTTTTTCACCGATTGTTTTCTTTTTTTCCTGTGCTTGTGTAGACAGAGAGATTGTACCCGCTAATGCCAGGGTTAGTAACCCAGCTAGATATTTCTTGTTCATGTTACAGATTGTTTTTTAAGTTATAAATGAATAACAACTCCTCTCTCTTCATTTAAGCTGAATTGTTAAAGCGTTAACACTTAAATAACAATCTGACATTTATATTGTTTTACTCACTGATTAAATTTGTCTGATTAATTTAATTTTTCTGTAAGTAATGTCATTTCGATCTGTGGGGAATGACGTTCATAAAGTATAGCATATACAGCACGGCAGATTGGCATGTCCACTTTATACTGCTTATTGATTACATGCATACAGTTCGCGGCATAATATCCCTCAGCGATCATATTCATCTCCAACTGGGCAGATTTAACTGTATAGCCCTTGCCAATCATATTACCAAAAGTCCGGTTGCGGCTAAACTGCGAATAGGCAGTCACCAAAAGATCACCCAGGTAGGCTGATTCTTTAATATCACGATCAATAGGATGCACAGCTTCGACAAATCTGTTAATCTCGCGAATAGCATTCGAAATCAGTACAGCCTGGAAATTATCACCATAACCTATACCATGACAGATACCACTGGCTACTGCATAGATATTTTTCAGTACAGCAGCATATTCAGTTCCGAAAATATCATCCGAAATATTCGTTTTAATATATCTTGTATTTAATAATTTCGCAAAATCACCAGCCGTTTCCAGGTCGATGGAGGCAATGGTCAGATAAGATAATTTTTCAAGAGCCACTTCTTCAGCATGACAGGGACCACTGATCACCAGGATGTCCTCGAGTGGAACACCAAACTTTTCATGCATGAATTCGCCGATAATTTTATTTTCATCAGGCACTATGCCTTTGATTGCCGAAACAATCTTTTTACCTGCCAGCATTTTGGGTGTAACTCCATGCAGGGTTTCCTTTAAAAAAGCAGCAGGAACATTGAGGATAACATAATCTGCCTGCCTGATAATTTCTGTAATATCATTAGAGATATGGTCTTCAGGTATTCTCAGTTCTACCGAACTCAGGTATTTAGGGTTATGCTTGTATTTTTTAAGGTGTTCAATTGAAGTCGTATCACGCAGCCACCAAAAGATCTCTTTCTGGGTAAGATTATCTGAAAGCATTTTTATAACAGCAGTTGCCCAACTACCGCCACCTATCATCGCAACTTTTGGTATCATCATATATAAATAAAAAATCCCGGTTTAATGTTTTAAACCGGGACAAATTACTTATTTTATTGCAAACAGCTCTTTTTACTTTTTACCTGATTTCGCAGCAGGCTGATCCTTAACCTCTTGCTCTACTTTCATTCCATCCTTTAATTTGTTCTGAACAGTAGAATAAGGACCGCTGACGATTTCAGTTCCTTCTTTCAGACCACCTTTAATCTGGATATATTTATCATCCTGAATACCAGTAGTAACCTCTACTTTTTTCACTTTACCATCTGCATAAGTATAAACATATTGTTTAACTGCCTTATCAGTCAGTTTGCTCTTCTGCTTATCCTTACCTGCATCTCCGCCATCACTATTGTCACCAGATGATTTTTCATCTTTAGCAGCACCTTTAACAAATACGGCCATAATTGGCACTGATAAACTTTTTACTGTAGAGCTTTGAATATCAACCGTAGCAGAAAGCCCGGGTCTGAACGGAGAAGGAAGATCTTTTGCTCCGCCTTTAACACCACTGTACGAATCGGCAGATATACGGACTTTAACCACAAAATTAGTTACCTGGTCAACAGTAGTTGTCGCTACACCTACATCTTTGGATGAACTGGCAATCTCTGTCACCACACCCGTAAATTTCTTATCCTCAAAAGCATCTACCTGGATCAGGGCCTTGTCACCTACATTGACACGGTTGATATCATTTTCATTTACATCAACGTTAACCTCCATAGAGTTCAGGTTAGAGATCCTCATGATTTCTGTACCTGCAAACTGGGCAGTTCCCAGAATCCTGTCTCCGAGTTCTACTGACAATTTAGAGATTACCCCGTCCACGGGTGAAAAAACAGTTGCCTTAGCCAGGTTTGCGCTTGCTTCCTGTACACTGGCACCCATCTGGGCAAGATTAAATTTTGCAGCAATCAATGATTGTTTTGCACCATCAAGATTGGTTTTACCTGTGACATAAGCTGCTTTTGCGGCATCATACTCTGACACAGAAATCACTTTCTTTTTGAACAGTTCCACATTACGTTTATAAATAGCTTCCTGATTTATAAAATTTGCCTGCTGTTGTTTTAACTGCTCCTCGGCATTTCCAACAGATGCTTTCTGAGAACTATAAGAAGCACTTGCCCGGTCATATCCCGACTTCAATACATCTGGTCTCACTTTAAATAAAAGCTGACCTTTTTTTACAATATCACCTTCTTTAACATTTAATTCAACCACCTCTCCTGACACCTCAGAACTCAGCTTAACTTCCGTTTCTGGTTTAATTTTACCACTGGCTGTAACCGTTTCGACGATATTCCTGGTGATCACTTTTTCTATAGTGACCTTTTCGGCTTTATCGCCGCCAATCAGCCCTGTCATTGCACCAATTACCAATAAGACGACCAGCGCTCCTACAGTGATGAGTATGTGTTTTAGTTTCATTGCTTTCTTTTTTATTTGTTTGGGGATACGTGCTTAAAAGGTAATTTGCTTGCCTAAATAATAATCTATGACTTTGGATTTGAACAATAAATCATATTTCGACTGGATATAATCAACTTCAGCTTTATTTCTGTTTGTCTGGGAAGTATTATAGTCCAGCGAGTTAACCAGACCTACATTGTAACGTTGCTCAATTACATTGAAAGCATCTTTCTGTGCATTAAAGGTCTTCTCATTGGATTTATACCTGCTGTCTGCAGCTCTCAGATCAGCCACTGCCTGGGCTATAACTTTATTTAAATTATTCTTGGCCAGCTGCTCACTGATTTTACTAACCTCATAGGAAATCTTTGCTCTTTTAACATTTGATTTGATGGTAAGACCATTGAAAATGGGTATACTCAAAGAAAGCTGAATAGACTGGTAAAGGTTAGTGTTGAGCTGACTGCCTAAAGCCGGCTCCGGAGGTGGGGGGCTGTAAGTTCCATCCAAATTGAGTACAAGTGGTCTTTTACCCAAAGCAAATGAATACTGTGATCCTAATGAAGCAGCCAATGTCAGCTTAGGATAAGCAGCTCCTTTTGCTATATTAACTGCCTTTTCTGCCGCTTCTCTGTTCAATCGGGCTAGTTTGATATCAGGAAAGAACGCTAAGGAAGTATTATACACGTCATTGGCATCATAACTTTTTTGTGCCTGTGCAATATCCTGAATAGTAGGTTTAACCACTACATAGCTATTATCATCTGCACGCATTTCCATTAACTGAGAGAGTGTCAGATAAGAAATAGTCAACTGATTCTGCGCATTGGTCACATTAAGCTCGGCGGTAGCGGTCTGCGCCTTTGCCTGTGAAATATCTGCCAGTGTTTTATTTCCTGCTTCTAATAAGGCTTGTTCACGTCTTTGCGTTTCCTGTGCAACTAATAGTTGCTCTTTGGAAGCTTTTAATAAATCTGTATTAAAAACAACCTGAAAATAAGCGGTAACCACCTGCAAAATAAGATCATTTTTCATCTTGTCCAGACTACTGTTTCCTGCCGCCAGTAAAATCTTATTCTGCCTGATCTGATTGAGCTTGGCAAATCCGCCAAACAGATCTACTGAAGTGCTGAGCCCATCTTGTCCATTATAATACTTTTGAGACACCAGCTCGTTGTTAACAGGGTTCAAACTTCTTCCGAAATTGAAATTATTATTAATAGTCCCATTCAGCGTTGGATAAAGAGCTGCCTTTGATTGTTCCAAATTGACTTCCGAAGTAGACACATTAAGCGCTGACTGCTTAATATTCAAATTATTCTGCAGCATCCGGTCAATAGCATCCTGGATGGTTAGTGACTCCTGGGCTTTCAGGTTTCCGGATAAACCTACCGTGACCAAACTAAAAGTTATGGCGAAGGTTAATTTTGACATCAGGCTATTGCTCGTAAAGATTTTCATACAATTTAATATACATTTAAGATAAACAACTCATCAATTTTCGATACAACCATTTGTTATTTCTTACATTTGGACATGTATCTGGTTAAATCCCCCCTTTTATTAAAATGGTATTACCCATCTTTAATCTGGAACAAAAGCCGGTCTGCCAAAGCTATTTATTTAACCTTTGACGACGGACCTGTACCTGTTGTTACAGAGTTTGTTTTAAATACTTTAAAAACCTTTAATTGCAAGGCTACTTTCTTCTGTATCGGCGACAATATAAACAAACATGCTGAAATTTTTGAACAAGTTAAAAACGATGGGCACGCCATCGGAAATCACACTCACAACCACTTAAAAGGCTGGAAAACTGATGATAAGACTTATATTCAAAATTTCAGGACTTGCCAGAAACTGACCAATACGAACCTTTTTCGCCCTCCTTACGGAAGGATAAAGAAATCTCAGATTAAAAAGCTGAAGAAAATTAACCCAGAACTTAACATTATCATGTGGGATGTCCTGAGCGGGGATTTCGATCTTCAGCTTTCTCCCGAAAAATGCTACGAAAACGTGATCAGAAATACCAGAAATGGTTCTGTTATAGTATTTCATGACAGTTTAAAAGCTTTTGACAGGCTAAAATTTGCTTTACCGGCTGCCTTAAAATTTTTAACCGCTCAAGGTTATGAGTTCCATACGCTATAATTTTTACTGACCTGTACGAAGTTCAGGCCAAACTCAAAAAAGATGAATAAAAGCACTTCATGGCCGGTTGAAGGACGATACAGGAAAAACGTTGTTCGTAAATGGACGATAGCGTTCAGTAACGGACAGTTCCATAATAGCAGGAGAACATTGATAATTCCAGGAGTTATTTCAAGACGAGACAAAGGCGTCACAGGCTATACCTGGCCTCAGTCTGATACGGTTCTGAAACGGGTTTGATACGGGTTTGAAACGGGTCTGAGCGTTTCAAACCCGTATCAAACCCGTATTACCCTTGTATCAAACTGAGGCCAAGTATAGGTATATAGCTTGTTGTTACAGCTTATTTAGCTTCTTCCCTACAAACAAACCTTTGTATCTTGTGCAAAACTTCACCTAATTCCGGGAGGTTGATCCGGGCCCGGTAAACCATTTTATTTAGAACATGTATAAATAATATAATGAACTCATATATGGCCTTCTCACCCTGTTTTTTTTTGTAAATTCGCTACAAATAATTTTTCATTATATTACCTTTTAACACATATTATCAATGGCTTTTGATATAGAAATGATCAAAAAGGTGTATGCAAACTTTGGTCCCCGAGTTGAGGCGGCCCGTAAATTAGTAGGCAGACCTTTAACACTCTCAGAAAAAATCTTATATACCCACCTTTGGGAAGAAAATACCAATACCGCTTTTGTAAGGGGTACGGACTATGTAGATTTTGCTCCTGACCGTGTAGCAATGCAGGATGCAACAGCCCAAATGGCTTTGTTGCAGTTTATGCAGGCGGGCAGACCGAAAGTTGCGGTACCATCAACGGTACACTGTGATCACCTGATCACTGCAAAACTAGGTGCAGAACAAGATCTTCCTGCTGCAAATACAGAAAGTAAAGAAGTATTTGATTTCCTGGCTTCAGTATCAAACAAATATGGTATTGGCTTCTGGAAACCAGGTGCAGGTATTATTCACCAGGTTGTTTTAGAAAACTATGCATTTCCAGGCGGAATGATGATCGGTACTGACTCTCACACAGTGAATGCTGGTGGTTTGGGTATGGTTGCTATCGGTGTGGGTGGTGCAGATGCCTGCGATGTAATGGCAGGATTACCATGGGAGCTTAAATTCCCTAAATTAATCGGTGTAAAACTAACCGGCAAATTAAACGGATGGGCTTCACCTAAAGACGTGATTTTAAAAGTAGCTGGTATCCTGACTGTAAAAGGTGGTACCGGAGCTATCGTTGAATATTTTGGCGAAGGCGCAACAAATATGAGCTGTACTGGTAAAGGTACCATCTGTAATATGGGTGCTGAGATCGGTGCAACGACTTCAACTTTTGGTTATGATGAGAGCATGGAGCGTTATCTTCGTGCAACAGGCAGAGCAGAAGTTGCAGATGCAGCCAACGCAATTAAAGAACACTTAACCGGTGATGCTGATGTTTATGCAGATCCTGCTAAATATTTTGATCAGTTAATCGAAATTGATTTATCTACACTTGAGCCTTACCTGAACGGTCCGTTCACACCAGATTTGGCTACTCCTATCTCTAAAATGAAAGAAGTAGCTTTAGCTAACGGATGGCCAATGAAAATTGATGTAGGTCTGATCGGTTCTTGTACCAACTCTTCTTATGAAGATATCTCAAGAGCAGTAAGTGTAGCTAAACAAGTTGCAGAAAAAGGCTTAACCGCAAAATCTGAATACTGTATCAATCCTGGATCTGAGCAGATCCGTTTCACTATTCAACGTGATGGATTTATGGATGTATTCAAACAAATAGGTGCAAAAGTATTTACCAATGCCTGCGGTCCTTGTATCGGAATGTGGGACAGGGTAGGTTCGGAGAAACAAGAGAAAAACACTATCGTTCACTCTTTCAACCGGAACTTTGCCAAACGTGCTGATGGTAACCCTAACACCTTTGCTTTTGTTGGTTCTCCTGAACTGGTAACAGCTTTGGCTATTGCCGGTGACTTAAGCTTCAACCCACTGACAGACACACTGACCAATGCAAAGGGTGAGCAGGTAAAACTGGATGAGCCAACAGGATATGAATTGCCTCCAAGAGGTTTCGCTGTAGATGACGCAGGTTATCAGCAGCCGGCAGCTGACGGAAGCGGTGTTCAGATCTTAGTTTCGCCTACTTCTCACAGATTACAGTTACTGGATCCGTTTACTCCATGGGAAGGTACAGATCTTAAAGGTTTAAGATTACTGATCAAAGCAAAAGGTAAATGTACTACTGACCATATTTCTATGGCTGGTCCATGGTTGAAATTCCGTGGTCACCTGGACAATATCTCTAATAACATGCTGATTGGTGCGGTGAATTATTTCAATGATAAAACTGATACCGTTAAAAACCTGTTAACTGGTGAATATGGTCCTGTACCTGCAACACAACGTGCTTACAAAGCAGATCACATTGGGACTATTGTAGTTGGTGATGAGAACTACGGTGAAGGTTCTTCACGTGAGCATGCTGCCATGGAGCCTCGTCACCTGGGTGTTCGTGCTGTATTGGTTAAATCATTTGCCCGTATCCACGAAACTAACCTGAAAAAACAGGGAATGTTAGGTTTAACATTTGCTAATAAAGAAGATTACAACAAAATTCTGGAAGATGATGTGATCGACATCGTTGGATTAACAACTTTCACTCCTGATGTACCTTTAACTATCGTGTTAAATCATGCTGATGGTACGAAAGAAGAATTCCCTGTAAATCACAGTTATAATGCGCAGCAGATCGACTGGTTTAAAGCCGGTGGTGCATTAAATATTATTCGTAAGCAAGTTGCCCAATAATATAGCTTTAAGCATAAAAAAACTCCCGCCTTCCAGCGGGAGTTTTTTTATGCCTTTAAGAATTCCTGCCACCAGTATCCGGATGATTTAATCGTTCGCTGTTGCGTTTTGAAATCATTATGTATTAACCCGAAGCGGGCATTAAAACCTTCGGCCCATTCAAAATTATCGAGCAGTGTCCAGGCCATATAACCTGTGATGTTGATCCCTTCTTTTTTAGCTCTTAACACTGCCAGCAGATATAGTCTGAAGTATTCTATACGGTCTGTATCATCTACAGCCCCACCAATAAGCTTATCATGGAAAGCAGCTCCATTCTCGGTAATCATCAGGTTTTTGATTCCCGGATAAGATGCGAACTGTTTAATAATATGATAAAAGCTATCCCCGTTTATCTCCCAGCCCATAGCCGTATGTGGCTTTTTCCGGTTTTTAGCTTTCACCTCCCAGGCCTGAACCACAGGTATAAAAGCATTATATTTAATGGTTAGCGGAAAATAGTTCTGCAGACCAATGAAATCAAAATCAAATGTTAGCCGCTCTGTATGCCGCCAGGTAGAATGTGAGATCGCAAACTTTTCCATCACCTCCCAATCCTGCCCCGGGTACCCCATTCCTAAAGCAGGCTCTATGAACAAACGGTTCATCAGACAATCGACACGCGAAGCAGCCAGTATATCGGCATCGCTCTGCGTATAAGGCAAAATCTCCGAACAGGAATAGGTAGTTCCAATATTGGCACCGGATACCTCTGCGCGTAAGATACGGCCCCCATCTGCCTGTGCAATTGCCGTATGATGAACCGCAGAGAAAAAATTAGTTAAACCTGTTTTACCTGGTGCATGTACGCCCAGCATATAACCCAGAGAAGTAAATCCAAATGGTTCATTCAGCACAATCCAGTTTTTTACCTTATCCCCATAAGTTTGTGCACAGAGCGTAACAAATGCATTAAAAGCCATATTTACGCTAAATGCAGTCCATCCTCCTTCTGCTTCCAGGGCTTCAGGTAAATCCCAGTGATAAAGTGTGATATAAGGTGTTATCCCCTGTTCCAGGCATTCATCAATCACATTGTGATAAAACCTGATCCCTTCTTCGTTAACCAGTCCATTACCGTAAGGAAGAATCCGGGGCCAGGAAATAGAAAATCTAAAAACCGAGAACCCCAGCAGTTTAACCAAAGCAATATCTTCGTTGTAACGGTGATAAAAGTCACAGGCCATTGCCGGATGATGTCCCTTTTTGATTTTACCGGATCTTTTAGCGAAAGTATCCCATATAGACGGACCTTTCCCATACATATCTGCTGCACCTTCAATCTGCAAAGCGGCAGTAGCCACGCCCCACGAAAAATCATCACCAAAATCGGATGCTTTAATCATATCTGAATTGTATAACAGGCAATATGAGGATTTGATGTTAACATCATGTTATCTTTACAGTAAGTTTACCTGATTGAGTTCATCAGGATTAAAACTGAGTCCGATTTCTTTCAGTAACAAAGCTGCATTAAATGTTTTGCAGGCCCCCTCTTTCAGTTTATAATCAAAATTCATTTCTCCTTCTGCCAGTTGAATATCAAAATGATAATTCCTCAGAGTACCAGGATATTGATGAATCATCTCAGATAATTGCAGATCATGTGTGGCAAACAAAGCCGGAGATTTTTTGCTAATCATCTGCTGAATAAAAACTTTCGAACCCAGGTATTTATCTTTACTGTTGGTTCCTCTCAGCATCTCATCAATCAGGACCAGTGGATGAGCCAGTGTATTCACTCCTTCCAGGATCATTTTTAAGCGGTTAAGTTCAGCCTTAAAAGTTGAAGTCTGATCATTCAGTGAGTCTTTAATCCTCATATAAGTCAGGATTTCAAAAACGGATACCTTCATAGAGCCCGCACACACCGGAGCCCCCGAGTAAGCCAGTACCATGTTGATCCCGACAGTTCTCAAAAATGTACTTTTGCCAGCCATATTAGATCCCGTAACCACGTCGACTGTAGGCTCATCTTCAAAACTATAATCGTTGACGACCCGTTTATCCTCCTTAATAAGCGGGTGTCCCAGTTCCCTCGCCTCAAGACAGAAAGTTTCAGAGAGCTCTGGAAAAGTCAGCTCCGGCTCATTATAATTGAAAGTAGCGAGTGAAATGAGTTCTTCAAACTGACTGATGGTATACAGACCACGGACCAGCTGAACAGAAGAACCTGCATGCCATTTACTCAACTGTATAGCACACCTGAAGTCCCATAAGAGGAATATATTAAAGATAGTACCTAATAACATATTCAGTCTGACATCAAACGAATTGATAATCCCGGACAATGTTTTGATTCGCTTACTTAAAGGCATTTCCAGATCTTTCTCTGTTAAAAATCCCCTGATATAGGCACTCTCCCACTTCCTTTCTTCTGTCCATTTTACCGTCCCAGAAACCGCATTCAGCAAACTCGCACTTCCACTAAATCCAGCGTGTAAAACATTAATTCTTTTACTATAAACGTAATTCAAAACAACATTGGCAAAAGCCAGCAGCCCCAGTCCTTTCCAGAACAACCCACCGTATAAGGTCCCCAGGGCAATCAGCCCAGCACTTAGAAAAGGAACAACGGCCGTAAATAACTGTAATAATCTGTCCTGTGTGAATTTCAGCTGGTCAGGCAGCTGATGCTCAAACTTATAGGCAATAATCTCCAGCTGTTCAGGTTTGTGATTCTGAAGCCCCGCCCTGAAATGAAACGTCTGATCAATATGCGCAGTCAATTCAGTAATGGCCTCCTGGCGATCCAGAATAGTCTTCAAATCTGCCGGTTTAATGAAACTACCGGCAAGCAGTTTCATTCCGTTAACTGTATTTGAACGATTCACGAAAGCATATAAAGAAGCGTGTCCGTACAAATCCAGATCGGACGAATAGGGATGATATTCATCTTCAAACTCCTTTCCGTCCTTATATTTATTTTTACCCGTAAGCATCACATCCACCTCATTCTGATAAACAAAAAGTAATTTTTCTGCATAATTCAGCTCCTGTTCTTTTGCCGTCTGACGTTTAACCAATACCATAAAAGCCAGAACGGGTATACACATCAATATACCCACCGGCCAGTAATAGCCAAAATAGATAGTAATACTTACTAAAAATATTTCTGCCAGAAATAAACCTAACCTGGCTAAAGAGATATTATTAAGTGATTTATTAATTTCCTTTACCTCTGTTTCCTGAACCGAAACGTTATTTTGATAGCCCTTTAAAATACTATCTTTAGATTTTACCATATCTTTGATCTTCTAAAATCCTAAATATAGACAATACAGAATGAAACCTGCATGAGCTTACATTCAAAAATTAAATAAACAATATTAACTTCATGAAAATTACTTTACTCGTCGTTGGAAAAACTGAAGACAAATATCTGATCGAGGGCATTGAAAAATACCTCAACCGGTTAAAACACTATATCGGATTCAATCTTGTAGTTATTCCCGATGTGAAGAATACTAAAAACTTAACCGAAGCACAGCAAAAGACTAAAGAGGCCGAGCTGATTTTAAAGCAAATCAGTAACCTGGATACGGTCATCCTGATGGATGAAAAAGGAAAAAAATATACCTCAGTTCAATTTGCCAATTACCTGAACAAACAGATGATTGGAAGTGTTCAGCATATGATATTCGTAATCGGAGGACCTTACGGTTTTGATGAAAGTGTTTATAAAAGAGCGAATGGAAGTATATCTTTATCAGATATGACATTCTCTCATCAGATGGTCCGTCTGTTTTTTGTGGAACAATTATACAGAGCTTTCAGCATTTTAAAAGGAGAGCCCTACCACCATGAATAAAAGTCCCTCTTAATCCGGGAGACCATTTATGGAATTTTTTATTTTATGCATCATCATTATATAGAAGAAAGGAAATTATGCAACCAGGAGATTTTAAAAGAAAATACAGATTCAGAAGCCATCCCAAAGGCAACCGCTGGGGTTTTACCATCGCTATTATTATTTCTATACTCGCATTTCTGCTGATAGTATATTATCTGTAAAGGCATAAAAAAACCGGATTGAACAATCCGGTTTTTTTATTGATCAGAAGTTTGATTAAACTCCTTTTTTACTTGTCATATTTGCTTTTTTAGCTGGCTGAGCAGTTTTGCTCGGTGCTTTGGCATTTGAAGGTTTAGGCGTAGCCTTAACTTTCTTTTCCTCAGCTTTAGCAGCCTCTAATGATTCAGGTGCTCCTGGTGCAGCTTCAGTAAATAAAGGAAGTTCCTTTAACAAATGAAACCAGGTAACGATTTTCTTCATATCAGAAGCATAAACCTTTTCCTGATCATGTGTAGGGGCAACGTCTACAAATAATGCTCTTAAAACTTTAGCATCAGCCTTCGCATCAGGAACATCTCCTTTTACCGCAGCAATATTTGCCAGAACATCAATCAGTTTTAAATCTTCATCTTCACCGTAGATAGTAATATCTTCGAGTGAAGCCAGTTTAGTAGAAGAAATACTAGCTACGATTTTAACCTTTTGAGCATCTAAACCTTCCAGTACATAACCCGCTTTATTTTGTCCAACAAGTTTAAATAAACCTGGTCTGCCAGATACGGCTACAATTCCTCTTAAATTCATATATTAATCTTCTATCACTTCTATACCCAAAATTTTGTCTCCTTGTTTGAGATCATCAACAATGTCAACATTTTCAATCACTTTACCAAAGCAAGTGTGATTTCTGTCTAATTGTGCAGTATTTGCTCTGCTATGGCAGATGAAAAACTGTGATCCACCTGTATTTCTACCAGCATGCGCCATAGATAATACACCACGCTCATGATGCTGGTTTTCACCATCCAGTTCACAATCAATTTTGTAACCCGGGCCACCAGTTCCAGCCAAATGAGCCGTAGCTGCATCTTTTGAATTCGGACATCCTGCCTGAACTACGAAATTCGGAATTACGCGGTGGAAAGTAACTCCATTGTAAAACCCTTCGTTTGCTAATTTTTTGAAGTTAGCAACTGTGTTAGGGGCATCCTTGTCATAAAACTCGACAGTCATGTCGCCTTTTTCTGTTTTTATTATTGCTTTGCTCATATTCTATTTTGTAATCGCCAAATTTAGTGAATTGAAATGACTAGATAAAGATTCCAAACCCCATCTAACCTATAAATGTATATATAATGATTGATTTTCACGTTTAATTAAAGAAAAAAATCAATCCACAATATTGTAATTCCTGTGGATAAACTAACTAAATTCGTCAAGACATCTTTGCATATGATTTTCAAAAAGGGCTTTCTGTTAATCCTGTTCCTCGTACTGACCCTTATGGTAAGAGCTTCCTCGATTCTCATCAATATGGATGAAGATCAGAAAAACCACCTTAAAGCCTATGGCATTGCCTACTGGAGTATTAAACAAAAGGCCGAAGTAAGCTGGCTGCTCAACTACAGGGGTGGAAGTTTCCTGATCAGTTACAGTAAGCCTGTCGAAGATGAATGTAAGATCAGAGGTGTATCTTACCAGGTAATCCCCGATGGAAAGGTCACTGCTATCCTCAATGAGATCAATGACCCCGAAGTCAATATGGAAATGGTCAAACTAGAGAAAGCACCTAAAATTGCCGTCTATTCCCCTAAAAGCAAATTGCCATGGGACGATGCTGTAACTATGGTCCTGACTTATGCAGAAATCCCTTACGATATCATTTATGATGATGAAGTTTTAAAAGATAAATTAAGCGGTTATGACTGGCTCCATCTTCACCATGAGGATTTTACCGGTCAGTATGGCCGCTTCTGGAATGCTTTCCAGAATGCCACCTGGTACCGGGACGACGTTAAAACCCAGGAGGCTACAGCAAAAAGAAACGGGTTCAGTAAGGTATCACAAATGAAACTAGCTGTTGCCAAAAAAATGAAGGAATTCTGTGCGGGCGGAGGTTTTCTCTTTGCCATGTGTTCGGCTACTGACAGCTTTGACATTGCGCTTTCGGCCGAAGGCGTAGATATCTGTGCCAGCATGTTTGACGGAGATGCAGCAGATCCGAACGCCCAGTCTAAACTGAATTACAACAACACCCTGGCCTTTAAAGATTTCAACCTGGACCTGAACCCTTCAAATTACAAACTTTCGGATATTGATGTCACGCAAACCCGGAACCTGACCCAGGATAATGATTATTTCACCCTCTTTGAATTTTCTGCCAAATCAGACCTTGTACCAACTATCCTTACGCAGGATCATGACAGGGTGATCAAAGGTTTCATGGGACAGACCACTGCATTCAGAAAAAGCCTGCTGAAGCCGAGTATCACAGTACTGGGTGAAAACAAAGGGGCAGGTGAGGTCCGTTATTTACATGGAGATATTGGAAAGGGACAGTTTACCTTTTATGGAGGTCATGATCCCGAGGACTACCAACACCTGGTAGGTGATCCTCCGACAGATTTAAACCTGCATCCCAACTCACCGGGATACCGTCTGATCCTGAATAATGTCCTGTTTCCGGCAGCAAAGAAAAAACATCAGAAAACCTGATGTTTAATCATAGAAATTCCAGCTGAGTCCTACTTTGAATAACCTGTCAGGCATAGGATATCTGTTGACAGTATAATAACCTCTGGATTGTAATCCCTGGTTGGCATATTCATATTTAAGGAAAATATTAGCTTTTCTTAAACTTGCCCTGATCCAGAAATCAACTATAGGATAAGAATCGAACTTATCCGTTTTACCAATATAGAACTGGCTTACAGCGGGTGAATAAGAATAGTTTGTATATTTTGTATTATACCTCACATCAAAACCATATTCAGTTTTTAAAACTTTAAAAAAAGTCTGTTTCAGATACAGACTATTAAAAGTGTAAAATTCAGGTGTCAGCATAATATCGGGTTTGCTGGTTTTCTGGTAGACTATATAGCTGTCGAGGTTAAACCTGCCGTAAGTCAGTTTTTTTCCAACAGTCAGTTTTAACAGACTGATGTTTCCTGTATTTTGTACCGGCGCAATCGTCAGTGAGTCTACTGCCGGGTTTGCCTGCAGAAAATACAGATAATCCGTAATCAGGAAGTACTCTGCCCCTGCATCCAGTCCGAGTTTATCATTGATATATTTGAAAGACAGGTTGACTGTTTTTGTCCTTTTAAAATTATTGTCTTTCCATTGGAAATGGTTTCCATAATGGGTGTCATAGATTTCCTCCGGTGATTTATTCTGAATGTATCCTCCCAGGACTATCCTTCCCAAATTTTTACTGACCAGCACATTACTTTTTGCTTCATAGAGAAAGTCTCCTGCCTGTCTGCCCTGGAATATCTGCTGTAAATCAAAGTTCAGATCTATCCGGTCGCTGAACCTGTAACCAGCAGAACCTAACAGGGTCACATTCTGAAATGATTTTGTGTATTTAGAAAAATACTGCTGCGGAGGAGGAACCCCTACCAGCTGTGTATAATTATAAAAATCATGACGTATCCCGGCATCGATCTTCAGCTCATTCTTAATCACGGAACTGGACTTTCCACGGAGAAAGAAACTATAGATAAATTCATTCTGAATATGTTGTACCGATGTACTGTCATTGGTATAGGAAAGGTCATTCAATCCGGCAGGCAAAACCGTATGGTCATCCGATTCATTTTTCTGAAAAGCATAAGAATCCTTATCATATCTGATCGTGTAAGTGATCTTGTTTGTCGGCAGAACTTTTTTAGAGATCTCCTGGTCCAGTGTATCAATACGGCCTACAAAGTACATCTGTTTTAAGAAAAACGTATTCTTTCTGTAGATCTGTCTGGCAGTACTTAACCGTACTGTCTGAGACATCCTGTCTATAGATAGATTGTTGTTTCCAAAGATATCTGTATTGGTAATAGATCCATTCTCATAAGCCTTCAGCGTATTGAAAATGGCATTGGCAAATAAAGTGTAACGTTTGTTGGGTGAAGTATACCAGCTCCAGAATGTACCGTTCAGCACATCCCCCCTTTGACGCTGGTAAAGTCCGTTAGCCCCTATCCGGTTATAACTGGCCCCCACATTAAAGTTTTTCTTGATATTCTGAGAATGCAGTACCCTGAAAAGCTGTTCCGCATCCCCGCTATATTGCCCTGCATAATAAAGGTTACTGTATGGTGTCCTTGCCTGGTAATATTTGATGTCATCAGGCCCCATCGCATACCAGTCAAGGGAATGGAAACCAGGATCAAAACCTATGGTTTTTGAAGGGACAAATAAAAGGTCTTTTGCAGCAAGACCGATATTACCTGTATTTATTGTCGGTCTCCTGGGTTGTGCAATCGGACTGAAATTCTGCATCCCTCTTAAGCTGGTATCCAGTGCTAAAGTCTGAATACTGTCTTTCGTTAATTTAAGTGTGGTATAACGGACAAATCTGGAGGTAAAAACAACAGAGTCCTTACTGTTTTCCAGTTTATTTCTTAGAGAATCCAACTCTTTATTCTGGTTCACTGAAGTTTTAAGATCCTGGGCAATAGCCTGCTGTGCCCCAAACAAGACGCAGCTCAAAAGAAATAAAACAAGGGTTTTATACATTATAAAGAAAGAATTAACTGGCTTAATATTTTTGTCATCTTAGGCTCGGCCAATCTCGCAGTAGCCAGTATTTCTTCCAGGCTGACCGGAACCAGCACATCAGTAAACCCTTCATCCGTTAATACCGAAACCGCAAAAACAGGAATACTCATATGGTTGGCAACGATAACCTCTGGAACAGTACTCATTCCTAC
>Ga0194135_10000798_pt1 | contig 18394 bp, 9 predicted proteins | sample LitLau_LLRF_2013_FD_134024 | JGI IMG/M metagenome (GOLD analysis project Ga0194135, IMG submission 134024) | Freshwater sediment microbial communities in response to fracking from North America - Little Laurel Run_MetaG_LLRF_2013 (version 2) | ecosystem: Environmental > Aquatic > Freshwater >...
ATATATAGGTGAATTGAAGTGTAATTGAGGACAAGAAAAGTATGAATAACGAGAGATAGAGACTAACGAAGAGTATAATATACTTCCAAAGAGACTTTGCATTGGAGGAAACAATTTAGTGAGAGAGGGAAAAGAAAGTAGTGGTAGAAAGTATTTGTTTAGGAAATAGATTTAGGTTTGGAAGTTTTGAGCCTCTGTAATCTATCAAAGTCTCTGAGGTTGATATGTATGAGAGCGTATATATAAAATACATATATATATAATATGTATGTATATATCTTTGTGTGTGAGTGTGTGTGTGTGAGTGTATGTGGATTTTAAGACTCAGGTCTCTGTGTGGCGCACAAGATTTCGCACTAATTGCTTATCGATTGGAAGAACGAAAGGAGAGAAAAAGTGTAGACTAGAGAGACTTAACTTTGTGTAATGGTTACAGTACAAAACTACAATCCATCACTCATTTCAAACGAAGCCCAAGGCCTCAAATAAAGAAGGACTAACGGTAAAGAGGAGAGAGAGAGAGAGAGAGAGTAGCCAACCAACCTTTCTGTCGCGAGACTTTGTTCCTTTTTTGTGAACAACCCGAGGCGTTCATGACACAAGATGGACAAACTCCCTTCGTTCACATTCCGTTGAACGTCTCCTTAACTTACCTTGCACACTGTCAAACACGTCATATTTCATAAATTAGGAAAGAAACGTAGACTTTCTGACGCAGCAAAAAGTATCTATATATCTATATCTATATACCCCATAGAAGCTCCACTTGTCTAACATGGGATTTAGAGAAAGGCACACATAAAACATACTCTCTCTCTCAAAACCGAGTTAGATTACGTCTCGAAAAAACTAAAAGAACCAAAGCCGTGTGAAGTAATCCAAGGACAAAATACAATCTTTCCCTTATATGCCTCACACAGTATGAGCAGATCATTTCCAATGGAAAACTATAAAGAAAGTTTGACTACTCTGAGAGTCTAAATCATAATAATAAAAGTTTCTGCTACTCCATGGTATTTGCACTTAGATTGAGTAGTCAAATAAAGCAATAAAAAATTTGTAACAGTCTCATTGAAACATTTAAATTATTGAGTAAAGTTTCAAACTACGAGAATGAGGAGATAAAGAAAAAAAAGAGAGAGAAAGGAAATCTCTAGCCTTCCATTACACACTAACAAGCTTATCTGTCTGACGAGTTGGCTCTTGATGGTCTCTTAGTAGTAGTGGTGATGGTGGTAAGGCGATCAACGCATACACACACACACACACACACGAGAGAAAATGCTCATGGGGAATATAGAAAAAATCACTTTGTAATTTCCTCCTGTCAGACCCAATGAACAAGCCAATTAAGTTCATTTTGGAATAAGGAACGTGGAGGAGTCGTCCTCCTATTACACTCTCGTGTAGAAGTTGTGGGCAACAGACTTTTTTATCCGTCACTGAATCATCCATCTGATTTCGAAATCCGAGACACAGTTCTCATTATTGCAGTGCCTCCTTGCTTTATCTCCCAATTCACTGAGAGGCTTCTTCGATAAGACCCTCGAGCTCTCTCACAGAGATTTACTCATCTCTACTTTCTCCGATACATAAATCACCTACCCACTCACACACACACACACACACACACTATACAAGTCAATGAAACACCCATCTTCCCAAAGTTCTTTGCGGTTGTTCATGAATACACACACACACACAGACACACACAAGTCTTCTTGAATAAAACGACGACGAGGAAAGTAAGTACCGAGAAAGTGACAGGATTCATTCCATCGTGTCTCCTCGTGTGCTGTGCGCTCTGCTGCTCTTTAATTGAAATGATGTCTTAATTAATACCTCACGGATTACTTGTTCACAGAAAACATCCTGGAGCTTACATATTTCATTCTACACACAAACTGAGGTAAATTGTAAAGATGCTTATCCTTTGCATACGTCTGTGGATGTGGGAAAAGAATCATCTCAGTTGAAATATTTATTCGACAAGGTTGTTGTTGTACATGGATTTTGCATTTCCCTGAAGCCAAGAAAAGCTCAATGTACCATGAGGGGATGTGGTAGTAAGTTAAGTGAGCGAAAACAAATACATCCCACAATGTTTGAGAAGGATTAATAGTTGAGAGAGAAGTCTTAGAAAGTTAGAAAAGTGGCGGTGGTGGTGGTGGTGGTGGCGTCCAAGAAAGATGCTGCTGCTGGGAGGAATATATACACACAGGAGCAAGTGAATGGATGGAGAAAGTTGCGTGATGAGGAATGGGTTGTAATTTATGCGCGTTTGAGATTGGGTTGGTGTGTGTTATGAAAAATGGGGAGATTGAGGGAAGAATGGAGCTCAGAAAGGAATTATAATGAGCTCCCATTGCTCACTGACTTTTTAACTGGAAAAGTTTCTCTCTCCTTTGTGTAAAAACAACTTCTCTCCTTCACTTCAATGACTGCGATAATTGAACCATTGCCTAGTCATTATTTTGATGCAAATGACATTCATTTACACAAACGGACCTGCTTCTCTCTCTCTCTCTCTAGCACTTCATACACATCACTCTTTGAACAAACTAAAAGTTATGCGAGAGATCGTTTAATTTAAATTTTGAGAGACTCCTCAATTTTTCAAGAAAATAAATCGGTTAAGATGAACAGAATATATATGTAAGTCATATATACAAGGACCTATATGAAGAAGAAGCTGGTGAAAAGTGTCTATAATTTAAATTCACACCACATGTTTGCTTGAACATTTTATTATTGTTTATTTTCCCTAGACATACTAGCAATAATTTTAGTTCCCAACGTGTGGGAAGGATTTATCTGAGAATCTACTAAAGGTTACCTCAACTCAATAACTATAGTTGTTTAAGTAAAGGAAAGTAAGAGCGACAAGTATAACGAGCACAACAATAGGAGAAAGTGGATCAAGATTGATTTTAAAGTGTGAAGGTTAAACAATAAGTCACGGAGAAAGGAAACACCAGTTGGTACTTAGCCTTTCTCAAGTCATCATTTACTTTAAATGTAAATCTAAATATTGAGCTGGGTGCTGCTGCTGCTCCTTTCACGGAAATCTCTTTGAGACTTCCAAGACAAGATGAAATCTTCAGTGTGTTCTTATAACACATTATACTTGTCTCCTTTGTCGTTCTTCCAGGAAGCATTTAATAATATAAAAAGACCAGGAAAGTGTGGGCTGTTCTGTGTCTGCTTTCTGACTCTACTCAATAATCCTTGTGGATCACTTATCGCTCTCTCTCTCTCTCTCTTCCTCCGTTGCTTTATTTATGCTTCAAACGGTCATCCACACACTTTCCATGAATCCTTCGCTTCCCACGAATTCTACACACACATTCAATTCCGCATGTACAAAAAGAACTTGGCAATAACTTAGATTCTATAAGGTCTCCGTTTGGACGTTGAAGAGGTCGTCGTCGTCTTCCGTTTTCCATCCTGAGTTATGATTTTCCATATATTTATATATATGTGTGAGAACGACGCAACGAGTGGCCTGTTCCTACGCCCATATTTATGACTAAATTCGAACTCTTTAATGGACTAAATGTGGAAATTTTATTGTCTCTCGGGTGATTTATTTTTACTCGCATCCACAGAATTATATATAGACAGGGTTTATATTCCGAGGAAAGACAGACAGTTCTTCCCACTTCGAGAAGACAAACGCCTTTCTCTCTTCTTACATCTTGTCCGGGAAATAATCTCTGAGGAACTTGTGTGAAGATATAAACTGTGGTTTGATTTCAATAAATGCAATTGCCTATGTGTATGCCTGCATATACGAATGTATTAACATCCGCATTTTTGTACATCTGTATATCATTTGGGTGTACATATATATATTTCTTTTGAATGGTACACCGACGCACAGACAGACGATGATAAGAGTACAAAGGGGAATGGAGATAAGTTCGAGGTTGAAACGATACTTTGTTGGAAGAGGTAGCTGGAGGGGAAGCGTGGCAGAATTCATGAATTGGTCTGAGATAAAAAGGAAGTATATAGATGTGTATAATATATTTATGAAGGAAAGCGATTAGAAAGCTGTGCACAAATGGAATGGAAGGATACTGTGTATGACATCCGACATGACATATATTCAGAGGCATAAAGAGAAAGAGAGATTCAACAGTGAAGCTACTACTACTACTACTGCTACACCTTGTACAGAATGAAACTGCGAGCAATGTCAAGGACTGTGTATGCGTGTGGTTAGCTTATCGTGTGAGTGTAAGTGTGTGTACAAAGCTTGGGGAGAAAGGCTGAGCAATAAATCATATCGGATCTTCATCCATCGGACGACAACACAAGGGACTTGAAATAAATGTTGTGTAGGTAGATAAGACTTTCTCTGTGTGTGTGTGCGCGTGTGTATGAGTCAAGGAATGAATTGAGCTGCCGTAAGCAAGGAAAAGGCTAATTTGATGAGAGTCTTATTTCCCCTGAGTGGAGAGGTCTAAAAAGACCCGGAGGAGGATGGGACCATCATAAAATTTGATTTGGAGGAAGTGGTGTGCCATTCACCAGAGGAAATGCATCCGTTGCATTTCTCTGGATTTTCTACTCACATATATACATAACACAAAGTATATGCACATATATGAGTGTGTGTGCAGCTTCAATGTTAATGCCGGCACGTATATATATATAGAGATGTATATATACATGGCTGGTGTGTAGATAAAAACGACCTCACATTTATGTTCGCAGTTAGTGGAGATTGAGTCACATTTGGCAAAACGAATGACTTACTCTTGTTTCTTCAGAGAGTAAACAAGAAGTAGAAAGAGAGAGAGAGGGAGGGAAGAAATTATGGCTTGTCTGGGGATTTGTCCCACACAGCCACTGACACGATGGCTACCACCAACACCACCACGACATGCTTTTGGAATGATACATCGGCAGAAGTACTTAGCGAATTCGCTTCTTCTCGTTCTGAGGTAAACGGAAGTGGAGAGAGAGAGTTTCTTCGTAGCAGTATAAGCCTCGGAAGGAAGAGAAAGCGAGATCAATTATTCAAGATTAACTGAGAGAGGAGGAGGTGTGCACTTTTATTCCACACTCCATTACTCCAGTCCACTCAACACCTTTGATTTGACGAGAGACTGTAGAACAATACAATCTACCTGCATCGCCACACTCTCTATCCCATGTCTCTGTGTCTCCAAATCTCATTTGCGTTGGTATTTGTGCTCAGGGAAATCTCATTCCGTATTGTTTGTACGGTAGAGGAGTCGTCTCTCCTGCTTGTATTATTATTATGTAGAGAGAGAGAGAGAGAGACTCCACGAGAGAGAGATGATGATTTCATCTAGAATTTCTTGTTAAGCTAAGTGTGTACGTCTAAAAGGAGCAGAGGACGATAGTAGGAAGAATACGGGGACTTGAAAGTGTATATAGCGTGGGCCGTCTCGTGACTATATGCAAAAGGAATAGTCCGATCCTTATCACACCTCCTTAAGAAGATTGTCTCATTTCTTTTCCCATCTTATCGCTAATCTGAGACACGCGTTGGAACAAAAGGAAAGCACAATTGGCAATTTCGCTTTCAATCCACTTCACACTCAAAAGATAACTTACCCTGATAGCAAAAACGAGATCCACGACAATGCGAATTGTGTTGGGCTTGCGAAATACACAACGCGTTACTTACTTTCTCTAGTTTACTACAAGTACAACAACACTTGTTCATTTCACTTTCTTCGTCTCTGTGGATCGCTTGTTTCACCATTTTTATTGCCCAAAGTTAGTACACATTGTTCCGAGACGGCCGTACTGCATAATTTTTTGTATCCATACACAATATTAAAGTTGATATATGAGAGTTATTATTATTTCCATTCTACCATTGACACATCTCTACGTAGTAGATATACCAAATAGAACTGCTGTCCGAAGCAGTGCTGATAAGCTCGAGATGAACGACTCCTCAGGGTACAATTGTTCTTGCACTTTCCTTCTTTTGCTGTATTGTGTGTGTGTGTATGTGCATGGCCATATAATATTTGTGTGTTCTCGAACTTTATTCAGTATAATAAGTAAAGATACAAAGTTGTACTTTATGAGGTTGAGTTGTGGGTCTGTCGCTTTCACCTGGGATGTTGTGGCTCCTGAATGAGCTGTTAAATAAACGACGAGGAGCTTTGCGTGTGTGCATATATGTATATGTATATGTGTGTGTGTGGGTTGGTTTGCATGAGTTGGCTGATATATTCCATAGTTGTACCTCTCACGTTGTTTGTTCAATGACTCAGAGATGTGCAATTATTTGCTCAGAAGGGGAGACTTTCTCCCACCATTATGATTATTTGTTTGAACTTCGCTGAGTACTTTTGTGATGGGCTGAGAGGATATATAGATATACATTTGAGATTGGGCGAGTGCAATAATGCAAATCGCCTTGCTTAAGTTCCATGTGAGGATATCACTGCGAGTGACAAATCAAAGCCTTGGGAAATCAATTTCAAGTGCTTTCGTCGTCGAATGTGTGAAGCACACGCAGGAGACAACTAATGTTAAAGTGCACGAGGAAACAGGACAAGTAGAAAAGCTTTCCGCAAATAAACCCATTCATTGGGTAAAATACATGTAGAGATGTGTTGTGGTTAAAAGGCGTCTCTACTAACTTAAAGGCTGTTGACTGTGTTTGTGTATTCTCTATATGCCAATACCTAATGGTCACGCATAAGACAAACACACACACACACATATCTGTAAATATACATACATAATGGATTCAGCCGGTTTTCCTGGACACAATGACACACACCCACAAACGACCATTTAAACCTGCTTTAATCCCCGTTGAAACTCGATTGAACAGGATCCTCTCTCTCTCTCTCTCTCTCTGTGTTCGTGCATATTTGAAGGGACAGCAGTCGAACGAAAAACGGAATTTAATTGAAAATTGAACCACCTCTGTGTATATAGTGAAAGTAAATTGATGAACACCCACAGGGAAGACCCACGCAGAGCTTTCAGCTTTCCCAGATGATTGTTCACGAGAGTTTTACACACGGGGGAGGAATTGACATTTGCTTGATAAGTAGAGAGAGAGAAAGGTCCAGTATTGCCTCAGGAGATACTTAAGCTCACAAGAGATTCCACCCATAACCGACTTTTATGTTTTAGTATTAGTAAGTTTTTGTTTGTGGAGATGAGAGTGTGAGGATGAGTGTGGTGGAAATATTAGACGATGTTTGCGTAATGTGTGTGAGTGAGGCAACCAGGTTGGCAAATGTATATTGACATTGTTTTATACATACCGACATCAGTGTATGTGGTGGCATTCATTCGTTCATATATGACTTGTTAGGAGAAGTTAACGAGAAGTAGGGAGAGCAGAAGAGGAGGCTTAGCAAGTTGGATCCACCTGGGCTCAAACGAAACTTTTACTAGGAGAAACTTTCTCAATCCTTATTCGGTTTGTTTTTTTGGAGAAAGCCGTGACGACGACGATAAATTTGATAGCACAAGCCCAACTGTCTTCTCTCGTAATGGAAACTAGAAGAAGGTCTTTTTCGTCACACTCCATCTCCTTCTCATTTTTTGACCACCACTCTCCAAAGTACAAACGACTTATCCGAGACCTCCTGTCCTTTCCAATAAATCTCTTTCGTATATATTTGCTCAGATGTGAAAGTAGAACACAACAGGAAACAAACAAGCTCGAGTTTTATGAAAACATGACGTAACTTTTTATAAAGCCACTATGGGTTCGTATACATGAAGGGAAGCGGAGTTCTCTCTGCTTCTGGCATACACACACGCGTGTACTCTCCGAGTTCCCCAATGTAATTAGAATTGTTCAGAAGAATTAATAAATGTGACAGCTAAACTAATTTGTGTTCCATGCCTTGCTCGACCATAAGTGGGAGTTACACACATTGCAAACACACTAAAACTTTGATGAATGAATGGACTAGCAAAATATAATATGTAATATGACTTTGTTTACTCGTTCACTTTTATCTGGATTTACACGCGTAATAATAACCACGTTGGCCTCGCGTACTCATTGCTGCCTTTGTCTCGTAGTCACAAATATACCTAAACACATGTTCACGGATCATTAGGGTTTTGTATTAATGATTTAATTGCAATTAACTGCTCATTCATTGCGTGAATGAGTATGAAGAATGTCGTGGAACACACAGGGAATGTGTATCATTTACATTAGAGGCAGGCGTGGCCGAGGGAGGGAGGAAGTTTTAAGTATTTTTGGTATGCGAATAAGCAGGAGAGTAATAAATCTCAAATGTTTGAATGGAAAGTTGGAATGGTCATATCATACATATATATAGAGAGAGAGAAAGAGAAAGTAAAAGCCATTCAGGAGTTATAATCATTGATAAGTAAGGAGAGACAAAGTATAATTGAAAGAGGGTATTTGTGGGAGGATGAGTTATGGGAGGATGCAAAGGGCGATGAAGTTCCATTGGGGCTTGGCCCTTGGGACATTTTTATCACGGAATAAAAAGGCGACATTGATTTCTCGCTTGGCCACCATGACTTAAGCCTCCGTTCCTTTATTCTTTAAGAAGGGACGGAGGAGTGGGAATGGTGGGAGAAAGCGATAACATAATTTAAAGAGAGAAAGTTAGAAGAGCCGTTTAGACTCCTGCACCGTGAAATATTGAAACGGAATGACCTCTGCAATAAACAGCTCCACACAGTTCGGACTACACACGCTTCTCTCTCTTCTTTCGCTTTCTTATTTCTTCTCTGAATTTACTCCATGCTGAGGAGATTTCTTTGAACAACTGCAGGGATTGAAAAACAATTGTGAGAAATGAACCACACTCCTATGTATACATATATTCACTATGCCTTCGCTAGTCACAACTACTATTTTCTGCATAATTGTTCCAGCAAATCTCAACTGGGCTTATATACTGATATTTCGGTATAAAGTCACATATATAGTCATACATGCATAATACCCGTGCATGCATGTTTGTCTATGATTATAAAGAAGCATCCAATTCAAACAAACATATGTGTGTGCTACTTTAGAGTGAAATTTGTGAGAGCCAACACAGAATTCGGAAGTGTTTAGCTGAGAGATAAGATGAATACTCGTGAAAAATATGAGTTTTTAGAACTCTTTGTTGCGACGTATGCTGTTTCCTACGTAAACACACATACACACAAACTGAGATTGAAAGTAGCCTGCTCGTCGTCGTCGTTTCCAATTTGAAGAGGAAATCTCTCCACCCAATCGAAAGAAGATTGGATAGTTAAAGTGTATTTTATGGATGGATGAGGAAACAAGTAGTGCAAAATGTTTTTATTTACCTTTTTTCTTTAAAATACCTTCGAATAGATGAGCCGAGTTTACGGTAGACATCAATAGAACTCTCATGCATATATGGGAGTCTGTCTGTGTATAGATATAAGTGTGTGAGTGTATGTTATTGATAGCAGACTGGGACTCACTAAAATTCTAAAGTGGATATACATAGATATGTGTTTGTGTGCGTTAGTGAGTGTATATATATATATCGATTGGAATATTTCTTCTTCTCCGTTGTTTCCTTTTCTCTCCAAAGGAAATCCATTTTTCTCGACATGAGTACACACACATATATATAAATATATGTGTGAGTAGTGAACAAACCGTATTTTTCCTTTTTTGGTTCCTCTTTCCACTTTCACTTCTTGAAAGAAATAGTTTGGCTTAAATAGATCGTTCACGGGGAAATAAATCTCACGCTGTTTCACCAAATGGATATTTAAGTCGGGTTCTTTCTCTCTCACTCTCTCTCCAAAACATGCTTAAATGAATACTAAATTCTGTACATGAGAAATAAACTCTCACTACAGACTTTACACACAATTCCAACAGGAGACCAGTTCTATTTTATTGATTACATGTGTTGCTAGAGGTCTTCGTTGTGCTACATTTATTTAGTCACCGGTACTAAATTCATCTTCCACCAACTACATTTAAATATACTCTATCTGCCCCCTTCACTTACAATTTAGCAAACTTGAATTTTTCCTAGGCTCAAATTCTCAAATGCAAATCATTACTTTTGTTATTCCTCCGAGGGCAAATTTTACTAAACTTTTTTGCTTTTTAGAAAGTCTGTTGCTGTCGGTACGAGTAAACTTCTGTTTTACTTTTTTCATAAGAAACTTGAGAGTGCTTTAAAAAGGGAATTGCAACTAGAACATGATCTTCGATAAAGGTGTTAAGATTTCGGAAGGTGATCGAATTTTAAGTTTATGTGTAGTTTCCTTAGGCTGTGTGCACATCCTCGTCCTTATATAACAGAGTTATATAAAAGAAATTCTAGAGAGAGAGCAGAAAGCAAGAAAAAGTTTGAGTGAAGTAGTTGTGCAACACACGATAAGTGAAATCTCAGACAGCTCAATGTTGTTTGAAATTATTCTCACGAAAAAGGAAATCCCTAGAAAATGCTTTGGTTTACGCAGTATAGAATAAAATGATCTCCTAGAAATGCTTGAGTTTGGGATAATAATAATAATTCTTACGTAAGGTTGAAGGTGTTATATATTCTTGTGATTAGATTACACAGGGAGGAGTTGAATGGAATGGTCACCTGTCTAATGGGATAACTTTCATGTTGGTGAAAACCCCTGACTGAATTTTGCATCGAAATAATGACTACTTACATTGCATTGTTCTCCATGCATATCTACGTCTTGAGAAAAGCGGAGACAAAAGTTTGAAAAGAAAAGTGTACGAGACTTCCTCTACTTTAAATTTGAAAAGACAATGATTATTCTTAAGTCTAGAATAAATTGAATAGAGGACAAAAGAATGAAGCCAGAGATGATGACGATGGTGGTTTGTACAAGTGTCAAAGTGTCATGTGGAATGATCCAACATTAAAATTGGTTGTTACACAAACAATAAAACACTTGGTTTTTTGTTATTCACATCGTTGCGGTTACCTAAGCTTTAAATTTCAAATGCTAATTCAAGGGAAAGTCCTCTCTGGGTTGACAGAAGAAGAAAGTGAATCTCTTTTGAAACGAGACGCGAAAGAGAGAGAGGAGCTTCCTCCTGGAAAAAGAACTGTCAGACTTGCAAAGAAATTCCGACAAACAGGAATTAATTTCCGCAAGTTGGGAACAACTAAAGTGGAAGTACAAAGAAGAGAAGAAGAATCCACTTGAGTTGTTAAAACTTAGAGAAGGGCGTGTGTGTGTGTGTAAGATGAAGCTGATATGGTGGTGGCTGGTGGTGTGTGTACCTTTTATACAGTTCTTAATGGAAGTTATGCCACACTCTTCTGCATATCTCTCTCTCTCTCTGTTCCTTAATATGCGAGTTTCACACACACATCCAATTTCGTCGCATTAAGGTACATAGGACAAAGAAAGCCTTCACACACACCTTCTTCATAGAAAGCCACTTTGGATTTGATTGGATTGATAAGTAGGGCGTTTTTAGGTAGCTCCTCTGCATATGAAGGTATGGATATTGGATGTAATTTCATTTTAAGACTGGAGAAAGAAGACGGTAATTTGGGTGAGATGGATGAACGACGAGTGAGATGGAGTGATGATTTTTTCCCTGAGAAATGGAGACGTGTGAATGAATGAAATTGAAAAATGACTGTGTAGCTTGTTTAGGAAATGACTTCAAAGGAGAGGGAGGAAATGTGCATGCAGTTTTTCTTCTCTAAGACATACATTATTATGTTTGTGTATGAAGCTATCCCAAAAGAGTGAGGTTCTTTTCCTCCGTGGTGTGGTTGTTGTGTGTGGTGGTGTAGTGTGCGGTATAGCAGCAGTCATCCCGTCGTCGTTTTCCCGTTGTAACGAAAACGAATAAAACATAAAAATAAAATAGTCCAATAGAAGGGAATAAAAAGTAAGGAATCACAAAGAGAAGAAACTTTGGTCGTTTCCATATCCTATGGATAACATTGAGAAATGGGCCATCCACGCATTTCTCTTGTAAACGACCTAACAAGTAGTCTCCCTTGTCTCCCATGCAATATAATGTTCAGTTGGTGGCATAGTACAAGTCAATATTACTCATGGACACTCCGTGTCGAAAGAAAGGAGAAAAATGGATAGAAACGAAGATGAAGAAAACACAAACACGTATAGAGAGACATTAATCTTTTATGATTTTGCTGCGGAAACTATCTATACATATGCGGTGGAGACCACAACTACTAAAATTGGAGTTTGAAATGTGTGTGAGTGTGTAAGGAAGAATCGACTGAGGAGGCGATGATAGTGCCGTGTGTGATTATATGCTAGCTTTGTGCAGTAGTATATGTCCTGTGATGACTTTTATTTAATTAGAGAAAATGACGGTTGGTGGTGGTGAAAGTGGTGTGTGGGTGATCCTTGAGAGAAATGTGTATTATTACAGTGTAGCGTCTCTTTCGTCCCATTTTACATGATTTATTACGTGTCACTTTCTCTATTTCTTGTTCGATTCCTCAGCTGCTCTGTGTGTGTGTGGGGAAATTGAGGAGGAAGGAAACAACGACTACTATACCACACCACTTCGAAGAGGACTCCTACTACTACTTCCATTGGCACATGTTGTTTGCTCACTCGTGATGAATAAATGTTGGAGCCACAACCACTCTGAGCTTAGCTACTACTACTACTACTACTACACTTTGCTTGGGGAAAGCAGCTCCTATATATATAAATGTGGTTTCTCCTCATTGAAACGTCCAAACTGTTGTCAAGCAATGACCGAAATTTATTTATGGCTGTACAAAAGAGAAACGAATCTTGTTGGTAGGTTGAGCTGTCTCTCTCTCTCTCTCTCCCTTTAATACTTACAACAACATCTCTTTTTCAAAAGAAGTTGTGTATGGGAGTCCCATTGCTGTCATCATCGTTTGAATCCGACAACAAAAATGTTCTAAACCCCGTGTGTGTATTTGTGTATGTTATATATATATATATATATATATATATATATAGGTATGTTATGATGACATTGTTACTTTGAACAAACTATACCAAAGGAAAAGTTGTCGTTCTTTTTGTTAAAATCTTCTTTTTGAGTGAGTAATTGGATAAGTAGCAAGGAGAAAGTTGATTGAAGAGAAAGGTAGAGGCACAGAGAAGGAGAGCTGAAGAATTCCGAGACGGACTGGGTTCTTCTTCTTCTTCTTCTTCTTTGGTAAAGAGAGAGACATATACACTGGCTCTCTTTGGCAGTGGGGCTATAGGTGTTTATAGTTATCGCACAATGAGACTCGTGGTTGTCGTCGTCGTTGTCGTCTTTTTTGGTATTTAATTTAAATTCCTGCGACTCCTCAGCAATTTATTTGTCTTGTCTTTACTTGTCTCTTGTGACAGAGGAGATTCGAGAGACACTAAGACTTTTAATCTTGCAACAAGAACAAATCTGGGTCAACAAAATAAATACAAATGTCGACTGCACTCTATGGAACAACCACTACTGGCATCACCCCCGCTCCATCATTGCATGCTTTCCTCTCTTCAGACTCCATGCACACTGGAAGTTATGATAATCAAGAGGGTATTTGCTTTGTATTCGGAAGACCGACGAGGAATATAAGGCTGCTTGCTGTGTTTATACATACACTTTATGCGTTCTCTTCATCCTTTCCTTCTCTTTGTGTCCTTTCACTTAAGACTCTGAGTAATATCATTTGAAACTCGATAAATTGACTCAAGGAGAAAGATTGTTTAATTTGGAGAGAAAGCCACGGCTATACTCCATGATTCGTGCCTCCTACTTAAGGATATAATATGTCTAGTCCCTATCATCTCTCTCTCTCTCGCGGATACACTTTATTACATGTCCTTCTTCTACACAGAAGCTGTTAGTGATGTGAACGATTGTACATTAATTAACGTCCAGTCACTCACTCAGAAGAAGAAAACACGAAGAAGCAAGTGAAAAACTGTCTAGGCAAGATTTTCATCCTTTCTCTCTACTAAAACATGATTTCATTAAAGTCAACACAGCAAAGTAAATCGCGAGCTCAGGGAAATGATGGTGTATAAAGCTTTTGAATACACGCAAGCATATCAGTTTCATAATCCTTGTGTTTTTGAATATTGGCGAAGAAGGCGTTGATGCAATGTAGTATCATCTGTGTCATCATTATCATTATTACTTAAGCATTATGTATAGGTAAGCTCGTTGAAAACAAAGTGATGAAGCCGTGAAAGGTAGTTTATAATACCACTACAAAGTAAATACAATTCACAAATTACAGAGTATAGGGGGAAGTGGGCGAAGATGGTAAATGAAGTCAAGTACAACTGTGGAAGCGTGCAAGAGACACACAACGCACACCCGTCAAATTTTCAAATTGTTATGAAAGATGGTTGTGACACCTTATTCTCTCCAGCAACATATTATTATTGTATAGAATATAGGTTGACGGTAATGTACTTGATAGGATTAAAAGTAGGCGGATTTGTGTTTCTGTGTTACCTGAACCTTTCAATTTTGCAAAGAAAACACGAGCGAATTAGTGGAGCTGCGGTAACTCAAACCTTTTTGCAGAACGAAGAAAACGAAAAGCACACAAACGACGACGTGTGTATGTATTATGTATACTATAGGCCGCGTGAGGAGTCCAAAATTACCAGAACGAGTGGTGAATTATATGTAAATCGGATTAAATTTCAAAATGAAAGCTTAGAAATAAGAAATCAGAAATTCTACCCACTGCTGTTGTATCTTGTATTGTATTCATATTTGCAAGCAACCACAAAGCAGAATTTGAGCAGAAGTTTAGAAATAGAATTTCTTTGCCATTTGTCCGTCTAGAAAATTCGATGTGCACCAAGCGAAGGATTTGAGAGCTATTATTGTAAGATTCTTTATTCGCAGAAGGGAGTGTATACGTATAACTTGGTGGTAGAGCCACTGGCAAATTGCAGTGATGATGATGATGATGATATGAAGGGTAAGACTTAGGTTATACACGGAAGTTGAGATCGAGAATCTATTCCTGTTAAACAAAATGAGAACGAGACGATACATGAGGCTGACGAGTGCAAGAATATATGCAAGTCACTTTTTGGAGAAAGTTCTTTAATAGTTTCGTCATTAGAACGATTAACGAATTCAAGGAGAAAATGAAAGTATGAGAGTGAGTTTGCAGGGGTTCGTAAAGAAAAATAGACTAGAGAGTGCAGGAGGGAGCAGGGATAGAGGAATGGGTCACTGTGCTTACTTGAAGGGGAGGAGGTGGGGAAATTCTGGTTAAGAGACCCCCCACAGGGGTCATAGGCTATTTGTCAAGGGGAAAGAACGTTGTTTTGGGAAGGAAGGACATAAATCGTTGAGCATAACGGAGCATTTGACACTTTTGACAGCCTATTTACCTACCCTGCGAGAGTCCCGAAGGACAAATCAAGAATGGGACGAAAGAATAAGTTCCTCTTCTACTACTACGATGGAATAGCAGCAACCACCGCCGCCACCACTACCACAGGCATAGCATAGCAGTCTCACAAATAATTGTTGTGGGAATTCAACTTACTTTTACTTTAATTACTTTCTACATTTGTCCTCGAATGACTTTTGCAGTGGCACTTGAACACAGCAGCTCAGTCTTATAACCAATAGAAATAGTCGATCTCCTCTTGATTTCCTCTCCTGTTTGTCATGTGAAGAAGCCAACAAAGCTCAAGATTTCCTTCTTTCTATTTAGATGCAGATGAGATTCAACACTCTTATAGACGTTCCTGGCTAACGTTGCGTAATAATAATGAGGACACGAGACACACACACACAAGGAGAGTTCAAATATATATATATGTGTGTGTGTATGTATCAGGACCACATATAACTTTCTCACGAAGCGAAGGAATGATGACGGAATTAAGGACACGGGGAAATTTATGAGAAAAAGAAGGTCGGAGGTCATACAATGTTATTGTTGGGAATTTGCATGGATATGAACTTTGCGAGAAACAAACTTCTCTCGTGGTTCTCTGCCGCAGCTTTCCTAAGTGAATAAATAAGAGTAAAGTTTCATACTAAGAGGACTAATGATAATCAGAATAATCAGATTGTGGATGTGTGTGTGTGTGCCTTTCACATTATTGTGTTTTCCTTCTTCTTCTCTACAGCCTTCTGTTCTTCTTCAATGAGTCTCTTCCTCAACTTCCCGTGTATAGTGTAGTGTGCTCTCAACTTTTCCCGTTCTTCTTTCACTTGTGTGCCATGTGGCTTCGCTCCATAAGACACTCATCTTCTATCAATATTTCTCTGTGTGTCTGAGTTTGAAACTACTATATCGGGAGATTGTGTGTAGTTACTTTAGACGAACAAGTTTAAGAGGGATATATATGTATAGATATATCCTCTCCAATATGACGACGATTTGGAGACAAGGAAAAAAGTAGTCTGGTCAGTGTGTACATAAGAAACATGTGCATTCCGCCCTCATGTATGATTAAGCTACGCTATATTTTATAGCTATATATATGTGTCACAGTAAGTTATGATCAGAGAAAGCAGTGTAAGTAATAATAATAATAATATGCGTGATATTCGCTTACGGTTGATCTGAGCGGAGGAGTGGCCCGCGGAAGGAGACAATTCTTATTCGGTGTTCATCATATAATGAGGAAGTGGTGGTCTCTTGGGAGGAATGAGGACACACGATGATTGGGAGTGAAGGAGGATGAGAGTCATTAATCATTCATCGGCCCAGCTTGTTTTCATAATGACTGGGAGAGAGACACTTGAGTCTATCTGAAATAAATTGTCCCTCTGCGTCACCACCACAAATCCCTCATTTATCTTGCACATCTTCTTCCTTTGTCTCCTTCCCATTGAGGCTCATCGCTGCTTTCTTCAAGAAATGGAATTATTAGTTCCAGTTACACCGAGCGAACTTTCTCCAGTAGAAGGCGAGCAGGTAGGCGCATATTTTAGGACATTGCATGTATATCTATCTACAGCAGGGCTCCTGGATAAAGTGAGTACAAAACCAAACGAGTTTCTTGTCTTGTACTCGTGTGTGTGTGTGTGTATGCTCAGGAAATCATGATGAGTTCACATTGGACCCGGAGGACTGTCGGTGTAATCTTGAAAGTACAAAGGAGAAAATGTGTATTCGTGATTTATCCATATTTGGCGTGTCTCTCCATTTTCAATCATTTTTATCTCAGGTTCTCCTGGAGGCATTATGAGACCGACTACGTCCCACAGAAAAACTCTTTCCACACGTTTCTCTGTGAAGTGTAGAAGTCTCGGCGTTTGGGGACACACGGAGAAAGTGAAGTGGCCAAAGAAGAATCCTCACCACTACCACCGCCTTTTCCAAATATGTATATATCGTCTTTGACTGTGTGAGACACACAAAACGAAGAAGCAATTGATGCATACGGACGAGTAGTAGAAGGATTGGACTGGCTTTGCCTTTCATCTAAGAAACCCCGGAATTACTCTCGGTGTGTGCAAATCTCATTAAAGACCTTGAACCGTGTATGTAGTAGTATTAGTAGTAGTAGTAGCAGCGTTGTACTCTGAAAAGTAACTTTCACTTCTCTGCCTATGCTCTCTCGTCGTCGTCGTTCCAATTGTGTGCCCTGTGTGTGTGTGTCCTAGCTAAATCGATACAAAAATTACTTTTCCTACTGCTACTAGAAAGAAGGAGGCGAATAGCTAGTTATGCAAGAGAAAGTATTTTTCGTAGTTCCAATTTAACTGAGCAAGTCCTTCATGATTTCTAAATTACTCAGTCGAATAAAAAGAAGGAAGAAGAAGAAGGTGGGTTGAAGTTGGCTGTTAGGAAGGAGAGAGAGAATATAAAATAATTCATTTTTATCGGGCAGGTCTGACAAGACAAGTTTTTCCTTATTGTAAAAAAGATGAGGTGCTTAGAGTCTTGAAGTGGATGGCCAATGGAGAGGAAAATACCCACATAAGTCATTCCTACTCGAAGAAAGCCAACCTCTCTCTCTTCTTCTTCTTATTCTTATCGGAGTCTTCACGCTGTTTTGCATTTCCAGGTCGTAGGTCACCGTTCATAGGCCACCTTTAAATGGCAACCACAACCACATCGCTTTCGTTAGAGAGAGCTTCTTCTTCATACAATCTTCTTGCATCTGGACCAATTACACAATGAGATTGGCGGAGGAGTAGGAGGAGTGCTGAAAGGATAATTAATTTGATGGAGGCTCGAAATGGATTGGCAAGTTGATGCGGTGGATGACAAGAAGATGCAATAAATCATTTAAATGATAAAAGGAATGTGAAGCAAACAAGAAGAGAGAACAACAACCGCAACAATATTTGTGCAGAAAATGTTCTGCAAAGCACATCATCATCATCAGCAGCAGTATAACTCGTATACACTCATCTTCACGTCGTCAATAATTTAGCAACGCAATAGAGAGCCTATTATTGGGAGTATATTGGAAAAGTCGATAT
>Ga0194135_10000799_pt1 | contig 18393 bp, 12 predicted proteins | sample LitLau_LLRF_2013_FD_134024 | JGI IMG/M metagenome (GOLD analysis project Ga0194135, IMG submission 134024) | Freshwater sediment microbial communities in response to fracking from North America - Little Laurel Run_MetaG_LLRF_2013 (version 2) | ecosystem: Environmental > Aquatic > Freshwater >...
ATGGAAGTCCATCTAAACCATCCCAATCATACGGAGGTCCCGCCCCAGCTGCCCCATCTCAATCATATGGTGGACCAGCTCCTGCCGCTCCATCCCAATCGTACGGAGGACCAGCTCCAGCTGCTCCTTCTCAGTCGTACGGAGGCCCAACTGGACCTGCTCAGTCTTATGGTAGCCCATCAGCCCCATCTCAATCCTACGGTGGACCTGCTCCAGCCGCCCCATCCCAATCGTATGGAGGACCCGCTGCTCCTTCCCAATCGTACGGTGGACCCGCTCCATCTGCTCCTTCCCAGTCTTACGGCGGTCCAGCCGTTCCATCCCAATCCTACGGAGGTCCAGCCCCAGCTGCCCCATCCCAATCTTATGGTGGACCAGCTCCTGCCGCTCCATCCGTGTCATATGGAGGACCTGCTCCATCTGCTCCCTCGCAATCTTATGGCGGACCCGCTCCATCTGGACCATCCCAGTCATATGGAAGTCCCTCTGCTCCATCCCAATCTTATGGAGGTCCAGCTCCAGCCGCTCCATCTCAATCGTATGGAGGCCCAACTGGAGGAGGATTCGGTGGAGGTTCTTCAGGAAGCTACGCAGCCCCAGCTCCTTCCCAACAATACGGTAAGGAATAATGTGAATTATTGGGATTCCTATTATCGTATTATGATTACTATATAACTATATACCACCGTTCTATCGCAGGAGGCCCATCTGGAGGAGTCCCAAGCTCCAGTTATGGATCTCCAAGCGGATCTTCTTCTTCCTCTGGTGAGCCTTTTCTTAATGCGATTAGTAGAAGTGAAAGTCCCAGCTCAAGAACTCACTGAGTTTTTCCGTGTGCAGGAAAGTACGGAGCTCCAGGAGGAGCGCCTAGTCAGTCGTATGGCTCTCCTCAGGGATCGTCTAGCTCTTACGGTGCTCCAGCTGTAGGAGGTGGTTCAGGATCTCAACAGTCATACGGAGCCCCAGCTTCTGCTCCCTCTTCTTCTTATGGAAGCCCTGCCAAGCAGCCTCAAAGTGGATATGGCGCTCCAAGCCAAAGTTATGGATCTCCTAGCAAAGGTGTAAGCCAAGGTGGATACTCTGGAGGAGGTGGATCTACTGGAGGATACTCTGGAGGTGCTGGAGGATCAAGTGGTGGATACTCTGGAGGTGCTGGAGGATCAAGTGGTGGATATTCTGGTGGAGCTGGAGGCACCACTGGAGGTTATTCTGGAGGAGGTGGAGGAGGTTCAGCTGGAGGATATTCTGGAGTAGGTGGAGGAGGTTCAGCTGGAGGATATTCTGGAGGAGGTGGAGGAGGTTCAGCTGGAGGATATTCTGGTGGAGCTGCTGGAGGCTCTTCCGGTGGATATTCTGGAGGTGCTGGAGGTTCCACTGGAGGTTATTCTGGAGGAGCTGGAGGAGGTTCAGCTGGAGGATATTCTGGAGGCGCGGGAGGATCAAGTGGTGGATATTCTAGTGGAGCTGGTGGCTCTTCCGGAGGGTACTCTGGAGGGGCTGGAGGATCCACAGGAGGATACTCTGGAGGCGGCAGTGGTGGTGGAGCAACTGGAGGGTATTCTGGAGGAGATGCTCAACAAGGAGGAGGCTACTCCGGAGGTGGAGCAGTCAGCGGAGGCTACGCGTAAAGAAAGTCTCTCTTTCCCCCATAAAAACACTCCTACAATGTTCTTCTTTATATATATCGCCCTTTCTCTTCCTGTCCGTGTATAGTTTTATCGTTGTGTAAAGACCAAGTTATTTTTATATAAAGTTTATTCGAATCTTTGCCCGTGTGCAAAGTGATGTTGACCCTAGAAAGAAAATAAAGTTGACCACAGAGCCAGTTTTACCTGACTATATATAATGCTACCGTGTACTCACATATTATACGGAGTTTGTATTAAGGAAAGCTATTAAATCCAGTGCACATCCAATTCCATACCATTAGACATTAGTGAGAAATCTCATCTAGTCCAGATTGTTTCGTCCAGACGAAGCAGCTTCTTCTCCGTCTTCTGGTGTGTGATATGAGAAACCTATTAAAAGAAGAAAGCCAAATGTTATTCTTTCGGGGAGTCTCCCTTCTTCTTCTTCTCTACACATCGTTTCAGTCGATTAGTTTTCCCTACATTAAGTCTAAATTCATTTACTGGGCGAGGAGAGCAGGTACTTAGATAAGATTGGACAGAAGCAAGAAGTGATCATTCATTTGCTCGAGTCTCATGTAAATCCGTACATTTGTATGCCTGGAAGAGTCATTTTATTCATTGCACTTCTACATTCTACACACACCATCTCTCTTTCTTCTACTCCAGCTCCCATTTTTGTTCTTCCTGTTCTTCTCAACCTCCGAATTCCTTTTAGACTTTTAGTAAAGGGACTTTTATTCACTCTCACACAGGCAAAGGCAAAGGCAAGGCAGAGTTGCGAGCCTTTGAGGAACAAGGAGAGCAGTGGGAATTTCTACTGAAATGATTATATATTCTTTCTCTCCTGCTTGTCATCATCATCATTGAAGTGAATACATATATATATATAGAGAGAGAGAAACTATCGACAGTCGAATCACAAGGCAGAGGAACAATAAAATTTCATTTGTCACTGGATTTAACAACTGAAGAGGAGATGAGGAGTGAGAGAGTACCTGTCAAAATGCCAAATCGATAGATACACACGAGCAATGACGTCGAATATGTATCAAAAAGTGTAGGCACTCTCTCCGACTGCCACTTGACACTCAGGAAAGGAAAAAAGCATTTCAGAATATATAAAGCTTTGGCGTTTTGTGTGTGTGTCTGTGTGTGTGACTGACTTGGTTGTCCAGTCTGGGATTTTGCTTGTCATCGCTTTCTCTCTCCCCTCTGAACTTCTCTCCGTCGTCCGATGAATAGAGAGTTTGATGAGGCATTGTTGTGATGAAATAATTACCCTCAATTACTCGTCTTTCTACATCATTATCTTGGTGAACACAACGCAAAGGCACACGAGAGAGTTGGGAAGAAGAAATAAGGTCATAGCAAAAGTATACACATATACAGCTTGAGATCGCATGCTTGGAATGAGAGCGGAATAAGGTCGATCTAAAATCAGACTGATTATTATTTTATCCAAGTCAAAGATTTAATTGAAGGAGAAACTGAGCCAGATGGTGGTGGTTACTTGTTTCTATAGTCTATACAATAGTATACAGTATATATAATGCGGATATATATAGAGATTGTAGCTGTACACTGTGCGGAACAGTCTGGGTGAGATGGTGAGAATTGTATGTAGCTAATTGTCCAGTCGTGGAGAGTTGAACAACACAATAAGGCTCATTAAATGATCCCTTAAATAAAAAAAACACGCTATTGTTGCTTCATCCACTAATAACTGTGAGTGTGTTGATCGTAGGAAGCTCGTTTAGGAGAAGTATATATATATATTAAGGGTATTATATAATAAATATTAGAAGTATCATCATGTGGTGGTGGTGGTAGTAGTAGTCGTTTTGTAAAAGTGAAAAGGTGTCTGATGATAATTCTCTGGGCAAAGCCATTAGTGGAACCCCCTCTGGTTGGGATTGAACGTGTAATGACATACACCATCACTGGCTGATGCACTTGTATGTGTATATGTTCGTACAATTGGGATTTTGGAATATATACAGCATCTTTCTACCGTGTGATGTGATGATGATGATTAAAGTTTAGAATAGTTTTGAAAGGACTCCTCCACAGTGGGAGAGTAATAAAGAGAACAAAACGAAGGGTCTCTCTCTCATTTGATTATGGTGAAATTAGAAATGGATCTGGAGAAATAGAGAGAGAGAGAGCAATCCAAGGAATATTTTGTATGATTACATTACTTAGTGTGTGAGAGTGAGAGGATTTAAAAAATGGTTGTGTTTGAGGGAGAAAGAATGATAATGCGATGCTCGTACGTGACTCATTTTTATCTTTTTAAGGCTGAGGGAATTTCATTTGGGAAGAGAGGGAAGACTACGAAAGAGAGAATGTATATAAGGGAGGATTAAAATTGTTCAAGTATGAAATGATCCGATTTGATTACTCGGAGAATGCATAAAGTCGGATTGGATTACATAACATTGAAGGGAGTTCATTTTTTAGAAAAGAATAAAGAAAGAGATAGAGTGTAGAGCTCTAGGTTGGTTGTGTGAAAAAAGAGAGGTGACGATCAAATGTGTGTGTGTTTTGTTAAGGTAGGTATACTTTTTTATGAACACACGCGGATATGGATGCATTGTATCCTGTGTATATGTCTGTGGGTAAATATGTTTAAAAATAATTTTGGAAAGAAGGGAAATCTCATCATATAGTGTTGAAACGACGGAACCGGAGTGTTCTCTCTCTCTCTCTCTCTGTCTCTTATAAATATCTAAGTAGGTGTGAGTGTGTAGGCCGAGGTAGTGTGTGTCCCAAGATTCATTTGCAAGTCTGGAGGAGAGAAAATCTCTCTGATGCTGCTGGTGTATAAGGAGATGAAAAAAATCAATGCAACCGGTAGCAATTACTGCCTCTGGAGACATCAAGAAGGGTGAGAGAAAGTGAATGTAGTCGAGGTAATTACTCTCTCATCCCCGGTCCGCCTCAATCAAGTTGACTCCATGAAAAGTAAGTCTCCACACACACACAAGCCACCCGATACAAAAGTAGTTTCTAAAAGTCGGAATAAAAGTCTGGAGAAAGGAGGAACGACGTAGGACGAGAAAAAGAGAAGTTTTGCAGGGTGCTCGAGGCATTTCTTCTTCATGAGGACAAGCAAAAGCCAAGGCATACAAGGAGGAATTATCTTTAAGGAGATTGTGAGAGTAGATATATATAATAAGATGTGTGTGTGTATAGTACAGAGAGTAATAATAAGAAGGCTTTTCTACGGTGACCATTTGACTGGAGGAGGAGATCTCTCTTCTTCACTCTCTTCATATATGTTTCTCTGATGATTTTGCTTTGTGAGAGTTTTTTTTAACATTGAACGGAGTATAATAACCGTGTAACGAAAGCAAGGCACACATACACACATGCAGCTTAGCATTGGTACCTTTGGTGTACTACTACAGCAGTGGTGGTGGTGGTGGTGGTGATATTAGGAGTTTAGAAGAGAGAGAGCTAGAATATCATTGTTATTATCCTTGTGTGCTTTCTTCTCTTGTTGCACTTTTTGGTTGGAAGAAGAAGGTCTGCAAAAGGAGAGTTTGGTAGCAAGTTGGTTGGTAGTCGTGTGTGTGTGTGTGTGTGTGTGGAATCCGAGAACGGGATAGAGAAAAACATGAAGGGCATTATAGGAATAAAGCTGAAAAGCTGGTGGATGGAAGGAAAAGAGTATAGAACGATGATGATGAGACATGAGGATTCTTTTTCCTAGAGGATTGTGTCAGCCGACAATAAATGGAAAGGGAATTTTGTGAGATTTTGCCTCATTTGCCTTTTTTACAATTCCCTACTTCCTCAGACCAACGAATGTCATTTTGATGCAACAATCTTTAATTGATCATTATTATAATAAAGCTCTTTCAATCCGTTTGATAAGGACTTATGAGAGTTTGGTAGACAAGGCGTAGTGTATATAATATGCGTATCTGTCATTTACTGAAGCAACTAGCACACACGCGGCTTTACAAGCTTAAATATAACTGTCCTTGAGTGTGTTATCTCCAATTTATTTTTTAGTTTGTTGTATATTCATTCTTATTATATGTATATATATACATTTGTCCAGAAGAAGAAATGTCAGCAATGTAGTATTCATTTATTCGTACTGAGGCCGCCTCATCTTAAAAAATAATAAAAATACAATGTTAACTAGAGTTTTATATGTTTTAATCTGAATTGTACTTGAATACATGTAGTTCATATGTACTAGTAGTGTAGGGAAGAATAAACCCAACAAGATTATATACATATCCGTGAGGAAGATGATGAAAAGCGTAATATGGATTTCTTAAGTGCTTATCGAACCCAAGTAAACTTCCATATCCGGCCTCATTTGTCATCTTATGGAATGAGCAGACTTCTTCTTGAGTGTTGGGAAGAATAATTGAAGTGGTACGACGGTATACATTCCCATTATTATTAATAATGGGTATGACATGAAGGATAAGGAGACAGACTCATAAATTAATTGTCATCCATCATATTCTCTCTCTCTCTCTCTCTTTCTAATTGCAGATTTGTTACACTTTTCCGTGTGCTCGAGTGTCAAAAGGCTGAGGAGAGAAGGATTTAGAAAAGGAAAGTCTGAGAACACTCAGATGTGTCAAGGAGCCTTTGATGTGTGAGAATGTTGAGTAAATGAGTGACACTCTTTTCTCTCTCCGTCTTCTTACAATATTTACTCTGTGCAGCTTTTGATGTAACTTCATGACACCGCACAATAATAATATACAGAACGCACACATTGCACACACATACACACACACGACTAAAGCTTTACACTGCATATCATAATAAGTTTGTGCAGCGTAAGAAAGTGGTGTGAGTTCAGGAAGAAGAAATGTATGCGAAATAAGAATTGGAAACACAGCAGCAGCACATATATAGCATTATCATCAGGCAGCGTGTACAAACTACAAACACACAAACACATACATAAGATTCATGGAAGTGTCAAAGCATGCAGAGTTTGAGACTACTTACAAAAACACCTCGCACAATGCAAAACAAAGCTTGTCTATATCGTGTGTGTATTTGTGTGTGCTGAGTGTTCACGTCTCATGAAAGCAAAGGTTAGTGTTTTCACGTATACACAAGAGAACCAACCAAATAGTAATACACTTTTGCATGCGAGTCTTTCTTCTACGCGTGGTGGTGTTTGTAGTTTAATGATATATCTATGATATAGAGTTATTACAAAGCGTGGCAGTAGTTGATTTGTAAGTTTGCAGAAAGCATATAAAGATGTTTGTGAAAAAAGAGGATGCGAGAGAAGGAAAAACAGAAGAGATGATAATATTTTGTACAAGTACTATGTGTGCATGTAACAAAAAGCATATTATATACATTTATACTACATGCTCTGGCTTGGTGGTGGGGAGAGAAAAAGGAAAGACATCGTTTTTCTATCTGAAGAGTTAAATTGTACAAATGTTCTTTGAAAATGTATCATCATCGATGATGACTAAATGGATTCGGATTGATAGCTGGATGACAATTGTCGAGAGAGAGAGAGGATGTGGTTATCAATTGTATGATGTCTGTAAGAAGAAGAAGGGAGAGAGAGAGAGCTGGGAAGAAGGCCTTTGACATGACATGATCCAGAGATGACTGGAGTTGCGCTGGAAAGTGAGTTGAAGGAGGGGAAAAGTGGATGGCGAAGGGGAGGAGTGGGTGGGGTTCGTGGAGGCCATAGCTCTAATACAACCCTAAGTCAGTCTCTGTGAGAATCTACTGGAGGAAGCAACTCAACTCGCCTCACTCCGTGAGTTTCTCCTTAGAACTTTTATTCTTCCTCTCCACACATCACATATTATACTATACATAGAGATAGAAGAACCAAAAAAGGTGACTCTTAAAGTGAACAATTTAGTATAAGTTTTTCCTCCAGTATCGTCTTCTTCCTTAATCAATTACACAGAGAGAGAGAGAGAGTCATTTAACAAGAGAAATTCATCTTTTTCCATCCAAAAGTCTTTGGAGAAAATTTGTGACAAGCGGGGTTTTTAGTAAGAGAGGGATTTTACATCATAGTAACAAGAAAGTTATTTTAAGTTGGCGTATATTTTTTAATATGTGTGTGGGTGATATTTTATAATGTAAGTAAGTAATACAGTTTGTTATTAGTAAACTGCTACTGATCTTCCACATGTACCAGAAAGATATTGGATCAAGTTCCAAAGGTAAGTGATTATTTGTATTTACACATTTGAACAGTTAGTGTACATTGTATATTGACGAGCTGTGGGAATTTGGGGTTTAGGAAAATATTGATATTTGTGTTAGAGTAATAATAATGAAGCTTTGTGGGAAAATATATTGTATTAGTAGGATCTTTGGAAATAAGTTAAGAAATATTGACAATCCACGATGGGAATATGTTACTAAGGTAGAAGAAGTTGAAGCAAGTTGATTGTGAATAGTCTTGTGAGAGTTGCCTATATAGGGTTGATGGTTGTTTGTTGGTACGTTGCATAGCTAGGGTGGGTTTTTAGGATGAATACAGAATGTGAATGCACTATATGAAAGTATAAAAACCCCTTCGTTTAGGATTGTAATATCAGTTCTTGTGCTGCGAGTTGCAGCAGCAGAAGAAGGAGAAGTCTCATCAATCAGTGATAGTAGAAGTCGTAAGGAATAAGAAGCAGGAGCAACTGAAGACAGTGAGTATCTCATGTGGTGGATGGATGCCTATATTATAATATTAAGCTCATCATACAGTTGTTGTGTATAATGTGTAGGAAAGGAAGACTGTCAAAGAAATCTTCCAGCAGGCTGTTATTGTGTGTGCATGTGAGTACAGTTTTGTATATGTACGCGTAGTCCTTCATTCAGGAGAATATACTTGTCTGTGGAAAGAAAACAAAAAACGCGAGAAAACCAACTAAGGAGAGTAACATTTTATAAAAAACATTTAGCCGATGAAATATGAGTATAAGAAGATTTAAGTAAAATCTTAAAATGTAGGGATGTGAAAGATTTATATGAATTTCTTCATGAGTCCCTGTAATGGGTAAAAAATGGGGAAATTTGGTAAAAATACGGAGAATAAATTCAGTATGAATTGTACTAATGTATGAGTGATGACAGATAAATAGGAGATGGAAGGAAAGGGCTGAGTCGAGTGTGACTACTACAAACTGCTTTGAGACTTTTTGTGTGTGTGAGCTCTGTATTGTGGGGATATATGGCATGTCTATATAATATACATATATGTAAATTTAAAAGGAAAAGAAGAAAAATGCACACACTAACCCAGGAAGTAGTTGCATGGCACAGTACAATGAAAACTAAAACGATGATCATTTTACAAGAGGAAGCCGTAAGTCCGAGAATGAATGAAAATAATGTTACACACACAGGAAAAGAGTTAAAGGAGAGATCGAATTTGGATTACATTAGAGTAAAGTACGATTCATTAGGGCAGTTTAAAGGAGTAGTAAAGTTAATACTAAAGGTGGTGGTGGTGGTGATGATAGAGGTGGTGGTGGTGCTAGTTATTATTATTGAGTTTTGTTATTGTAATTTGATAAGTGGCTCACATAATTTGGTAATTGGAGGAGACAAAGGATATTAAATGGACATATATAAAGTGTGAGTAGCGAGCAATATGAAATTTGTATTGATTTGTCCTTATTAAATTCATACATGCACATAATATATAAGGCAAAATTAGGATTCGTGTAAAGATGGGTAGTGTAATTGCGGAACATGGGTATTTATTAAGTGTAGGTAGACAGGTAGAGCACATTTATGTATATATATATATATATATATACATCAGTTTACACGTACACACACACACGCAGACTAGCTTATTTGGACGAGTACACTACGATGATGAAGAGTAAATAGAAACATACGAGAAAATGCACGTGAATGAATGGAGGAATCCTCATGAATTACTAATTAGGATTGTCCCATTCCGTGTGTTCTTATTTTTATCTACCTTTTTGGTGAGTGATGAATGGGAACATTTTTGCCAAAAACTTTTCACTTAACTAAAAAAAAGTGTTGGTGGTGGGTGAGCAAAAGGAAAGTTTAAGGTATGGATAGATGATGGTATGCGAGTGAACAAGTAAATGCATATTACATAATACCTTTTGTCCTGACAACACATACACACACACAACTTACAAGTTGGTTGGTGAATTCAGAGAAAAGGCTGCTGCATACACACACACACACACCTACAACACATAGTGAATACAAACAACACAACTCTCTTGAAATATTCAATGGATTTTTCCCTTTCATTCGTTGGAATTCTCTGCTTTCACAGGTTGAGCTCACCTAAGAAAAAGTTTTTGGGATGGGATTGGAATTCGCAAAAAGGGAAATTGCAGTAAAAGACTCGTTTTATTTTTTTCTGAAACAGATAACTCAATTACGTTAACGTAGACTTGGTAAACATTTAATGTGCGTGTGTGTTCTTTGAGAAAAAGAGCATTTTATTTGGTCTTTTTTCTCTTAAGGTAGTTTTATCATCATGGGGAGTTTTGTATTGGAATAAGACGGATCTCTCGTAAGAAACACTGAGGAGAGAGAGATCAAAAGAATTTTTGGAGTTTTGATGTTAAAAATATATTTGATCGTTTGGCTTTAGATTTTAGATTGCCGGTAGTTATATGTAAGATGGGCTCTGGATAGGTGAGCTTTATTGCACTTTATCGAGATAGAGTGGTATGGTTTATATATTGGAAGTCGTGTGTGTGGGACCATCATCATGTCTCTCAATCACTTAATCGATGATGGAGGAACTCTCTCTAAGAGACTTTGAGAGAGTTTCTCCAATAGTTGAATGAGAGAGAGAGAGGGACTCGGTCGAAGTAATCATTTAATGGGGAATGTGTCTATGCGGAGGTGTAGGATAGAATGAGTGTGAGTGTCTGTCTTCCGCAGGATATAAACTTGAATGAAGGATGAGGTTTTGAATTCTTGTAGGATCGGGCTGTGAAATCGTGCTCAGATAGTTCAATTCATCTCTCGAGCAATTACTCTCTTTTTACTTAAACTTTAGTTCACTTACTTTTAGTTCGAGAGAGTTAAATTTTTATGAAATTGTGGTGAATCAACTCGAAGTACATAAAGTAAAGTTTGGCTTCGGAGTAAATGTTGTTGGCAAGTTCGGTATTTTTTGTGTTTACTTTGTGTAAAGTTCAAACAACTTTTTGGCAACTTTTTTGGACAAGACCTTAAAGAACACACGGGTATTCGGCGTAGGAGAGAAGAGATGGATGAGGTTTCACGACTTGCTGCAGCGACTAGATGAGCTAGGAAGCGATAGTCAGAGAGTATAGTTTACGAATACATGGGAGACAGTTTTTTCACCTTGAAATATGTGCAAGAAATCTCTTTCTTGCTGTTTGGGAGTAGAAGAAATCAAGGGATTTATCAAGTCTTAAGGAAAATGAGTTTTAAACAGAGATTACAAGGCTTAAACTTGTGTGTGTGTTGGAGGAGGAAATAGACTGAACACGGAATTCAATTAAAATGCATTCTTGCTGGGAAGGAATTGCATGGAAGTATGTTTATGGTAAAGTGTACGAACAATATGTGTGTGTATACACACCAAACGGATCATTTATTAGCCACAAATGGGACGCAAAAGTATGAGAGAGTTGTTAAACGTTAAATTGGCAGAACAAAAGAATGTTTGATATAGGAGCCTTTGAGTCAATGACTATAATTGGTTAATTAATTAATTCTAAACTCTGTGTAAATTACACAGCAGTTGTATTCATGGGAAGATTAAAATAGATTAAAGTGATTGGCTCTGTTGTACGTGCAAGTGTGTGAGCTTGGGTGCCTTTGTGTAGGACCTTTATACATGTAAATGAATTCTAGTGACGATGATGGAGATTAATTAGAAGGGAAGAAAAATACGCGAAACGCTTTTAATCAGAATTAAAAGTTAATTTCACTTCTGGGCATCAAGTGGAGAGACTAAATGAAAGGATGAAATAGACGGAATAAATAGATAAAGTGTTATATGAGACCAGTAAGTAATAAGGAAGACAGTCTCTATATAGTCTCTCTCTCTTGTACTAACAAATGAGTCGTCCGGCATTCCAAACAGAGTAAAAAATTGAATGTGTGTGCATACATAGAAGAGAAGACTTGGAAACTCAAGCTCCACGTATAATAATCCGCATAATTTAGTTGGCGATTAAAAGTTGATCTGTAGTTGTGCCAAAGCTATTGGTTTTTTAATCTGTTCGAGTCCATTTTTGATATTGGGCAATTATTCACGGGTTTTTAAGGAGCCATAGATGAGTTTGGATCGACCGGTAGTAGCAATAATGCGATAATAGCTTATTGGCGCATCAAAAATGGATATTGGAACCTTAAATGGAATTTTGAGAGAACTGAGCCTCTTCTTAATCTCCATTAATAAAAATTCCTCCTTGATTTATGGCATCGAATCCACCTAATGCTCCTTCAACGACTTTGCATAACTGAACTTGCTTTTTCAGCTGGTTGACTCTCTCGACCCGGAGAACTATCGTCGTCCTCGTCGTCGTTGAAGTCGATAGGGACAAACTCTGAGGCAGTTAGAAACTATATACACGCAGAGCGAGAGAGAGTTTAAGTTGAGAGTTACACAAGACTGCTGGGAAATATACGCTGAGAAATATATTATTACACAAGGCACAAGGTAGTACTATACCGGGTGAGTTTGCTTATGAAGTCTAGAGTTTTGTAATAATTCTGCTTTTTGCATAAGAAGTCTGTGAAGCAGTTGGCTTAGATTGCCTGAATATATATATTTAGCGAAAAGAATTAATCGCCAAAAAGCACTTTTTATTACATTAGCCCAACTTGTGCAGGATTAATTGAAGTGCATCATTAAAATAAATGTTGGTCTTATCAAGAGAACGGCTCTCTGAGAGTAATAATAATAATATACAGTTACTCCAATAAAATATATCGAGATAAGAGAGGAAAGCTGCTGCTGAGAATGTTTTTCTCAAGGACTGTTTGCTCAATACACACACTTGTTTCAATATTGGAATAAGATAAGACTGTGAGAGAAGGAAGTGCAAGCTGACAATTATTTATTGGTCTTCAGTGAATCGAAAGACAAAGAAGATTATTGAGGTCTTCTTGTGAGATTGCATTGGTGGTGGAAAATAACATTCCAGCAGAAGCTCTTTTGAATTTATACACTATATACGAGTGTGTGGGTAATATCCCTTGTACATTTTAACGTGCATGTATATGCGCGTGTGGTGAGTCAACATTTGTCACGACGCGGATTCGATAGGATGAATGAATAATAATAATATAAAGGATTCGTTCTTCTCTCTCGTGAAGAGATTTGCACTCCTTCAGTTATGATCGACTGGAGGATTTAAGTGAAGTCAAGGAGAGAGAAGAAAAAGTAATTTGAAAGGGATTTGCAAAATTATCTGCATATGTGGTTCGGTAGGGGGATGGATGATGTCAGAGGGGAATAATAATTTGGCTTTTTATTGACAGTTGGATTTGTGTGTGGAAAGCTTATGGGAAGAATGCTTAGATAGAGGCAAAGGCTTCTTTGAATTGATGATAAGTCTCTTCACATCCTCCTCCTTTTTCCTAGAGAGAGACATGTCTCCCCAAACTGTCTAAAAATAGGATCTCTCCATGCATCTCTTCTTGTGGAAAAGCTAATTTTGAACAAATGTTTAAATTATTTAATGAGCCACTAACGAGCTCTGTCGCTTAGGACTTCACACACACTCGAAAAAGTTGGAACACTTTTAATGCTCCTTGTTACTGGAAAGAGAGAGAGTCTTAAGAAGAAGTACTTTAGCGTAAGCTCCTGTCTAGTCTCATAAAAGTCTCATCTTTTTGTCATCTGAGTCATTGGTAGTAGTGCCAACCGTGAGTTCTTCTTCTGTGTAAGTGTGTGGAAGTATGCGCGGAGAGTTAATTACCTTACGGCTGTATTATTGAATGGGTTTAGGATTTCAAATTAAGCATAATGTGTGTGTATGTGTGTGGCTGAGATGATGATGAGGTCGGGTTGAGTTAAGGAATCTGGAAGAGTGCGAGAGGAAATGATAAGGAGAAGAAGGTTTGATAAGCACCATTGAGTCCATCGTCGTTTGAGCGAGAGGTTTGTTGTCCAGAGCGAGAGTTTAGTGAAGTGGATCGACGAAGGAAACCCGTTCCATCACCTGCGTAGGCAGACATAGAAAAGAGAATGCTGAGATCATTGGAAGAAGAAGAAGAAGGGTCGGATAGAAAAAACAAGTTTTTATTTTACAACCCCGGCCGTGTAGCTAGTCGTCTTCTTCTCTGCTTTAGGAAGAAGTTTCCCTGTGGCCATATTTGTGTTAGTTAAGAGGAAGCAAATTGCCCGATTCCACATTCTTGATGACAAACCGAGATTAGACACTTTTTGATCTCCTTCCTCTGCCCTCCTGCTGTTCCTCTCTTAGTCCTCCATCCTTTCTACCTTCTCGAAGATGAACAAACTTCGAGTTGGCCTTATGACAAATTATGAGAGAAATATTATTATGACTCAGCCTTGAATCAAGACAAGAAGATGGGATTTCGAGGAAATGTTGTTTTACGTCGGGTACTCTCTCTCTAAAACCTAAAAGCGAATGAGTTCCATAAAACTAAGGGACACAACAACGGTTAGGCATGAAATATAAAACAGGGTTATTTATATATAAAAAATATGCCGTCCCTACTTGGATCATCTCTCTCTCCCTCTCTGACTCATTTCGTGCTTTACTGCAGACAGAGATATGTATGAATTGATTTGATGGATCAAAGAACAAAATTTTGGCCTTTTTTCGCCTGATTGATTAGTTCAAGTAGGGTTTCGTAGTTCACATCATATGTACAGGATTGGTTTCTTTCACTTCGCTCTCTCTCTGTCTCAGAATGATTGAGAGGCTCTTCTTCCGAAGGAGACTTCACCAGGGTTCTATAATAAAAGGTGTTGAAGGGCCTGTTAGAAAGGGCTTTTCAATGTGGTCCCTCACAGTTTCTGTAATAATAAGGGTCCCCCTCCCTGCCTGTCACTGTCTCGTAGATCTTGAAGATGTTATTTCAGTATGACTCTCTGACGTAGGTAAAGAATGTCTTTTGTTTAAACATTTAGTTTGGAATTTTGAGGTCTGCTGACGACGATGACGGTCTCATTCAAGGCCTCTTTCGAGCTACTTGCAATATGCATAGAGAGACATTTCTTATAGATACGCGGAGAGGAAGGAGCAGAAATGGTAATCCCTATGAATAAAGAGAGCTTCATCAACCACACCCCTCGCGAGTGCATACATTTTAATTAGTTTTGATTAAATCAATTCATTGTGTAGTAAGAAATGAAACATTGAGGAGAGGATCTCTGCGGGTTTGAGTGTTTCGAGGTTTCTACGAGTGTGCCAGGTGCTTCCTTTTGCAGGCTCTTTGTCAGATTGGGCATATGCTTCCCTGCCCTGTATACATGTATAAATATATACATCGGGCTGTGTATATTTTATATATGTGATTCTTGCTGGAAGGCAGGGGTGGTGGTGATGGTGGTGAATGTAGCGAGTGATCCCTGAGGCTCTCTTCTAATAATATTTGGATGATGATGGTGGAAAAGGAAGGAAGGCAGAGGGAGGTGGGCATTAAAGTAGTCGGCAGCAGAAGTGTAGTAGTAGTAGACTGTTCCCTTGATGATGTGGCCTTGATTCGAATATGTATCCATATACGATGTCTTAGAGAGAAAAGGAGGATTCGGTGTTTGATCTGGCCGTATAATTGGTGACAGAGGGACGGAGGGAAAGGGTCGGATTAAATGGGTCCCTTTGTGCCATTAGCATAATGAGAAGTTAAAAACAAAATAGGTTTTGCCGTGTGGAGGAAGTGTGAGAGAAGGTGAAAGTGATTATTTCGGATGGGCCATAACGGAAGTCACACCGGACTCATTTCACTGGCAATGAACCATCACCCTGGCTCAATTAAACGGATCATCAAAGAGAGCCTTCTCACGACATCCTCACACACACTCTCACACACGACCATCTCTCTCTCTGTACATGTTTCTTCATCCTATATATGCATCCTCTACATAATATATATATATATATAGGCATATATATATTTCTGACCTCTGAACTGGTTGGCTCAAAAGTGAGAAATCGATACTTAGAGTCTCATCAAAAGGAGTTTCTCTCCACAGGGAAAGACCGAGAGAGAGAGAGAGAGAGAGAGAGAGAGAGAGAGAGATGCGAAGAGATTCGTTCAGATTGGAGTTTTGTGTAGGAACAGCTCAGCAACATCGACTCTCTGCTGAACTAGTTGAAGAAGGTTTTTGGTGGTCGTAGTGTAAAGTGTAAAGTATAACATGAGCTGTGTGTGTGTAGTAAAAGCGATGTGTAGTATTGTAGGGGGGACCCCTGTCTACTTTGTCATTAGACTGCACTCCAGGCACCCTCTCCACAATATTATTCCGGAGACCAGGCACAATATTTCATCGAGGGACACTTCTCTCCATTCAAAAATATTCTTCTTTCTTTCAATATTGTAACAACCGAAGTCCCATCGGTCTATGGTGTGTGTGTAGTAATAATGTGCCCGCATATGTATATCTATAGATTTATATGTGTGTGTGAAGCTCCCGATACCATTACTTATCCTTTTTTCATTTCCTCCGTTCCATCCATCTTTGAGAGAGAGGCTTTTTAAGGCTCCTACTCCATTATGACATATCCCATCATAAAGTGGAGGAAGAGAGAGAGAGAGGCAGGTGGAAGGTATATTTATATCGAAGATGAGTGTGTGGAGTCAATAATAGTCTCTTTCTCCTCACTGTCCAAGTCTAATGTAATAATGGAGAAGAAGAGCTTGAATGAACAATGGCAAGAGAGAACATAAAGTGTGTGTGTGAAGTAGAATAGCCGATGAATGTATACACATACAAGTAGTGGAAAGAAGAACACTAGAAAAGGAAGAGTGTGTGTGTGGTGGACTGTTGAAATGAAATGAAAATATTGAGGAGATCGAATGCCAAGTCTGCTCACACAGACAGAATTGAACACAATGTACGAGAGAGAGAGAGAGAGACTATTTCAATATCGAAGAGAGAGAAATGCAAATTTGAAATCCTTGGGATTTTGAGAAGGAAAATATATAGGGAAAGTACGATGATAGCCATGATGATGTCTTCGCCGTAGAGGAAATTGATTTGAATATAAGTTGGTAGTAAAATGATGGGGAATTATTTATTAGTTTTTTATTTGCTAAAAAGTTAAGTTGCTTTCGTATGAAATTGAGTTTTTTATGGGGTTAGTCGTCTCCTCCTTTGTTGTCTTAGGTTTTTTGAGGTCATTTTTCAATCGATGTTATAGAAAGACACACTATACATGCATATTATGAGTAGATTATTGCGCCATTTGTATATATCGCACGATTGAATTTATGTTTTTCAGAGTGATTGGAATTGTTGGTTATCATTTTTATAGTTAAATATTATGTTTGTTTGCAAGTTATAGAGTATGGAGATTATTATTGGAACAAGTTTATTAAGTACCTCACTCAGCATGTATAAGATATTGTTCATGTGGTGGTTGGGTAGTCTTGAAGAAAGTGTTGGACGAGGAAAGACATGAGAGAGAGAGAGTAGGACACAATAAGCCTGTATACATTTTGCTACTTATTCGAAGTTGCTGGAGCTGTGGACTCCGCTGGGTATTCATGCATACATAGTACGTGTAATCTGATTAAGGAGCTTTCTCTTAAGTCGAAGGAAAGAGGAGGAAGAAGTGTGTGTGGGAATGGTTGGAAATAAATAATCCAATACGGATTTCATTGTGAGAGTCGCTTTAATGAATAATCCGTGGTGACTGTGTGTATTTGGGGCATATAATACTTGTGTGTCAAAATATTTGCATTAGGTTGAGAGCTCACTTTCGGCTAATTCGAAATATGGAAATCCTTTGTTGTTTTGCAGGGAGCTGAAGCTGAAAAAGGAGAAGAAGAAGAAGCCGTCTAAGGAGTCTGGATTCACCTTGTGTATAAATATTTAATGGACTTTGAAAGACTTGGTTTTTCGGTGGTGTTGTAGTGAAAAGTGCGTACACGGGGTAGTTTAGATTCCGTGACGATATTATGAGGAGTAGAGGATGATTTTGGGAGTCGAAGTTCCGAGTCGTATCATCAGTCGTCCATCTGCTGCTTCATCATGAGAGGTAAGCTATACATATTGTAAATCGAGTCTTGACCGACGACCACCCCCACTTGGCAGTTTATATTCTGTGGGTACTTGGCATTCACCTCACACATGGACCTCGATGTCAATTACCATGTCACATTATGCATGTCACACTCATAAATAGATTACTGAGGACGTGCTACTTTTTCGTGAGGAGAAAGAACGAGGCAAGTGGTGAGTGGGCACTTTTGCAGGGCAGAGAGAAAGTCTTCTTCTTGTTATGTGCGGCTAAGATTGCTTATGTATGTGTGTTGTAAATTCAAAGAAGTGGAGGATTTGCAACAGAATAGAAATGCTGAGGATAGAAAAGGAGTAAGGGAAAGAAGAAGAAGGAGAGCGAGAGTAGAGAAGAGGACACATGGATTTGGAATGAGTGACTTAATTCCCTAAAGTAGTTAGGAGATAAGTTGAAATGGCTATTTATTTGAAGGGAGAGATAGATATGGAAATGGAAAGTCTCATTGGACCAGCTTGGGTTTTAATTTCAAGGGTGGATTGACACAAGGACCTCTCTCTCTGTACGATTTAAATGAAGTTGCGTTGTAGATATGTATACGAGGA
>Ga0194135_10000800_pt1 | contig 18391 bp, 13 predicted proteins | sample LitLau_LLRF_2013_FD_134024 | JGI IMG/M metagenome (GOLD analysis project Ga0194135, IMG submission 134024) | Freshwater sediment microbial communities in response to fracking from North America - Little Laurel Run_MetaG_LLRF_2013 (version 2) | ecosystem: Environmental > Aquatic > Freshwater >...
AAAAGTACGCTAACGCTACCCAATCGCTCTGTTCTTAATCATTTGGTCAAGTTCATAAACTTAACTCGGTCCGGATCTAGCTAGCCCTCCAGCTATATAGCTTGTACAACAGACGAAAGGTTTTGGTACCTAGATAATGTAGGCAGGTGCACATGCAATAGGTACATACCCTATCTTCTAGAATTCTCCCATTTTCGGAAACATTGTAATAAAATAGAAAATTCAATTTTAGTTTGAACCATCGTTCCTTTAAACCTGAAATAAGAATGAATGGGCGGGTTAGTAGATATATTTCATAAAAGTGTTATTAAATAGGTACTGGTACCTTTCCCTACCCAACATAAGAAACATGTAATGCAATGTAATGTTCGTAATGAAGGGCCTTTCACCTGAGGTGAGAGGTTGGTTCCAAAATCGTGCTATTCCCCTGTGGTCTTGTCATTTAAAGTAAGAGAGCTTAGGTATTATTTGTCTACCTCGAGGTTTACCCTGTTTATGGTGGCACAACAATTAATTTCCACCAATTTCTGTTTATGTAGCTACAGCTAGGTAGGTACCGTACGACTTTAAGTTAATAATTACAGCAAGTTGGTAATTAACTACTTATTAGGTAGGCATATGCTTGGAGCGTTATATTGGCGGTTGACGCAATCACTCGCGGGTTGTAGGTTGTAAATTGTAATTACATCGAATCGCTGTGTAAAATTTTCAAGATTTTACGAAATTTTGCTTGTGGGCGCAATAAAATTTACAATTTCCGAGCGAGTGCGTTGACACCCATTATAATATCCGCTGCGTTGGGACTTTTCATTGTCGGGATCGGGGGAGGTCGATTTCGGCGAGGTTCCCCGATTCCGGCGGTACACGGGGATCTTAGCGGAGTGCCCCTCATATAGGTATTTTAAAAATAATAATAATGTTCCTTACGTAATGTATTACTATACCTTGGCCCAGGCGTAATATTGTTTGTAAATACAAATGTTCCTGGGCAAATAATTCATTCATTCTATCTATCAATCTATATACAAACCTGAAGGAGGAACATTTCCACCTGTCTTCTTATAGTTTAATCTGCCCTCCAAATCAGATTTTCCATAACTTAATTCAGCGAGCTCCTTGTAATTAAATTTCATTTTTTACATTCCAGAAAAGATTTTTTGTTTAGTACAAAAGGCGACCATGACACCAACAAAATAAGACCATAGACCAGCATATCTCAAAATCCTTTAACAAGAAGATTGTATTTTAACTTTAATATAATTTTTTTTAAATAGATAGTTTTAAATTTTATTGGTTTATTAATAAACTTATAATAATACTTTTTGTTTCTATGCATAATTTGTCTTTGTCTGTGGCTTGACATTGTTTACATTGTCTTGATGGTTTTTGCTTGGTGTTTTCTGGTAAACTTTACTGCAAAAAACCATAAAAAACCTTTCTAAATTGGTATATATTAAAATGTCCGACGTTGAAGACGACTTCATGTGTGAAGAAGAGGAGGATTATGGATTAGTAAGTCTGTTTTGTTTACCTACCTAGCCTCTTTCCGGCGACTTGACAGCCCTGCGTGCTCATTGCTCAGTGCAAACATTTTAGGTTTTTCTGTTGGAGTTTCATTTTGAAACTGGCTTACGTTACCTGTTATTGGTATATGAGTGGGTGAAAGTTGCACTGAAAGGGGTCGTCCACAAATTACGTAACGTAGGATCTCGCAGAATGTTCCTTCGGTACGGGATGCGAAGTATAGGAAAGTGTTAAAAAATCAATTATCGTTGATTAATACTGAACAACTGCTTTATAATCGATTGACTGGTTTATAATTTTTTGGGTTCAGAACTCAGTGGCTGGTACGAAATCGCACTGGGACCACACTTTGAGGTAAAACCTGTACCTAACATTTACATCAATAAAAATTGACTTTCTGTCACATTTTAGGAGTATTCGGAAGATAGTAATTCTGAGCCCGATGTGGACCTGGAAAATCAATACTACAACTCAAAAGCATTGAAGGAAGATAACCCCAAGGCTGCTTTGGCTTCCTTTCAGAGAGTGCTTGATCTTGAAGGCGGTGAAAAGGGGGAATGGGGTTTTAAGGCACTAAAACAAATGATCAAGATAAACTTCAAAGTGGTAAATGCGTTCGACTATAAATCCAATAGGGGCAATTCTTAAACTGTATAATTACTTTAATTTATTGGTTCTGCATCATCATATACAGACCTGCATTTAAAAGATGCTAGTAGTTAGAAGATGGGAAGTCGAGCCAAAAGATCATTAGCGTAGGAACTTCCCATTTTCTAGTTTCCATTCTTGTTGTAATATTTTGAAATGGTGGCGAATTCTCTAGTGACTTTCGTTGTTTCTTGTTATAGGGGGATATAGCAGTGATGATGGAAAGATACAAACAACTTTTAACCTACATAAAAAGTGCTGTGACTAGAAACCATAGTGAGAAATCTATCAACTCGATTCTCGACTACATTTCTACTTCCAAAAACGTAATAATATTGTATATGTTTTCTATGCGTATATTACCTCCTACCGTCGACGAAGTCAAACATTTAGATGGAAGCATGTAACATTCAAAACTTGAAAATAAGACCACCTCAAAACCCTTAAACTACAACATTAACCTAGATATTGTTTTTAGATGGAGCTGCTGCAAGATTTTTATGAAACAACATTAGACGCTTTGAAAGACGCCAAAAACGATAGACTTTGGTTTAAGACCAATACGAAACTGGGGAAACTTTATTTTGACCGATGCGATTACCAACGTTTATCCAAAATCTTAAAACAATTACATCTGTCATGTCAGGTACATAAAACCTACGGATGACGAGAGGGAATAAAATGGATGAAAGTGAAAGTGCGATGTCTCAATTCGCCGTAATTTGTGTTGGAAGTTCCAGAAAGTGGTTAAAGGTGACGGCATACGCCATTAGAAGCAGAAAGTATGTCGTCACCCGTGTTTCTGCAATTTGAAACATTATTTACGGCGAATTGAGACATCCTACACAAAAGCGGTTTTTTATAATGGATCTGATTCTGTAAATATCCCATACAAGTGGAAGAGTCCATTGGAATCATACGACAGTTACATGAGACTCTGATGAGACTTGCATGCTCATAGACTTTCTTTCTTTCTTTCTTTCTTATACCTATCAAGTGGAAAGGTCTCTCCAAGAAAAAATTTGAGATTTCTATTTAATATTTCAGACGGATGACGGAGAAGATGACTTAAAAAAGGGAACCCAGTTGCTGGAGATTTACGCCCTTGAAATACAAATGTATACAGCTCAGAAAAATAATAAAAAGCTTAAAGCGCTCTATGAGCAAAGTCTCCACATCAAGTCTGCCATTCCCCATCCTCTTATTATGGGCGTTATTCGTGAATGTGGCGGGAAAATGCACTTAAGAGAAGGCGAATTCGAAAAAGCCCATACTGATTTCTTTGAAGCATTCAAGAACTATGACGAATCGGGCAGTCCACGACGAACTACTTGTCTGAAATACTTAGTTCTCGCCAACATGTGAGATTTCTTTTATTATTCTACTAATTTCTGTCTTCACAATAGTACCTTTACTTTGTAGTAGGCTTAAACATACTTGGTTACTAAGTAATGAGATCTACATTAAGTGTTGAAATGAATATACCATTACTTTATATTAAAATCCATTCTGACGCATTAACTACACACACGCTACAATTTTCTGTCGAATATAATACTCTAAAAATGGTAGCGTACAATACAAGTCATTCTTACATTCTAAGGCGACCTGAAATCCATTAATATACTTTCTGCTGGCCCTATACTTAAATTTTAACTAAGAAGTAAAATTGCATTATTGCCGGATCTGCCTACTTTCTAATAATATAAGTCTTTATCTCATTACGGCGTAGTAAAGGCACCAATGTCACTTCCTATCCCGAACCCTAGAAAGGGGTTCAACAAAAAGTTCAAATTGTACATTGTACATGCCTTTTCTTTTTCGTATTTGCAGGCTTATGAAATCTGGAATCAATCCATTTGATTCTCAGGAAGCCAAACCGTACAAGAACGACCCAGAAATTCTAGCCATGACAAATCTTGTGTCTTCCTATCAAAATAATGATATTAACGAATTCGAGACAATTTTGAAACAAAACAGGCGGAATATCATGGACGATCCGTTTATTCGGGAACACATTGAAGATTTACTGCGCAACATTCGAACTCAAGTTCTCATCAAACTTATCAAGCCATACACAAGAATTCACATACCTTTCATATCCAAACAACTCAACATTGATGCTGCCGAAGTTGAAGGACTCCTTGTATCTTGTATCCTTGATAGGTATGAATTTAATTTATTTTTAATTTCACCTTTCACTTATTTATAAATAAAAACCAAATATAAACAGTTTGCTCTTGATCGAGTTGAGTTCATGGGCTCGGCCGAGTGATAAAGAACAGAGGTTACTGGTTAATTACGGTTAATGTGTTTTGGTGCGGTTCAATCGTGATTGAGTTCCGCAGAAAATATGAACTCAACTCCGTCGAGATCCAACTTAGAGGAGGCCTCTAGTGATCATTGTAGAATAATAATAATAAAATATATGGTAAAATCAAAGTATAAAAACATAAAGTCTATTATTACGATAATTTTTTAACAATGTTATGCATGCAAGACTTTTTGGCGCAATTTTCAAAAAAGTTCTATTGAAAAAAAAACGTTTTTAGTTTAATTTTTTTCGTTTTCACTTAGGTAGGTATATATTATATTTTAATAGGTATTTTGTTGGTATCTATCGACCTTATTATTTGGATGATTGAAATGAACCATATTACCTATACAAAAACCAAGCTGACAATGGTTTTCTTTTGCTTTCTAGTACCATTCAGGGCCGCATTGATCAGGTCAACCAAGTACTAACTTTGGATAAAGAGTCTCGTTGTGCAGCTCGATATCACGCCTTGGACAAGTGGACCAATCAGTTAAGTTCTCTGCATATAGCTATTGTCAATAAGATGTCATAAGGGTTGTAGCTTTTTGAAATGTCTAATGGGCAATCCTGTGCCTAAGAAGTCACTTTTATGTTTTTGAAAAGAAATTTCGAACCTAATCGAAAATAAAACTCTTTTTCTAAGATCAAACTAGACATGTGAAAAACGGTACAATAGTTCAATAGGGTCAAGCGATTTTAAGCCAATCAAAAGCACGGATTTATCTCTAAACCCGGGAAATGGCTTTTGTAACGTTCGCCCTAAGTCATGGAAAAACACCGATTAAAATCATTAAACCCAGGTTGTACCGTTTGCCGTAAATCATTTATTTGTCAATGAATCAGTAACTCGAGCTATTGAATTTTTCCAATTTTTCCCGTCAACCACGATTTTGCAACTCTATTTAACTGCATTTCTTCATCAAATCAATTTCATTTAAATACTTGTTTTATTATAAAATCACTTGAATTTCAAGTAAGTAGTTATTGTGACCTACTTATTGTTACTTACTTACTTACTTATTATTGTGACCTACTTGTTAACAAGTTAGCCTTTTTATTCCATTACTTCTAGTTTGGGTCAGGTTTTTTTTTTAAATTTACTTATTGAGGATTTGATGAGAGGTCTTCGTTTGCGTTTTGTTATGGAAATGGCGGCCTAACCATTATATCCAACCATGAAACCGCGAAACTAAGAACATTAATCGAACAAGTAAATGGAATTTATATTTTTTTAATCACCATAAAATAAGTTAAGTATGGAAAGTAAATCAGGTACAAGTTGCCACATAAGTACAGAAAGGGAAATTACTAATAATTCAGAAATGCTTCGACGCAAATAGGTAGATAGCTAGGTAATAATTTTACTAATAAAACAATAATTTCAATCAAAAATATTATTTCTAGATTTTGATAGGTAGGCAGATATCTTACATCTCTTTTTGCTGCTGCAGTTTTATGATACATGTTCACCTAATAGGGAACAAAGTAACGGAAATCGGTAGTAGTCTGACTTGAATATATATTTATGTTAGATATAGTACATAATATTAGGAACTACGGGAGGGAATGTTAAAAATAATTAAGGTCAGGTCAGTCAAGTGATAAAGTTAATGATGAATAAAATTGTTTTTCTCACCACTTTCAAGTAGTGAGGCTTCATCATCCGGAATATTATTTAACGCTTTGGTCCTCGCCCAATAATAAAAAGGTGGACCCGAAGTGAAGCAGTATTTGGTTTTCAAAGGTGTTCCTCCCTTCACGTAATACATAAGATAAAAATTGCACATCTCGTCAGCTTTGGTAGATCTGAAATAGATGAACGTTAATGCAGTCTCCGTCACTAAATACTAAATGCCAAATGCGGTTTAGTTCTTATTTTCATCTCTTTTTTTCCCAATCCACCATTTTTCCACTCGGCTATGGTTAGTTAATGACAGAACAGATTTTGCCGTACGACAGACTACTGTTCCTATTTGTATTGTGGAATCCGAGACACATAGCAGTCATTTTAATCTTAGTAAGTTTGACTGCTTTTTTGAACAATTTCGCTGGGCAGAGCTGAAATTTGGTCAATACTTACCCAATTTTGACGAGTGAGGTCTGATTATTATACATGGTGCAACGCGCAGCCACTGTGTCTCCAGGCAATATGGGATCCGTGTTCTCGGTTGGGTAAAACATCTGCGGTGTTTGGGGACTTTTCTTTCCCAGTAGTTTCCAATGACTCTCCCCTTGGTCGTCCTTGCGAACTCTATATCCTGACACTACCTTGCCTAAAATTGAAACCATTACAAAAAACCATAATACTTAGACACTATTATTGAGACTGCGCCCTCTCCTCCACGCGATTAGTTCGACAAACTTTGTTTATTATGATTAAGAGAGCACTCTTCGTAAATAATAATGTTATATCGTAAAAATGTTAGTAGTGAGAATGAAACTTGCATGCTCATTGGCTGGTCCAGGTTGTGTGAAATGGCTCAGCCAATAAGCATGCAAGTTTCATTCTTACGCATTTTTACATTCTTAGAATACCAATACCATTTGTAATTTGCATCTTGGCTTAGTTGGAAATAATATGCTCTTCTATAAAGTATTTAACGGTTGGTTGAAAATACCTACCTAGTTTATGTGTGTGCGTTCTGAACGCAAACGGGTAAATGGTCTTCTGCTCCCTCAATTGACAATGTGTTTCCATGTGCTCTTCCTTATGAGACGCAATAAATCCTCCAGTTCCAAGCAACAAAACGCCTGCAGTTTTGTCCATCGGTCTTTCCGTGAAATGTAAATAAAGTCCAGATGAATCAGTTGATCCGTCTAAAATCAAATCCAATCAATTAAAAATACTATACCACTCAGCTGGGACAAAAAAACTGTCCGTCAAAAGACGGTAATACTTTCACTATTACGGGCACATGTTATTTCCCAAAGGAAGCCATTTTTAATTCCTAGCTCCGGCCCTGGTAAAGTTACAACGAAAAGTTATTAATAAAAATCATAGATAATGTTATCAGATATTATATTCGACCATTTAGTCAGAATAGCAATTGCAAACTCCCTGGGTATTTCCCCAAAACGATTTTTGCAAAATGAGCCGAGTCTGTAATTAAGTAGTGTATTTCCATCATACTCCCTCAAATAAACCAATAACAAGCACAACTTTTTTAAAAAATGATTCTACCCTATTTGCCACCAGCTGACCCTTGTTTTGAATTTTCTCTTCCGCGATTTATACGCATGGAAATCTTTCGTCTCGAATACCCCTAACGTAGGTTAATATGGTAGCAATTGGTAGGTATATTGATATGTTTATCTTTCTTAGTGCATCTACTTGTTAATGCTTGTCTATTTTCACCTTTAAATGGTGCAACGGAAGAATAGTGCATTTGCAGAACAATGTACTTAATGGGAGAATCCTTGCCAACTTTGAACCCAACTCCTTCCGGTAATTCGAGAGGTGGGGCATCCATTGCCCACGCGTAAATAATTTCCGATCCCTCAGCACATGGACTTGAATATTCTTCACCCGGCTCATCTGAAGCCATTTCGCCGCAGTTCCTAAAAAGTATATATCACTTGAATTAGAAATATATATTAGAAAGAAGTCTCGAAAACTAGTAAAGAACACCGCCCATGATTAAAGGCTACTAATCATACCAGACTGATTTTTTGGCACCAGGTGACGTGCAGCCATATACAAGCATGTGATGGACAAATGACATGTCCGCTTTTGGTTCAAATGCTGTTATGAAATAATCCTTTTTTTGGTCAACCTTGATCGGAGTACATAAGTATGCATCGTCCTGAAACGTAAAACCCCAAACTAACTAGGTATTTAAGGCAGGTACATATACAGCTGGCCCTGACTTAAAAATGGCTTAAACGTGCCTCTGAGTAATAATTATGCATGTATGTCAACGAAATCTAGGCTGCGCGTTAAAGTTTGACGTCAAATGACAAACTGGTAGGAGTTAGGTAGGTATGTAGGTACACGAATATGTAACATAAGGATACTTAAGAAAGCTGCAAATCGATCGATACCCACAACACACCTCCATTATCGCTTAGAGACAACGCAATTTAAGTGAACCATGTCTTGCAATGTCTCCTTGACAATACATTAGATTATATCTTATATCTACTGACAAAATTTTAAATAAATTTTTACCCGTGTAGGTCGTACGTTCGGCATCATCAGTGAATATTTGTCCACTCTGTACCCGTTGACATGGACAGCAAGTCCCAGAAACAAACAATACACGTACATCTGCATTTTTATAGAGTAATTGTTTTTTTTAAAATGTTCTGGGGAAATGATTATTTCATTATAAAGAAAAGTTCAAAACTGAAAACTGGATTGTTTTTATTCCATCTGGAGAATGCACGGAGAATGAATGAAACTATTGCCAACATTAAACAGTAAAAAATATGTTTAGCCAACAGCAAAAATAAAATAAAATAGTAAGCTATTTGTACAATACAAAATCGCAAGGTAAACATTAAAGCCAACGCACTAGAAAACATTCTAGCTTGATTCACATTAGTTTCGTGCTAAAATATTGCGCACAAAGGTTTTGGAAATCATCCTGTTGTATATGTCTTTTTTATAAATAAACAAATAAAAATAAACTCTTTGATAAAATCTTTGCATGAAAGAACTGATTACTTTCATGTGAGGTATTGTAATTTTTGGGAATGGTTAATTTATTAATTATCTTAAGTACCATATTAATGGTATCTTGTAGTGAGCGAATGTGGGACTGTCGATTAACAAATGAGGGCTTAGAATATGCAGGGAAATTTACAATGAGCGGCAGTAATCCATGCGAGCTTTGGAGTAATTCGGAAATAACGGTGGGTATAAATAGATTTACTACTTAATGTGTTTAATACCTGATTTCTTGGGTCTAGGTATTGTCTGTTTTAAAACTTAATAAGGCATGGCTAAGAAAAGACTCATTTTTTGCTGAAATTTAGCCTATTGAGGCATAATTAGGGTTGGGACTAGGGTGTTAAGTACATTACTTCACGCCTCACGCCGCCTCCTGGTTGCGTCGACTTTCTGGTTCAATAAATATTATATGACCCCCGCCCCTTTTTCGTAGTTTCCGCCAGGGGGTCATGTCCAGGGCCGCAGCGAGTGGCGGGGTAATGCCACTTATTGAAACCACCAACCAACCCAGCGGGGGTCGCACCCCCCTCCCCCCACTGCGGCTCTGGTCGTGGAAAGTTTTTAAAAGACTGGATTGTTTTCTATAGTTATCATTTGCCTCGAGTATGGCACGCAGGGTCCTAACATTGATATCATATCAACAATAAGCCAAAGTAACCACAAACTGCGGGGTCAAACATCGATATTATATCAACCATATGCGGAGTGCGCGGGGTCTCCTTCCTATATCACAACTTTGTTATGCCGCACGTTTTGGCGTGGTCCAATTTTTACACCCTGGTGTTTTGTGTCGATTTCCTTTAACAAGTCGACTTCTTATGAGAAATAGAGAAATGAAATAACAATAGGTCTATTCTTTTCTATTGAGAGCTAATTCGACTCAATCAAAAAGAACAGGCCTATAGACGTTTTTAAGTGTATCCATGCTTATAGTTAACAATTGTATTTGTAGATGGGAGAAAAATATAACGAAATGATTTACCCCGATGGTTCGTCAGCATCAGCGAGAAATTACTGTCGGAATCCTTCCAATGAATCATTTGGACCTTGGTGTATAGTTAAATCTCCCCCACACAAACAACCGTGCAATATTCCATACTGTCATGTTTCAGGTTTGTTAAAATGATATGTGTACTCTTACTCTTACCTTATAAGTAGTGCAAGCTACCCACTAACTAAATCTTTGTTTCACACCTATCAAGTAGATACATGCTCTACTACTAGCAACCTACTGGTTCTTGTCGCTAAGTATACGGTTAGCTACACTAGCTACAATAGTGGCAGAACGTTACCAATACAAGACAAAAAAATATGTGTCCCTTAGGTTTTTATGGAGGGGGCTATACTTGTTTTTTTGTCGAAGCGACGAAACTCCATAAGAGCCAATTCGTTTTTATGTTGGTAACGTTTTGCCAAACGCTAAATGGTCGCTAGTGTAGCCGTACACAGCTATTACATTTCCCAAGTCGATGTCTTCAAAGGGCGAACGGTACAATAGCCTTTGTCCAGGGTATAACGATGAATTTGTGCTTTGTGATGTGGGGTGTTAGAAGAGTGGATAAAATATGAAATGCTTAGGTATTGAACAGATGTCACGAGATCGGTATCAACGCAGATGGACAAGGCTCAACTTAAATGGTTTGGGCACATGGCGAGGATGCCTCAGGATACGGTCAATAAGAAGATTTATCAAGAGGAAATATCAGGTAGGAGAAACCAGGGTAGGCTGAGGAAAAAGGGCGTAGATGGGGTTCAAGAAATCCTAAGTAGGCACGGGTTAACGACAACAAAAAATGTTAGGAAGGCCCGGTTGAAAGAAACGTCGCTGCGGAATGCAAATGTTGAGTGTTTAGACATGGTGTCATGGAGAGCTATATGGCGTAGTCTACAATGGGAATGAATGAATGAATTATTTCGTTTTTGGTAACCTCGAAAGGGTGTTACCTTGATGTTATGTATGTATGTAAAGACTATTGTACCGTTCTCCCAAATTATGACATATCTATAGGCTATTTGATTTGTTTTCCCAAAAATAATTGTGATTCGTTGAAAGATGAGGCTAAAGCAAACTTTCCCCTTTTTGCCCATGTTTTCTCCCTTAACCCATTATCAAAAATAACTAACTAAAATTTGTGTTTACATCAAGGAATACGCTTGCCAAGTTTTGTCCTGATTCCTTGAAAACTGTCTTCCCTGGACTGGAAGTGACATATCCTATGAAAGCCAATTTTTCCTATCTTGTCGAAGCGGAGACTTCGCTCGCACGGTCAATTATGAAATGCAGAAAAAAACCTTGATTTTAGGTTGTAGATATAGTGGAACCGGAGAAGAATTTTCGGGAGATTTGATGCATTCCACATCCGGGGAAGAGTGCATTTCATGGTCTCATTCGCCATTCGCGAACACCACTCAATCCACGACGCTGTGTCAAAATGGTTCAGGTAATTAAATAAACATAATAGGGGTCCTCACTTAATTCGTGGTAATTTTCCATGGAAAGGGAAAAAAGGAAATCTCCATAAGAATCAATGGTAAAACTGTGGTAAAAATTCAAAAGAATCATGGAAATAATGTTGCATATGTAGTTCATTTAATATTCATTCTTATGAAGATTACCTTTTTGCTATTTCCATGGAAATTTACCAGGAATTAACCTATTGTTTATTTCTTATGATAAATTGCCAAGTAAGGAGGTGTTTTACTAAAACCTTTACATAATTAGCCATTGATAATATTTAGTTGCGACATTTAAAGGTAGAGGCTCACTGCTGAGCGTGTACTGGGATTAACTACAACCAAACGATATGTGGAGTGTTTGTGCTTCACCCACCCATTGACTGTTGCGTCTAAAGTTTCACGTGGTTCAGATTCCACGTCCCACATTTGCAATCAAGCGGTAACGTAGTTATTTTTGAGATCACAGTGGAGGGAGAGCGATGTGGTGAAACACATCTCTGGGCGCAATAGACCAACAGGTCGCAGTGCCCTGTCCCACAAGAAGAGGAAGAAATCCCTTATTGCTGCATTATTTGAAGTTTTTAGGAATATTTAGTAGTTACCGCCTAGCATTTAATACCTGTTACCTTATGCAATTTTGACAATTTCATTATCTTGTTGTAGATTCCAAACCGTGCCGATCCTGCCGCAATATGGACAATCACATAGATGGGCCATGGTGCTACGTTTCAATAGGACTGAAGAGTGAAAAAAGAATTTGTGATGTGCCGTTTTGTCATACTGGTAATTAATTATTGAAAAGAAGTCCGGCGCTTTGCGTTAGTAGACCAGGGTTCTCATTTTGACGGTTCTCCTCACACGAGGGAAATGCAAATTCTGATTGGCTAAACACAGAACCAGTGCTTTATACTTTCCGTATTGGGATTGAACATTGGGCCGCCAGTCCCTGGGAGATTGAGATGTTTAAGGAATTGAGGCGTAGTAGCATTATCTCGTAGTTATACCTGTTACTTTATGCAACGTAGACCCCGTCTTACTTCTTAGAGGAAGCAATGCCAAAATATCTACATTTCATCGCATCCCTTCTGAAGGGCAGCTTAAGTTCAAAATACGCTTATGGGACCCCCGTGATTGGCTGCAGGGCAGAATACTCGTGTTGTTGAGCACAATTGAGACCCCAGCTCCTATGCGGAATATTAAGCACTTTGGAGTAGCCGTATCATTGGCTCACACTGGCTCTTTTATCGTCAGCAAAAAGGTAGCTTATTTTACTAATTAACATTAACTTTGATTAAACATACTCTTTTCCCACAAAACTTGCCCAAGGGCCATATTTGGGGGCGGGGGGCGAATTGAGCCTATTAAAACTCAGTTTTCACATGTGTGAGATTAGTCGCCAAATTGGGGCTCCAGCCCAGGTGGTAAATATTGTCAATGCAATCATATATTGAGCCATTTTTCCTCAGCAACTCACTACATGTGCTGAAGCAGTGAAGAGGATTAGGCGCTCTTTTCTGGTGTTTACTTCCAGCTAATTTAATTTTCATAGGGGGTAAACGACCACCTCCCATCAAGTTCTTAGTAGCAGAGACTAGATCCATATTGCGAATAATGTTCTCTGGACGCCATATTAGCGTAAACTCGAAGATCATTAAACACTCTAGTCTCTGCTACTAAGAACTTGATGGGAGGTGGTCGTTTACCCCCATAATCAAAAAAGGCGTGTCATGTTTTTTTGACAAACATTCCAACCTGTAAAATATTAATACAAGTGTTGGAATTTTTATTTTGTAAACACAACACACTGTTCAAACTTGAAAAGCACGGCAAAGCACACACCGAGTGGAGCCCTATTAACTTAAGGCCTATTCTTTGCGATTGAGTCGAGTTACCTCACAAATCTAAATACTATTTCCCTATCCCGAGTAACTCACTGAGTTGACTTGTATACCGAAATAACATTGAGAGGTAACTCGACTCAATTGCAAAGAATACGCCTATTAACTGGCTGTTTATTTTCTTCAGATTTATGACACCTATGAATCGAACTTTGTGATTAACTCCTTGAACTGGACTGAAATTCAAGTCACGTGGAAGAGAATTGGATTTGCGAACATGCAAATGTCCGTTTTTGTCAATGATGTTATCAAGCCCAAAATGGTGGCTGACGTTGAAATTACTTCCACACTAATGGAAACGAGCGATTTCAAATTTTTCGGTGTTTCTGGTACAGCAGCCTTTTGGGAAATACAGTCGAACGAAAGTGAGTTTTATTATTTGGTCCTAAATTGTTTACTTTCAGATACCACTCATCATGTAGATATAGATAGCTCCCTGAGGATACTAAAAAGAAAACGTCTATTGATTGAGTTAAAGGACTTTAACACTACGTTTTAGCTTGCCCTGTGTCCATAACAACTGCTGAGGAGCGGGATGTATGGTGGGCGCTTGAGCGGACAGGAGGAACTGTGGACTTTACGATCTGGGTTAGAATATACAAAAGCGGCAGAATTCATTTCACTGAATCGCCAATGGGAAATGATTTGTTCGTTGTAAGCATTTCAATTGTAGTCTTGTTGTTCTAAGAACGACTATTCGGAAATATATTAGGTACTTCTCTTCTCCCCTTTCTCACTCTTATTTTGGGGTAACATAAATTACGTATGCATAAGAAAAGAAATACGGAGTGTTAGACACTTTGTTTCTCAAAATATATGAGTATGGGAGAGAGAAGATACAGGTTGAGCGAATGGGAGTAAGAATTCCCCGTATGGTCGTTCCTCCCCTACAGTTGTTTAGTTTGAAACTACATTATGTACTTAATAATCTGTCATTTCTAGGTTGAATTGCATTTGGACGGAAGAGTTATTGTCGTGTCAGATTCCGGGCGAGTTTTGTTTGAAAATAAAACACAGCACTTAGATTATTGGGCCTGGGAGCAGCTACATTTCACGTAAGTCTCTTTTAATACTAACACTTCTTCTCGAACGCGATTCATCCAAAAATGTATCTACGAACGAGAAATTACAAAATTTAAATTTTCCGCGCTTTTTAGATGTTTAATTCAAATGTCAGAGAAATTAAACGGACTCTTACACTGGTATGAGTTATTTGCAGAGTCAGATTCAGCATAAAAACTAGGTTATGATTGTTAAAACCGTATTTCTGTGCTATATCTCATTTTGCCGTAAATAATTTTTGAAGTAGCAGAAACACTGATATTGTGACCACTGCCTCCCTCTAAAGGCATGTGCCGTCAACATTCTGCAACTTCAAACATATATTACGGCGAATTGAGACATCGCGCAGTAAAACGGTTTTCCCTATTAGGTAAATTAGTGTTTATGCTGAATCTGATTCTGTTAATAACTCATCGAACACCATTTAGGTTCCACCGTCAAGTAATTTGTAGGCTTTTACGTACTTAATGTGTGAAGACACATCAGCTTACTATGTTTAATACTTTTAGAATTGAGGGAGCCTTTTTAAGAATAACAAGGTGGAGCAGCAAAGATGCATCAAATGTTGCAACTATGAATTCCTCTCATGTTAAGCGTGCATTGTGGGTCGGTTTTTCGTCCGAAGCTGTTAGTCACTGGTCCTTTCAGTGTGATCCTTCAAGTACTGGTGAGGAGCTTCAAAATCGCTAAATTTAATAAATTATTTAACAAATAATTTATTAAATAGATTATTTGGTTTTCCAGAAGTTATCGGCAACCCTGATCCTCCTGAGTGCTCAAGCACAGATAGTAAATCAGACTACGATGGAACTTTGAGTGTAGCTCAAACTGGCGAGATTTGTGTTTCTTGGATCGACCCAAGGGTCCCGGAAAAGGTAAAATTTTGTTTACAGTCAAAAGTTTTTTATAATTTTAAACTACCTATAATAATTTCTCTTTGTTCCGCTCTGATGTTTAGGTAGAGGGCGTACTGAATTACTGCATGTATTTGAAATCCGATGGAGGCGTGTTTTGCTATGTTTCACGGGATGAAGCCGTCCAAAAAGAAAGATGCTCAGTTAGAACTTGTGCTGTATTGGGTAGGCTATTTTAACTTATCCTTTTAAGCCTCAACTCTATTAGGGGTAATAGCGATCGCTGATAAACTTCCTTCGGAATGCGGTGTCACGGGTTTCGCCTATGTTTACTTTAGATATAAATATTGTACAATTTTGTATTTCTTTGGATTTATTAGGAAATATTTACAAGCTATTGAGAATTTTCTGAATTCCCAATATTTAAATGTCGTATTCTACCTTTGTTACTTTCAGCGATCGCGTCTACCTCTACATAGGTTTTTGTTTATTTTTAATTTTGCTTTTTTTTCCATAAAGATTGCAAAAATACGGGGATCGGTAGAGACTTTATTGGACCACTGATGAAAACGCGTTCAAATCGAACTTGCACTTCTTTCTGCCGCAATCCTGATAGTAATCTTGGAGGCCCTTGGTGTCCTACAGAAGACGCCCATCTTCCTATGGAGCCTTGCAGCGTCCCAGACTGCCATAAATCAGGTTAAAAAACACAATATCTTATAAGAGATCAAAGCTAGTACGGGTAAATACCGTTTTCTTCCCCTTAAGGTGCCTCCACGCTTTCAAGGCATTTTATAATCGAATGCTGTTTTTTCAGATGCATTCACATTATTGACATCAACGCCTTCTTTATCTATGGCAAGTGCTTTTTTGATTCTTCCATCTTGGAAATATGAACATTTTAATTTTTCTTTGAAAAATTGGAATCCTGAAAACGAAGCTGGTATATTTATTTTCATGGAAGAATCATTAGCTTCAAGTTCTCGGTATTACGTCATCTCACTTGGTTCCAATAACAGCGCCAAAGTTCAGTTGAAAACTAATGATGGTAGGTGGGGCCGACGCAGATTAATAGGGTAACCTTTATTCACTCCCTATTGGTTTAAGTATGTAGGTACCCTATTTGTTTGGGAATACTTTTATCTCCTTAATTCAATTATTAACAGTTAGCAGACTGATTCTTCATACTCCTTCACTCCATGTACAATAAATGAATCTTTTTGTTCTCAGGCGCAATGCAGTGTGAAGAAACAGCCCCCCACATGCTTCGAGGCAGCAAGTGGTTAAATTTATGGTTAAGAGTCAGTCCTGGCCTCGTGGAGTTGGGCCACGGCGATTTAAATTTACCATTTCTGGAATGGAGTGTTTCAATGGAAGAAAATCATTTGAAGATAGATCCATTATACATCCGTTTCACAACCACTGCAAATTCAACGATTGGTGTCAACTTTTCTCCTAACGATTGCCTTGTACGACTAGTCACTGAACAAGCATCCCGTGAAGTTTGGCCTGTTGCATTCAATGACGGCGAGATTGAGAACAAAATATCGTTTTCGGTCCTTGGAAATGGACGTGCCGCTTGGAGTTTTTTTCTTCTTCCAGGTAGGCAAATTTTAAAATTTATTTTGAAGGTCTTCAAATTTAAATTCATGCTGTTTAGTATAAAGGTAACCTTTTTTACAGATTGGGTTATCGTTATACGAGTAAGTAACTATTTTTGTTAAATTACAGGTGCAAACGAATCGTGGCTTCTCGAAATAGACACAGAAGATACCATTAAATTTTCCAGAAACAGAAATGGGTATATAATTTTACTGAAGTCCATTGATCTGGGTACTCTTTTTATGAAAAATAATACTTGGACGAACATCGTAATTAGGTGAGGTTTTCCTCCTGGATATTGCGGATAAGTATAATGAACTTAGCGGGGGCATTTTCTCGGGTGGAATCCTAACCTAAAACTTTCAAATACTTGTAGTAGTCACCGATAGGAGACCTGTCGCTGAAACCTGCCTGAAACCTTGTCGAACACTTATCTTATAAGGGCCTATTACAGGTATTCAGAAAAGTCATTATTCGTTGATGTGGGAGGACAAAACATTCTATCGTACAGTTCGGAAAATGATCCTATCTTGTTCTATTATTTTACAATTAATGGTACTAGTGGAAAAATCTTTTGGACAATGAATTGTAACCCGCTTGGTAAGTTCCTATGTTTAAGAATTTTCTGTTTGACGTAACCTAACAACTATAATAATAAATAATATAAGCTAACGAATTTCAAAATCCAGATTGGGGGGACCAACCTCGCGACGGAGGATGGGGAAAATGGAATCGTTCGACTTGTAGTGTTCCTTGTGGAGGAGGTGAAGGAAGGAGGTGAGACTCTTCATTTGTTGTGCCTACTGCTAGACCAATAAATACAACAGATTCTAACTAAAAGAAATTATTTTAGTGTTCGTGCTTGCGATAATCCTCGTCCCAATTTGCGTGGAAAACCTTGTGACGGCCCCTCAGTTTACGATGGAATTTGTAACGACTTCCCTTGTGGAGATATTTCCCCTCGTGAGTATCTGTACCTGAATGCTCTTTTTTAATTATTTTTACATACTGGCATAGTTAAGGAATATATAACTTTAAAAAAAATTGCAAGCAAGTTAAACCCACTAAAAGTTTCTTCGGGGAGGACTTGTGCCGCGGGAACAGACATTACTCAAATTCTTATCGAAGCTTTCTTTCAGAGCTAACTATTTATATTGTAGACAAGTTTGGAAGCAATATCTAGATGTACTTAATTTGTTTCTACCGCAAAAAACAAGAGTTATAGTGACTTTTGAAATCTATAAGTATGTCTGTACGACACATTTATTTCTTTACAGGGTTGCTAAAAAAGTTAAAAAACGATTTGGCACGCAATGCAAAAACTTTGGTAGCACGCGATGGAGATTCAGTCCATCTC
>Ga0194135_10000801_pt1 | contig 18383 bp, 17 predicted proteins | sample LitLau_LLRF_2013_FD_134024 | JGI IMG/M metagenome (GOLD analysis project Ga0194135, IMG submission 134024) | Freshwater sediment microbial communities in response to fracking from North America - Little Laurel Run_MetaG_LLRF_2013 (version 2) | ecosystem: Environmental > Aquatic > Freshwater >...
TCTTATGTAAGTTAAGTCTGATAGATGGATATGGATCCGTAGTGGCTTAAACTTTCCTCCCTCTCTCACTTTCTTCTTTCCCCGATTCATATACAACGTAGCTTGAAGGTGCCTCTGTAAGGTTGCAGTAGCTTTCTCCAACCTATAAAGACACAGAGAAAGCTTCCCACACGTACAGCTTATATACACATTGAGAATATACGCTTACTCGTGCTTACTAGAAGCATTATATACTGGTATTCGGTTGTGAACAAATCTTCATATACCGTATACTAGAAAAGCTTGCAGTACCAAAGAAATAACCTTTGTGTTAGGCTCGACATTTCTTGTGCACCATATATAGAAGCAATAGACATCAATGAAAGAAGACCTTAATGTGAAGCAAGTCAGTAAGTGATCGAGAAAGAAAGGAACAGAGTTTTCTCTTCAATACGTACTGGCACACAGATGGAATCAATAAACGCCTCATTAATGGTTACTTAAGCCACATCATTCACGATAAAAAGGAAACCCAAGTACCCCATTACGCCAACAAAAATCAAGAAGAAACAATACTTTCTTTCAAGATTTCCGCTCTCATTAAACCATTCTATTACTTCTCTCAAAAATTTATAACACTCATTACATTTTTTCTTAACTCCAGTGTAGGGCGACTACCATACTTTCACATAACATTCCATTCGCATCCTCATCCTACGACTAAACTTACACCAACATCCTTCCTTTTCCCATCTCGTAACTGGCTCTAAACTGCCAATATAGAATGCTTGCGCGATAGTCAATATAATCACTGATTCATTTTGCACAGCGTTCTTTCTCATATAATCATATTGCTTCCTTCCCGTATCTACTGCTACCTTTTTTTATTCCAAGTTGCAAGTCAAGAGGAAAAATAGAGGACACGCCACCACTACTAAAAGAAAAAAGCTCTTCTTCATTCTTGTGCACAAAGCACACATACACACTCACACTTTTACCCATCGACTAAATTAGTAGCAAATCAATTTACACAACTCCCATTATTCTCTTTAGTCCTTTCAACTTCTTTCACACACACGTAACAACCTGGTAAACTAAATGACTACCTCTTACATGACTGACAAAATTTAGAAGGTTACAAGTAAGTTCACATACAACTGGTTCAAAGAAAGACAAAGGCACAAATTGAACTTTCTCTTTTACACAGAACAATCACATATTTCTCAGAAACTAAATCACATTACTTCGCTGACATGACACAAAATATAATTTTTAATACTAAAAGCGGAAAGGAAGCCTTTTAACTTTCTCTGCGTATAAAAGGTGAGAAAAAGTGACAAACTTTTTCCTTCCCTGCCGTCGTTACTACTACTTTTTCCGCATGGTGTGTCAGCTACATAGTCAACAAAGATATATAAGTATTCAGAATTCTGAGTTTAACACTAACGACAAAACTATCTGGTAGCATTAAGTATAGGAGTTCTCCTACAGTTCTTCTGCACCCTCTCACTTCCTCGAAGAAACTCGTTTAGCACGGAAAGGTAGCAGCAAGAGGACACTGAACACTTTCTCAGAAAGATACGAAGAAAGTCACACAGCTCTTCTTACACTAACAGTAAGTAGTTCAACTGAATTCAAGAATTCTCTGGTCATGTCATATAGCGATAATAAAATAATGACGAAATCTTCTTGTCTTTATACTACAAATTACATAAATCTCTCCTTCTCTCCTCAAAATTCTAACAACTCAAAGCTCTAACTTCATAATTCATCTTGACTTCAAGGGAACTACTAGAACTGGAAATCCATTTATATATCATACACATTTCATGTGGGAACATGTAAGCAAGGGTGGATTCGTCCAGGCCGAGACCTTAATCATCACACACACACATAACTTTCTAGCTATTTGCTGGCTCTTTCGACTAGCTGATCCTCCTCTTCCCTCCCAGAGCACAAGATGTGGAAAGCTGAGAAATGAGCTAGACCACGCCACGTAGTCTCCCAAAAAGTTCCCGTTAACTCTTACTGACATTTCATTTCATTAATTCCGTTTCAATACTCATTTGCTGAGACATTCGACACAAATCACAAAAGTATTCTTGGCTCCTACCAAAACTAATAATGCATCACTCTTCTGCTCCTTATTATTAATGCGGCTAGACCAGAAGTTTCTTAGAAGACTTTGGATAAAATCTTTGTTCCTTTTCTTCTTTCTCTGTTCCCAACAGCCAACAGTAAGAGAGACATTTTCCTATCTTCGGAGTGGCGACGAATTTTATTAGGGCCAGACTTTCCTGTATATCCTCTTTAATTCTGATATGTATACCCTCCTTCTATTATAATCCATGGCTTCCTTTAGAGGTTCGTTTACATTTTTATATCTGCAAGAAAGTTCATCTAGAAGTTTTTATGCTCAAGACAAGAGTAATTTACTCGGTTTAAAATCAAGTCAATGTTATTAAACCTGCATTATACATAGAAGTGAGTTATCTACCACAAAAGAATTTTATAATCAGTCACAGTGGAGAGTGGAACAAGAAGGGCAACCTTGCCAAACTATTATCTCAGCCAGCTTATAATACGTCTTAAAAAATCGCTCCACTTCGTCGATAGAGATACCAACTTTGGTTGGATGATGGTAAATATTCTCAAAATGTTATTTTATACTTCATGATGATGCTGCAGCTTTCTTGCCGTCTCTTTAATATTTGCTTCCAGTAATCTCGAAAGTTGGAAGTCTAGAATTTCCTATCCTACATCTTGTTCTCCGTCCATTCCTCGGAATTTACAACCCTCAAGGCTGTAAAAGATACGATTTTCATAAAACCAACCAACCACACTATGGACTAATAAATATCTTTCGTGGAACCGAAATCTGTGTGCCAGCATCACTTCATCCACCACCCTAAGCTCGTTTGAACAGACTCCTTTCTCCAAATAATCATGTACAAAATAAGAAAGGTACATGCAAAAGGACGACCCTCTGGTTCTCTTCCTTTGAGAACATGAAACCCACACACACAGGATTATTAATGCATGGGTTTTCACAGCCAATGGATAAGATGCAATATCGGGAATTCAATCTAATATAACACACAGGGACTTTCTAATTGCATGAAAACAATCCGTATATTACCGTACACAGTGCCTCCTCAATTGAACTTGCAAACCCCTTAACACACCGCAGCTGATTCTCACTGACATTTTTACTCCATGTACTACCTCATGATAAAAACAGGAAACGTGTCGGTCTTTCCAAATTAAAACTTCCTGTAGATTCTAATCAGTTTGTTTGTGATCATATAGACCAAGTCATATTTTTGCATAAATAAATAAATATTGATTTGCAGCACAGTTAGAAAACACGGAAGTCACAAGAAAATTCAATAGACCATGAGTAATTTGACATGTAAAAATTTTTATAGAGGAGTGAGCGACTTTTCCTTCCTTTAGAAAATAATTCTTCCATACTTTTGACTTTCTCTACTTTTCCAACACAGCCAAGTCTTTTACTAGCTTGGATAACTTAAAGAGTGACACATTTTCCTCCTCCCATTTTTCCCTTCTCATCTATAATCCAATTCACCAGAGAAATGGAGAAATCTATATGTGAGGAACTTGAGAAAGATGCGCGAATTTCTCTTATAAACAAGCATATATAACAAGAAAAAGAATGCTTTACACTATTATTAAACTCTCCATAGACGTTGGACCCTGTTTCTTCTACTGGATCTACTCCATCTAAATAGCCCTCCAACTAATATAACATGATGTCGCAATTCAGGCAAGCCAAGAAGAAGACGAAGAAGCTCATGACATAGCATAAATCAATTTGTTCGCTGCCACTTTCTTGTCATGCAGTAAAGCATTACTAATAATAAACTAATACTACTATCATCAGCTATTCAATATTATCCACCCTGTTTATCACAAAACCCGGTCGGTGAATTTTACATTATACAGATATAACCAGGTAGTTATCATCATTAACTGGAAATGAGTTTACTACCACAAAGTGCACCATCATCATCAATCAAATATGATATCTTTCAGAGAAAAACTTATCTCATTATTTACCCTTCCTATACTTTCACAGTCTTGTCACAAAGCACAACTTTCTCCAGGCTCCGCTAGACTTTAGAACTACACAACAACTAACAAGACACTAATGAGAAGTGTCAGAATAGATTTCACTCAACAATTTTCTCGACAGCAAAAAGGTAAACAGAGTTATCAAATTTCAATCTGTGCTTAATTATGTTTTTTCAGTTGTGTGAAATCAGCATTACAAGTACAAATTGGGAAGTAAAAAAGACTTGTTTACAAAAGTCTATAATGATTAGAAGAACCAGACGTAATTTAAACTACGAAGATTCAACAAAAGAAGTAATATTTTTAGCAGTCTACAAGTCAGCTACAAACTCTACCGACACAGTCAAGAGGAAACTAACTCTATACAATGAGATACGTACATGAACATTCGCACGATAAGGTCCACGAGATTACAACACTGTCATAATCTTATCGCTATTATGGTCACATTTGCTCCCATTCCACAATATGGTTTCCTTCAAAGCTTTAAGTTGTATCAAGTGTCTACTACGATGCACACACATGACGAGAGAAAATGTGTTTTCACAGGACCACATTTGTTAAGCGACAGTTGTTGTTGGCGGAAGTAGTGGTGGTACTAGTCGACACATACATATACCAACATCCCAACTATTAATTTAGGTACTTTTGTGACAGCATCAACTTTCTCTCCCAGTCAAGCAATACTAGTAAGTAACACACGAGTAGTGGCACGGCTGACACATGCGAGAGAAAGCAAAGAATTAGATGCAGGTAGACAAGACAAATATACAAACCACGGAGAGAAAGCTCTCTCTTATAATACTTGCCTAACCGTCTGGCTGGCTCGCTATCTCATGTGTAATTGAGTTAACATGTTTATTTTATGAGATAGTTGACATCACACTGTCCATTAAATCTGAAGCCTCCAAACTGAACCACAGAACTAAGAGAGAGTGTCACATTACTCTACAGTGTACATCTCATTTCTTGCAATTTCCTTTGTAACTGAACCACCACTTTGTGATAACCATAGTATACGTGCTTGCACACTGTCATCCTACTTTCCTCTGTATGAGTCACAAAAGACAAGTTGTGTTTGTATTTGGCTGTGGCCGGAATAAGCAAAGGATTTACGTGTACACATAAGAGTACAAATATTCGTTCACTTTGGTCTTTGGATGGGATTTGTCCTAGAAAACTGCCGAGTGTGATACTTGCTCTGAAATCACTGTATTTCATGACTCAGCCAAGAGCAAGTATCATAGTATCACACACATACAAGAATGGAATTTCGCAATGCGCAAGAAGATTAGCTAGCTACCCAATTACATACATACACGATGATGCCCATCATCAGGATACATTTACAACTCTGTCTTGCATCTAATCATAGACAATCCGTTTTAATTCCCCAACTTTCCTGAATTTAAATCTGTCCTACACAGAAACTGCAGCATGATGAGAACTCAGGGAACTTCATAACCGACTCATTCCATTTATCTACTTGATGAATTGAATACAATGGGAAAATAGCAAACCACACTTAACTGCATTCTTTGTTCCATTCCATCACTTTCTCTTCCTCAATTAATATAGATTAGAACTCTTACATTATATCTCACTGCACGCATAACTGGATAAATATAAACTTGTACTTTGATACGAATTCTTACATTTTTGCTGTTCAAATATAAGACATTCCAGCAGCATATTCATCCACACAAAACCCAACTTCCCATAATAACCTCAAACTTGTAACGACTAGAATAGAACGCAACTTTCACTTCTAAAGACAAACCAATTACTCAACTCCAAACAAAGAACAAAAATGTGTGTTCTCAAGCATTCCGTTATTGATTATTATTATTAGTGTTTAGGAGTCAGAACTTGTTATGAGTACCCAGTACTCTTGCGGTTGGTTATCCCTATCTCCATCAATCATAATTTAATATTAACAAGCTCGTATAAAAAAATAGAGAAAGATGAATTGCCTGGTGTTGATGATGATGATGGTGGTGCATATGATGAGGAGTAAGTTGACCGTGAGAATGTCCATGCTGATGCGGCAAGTAACCATTTGGCATAGGGATTCCCGAGGGATTGTGGATCGGACAAGGCGGAGGGACATAATCCAAGAATTCCGGATCATAAAATGGAGCAGAGTAATCCATTCCAATGAGGGTTGTTCTATCTTCCGTCTTTCTCGAAAAGTTGAGTTACATACACATAGAAAGTACTGCAAATGCAACTTTCCCCGTTCTGCGGCTGCACTTTCTCTCGTGTGTTTGAAAGTTCTCGTGTTACACTCTACTTTTCCTTTCAGCAATAATTTAAAGCTCTGGTATATATAATAATTGTCGCCTGTCGTATTTTCTCAAAACTCCATACTTTTCACAGCTATTTCCAACCTCTAGCTGAAAAACCTTAGCTCGTGTTTGCTGCACCACTTTAATCCATTTCTATTTTGTCAATCAAACTGAATCAAAGAAAGTCTTAGTAGTTGGCAGAACTTGCCGCGTACAACGCTGTGGTTTTAAGATGTTACAAGACACAAGGACATAAAGAAAGCTCAAGTTGCTTTCTCTTTCCTTGGCTAGGCTTCACACTAGAGAGGCAACCGCCGCCACTGCCAAAAAGACTAATTCCTTTTACTACAAAACCACCGAAACAAAACTCCGAAAATACTTCGTTAACAAACACTTTTCTTCTTTCTCAAGCTCAATAGGAGACACACGCTTTTCAGGCTTTCCCTTCAAAGTAAGAGACCAAAACAAATCAAAATTGATGTTTTCTTATTTCCACTTTCTCTCTCTAGCACACAAATCCTTGATTATTTATTCCTGTCGTGCACGTAAGAAACTGCAAGGGACGTTTAATAGCTCTCTATTTCTTATGCAGCTTTGATTGAGTGTGCATGTATTTTATTATGTCATTTTCGCTCCAACTACTTTTCATCCTATATTTTGGCGTATTAGAGTTTACACATGACGAACACACAACTTAACTCGTCTCGGATATTCACTCAGGCAGAGTTATATGGGCCATAATAATCATACTGACGAACCAAATGATATTTTAAGTCATAAGCTAAGAGTCGACTCCTTTGCGTCCTCCTTTAAAAATTCACACACATCCGTCACTTCCATTTACATTCCGTGAGTATTATTTCATACGACCATATTATACATGACTCACGATATGGCCTTGTCACACCCACCTAAGAATATTGCACTTCTTCCTTTATCTCAAAATCTTTTGCAGAAAAAACTACATATAAGGACAAAACACAGAATGTTCTCTCCAACTGTTTGAGAGAGCTTTTAGCAGTTTACGAATTTACAACTGTATCCCGTCGTCGTCGTAGAAGAAGATGTTGGTACTTTCTCATAGTACCAATAGCTTCCGACTCGTTCTACATTATCCATAACTATCAGTAGCAATATTGGCAGCAAGTTGAGCTCTTCTCCCAATTGTCCTCTTGTATTTCCTGATCCTTTCATTTCGCTGGTTTCTTCTATTTCACTGGTATACTAGCAATAATTCCTAGAGTAGATTTTGATGAGCACCTACATTTCAATTACTCTTTTTATGAGTCTGTCCGATGCTCAACATCCTTTCAAAAACAGGCCTCTTTCTCTCCCTTTCACTAGAACTCGCTGTAATCTACCCGAGTAAATGTATTCATTACATATAGCCTTCTACTTTAAGACTTCCCAACATTCCCATAAAATAGAATTTACTTTGCAAAAAACTGCTACACACCACCTACGGTAGAAAATAGAAACCTACAGCGTTTCTTCTTTCACCATTTATAGTAAAATCATATTCATCATATCATTTACTTTGATCGTTTTCCCTAGGCCTTCGGTTAAATATAATAAAATTCATTCATTCATAGAATGCTACTAACTTGACTCTCCCAGAAGAATACTTAAGTGTGTTTTTGTCCTAAAACCCCTTTCGGTGAAATAGACTCAATTTTACAGAGAGGACAAACTTTTTGAATTATTGTATGCAGCGTCACAGTCTCCACCACTGCCATAAGCTTTCTTTCTTTCCTTCCTATTTTCTTTCTCCTTTTACTCGATTCTTTTTGCTTCACTAATAAGTTCTCTTTACTACAAACAAACAAATTCTAGAAGAAAAACAACTGCTACTATTACTTTCAACATTCACCTACCCAAAAACACTCATGTCATCACTAAAAAACTTCAAAAATTCCCAAAAGAATTCCATTAAAAGTTCCTATGCATTGAGTCTCCTAATTGCTTCTTCTGACACGCTGCATTTTACAATAAAGGGACACCTATTTTATAAAATCCCATTGACTCCCACTACATTAATTTTTCACTGTGCTCGGTCAATATCAAAGTGAAAAGGATTGCACATCGGACAGACTCAATATTTAATTGTGTTTGCATTGATTCCGATTTTAATGCAATATTAGAACCATAGGAAGATCAAATTGTGAAGATTTGTAGAAGAGAGAAAGGTTCATGAAGACAGACGTCTTCTTTCCATCACAAACCATCGAATCCATTATGATAATATCCTGTTCGTGAGTGAAAGTTCCGTCTTTCACTTAGTCACATATCAGAGCCACCACCGCTACTACTTTTACAACATTCAAGTGTATATCTCACTCAACATTATTTCTATTCATTTTTACTTTCTGGCTTTTACTGTTCCACTCCGTCCATCCCAATCTTTTAAATCACACACACGCTCAGTCAGACTCACATTCCATGCACATCTGGTTATATGTGTGCGAGTAATACAGAAATACGTTTCCTTATTCTGCAGTATTTCTTTATAGACACACTTGGCAAGAAACAGCAGGATAAAGTAGTAGGTAGTCAAAATTCCAATCTTCTTTCCTTTCGTGTATTTGCGCAATTTACTTTTCTGCGAGGTCACACTTGAAGACGGACACTTAATAAAAAAGAAAGATGAAGATGATCACAGATAAAATGAAGACATAGACGAATTCTTATGAAGATAGCAGAATCCTATCAAGAATGACAAATACGGACAATGTCCAGAGAAACAAGTATTGCTACCGAACGCGCTCGTTCCTTCCTTGAATTTACTCAAGAAGAGGTGGTCGACAGGGCTTATTAGTTATCAGATGGACTTGGAAGGAGACACTGAACGAAGTAGCAAGAAGAGATGACGATGATGGTGATGAGAAGAAGGAGGTGAGCAATACGGGGCTCAGCATATCCCTGGACACTTTCTCTCGCTTTCTCCAAAAGCGTATGTTTGAGCGACAGAGAACGAATGTGCGAGTAAGGCTTACTCCTTTAGTCTAAAGTGATTTCATAAGGAAACCCAGACCCACACGACGACGAGTTTTTCCTGCTGCAGAATCGCACCAGAACTTTCAGATCTATCCATGAACTCTCCCTGCTTTTATATTTACTTTCACTAAAACGGAAGAACCCTGAGTCGGAGTCTTTGCATCTCCCCAACTTTCTCCAGATATGCTCTCTCTCTATACTCCACTCTTTATGTATCTCATAGCATACTAAGGCAAACTGAACCGACACGAGTGAAGGGAAGGAAGGAATCGGCTCCTTCGCATCCCCTGGTCGATTCCCTCAATGAAATGTTTCTGAGAATCTCCACCGCTGACAGAAGCCTCCTCTCGTACCCCGACCAGAATTAATCCAACCAGAAAGCGAGCTCAAAGATGAGATGACTGCGACTTCAAACTGACCCTATGCACAACTTCCACTCTCACAACTTTTGCTTTCCTAACCAGTACACAAATTTGCTTTATGTTGTCTCTGTATTCTTACAGAGAGCATAAGAACACGGCTACTACCATTTACTTTCACTTACTTCTTTCCACATCTTTTTAATGCCAAAACTTTCTTTGAGCCATCAGATTCAGATTCATCGCAGCACTAGTCAAGTACATCTTCTTCCCGCGTGCTTATTATATTATTACTTTCAACCTTTCCTTTGCAAGCCCAGAGTAGACATTTGTCAATGAAAGAAACACGCAACTTTCACTTACATTCTCTTACAAGTTTCATTCCTTGCCTTGTCACCCATATCACTCTTGAATTATACGACATCTTGTCCGAAGTCCTACTGACTCGGACGCCTTGCAACGAAACCGCAAATTATTTTTACACATTTTCTACAGTTCACCATTGTATCGCATCGTTCTATTATTGACCTGTTAGGCGCTTCATTGGAACAAGATCCTAGATACTCTACTGCATTCTACATTTCATTATTTAAGTCTAAGTCTATACTTCATGCCACAAATTATACTTAAGCTCTATCTCTTTCCACCATACTACCATCGAATTTTACAAGTTAGCAACTAGACACCAAACTACTGAATCAACCCGTTGAACAAATAGCGCTGCATTTAATACATATTTCATGCCTGAAAAGTTACTTCATTAGAAAAATGTGTATGGTGCGACGGTCAGAGAGGAGCTTTCCGTGGTTGAATAGATGATAGATGAAAAGCCAGTCGGAAATACAACTTTGATTCGTTTCTTCCACCACAGTACTAACTTCTTATATCTAAAGGAATCTAATGTAAAGCGAGTCATGTCAAGCAGCCATCAAGCAAGAGCAGCTGAAGTGGACAAAACTGCTATGGACATACCTGGAAATGAGGCTGGGATAAGAGAAAACGAAGTTGTTCCAGCTGGGTGAGCACTGCGTCTGAAGTTTCTCTCGATTCAAGACAATCGAGTACAATGTCCAAGACATCTCGGCATGTATCCATGATATCCGGTGGAGGAATCTTCCCACATGACAAGTTTGCAGACGAGATCACATCCAGAATTTGCAAAATTTTCATAAGCTTACTATCACCTAAGATCCCTGGAGGTAGCGTCGTGTCTCTGGGAGTTATTAGGAGCTGCATATCTTCTAGCGCGTCAATTACAAGAGACACAGCTGAAAGAAGTAGTAACATTTCTTAGTCGTTAGGGTAGGATTTCAGAATATCTCACCCGCAAAAAGTAGTTAAGCAGAATATTTTACAAAATAGTCTCATTTCGCCACACTAGCACACAAGACACAAGTACACAGTCTTGTAACACAATAAAAAATTCATGAATTACTTCGGCTCTAACTAATTAATTAATTCTGCATCTACTTTTGTGCCGTATTCTTGCACGTAAGTGTCAAGAATTTTAGCTAAATTTTTTCACGTTTCAGTTCACAACTGCAAAAAACGTGTAGGAATAGAAGAAAGTTAACATGATAACGTCTTTGCGAAACTACTCACCATCGGTGGTGCATTGATCAGCTCCAGCAGCGTCATAAGGCTCAGCACAAACGGAATTCCAATGAGGAGACGAAACTGCATTTAAAATGGCACCTTTAAGTTTTCTTCTAGCATTGAAAGCCTTCAAAGTTTGAACTGTTTCGTTCAAATGTACTCGAGGACACTTATCACGATCCTGCACGCGAAAATATTACATTTAGATTTTCCAATATGAACACAAGCAGTTTTAATTTTCTAATATAAAGCTAACCTTGAGCCATGGGTGAGCCAGAACTTCTTGAATCGTTAGTCGCTTCTCCTGATCTCGATGCAGCATGTTCTTAACAAGGTCTTTAGCGTCGGGTCCGATATGATTTTCCCACAGAGGAGAGCTAAACTCTACTCCAGCATCTAATATTTGATTGTACAATCTTTCTTTTGTCCCAACAAACGGCAGAGTTCCACTGATGAGAAGATGGAGAAGAACTCCTGCTGACCAAATGTCTGCCGGCTTTCTATACTCAAACCACAGGAAATTAAATTATTGACACGAATCAATCAATCCTTAGATTTCATGTCACGTTCCATTTTACTTTCCAAATGCTCCTAAAAAAAGAAATGGAAACTTACCCGTATGGTTCTCTTGCAACTACTTCAGGAGCCATAAAACTTGGAGTTCCAACACGACCAGTTTTTATTTTTTGTTTCTCTGCATCTTCATTTAATTGAATTGCCAACCCAAATCCCCCTAGTTTTACCGGAGCCGAATTTTCTTTAGTGGCTAATAACACACAGTGTGGTTTAATGTCACGATGAATTATATCATTTTCATGACAGTATTTAATAGCGTCCAAAATTTGTTTCATGTAATGACTCGCCACTGCTTCACTGTAAGCAAAACCTGCAGACACTCGTGACACAATTTCGAAACATATATCCATTCCATCCATGCTACAAAAATTAAATTCCGAATATTATTAAAGGAAATCTCATAATACATGTTAGCAAGAAGTAAAATTCCTTACAATTCAAAAACCATGTACAACAATCCATCAGAGGAATACGTTTCTAAAAGCTCGACAATGTGAGGGTGCTTGAGCATATGACAGGTAGTTGCCTCGCGTTTCAAATCGTCAGTTGAGAAACCTGGGCCTGAAGTAAACCGAGCCACATCCACAATTTTTACAGCATATTGACATCCCGTCTGACGATGAATACAGCGTCGTACAACACTGTATGGTCCCCTAAATCATTATCACCAAATTATCAGAAACTGCATTAAATTTTAGACACTCCGAACACACTTACTTTCCAATTACTTCACACAAAGCATACACGTCGTCAAACAAGACCTCTTCGTCAGCCATTCTGCTAACCCTTTATCGATTTAGCTCCTGTACTTTAAGTAGTAAAAACGCTTGCAGTCGGGACAATGGTGGCAGTACTCGTATATCCTCTATTAGCTCCTACATTTGTTTTCTTTCGAGCTATTGCAATTTTTCATCTTTGCTCACTGATTCCCTTAAGAACTTTTGCTACGGCTCATACGCAGCCCCAGCAAATTCACCTTCTCTGAATAATTGATGAGTAGAGACCTTCCCGCTATTTAAAAACTCCAAATGTTTCACACAACTACTTTTCAACCATCTACAACAACCAACTCTGGCAAATCAGTCAAAAGATAGGTATGAAAGAATAAGGGCTGTATTCGCGGAACTTCTCTTCTATCCATCACTTTTCCGTAGCTTAGCTTCAGTAGTTCCACTCGCTGAAGTCGAATGAGTTTTGTAGCAGTCACTCTGAGGCGTACGTACAGTTGTTGAGGCTCTTTCAATACTTGTTTATTTTTGTTTTAGAGACATAAAATTCTTGCTATGGATCTCGTTACTCCTTTCTACGTATTGCCACTCGTCAATAGGAAGAAAAACTGTACATCCAATCTTCTTGCTGAAATTTCTCTGCGGCTTCTTATGGAAGAGAAGTATATCATTACAAAGCCTCAGATATCTTATTATTCTGTACGAACTAAGTGTTAAATGGGTGCTTCACTATTAGTGAAGATTTTCGATTTGAAGTTGAACTTGGTGTGCTGTCTCCGTTATAGATTCTTCAATTTTCTCGAAAAACTAGAATCCTTCAATCCACCCTAATCTTATCTCACTGCATACAATGCCACAAGAAAAGGTTGTATTTTTAGCTCACTCCTCATCCCGTAAACTAACACATTGTGATGAACACTAGTGGTAGCCCTCATCTCAACTTCTTAGGTACAATAGGGTTAATGTTAATTGTAAACACAACTCCCACGCACATTATTCGTTCGCTCTAGTCACTCTAGTGACAGATTGGATCCGCACAATCGAATAGCACTTTGATTCCGATGAATACATCAAACTACATCACAATCTTCATCCAGTGTGTAAATCTCCCTTGAGAAATTTTATTATCAATACTTCCCGTCACGTGTCCCTCATTATAAGATTACAACAATAGCAAACAGAAGCTCCCCAAAAAGAAACATGTATCTTGCAGTATATTCATTTCCTTCCAATTACAACGTGCCAGCTTTCCCTATAAATATCAAATGATTAGTCGGTCTGTTCACATATCACATGTTCCAAAAACCTTTAAATATAATGATCTTTCTAGTTCATCCCCGTAAATCTTATACCGTATTTCTGCGGAAGTCAAAAACTGTCAGAGTTGCTTAATGGCTGCTTATCACGCTACGGCTACTTGGCCGCCTTATTTCTTCATTTTCTCAAAAGTAAAGGTAAACCAACAAAATTGAACTCGTCCAAGTGCTGAGCTCTACTATAGGCTACATCGCCAGATCAACCTGAAAAAATTAAATGTAAAAATATAAAATCTAAAAGTTGATCACACATTAACAGGTAGTTACCATAAACAGGTTTTGACAATTTAAATGATTAGGTTGTAGCTTCATGCATCGTCACAAAAGAACCACAGTTGCTCGTATTCTTTTGCACAGGGTCAAGAATAAGAATGACAGATATTTTTTCCCAAATAAAACGAAGGCTGTATTTGGAGACTTACCTATTTATATTTGTTTATGTTTGATGGATGGTGAAGAAGTGGAAGAAAGATCTGACGATGAAGTTCTGGTGGTGCTGATGATGATATGAGTTTTTGTTAAGTGCGGGTGCGGCGATCGGTCAACTCCTTCCGCCCTTCAGCCTTCTTTACTACTACTACAGGAGTTCTACTACCAGTAGAAAGAACTCTCACACTCTTCTTCGGTGGGTCGGGACCAGAGAACTCTCTCACACAACTTCATCAGCTTCCATGAGATCCAGGCAGAGCAGCATCCTCCCTCTTTCCAATCCGGGTATTTTTCATCTCATTTCTCCAGCTCTGTGTTGTGGTCTCCCATCTTTTTAATACCGCCTGCCAGCCTTTACGGAACTTGCTCAAAGTCTCAGTCCTCATACTTCTGATGGTGGTGATGATGGTAGTGGTAGTAGTGGTTCTTCTACCTAGTAGTAAGCTACTTAGAAATCTCTTGCATTCCACAGACTCTCACAATCCCATCATTCCCATCGTTTCCTCCAGCATCCTCAACTTTTACTGAGAAAAAGGAAGATTCCGCCACACGAGTCTCGCTGAGTTTCCTCCATTCATACTTTCTCAGCAGACCTCGAGCACTCACTGACAACCTACGCACACAAAATCACAAAAACCAACATTCTCTTTCCGAAATCAGAAAACCACGGGTGAAAATCCTTCAAATGGGGAGAATTAGTCATGAATTTTCATAAGATAATAATAGAGTACTTGCCTTATCGACATAGATCCTTCGGGGGGTACTGAAATTTCAGATGACAGATGTAAATATACATGGAAGAGTTCACAACAGTAATGGATAACAGCTAATAGCTACTTTTTCCGATATTTCACACGGTTATCAGATATACATTAACTAATTACAATAAACAACGATTTCATACAACAAGATACAGATTGAATACTATAAAGGAAGACACTCATTTATTTAACCACCACCAAAAGCACATCAACTCCTACAACCGAACCCCATTACAAAACAAATGTTCAACAAAAATTCTCTGATTTAAGAATTCCAATATTGAAATATTGATTGTACACAATCAGTACACATGCAGTATCGATAACTAGTTACAGTTTTTCTCATTTACACCATTACTCAGCTCGATTAATCTTGCTTAGGTTCAGAAAAGCTATCAAATGGTTGACGGTTAGAAGACCCGAAGGATGTTGACATCATCCGATTTTTTCTTAGCCATTCGCTAACGACCTCGTATTGTAAAGGAGTAAGAGGTAAAGTGTTTTTTAGGTCCTGTAGTACTTCACATGCAAAATTAATACTATCATTGAGCATTTGGTTGTCGCGAGTAAGTTGTTCCACAAGAACACAAGAAGAGAGAAATTTTGAACGCCAAACTTCAATTTCATCAGTCAGGTTGTCAAATGATTCCTTCTGGTCATGGTTTGAATTTCCATTGTCGGCGTAACTAGCGTTTGTTGATGAATTGGTGGACACTGTCATAGAGTCAAGCAATAATTTCTTCAGTTTGGCGTTTTCTGATTGTAGATCTAAGATTTCCTTTTCTGCCATTTTCAGTCGTTCTCGAAGTAAAACTGAAGAGTGATTGTTGTGATGATTGTTGGCGTTACCCTGGGCAGTTGAACTTAATGATGGTGAGCGCTCACTAGTCGTACTGCTGGAAGAGTACGCGGTTGATTCAGTGACACCACCAACACCCGTCTTCAAGTCAACGACGATATTTTCAGTTTTTCTTTCGAATGTCGGAGTAGCATTCCGTGATGATTGAACACTACTTTGAGACGCCACTGAAGAACTTTCAGAGGATTTTCTGTGTTTGGAAACCACAGGCACCATAGGCCGAACAGCGCAAGCATACGGTTCGTAAGGTACAAATTTTGCGTTTCTAGAAACATGTATCAAAAATACATTGGTATAAAAGAAATTCTTCCATCATTCAGACACTTCTGATAAAATACTCAATACTTACTTTTGCTTATTCGCTCCTTGAGGACTTTTATCACTGTCAGCTCCTGATGAAGCTGACTTTTTGCCCACTTTAGCTTCGCACTTAACAGCTTTAACTGGAATTAATAAATCTCGGGCAGGTAGCTGGTTAGGAGACGAAGCTATTACTTTCCGGAAATCCACTTGTCTGAATGTTTGTTTTAGATTTTGACTGTCTGAAGAAACGGTCGAGGGACTACGACTGAGTATACTTGTATTACATTCTTGGGATTCATCAGCCAAGGTAGCAATAACACGTGTATTTGCCTGAACAGTTTCAATAGCACCCTGTACTTCTATTCCACCACTTCCATCAACACCCTTAGTGCCAGAGTTGGTAGAATTACTTGTGATTTCTAGAAATTATTAAGATAACAAATTATAAACAAGTACTACTAGACTATATGCACATTTACACATGTATTACCTAATTTTAACTTACGGTTATTTTCAGTTGAATTAGAAGGCTTCGAAGTCATATTAGACTCGACCAGCGAATCTTTAATGAACTCCATTCCGTCACCCTCAGTCCGAATAATTTCTTGAGCTAATTCAAATTCAATAGAAACAGACATTTAGTATGTAAATCGGATATAAATTAACCCATAGATAATACTAATCAAATAGTAGTAAAACTAGAACTAAAATAACTTTTTAACATAATTACCTTCGACGTTTTCAATATCAGAACTGCTAGAATCGCTTTCAAGCATGTTCCCCATAACGTACGCTCGCAGATTGGTCCTATTATTTACTCAAGCGACACAGTCATCTATTTCGAAATTTAGTTTTAAAAAGTACAAAAAAATAACCAAATGTGAACTATCGACAACAATCTTCATATAAAGGCAGACTGATTACTTCAATAATATTTCAAATGCTATCACAATCGATTACCTAACACTAACACTACACTTTTGATTTTGATTAGATATTGACGTCGTTACATCACGAATAAATGTGCCCTCAACTTAATGTATACAAATATCTGCAGTTAAAAGCTGTAAATATCGCTCTTAATTTCAATCCCAACTTATAATAATTACAAAGAGCCCTTCTTAAACAAATTTGATTGATTTGAATGGAAGATGAATGCTTCAGTCGCTACAGCAGTCCTTATCACTTATCATCAGAAAGGTCATCCTTTATCTTTGTAATCGGGACGATTATTGTGCTTACTGATTGTGAGAGAAAGTCAGCTTAAGTTCAAATCTCGCGTAGTCTCAATTCGCCCTTGTCCCACGTATCACATCATCACATGTAAAGTCTCGTTCCTTTCATAACTACACGACAGGCGAATGACACTGTGACACTCCGTTTCATACAGTAACGCAGAGGGGATTTTATTATGTAATTGTGTTATGTGTGTAATATATTCAATTTAAAACATTTAAACAGTAATTCAATCACAGGTGACTTTTTTCAGAACGGACAATTGCTTTTGAAACGTGGAAACACTTTCTAAACTAGGGTTAAATATTTTGCCATATATGTCTGACTTAACTGACACAAGTTTAGGAAATTCTTCAATGAGTTGTTCTGCCTTTTCTAAAGGTACCTTGAACAAAGACATCTCCGGGCTGTTATTTGGTAATGTAATAATATTTGTTTGTTTTGGATGAATCTTCTCCAAGCTTATTTCGTAATCATACTTCAGGGAAGGGAAGAACCTTAGCATCTGCATTGGAGAAAAAATGCCCACAGTATCATCAATTTTTGAAGCATAGTATCCCGAACCGATGTAACCGATGATTTTAGCTCTGTGTAATCATTCAGAAGGATAAAGACACATTCATTGCTGTAGGTGGTTTGTAAATTAACTGAACCGTTGTTGTTAATAACTTACTTTGAGTGAGGATTCACATCATTAGAGCAGCCGATAATAGAGTTTTCCTGTTCTGAGGTAGCTTTCTTCGCACCTTTCCCAGATTTTCTCCAAAAGTCTAATACAGATCGTGGTGGAATGCCTACAGTTGATGATGACTTGCTACCACTGATTGGTTGACGCCATTGAGATGATGATGCTTTACATGAGAA
>Ga0194135_10000802_pt1 | contig 18372 bp, 20 predicted proteins | sample LitLau_LLRF_2013_FD_134024 | JGI IMG/M metagenome (GOLD analysis project Ga0194135, IMG submission 134024) | Freshwater sediment microbial communities in response to fracking from North America - Little Laurel Run_MetaG_LLRF_2013 (version 2) | ecosystem: Environmental > Aquatic > Freshwater >...
CAAAGGACATCGCGGTGGAATTTTTCACCCTGTCCAAGAGCTACAACATGGCCGGCTGGCGCATCGGCTTCATGGTCGGCAACCCGGAGCTGGTCAGCGCCCTGGCGCGGATCAAGAGCTACCACGACTACGGCACCTTCACCCCGTTGCAGGTGGCGGCGATTGCCGCCCTGGAAGGCGACCAGCAGTGCGTGAAAGACATTGCCGAGCAATACCGGCAGCGGCGCAATGTGCTGGTCAAGGGCCTGCACGAACTGGGCTGGATGGTGGAGAACCCCAAGGCCTCGATGTACGTCTGGGCCAAGATTCCCGAAGCCTATGCGCACCTGGGCTCCCTGGAGTTCGCCAAGAAGCTGCTGGCCGAGGCCAAGGTCTGCGTGTCGCCGGGGGTGGGTTTCGGTGAGTACGGCGACGATCACGTGCGCTTCGCCCTGATCGAGAACCAGGACCGGATTCGCCAAGCGGTGCGCGGCATTCGCAGCATGTTCCGCGCCGATGGCCTGGTGCAGAAAAGCTGAGATGCTTTCAGGCACAAAAAAACCGCAGTGATGCGGTTTTTTTGTGGCCGTGCTGGCGGTTTTTCGCGGGCAAGCCCGCTCCTACAGGCGAAGCTCTTAAACCACCAGCGACAACAGCAGGATAAAGATCAGGCCCACCACCGAGAGGATGGTTTCCATCGCCGTCCAGGTCTTGAAGGTTTCGGCCACGGTCATGTTGAAGTACTGCTTGACCAGCCAGAACCCGGCGTCGTTGACGTGGGACAGGATCAAGGAGCCGGCACCGGTGGCCAGCACCAGCAGTTCGCGGTTGACCCCGGGAATCATCCCCACCACCGGCACCACGATGCCGGCGCCGGTGATGGTGGCCACGGTGGCCGAACCGGTGGCGATACGAATCACCGCCGCCACCAGCCAGGCCAGGAGGATCGGCGAGATCTGCGCATTGACCGCCATATGGCCGATCACGTCACCCACGCCGCTGGTCACCAGCATCTGCTTGAAACCGCCGCCGGCACCGATGATCAGGATGATCGCCGCGGTAGGCGCCAGGCTGGCGTCGAGCAGGCCGAGGATCTGCTTGGAGCCGATGCCCTGCTTGTAGCCGAAGGTGTAGAGCGACAGCAGCAGGGCCAGCAGCAAGGCACTGATCGGGTGGCCGATCATGTCCATCCAGATGCGGAAGAAATGCCCGTCCGGCAACGCCACGTCGGCGAAGGTCTTGAGCAGCATCAGGAACACCGGCAGCAGCACGGTCAGCAGGGTCACGCTGAAGCTGGGCAGGTTCTGCGAGGTGTTTTCACGGGCCAGCTGGTCCACCAGTTCCTGGGACGGGTGACCGGGGATGTACTTGGCGATGAAGGTGCCGTAGATCGGACCGGCAATGATGGCGGTCGGCAGGGCAACGATCAGGCCGTAGAGAATGGTCTTGCCGATGTCGGCGCCGAACACGCCAATGGCCAGCAGCGGCCCCGGATGCGGCGGCACCAGGCCGTGCACCGCCGACAGGCCGGCGAGCAGCGGAATGCCGATCTTGATCAGCGACACCCCGGTACGCCGGGCGACGATGAACACCAGCGGGATCAGCAGCACGAAGCCGATCTCGAAAAACAGCGGGATGCCCACCAGGAACGCGGCGAACATCATCGCCCACTGCACCCGCTCCTTGCCGAACGAGCGGATCAGGGTCTGGGCGATCTGATCGGCGCCGCCGGACTCGGCCATCATCTTGCCGAGCATGGTGCCCAGCGCCAGGATGATGCCGACAAAACCGAGCACGCCACCAAAGCCGTCCTGGAACGCCTTGATGATCTTGTCCACTGGCATGCCCGAGGTCAGGCCGAGGAACCCCGCGGCGATGGTCAGGGCAATAAAGGGATGCAGCTTGAATCGGGTGATCAACACGATCAGGCCGATGATGGTGACCACTGCATCAACCAGCAGATAGGTCTCTTGGGACATGCCAAACATGGGATTGCCTCCGGTTTGTTGTTTTTATTTAAGCGTTAAAAACAAGGGCCGAGTGGGATAGCGCTACCTATTTCGAGCCAGCACTCAATGTGAAGGTTCAAGGCCATGCTCCAGCCACCATTGATTGGCCAGTTCGGCCAGGCGCTGGACGCTCAGGGTGCTGGCATCCAGGGCCAGGGTGAGCGGCTCCCCCACCGGGGATTCGAGGGTGGCGAACTGACTGTCGATCAGGGTCGAAGGCATGAAATGCCCTGGCCGGTGCGCCACGCGATCGGCGGCGACTGCTGGAGTCAGTTCGAGAAAGATGAAACCCAGGCCGGGGGTGGCGGCGCGCAGGCGTTCACGGTATTTGCGCTTCAGCGCCGAGCAGGTCAGCACCGGACGCTGACCGGCGGCCAGGGTACGACGCAACTCCTCGCAGAGGCTGTCGAGCCAGCCGGCGCGGTCGTCGTCGTCGAGGGGAATGCCGGCACTCATCTTGGCGATATTGGCGGCAGGGTGGAACGTATCGCCTTCAATGGCCGTGGCGCCGCTGCGCTGGCACAGGGCCTGACTGACGCTGGATTTGCCACAGCCGGCAACACCCATGATGACCAGGGCGGTAATTGGTTGACTCATGTAACACCTCAGCGCGCAGACAGCGCTACCTTCGCTAGTTCTAGTTCTAGTACAAAAACAGTGTCTGCCGACGCCTTCTTGTCATTTTTGTGGGTTGCCGCGTATATAGTCCGCCAAACCAAAGAGCGAGGGTCAGGCACACCTCGCTCACGCATTGCAGCTGTTTCAGGACAGCGCTACCTTAGTGACTTGAATTTTGTTTGGCAAGCCGTCTGATGACCCCTCATAAAAACGATAAAAGCTCCCGTACCACGGGGCGCCCTACCCTCAACGAAGTGGCGCGACTGGCCGGTGTCAGTCCGATCACCGCCTCCCGGGCGTTGCGCGGCGTCAGCAGCGTGGCCACCGAGCTGGTGGAGAAAGTGCAAAAGGCCGCGCAGGAGCTGAACTACGTGGTCAACTCCGCCGCCCGCGCCCTGGCCTCGGCCCAGAGCCAGTCGGTGGTGGTGCTGGTGCCGTCGCTGTCCAACCTGCTGTTCATCGAAACCCTGGAAGCCATTCATCAGGTCCTGCGGCCCAAGGGCTTCGAAGTGCTGATCGGCAACTACCACTATTCCCGGGACGAAGAAGAGAACCTGCTGCGCAACTACATGACCTACCAGCCGCGCGGGCTGCTGCTGACCGGTTTCGACCGCACCGAAAGCTCCCGGCGGATGATCGAGGCCAACAACATTCCCTGCGTCTACATGATGGATCTGGACTCCGGCGCCGGGCTCAACTGCGTGGGCTTCTCCCAGTTGAACGCGGGCGAGACTGCCGCCCGGCACCTGATTTCCCGCGGCCGCAAGCACCTGGCCTATGTCGGCGCACAGCTGGATCAACGCACCCTGCTGCGCGGCGAAGGTTTCCGCCGCGCCCTGCAGGAAGCCGGGCTGTACAACCCCGATCTGGAACTGCTGACCCCGCGTCCGTCCTCGGTCGGCCTGGGTGGCGAACTGTTCCTGCAATTGATGCAGAGCCAGCCGCAAGTGGACGCCATCTTCTTCGGCAACGACGACCTGGCCCAGGGCGCCCTGCTGGAAGCCATGCGCTGCGGGATCAAGGTTCCGGAGCAAGTGGCGGTGCTGGGGTTCAACGACCTGCCGTCCTCGGAGCACATGGTGCCGCGCCTGAGCAGCATCAGCACTCCCAGGGAAGCCATCGGCCGCCGCGCCGCCGAGCAGATGCTGACCCTGCTGGCCGGTAACAGCGTGACCGAGCCCGTGGTGGACATGGGCTTCGAACTGCGGATCCGGGAAAGCACCTGAGGGCTCAGGGCTGCACGCCCAGCACACTGAGCAGCAGTCCAAAGCCGATCAGCACCAGCCCGAACAGCTGATCGATACGGCGCTTGTAGCCCATCAGCCGGTCGGCAATGGCCGGCGCCGAAAAGAACAGCGCCACGGCCACGAACCACAGAACGTGGGCCAGGACGATGATCGCCCCGTAGCCGATCTGCAGCGACAACCCGCTGCCCGGCTGGATCACCTGCATGAACAGGCTGAGGACGAAAATCATCGTCTTCGGATTCAGCGCATTGGTCAGGAAACCGCTGCGCAGGGCCGCCCAGGACGACACCTGGCCACGCCCCGCCACCTCCTGCGGTCCCTGGGCGGGACTGCGCAACAAGCGGATGCCCAGGTAGATCAGGTACAACGCCCCGGCGAGCTTCAGCCCGGTGAACCACACCGGCGACTGCTGCAACAGCAGCCCCACCCCCAGCAGGCTGTAGCCGATATGCAGCATGACCCCGAGCCCGATCCCCACCGCGGTCAGCACGCCATGACGGCGCGAGAGCATCAGGCTGTTACGGGTGACCAGGGCAAAATCGGCCCCGGGGCTGAGTACTGCGAGAATGGTGATGGTGATTACGACTAACAGTTCTGTCACGTTGCCTACGCCTCGGTTATACAATCTGGCGCTACTGTATGGGGATCTTCAGGGGTAGGGCCAACGATGAAAACTGACACTCTTGGTGATAAAAACTCACAGACATCGCGCCGACGCCTGCCGCCCCTCGGCGCCCTGCGCTGCTTCGAAGCCGCCGCGCGCCTGGAGAGCTTCACCCTGGCCGGCACCGCCCTGCACCTGACCCACGGCGCCATCAGCCGCGCCGTGCGCAGCCTGGAAGAAGACCTGGGCACCGCCCTGTTCGAGCGCCGCAGTCACCGGGTGTTTCTCACCTCGGCCGGAGCCGAACTGCTGCACAGCGTGACCCAGGCCCTGGACCTGATCGAAAACACCAGCCGCCGCCTGCGCACACCGAACCCCGAGGCGCCGCTGGTGCTGTCCTGCGAACCGACCCTGCTGATGCGCTGGCTGATTCCACGCCTGCCGGCGTTCCAGGCCGCTCACCCGGAAATATCGATCCAGTTGCTGGCGGGCGGCGGGCCCTTCTCGTTCAACGCCGGCATCGACCTGGCGATCCGCCGCAATGATTTCGCCTGGGACCACCAGACCCAGGCCCACTGGCTGTTCGACGAAGCCATTGGCCCGGTGTGCCGCCCGGACAAGCAGGCTGACTGGACGCCAGAGTCGAACCAGCAGCCGGTCCTCGCGGAGCACGCCCCGCGCCTGCACAGCGCCACCCGGCCGCAAGCCTGGGAACAATGGCTGCAATTGCGTCAGCTGCCGCTGTCGCAGGCTCCTCAGGAGCAAGTCTTCGAGCATTTCTACTTCAGCCTGCAAGCGGCGGTGGCGGGCTTGGGACTGGCCATCGCCCCCTGGCAACTGGTGCGCGACGACCTGCGCGACGGACTGCTGTGCGCCCCTTGCGGCTTCGTCGCCGACGGCAGCGCCTATTACCTGTTATCCGCCCAGGCGATCAGCGACGACTCGGCGGCCGGCCAACTGCTGCGCTGGTTGCGCCAGCAGGCCCTGGCCTAGAACCCGGGGCCGGGCGGCGGCCCCAGCGCCGGATCTTCGCCACTGAGCAACTGCACCAGGGCCAGGGCGCCCTTCTGCAGTGGCCGGCTCTTGAGCCACACCGCATGCACCGGCAACGACAGGCCGTTGTCGAGATTCTTGAACGTCAAGCGCTGCAAGCGACCTGCCGCCAGCAGCGGCTGGATCACCGACAGCGGGAAATTGCCCCAGCCGATCCCCGCCTCCACCATGTGCAGGGCCATGGCCAGGCTGTCGGTGCGCCACAGCGACTCGCCCACCAGGGGCCGGGTATCGCTGATGGGCAGGTCGCGGCTGGCCACCACCACCTGGCGAACCCGGATCAACTCCTCCAGATACAGCGCCCCCTCGCTGGCCAGGAACAGCGGATGCCGGGGTGAAATGCAGGCGATGATCCGTTCGCTGCCGGCGTACTGGAAGTACTCCAGGGCATTCACGCTCAGGCCGGCAAAGGCCACGCCAACGCTGACCCGCCCGCTGTGCAGCAGCTGCAGCACGTCATCCTGCGGAGCGCTGAGGACTTCCACGTCCAGCAACGGATAGCGCTCGGCCAGCAGCTTGATGGCCGCCAGCAACCGCTGCTTGTCGATGTCATCCACCACCGCGATCGAGAGTGTGCTTTCCAGCCCCAGGGACAGCTCGATGGCATGCACCTGCAACTGCTTGAGCTGGTCGGCAATCAGCCGGGCATGGGGCGCGAGCGACAGCGCCAGGGGCGTCGGCACCGGCTCGCGATGACTGCGATCGAACAGGGCGTACCCCAGTTCGGCCTCAAGGTTGGCAATGCCCATGCTCACCGCCGAGGGCACCTTGCCCAGCGCCCGGGCCGCCGCGGAAAAGGAACCGCGCTCAAGCACGGCGAGAAACAACTGGATGCTGTCGCTGGAAAAATTCATGGGCACAACCTATCAGTAAAACTGAAAGCTTCCGACTTTTTCTGTCATGGATATTGAAGCTATCTTTTGCGCCCCGTGCCAGCCCTGGCCAGCTGCATTCAATACCGAGGAATTCCTATGCAAGGCGTGAAACGCAAACTGCTCTACGTATCCCTGTTCGAGGTGTTCGGCATGACCTTCTCGGCCCTCGGCCTGGCCCTGCTGTCCGGCACTTCGCCCAGCAGCACCGGGCCGCTGGCGGTGGTGATCACCAGCATCGCGGTGACCTGGAACTTCATCTACACCAGCCTCTTCGAGCGCTGGGAAAGCCGCCAGCCGTCGCGCACCCGCACCGTCAAGCGCCGCATCGCCCACGCCGTGGGCTTCCAACTGACCCTGATCGTGTTCCTGATCCCGCTGATTGCCTGGTGGATGGGCATCAGCCTGGTACAGGCCTTTCTCCTGGACCTGGCGCTGATCCTGTTCATCCCTTGCTACACCTTCGTCTTCAACTGGTTGTTCGACCGGGTCTTCGGCCTGCCGGCCTCGGCCTTGCCCGACCCGGCCTGAGGCGCGGACAAACACCCGCAGGCCCATTGGCCATCGCCGGGAACCGAACACACTGATAGATTCCCATGGCCCGTCTGAGCCACGAACAAGGAAGCGTCATGGGAGCCCCGTACAGAATTCTTGGCAAAACCTCGTCCATCAACGTCAGAAAAGTCTTGTGGACCTGTGAGGAGCTGGGCCTTGCCTACCAACAGGAAGATTGGGGCAGCGGCTTCCAATCGACCCACACTCCTCAGTTTCTCGCCCTCAACCCCAATGCCCAGGTTCCGGTGCTGATCGATGACGCCGGCGCCCTGTGGGAGTCCAACAGCATCTGCCGCTACCTGGCCAACCTGCATCCCGGCAACGGCCTGTTGCCGCTCGCCCCACGGGCCCGGGCCCTGGTGGAACAGTGGATGGACTGGCAGGCCACCGAACTCAATCCGGCCTGGAGCTACGCCTTCATGGGCCTGGTGCGCCAGCATCCGGATTGCCAGGACAGCCCGCGCATCGACGCCAGCCTGCAGGCCTGGAACGGCAAGATGGCGATCCTTGAACGGCAGCTTGAGAGCACCGGGAACTATGTTCTCGGTGAAGACTTCAGCCTGGCGGATATCGTCCTTGGCCTCTCGGTCAATCGCTGGAAGATGACCCCGATGGCACACCCGGACTTCCCCGCCGTGGCCGCCTACTACGAACGCCTCAGCCTGCGTCCGGGCTTTCGCCTGCATGGACGCAACGGCATCCCCTAGCCTGATCTACAGCGTTAACTGCTACCGGAGATTGGGCACGGATGGCCTCAACCTATTGCTGAACAGCGCCGGTGGCCGGACCGGCCAGGTATTCTTCCAGGGCTCGCAGGAGCGCTACCGCTTCACCCGGACCGAGCGCGTCGAACCGGACTTCGAGATCCCGGTGGACGACGCCTTCCGGTAAGCACTCGGCATCCCCATCACCTAAGGAGCGCCGCCCTCGGCAAACCCGGGCGGCGCTTGCCAGAAAGCGGCAAGACTTGTCCGCCGGCGGACAGCCCGGCAGCGCCCGGCGGCGCCAATCCTTTGATATTAAAGGGTGATTTTATTCGGCATGGATCTTGCTGAACTACTCGCCTAGTTCTCTCACACAGGTTCCCGATCATGTTGGTCAACGCCCAGAAATCCGTTTCGGTGCAGCCCACCTCGCGCACCGATATGGACCCGACCACTGCAGCCGCCAGCGCGCTGTACAGTGGCATGCTGCAGCAGGCCCAGAACTCCGTCACCGTGCCGACGTCCCAGTCCAGCCTGCAAGGCAATACCGTGGACGACAACGTCAATGCCGCGTTCGCCAAGACCCGCGTCCTGCTCCAGGCCACGCCGCCGACCGCGAGCACGCCACAGGCCAATAGCGCCACCGAGTCCGGCGCCCTGAGCGAATTCAAGGACTACATGAGCAAGACGCCCGAACAGCGTCTGCGCGACAGCATCCTCAAGGATATGGGCCTGACCGAAGAAGACCTGAAAAACCTGCCGCCGGAGCGCCAGCTGGCCATCAACCAGGAAATCGCCCAGCGCCTGAAAGACAAGATGCAGCTGGCCAAGGAAGAGGCTGACACCAAGACCAGCGCCAAACCGATCGACGAGAAATTCCTCGCCTCGCTGTAATGGCACACGACGAAAAAGGGTTCCCAACGGGAACCCTTTTTTGTGCCTGGCCTGAGCAAGTCACTGCAACTGCAAGGTCGAATTGAACTGGCTGATGGCATCCACCACATGTCGCGAGCCTTGCTGGATCTCCAGAATCACCTCTCCGGCCTCATTGGCCAGTTCGACCCCGACACCGGTGCGACTCAGGCTCGATTGCATGCTGGTGACCGCGCTCATCGACAGGTCGTGGTTCTTGCGCACCACTTCGACGATTTCCACCGTGGCCTGACTGGTTCGCGCCGCCAGGCTGCGCACTTCGTCCGCCACCACCGCAAAGCCTCGCCCGTGCTCGCCGGCCCGAGCCGCCTCGATGGCCGCATTGAGCGCCAGCAGGTTGGTCTGGTCGGCGATTCCGCGAATGGTCTGGACAATGCTGCCGATGATCTCCGACTGCTTGCTCACCGCATCGATGCTGCGCGCCGCTTCGTTCAGATCGTGGGAAATCTGCTGGATGATCTGCACCGTCTGCTGCACCACCTGCGAGCCCTTCTGGGCGCAGGCGTCGTTCTGAACCGAGGTGCTGTGGGCGGATTCGGCGGCCGATTGCAGGCTGGTCATCTGCTGGGTGATATCGCTGGCGAACTTGACCACCTTGTACAAGCGGCCCTTGGTGTCGAACAGGGGGTTGTAGGAGGCCTCGAGGAACACCGTCTGACCGTACTTGTTTTCCCGCTCGAAACGATGGGAGTGATACTCGCCACGGTTCAACGAAGCCCAGAACTGCTTGTACTCCGATGACTCGGCTTCAGCCCGGTGACAGAACATGCTGTGGTGCTGGCCAAGGATTTCGTTCAAGGGGTACTGCATGGTCTTGAGGAAGTTATCGTTGGCCTTGAGGATCGTGCCGTCGGGACTGAACTCGATGATCGCCATGGAACGGCCGATGGCATTCAGCAGGCTCTGGTTTTCATGTTCGACATGGATGCGTTCGGAGATGTCCGAAGCCACCTTGATCACACTCTTGACCCGGCGATCGGCATCGAACACCGGCATGTAGCTGGCTTCGAGCCAGATCTCCTCGCCGCGCTTGTTCAGCCGCAGGAAGGTGCCGCTGACCGGTTCGCCGCGCCCCAGGTCGCGCCAGAGCTTGGCGTATTCCTCGCTGCGGTAGAACTCTTCCTCGCAAAAGATCCGGTGATGCTTGCCACGTATCTCTTCAGCGGAATAGCCCATGGTCTGGCAGAAGTTGTCGTTGGCATCGAGCACGATGCCATCGGGAGAAAACTCGATCATCGCCATGGAGCGGCTGATTGCCGCCAGCTTGGCGTTGGCCTCAGCCAGCGCACAATTGAAACGTTCGATCTCTTGCAGGTCAGCCTTGTGATGTAGGTTAAACATGGTTGTATCACCTTCAACGCTGTCTTTTGATTGACGGAAGTTCCTAGTCTTTCAACTGAGCCACTACAACGTTCGATAAAACACGGCAAACACCCCCCTTCACATGAGAGAGGAATTGTCAGGTGATCAATGATGTTCAATCGGAGAGTTCATGTTGCAACGCTCTTATCAAGCCATCCTTTTCTTGATGCCCTATAAACGGGCCGACCTAACAAAGAAAAGAAACTCCATCTAATTAATAACTCCCGAACCTCTGGTGCCTCTGGTTGCGCACTCTCGTCTTTGTTCATGTTCTTGGTGCCGCCCGCGGATAAACATTGCGCAATCACTCGGTACAAGGGCAAACATCGCGGGGTGAGAGGCAATGCCTGACAACGCAATCCATAGTTTTTTCACAACTGAGCATAGACAGCCGCGCCCCCTATGCAAGACCACCAGTCAGTCGGCTTTCACAACTTTTAAAATCATTGGAAGCATTCTCAATAAGTGTCCAACAAGACTTTAAGAATGTTCTGACTAACCTCACTCAAGTATCTGCACGAACGCCTGAACCATACCGCTCTGCTCACGACCCGGCGCCGCTACCAGGGCGAACCGACGCTCGATAGGGCGACTCAATGGCAACACCCGCAAGCCCTGGCGCTGCTCCGGCAAGGTGCTTTCCGGGACCAGGGTCACCCCCAGCCCTTCACGCACCAGACTGAACGCGCTGTTCCACTCCCGCACTTCGATCCGCACCTGCGCCAGGGACAAGCCGGCGTCGGCCGCCAGACTGCGGGCGTTCACCGAGCAACCGCCAGTGGCCAGGACAAAGGGCTGTGCCAGCAAGGTCGCAAGATCGATGCTCGCCGCCTGCCAGGGATGCTCCCGGGGCAATACCGCTACCCACGAGTCCAGCCCCAGCAACCACGAGCGACGCTCGGCCGCGGGGTTCAGCACCACCCCCAGGTCCACCAGTTGCGCCTCCAGCAGGGCTTCGACCTCATCGTCGCTGACCTCCAGCTGCACCACCTCGATTCCCGGGTGCAACTGGCGGAAACGCCGCAGCAAGGGCGGCAGAACGTGCGCCAGGACCATGGGAAACCCCGCCAGGCGCAGGCTGCCGTGAGGCATGCCCCGGGCCGCGTCCACCTGGCGCCGCACCTGGGCCAGCGCACCGAGCATCACCCGCGCCTGCTCCAGCACCTGCTGACCGATCGCCGTAGGCAGCGCCTGGCGACGCTCGCGAATGAACACCTGAACGCCAAGCATGTCCTCCATCTGCGCCAGGGCCTGGCTGGCCCCGGACTGGGTCATCCCCACTTGCTCGGCGGCACGGGTGATGGTGCCGCATTCGGCGATCGCCACCAGCAGCCGCCAGTGCATCAGGTTCATCATGGCAGTAGCTGTCCTTATGGTCGTTTTCTGAAAAATGAATTTTACCCATGCCAACAGCCTCGCCGACACTGCTGCGAACCTTCACTGGAGAGCCGTCGATGAAACTCTACTACGCCCCTCAAGCCTGCTCCCTGGCCTGCCATATCGTGCTGCGGGAACTGCAACTGCCGTTCGAAGCGATCCGTGTCGACAATCGCAGCAAGCGCACGGCCCAGGGTGAGGATTTCCTCGCCATCAACCCCAAGGGCTACGTTGCCGCCCTGCAACTGGACAACGGCGAAGTGCTGACCGAGGGTCCGGCGATCCTGCAGTACCTCGCCGACCTCAAGCACGAGGCCGGTCTGGCGGCGCCCCAGGGCAGCTGGCAGCGGGTACGGCTGCAGGAAACCCTGAACTTCATCAGCAGCGAGGTTCACGGGATCATGGGCTGGCTGTTCAACTCAGCGCTGGATGACAAGGCCAAGGAGCTGTTCCGGCAAAAGCTGTTCAAGCGCCTGGCCCTGCTGGAACAGATCCTGGCGCAACAGGACTACCTGCAAGGTGGACAGTTCACCATTGCCGATGCCTATCTGTTCACCGTGCTGCGCTGGACCGCGGTGTTTGCCATCGACCTGGCCGCCTGGCCAGCCTTGCTGCAGTTCCAGGCACGCATCGAGCAGCGCCCGACGGTGCGCGAGGCACTGGCGCTAGAGCTGGCATAGAGGAGCTGGAGAGACGTCGGGACGTGCCCGAGAGCAGACAAAACCAAGCCCGCAATGCGGGCTTGGTCAAAGCGATCAATGGCCGAAGATGTTCACTTCGGTTTTCTTGGCCTTTTTCTCGGCGCGTTTCTCGTCCGCGCTCTTGGCCGGTTTCTTCTTGGCGTTTTTCTTGGCGTTCATACCTTTGGACATGACAGCGACTCCACTGATGCGGGATAGGCTTCAGGTATAGCACCTATGGACCGCCAGGGTTCCTTTATAATCCGCCGCGCCCAGTCGCAACCCCGGAAACGCCATGCCCAGCCTGCAGATCGGCCCGCTCGACGAGGCCTCTCGCCCCTTGCTGAACAAGTTCTATCGCCAGCACCGCTCGTCCATGCGTGCCTCGACCGAGGGCCAGCTGTGGGTGGTCAAACAGAGCGAGGTGATTGCCGGGATGAGCCTGACCCCGGTGGCTCAGGGGCATTGGCTGACGGGTTTGTTCGTCGCCCCGTCCCACCGTGGCCGGGGGCTGGCGGCGCAGTTGGTGCAGCGAGCCCGACAGGTGGTGCCAGGCCCGCTCTGGCTGTTCTGCCACCCGGACCTGGAAACTTTGTATCAACGCATGAGTTTCACCCGCGCGCCCCACCTGCCAGCGGCCCTGGCCGAACGCCTGGCCCGCTACCAACGCAGCAAGCCGCTGCTGGCCATGGGCGCCCCCGCGCTCGACCCGCCCCCGTGAGCCGGGGGCTGCAAGATCAGTCGTCGGCGTTGGGATCCAGATCGGGAAACAGCACCTCAGTGAAGCCGAATTTGCTGAAATCACTGATCCGCGACGGGTACAGCCGACCGATCAGGTGATCGCATTCATGCTGCACCACCCGGGCGTGAAAGCCCGACGCCACGCGCACCACCGGCTCGCCCTTGGGGTCGAAGCCTTCGTAGCGAATGTGCTGGTAGCGCTGCACCGCTCCGCGCAGTCCGGGGACCGAGAGGCAGCCCTCCCAGCCTTCTTCCAGCACCGGGCTCAGCGGGGTGATCAGGGGATTGATGAGAATGGTCTGGGGCACGGCTTCGGCGTCCGGGTAGCGTTCGCTGTGCTCGAAGCCGAAGATCACCAATTGCAGGTCGACACCGATCTGCGGCGCTGCCAGCCCTACGCCACCGACACTTTCCATGGTCTGGAACATATCGTCGATCAGCTCCCACAACTGCGGACTGTCGAACATCTCGGGCGGCACCGGCGGGGCAATGCGCAGCAGGCGTTCATCGCCCATTTTGAGGATTTCACGGATCATGTTCAGGCTTCGTCAGTAGAGGGACGGAGCGAGTGGTCCCGGCCCAGTCCAGAAACGTGTTGTTTATCGCCGGGCCCGTCAAAGTCCTTTTCGCCAGGTTCCTTGCCTTCGGCCGACATGTGTTCGATCACCGCGTTCATCTCCGCCCCCAGCAACAGCACGGCCGAAGAGATATAGAAGTACAGCAGCAGCACGATGATCGCGCCGATACTGCCATACATGGCGTTGTAGTTAGCAAAGGTTTTCACGTAGTAGGCGAACCCCAGGGACGCCACGATCCACACCACCACCGCCAGCACCGAACCGGGGGTGATAAAGCGGAATTTCTGCTTCACATCGGGCATCACGTAATACATCAGGGCCACGGCCACCATCATCAGCAGCACGATCACCGGCCAGCGCAGGATGGTCCACAGGGTGACGATGAACTCTTCCAGGCCCACCTGCCCGGCCAGCCAGGTCATCACCTGCGGCCCCAGCACCATCAGCGCCGCCGCGGCCAGGAGCATGCCGGCGATACCCACGGTGTAGAAGATCGACAGCGGAAAACGCTTCCAGATTGGCCGCCCCTCGACCACATCGTAGGCCGCGTTCATCGCGCTCATCATCAGGCGCACGCCCGCCGAGGCGGTCCACAGCGCGATGACGATACCCACGGAGAGCAGCCCGCCCTTGGACTGCTGCAGTTGGTCGATCACCGGGTTGACCTGCTCCAGCGCCTGGGGCGGCAACACCAGCTCCGATTGCAGGCGCAGCCAGCTGAAGAAGTCCGGCAAGTGCAAGAAACCGATCAGGGCAATGAGAAACAGGATGAAGGGGAACAGCGAGAACAGCATCTGGTAGGCCAGTGCCGAGGCGTAGGTGGACATCTCGTCCGCAATGAATTCATGCACCGTGCGAATCAGCACCCGGTGCAAGGGCAAACCTTTGAGGTCCGGAAAAATCATAGCGTCTCCTTTCGCCGCAAAAAGGTTGAAGTCGAAAGCGACTCAGGGGGCGTTTTCTACAACAAATTAGCTCAGTTGGCGAACCGCAACCATGACAACACGTGGATTGGCTGACCGCCCCACTGGGCCTGAACATAAAAACGGCCATCCTTGGATGGCCGCTGCGGTGCATCATCGATCCCGGGAGTTTCAGGCCTTGTCGATGGTTTTCTTCACAGCATCCTTGGCTTTGCCCAAGGCTTGCTGGGCTTCACCCTTCTTCTCCTGCAGCTTGCCCTCTACCTGCAGCTTGGTGTTGTCGGTGGCCTTGCCGACACCTTGCTTGACGTTGCCGATGGCTTCGTTGACCAGACCTTTTGCCTTATCTGCTGTGCTGCCCATGGTATTTCTCCGTAGAACATTCATTGATCAAACAAAGAGGATTTGCGTCGTTACCCAAGGTTGACTCGTGGCCGTTGCGCAGAGTTTCAATTATTTTTCATCGGGCATTTCATCAGCGGTGCCAGGTTGCGCTTTATGTTTGCCGGGCAACCCGGGAGAATGCTCGACCTGTTCAGGCCACGCACTGAAGATCCAATCCCCGTAGGAATGTTATGAAACTCGATAAAAAGCAGGCCATCGCCCGCAGAAACCAGGAACTGGGCGGTGCGGTGCTGGGCGTCAACAACTGCCATTTCGCGGAGCTGAACCGCAATCGCAATATCTGGTGGTTCGATATCCTGGTCACCCGCCTGGCCATCGGCCAGTACGAATGGGTCCACCTGCTGCTGCACACCCCGGACACCGACCAACTGCTGCACCTGAAGGTGCCGACGGTGTTCCTGCGGGAAAAACTCGAAGGCCTGGTGATCCGCAACCAAGGCAAGCGCAAGGCCGCCCTGAGCCTTGAGCTGAGCGCCGACAAAGACTCCTTCCTCAAGGACGTGCGCCCCGCCGGCACCGGCGTGAGTTTTGCCCAGTTCCAGCAATAAGCCGCTCCTGGCGCGAGCCCATAAAAAAGCCCCGCACTGGCGGGGCTTTTTTATGGGCGCTGCGGCTTACTTCTTCACGCCGAGCTTCTTCAGCTCTTCGTCACGCAGTTCGCGGCGCAGGATCTTGCCGACGTTGGTGGTCGGCAGGGCATCGCGGAACTCCACGGCCTTGGGCACCTTGTAGCCGGTGACGTTGGCGCGCATGTGCTCCATCACCTGCTCCTTGGTCAGGGTCACCCCTGGCTTGGCGACGATGAAGATCTTGATGATCTCGCCGGACTTTTCATCCGGTATGCCGATGGCCGCGCACTGCAGCACGCCCGGCAGCGAGGCCAGCACGTCTTCCAGTTCGTTGGGGTAAACGTTGAAGCCCGAAACCAGGATCATGTCCTTCTTGCGGTCGACGATGCGGATATAGCCGTCCGGCTGGATCAGGGCAATGTCACCGGTCTTGAGCCAGCCTTCGCTGCTGAGGACTTCATCGGTGGCGTCCTGGCGCTGCCAGTAGCCCTTCATCACTTGCGGGCCCTTCACGCACAACTCGCCGACTTCGCCCAACGGCAGCTCATCGCCGGCGTCGTTGATCACCCGGCACAGGGTCGAAGGCACCGGAATGCCGATGGTGCCGATCTGGATGTTCTGGATCGGGTTGACCGTGGCCACCGGGCTGGTTTCGGTCATGCCGTAGCCTTCGCAGATCGGGCAGTTGGTCACCGACTTCCAGCGCTCGGCCGCCGCCAGCTGCAGGGCCATGCCCCCGGACAGGGTGACTTTCAGCGCGGAGAAATCCAGCTTGCGGAAGGCTTCGTTGTTGCACAGGGCCACGAACAGGGTGTTGAGGCCGACGAAACCGCTGAACTTCCACTTCGACAGTTCCTTGACCATCGCCGGCAAGTCCCGCGGGTTGCTGATCAGGATGTTGTGGTTGCCCATGAGCATGATGGCCATGCAATGGAAGGTGAACGCATAGATGTGGTACAGCGGCAGCGGCGTGATGAGGATCTCGCACCCTTCATTGAGGTTGGAGCCCATCAGCGCCTTGCACTGCAGCATGTTGGCCACCAGGTTGCGGTGGGTCAGCATCGCGCCCTTGGCCACGCCGGTGGTACCGCCGGTGTACTGCAGCACGGCGACATCGCCGCTGGCGGGATTGGCTTCCTGCACCGGCTGGCCGCGGCCCTTGCTCAAGGCATCATTGAATTTGACCGCCTGGGGCAAGTGGTAGGCCGGCACCATCTTCTTCACGTACTTGACCACACTGTTGATCAGCAGGCGCTTGAGGGGCGGCAACAGGTCCGCCACTTCGGTGACGATCACGTGCTTGACCCCGGTCTTGGGCACCACGCTCTCTGCCAGATGGGCCATGTTGGCCAGGCAGACCAGGGCCTTGGCCCCGGAGTCATTGAATTGGTGTTCCATTTCCCGCGCGGTGTACAGCGGGTTGGTGTTGACCACGATCAGGCCGGCGCGGATCGCACCGAATACCGCGATCGGGTATTGCAGCAGGTTGGGCAGTTGCAGCGCGATTCGATCGCCGGGGTGCAAATCGGTATGCTGCTGCAGGTACGCGGCAAAGGCACCGGACAATTCATACAACTCACCATAGGTGATTGTCTTGCCAAGGTTGCTAAAGGCCGGTTTGTCAGCGAAACGTTGGCAGGATTGTTTCAATACCGCCTGAATATTCGGATACTCGTCTGGATTGATATCGGCAGCAATCCCAGTTGGGTACTTATCCTTCCAAAAGTCTTCGATCATGGAAGCCCACTCCTCAGCAACGCGAATTCATCACCGCAGTTGATGCGATTATTATTTGTCTGTGTTTTTTATTGGTGTCTATTGTTGGTGAGTCTGGCTGTTTACTTAGGCCGAGAAGTCACAAAGCGCGCCGAGAGTAGCAGCTTTGAAAAAGGCCGCCTAGAGCCAAAGAAGGCCTGAATAGTCACCTTTATGACTCAAGACAATTTAATGGTCACTTTTAGAGTAAAAATTCTACCCCTGCGAATTCCGCTCTAGCCCGGGGCTTTGCGCCCCTGAAACGACTCGGGGGCCAGCCCGTTGCGTCAACCGGCTGGCCCCCGAGGGAGGAACTCACGAATCAGGCGATGTCACGCAACTCGCGGCGCAGGATCTTGCCCACGGGCGTCATCGGCAGCGACTCACGCAGGACAATGTGCTTGGGCACCTTGTAGGCGGTGAAATTCTCCTTGCAGTAGGCCTTGAGCTCTTCCAGGCTGACCCCCGCTTCACGGGGCACCACAAACAGCTTCACCGCCTCGCCGGAACGCTCGTCCGGCACGCCGATCACCGCGCAGTTGGCGACCTTGGGGTGAGCCATGACCACATCTTCGATCTCATTGGGATACACGTTGAAACCCGAGACGATGATCATGTCCTTCTTGCGATCGACAATGCGCACGAAACCGTCCGGATCGATCACCGCGATATCCCCGGACTTGAACCAGCCTTCGGCGTCCAGCACTTCCGCGGTGGCTTCGGGCTTGTTCCAGTAGCCCTTCATGATCTGCGGTCCCTTGATGCACAGCTCGCCGCGCTCGCCCAGCGGCAGTTCGGTGCCCTGGTCATCGATGACCTTCAAGGTGGTGCCCGGCACCGGCAGGCCGACCGTGCCCAATCGCGAGCGGTCGCCATAGGGGTTGGTGCAGGCCACCGGCGAGGTTTCGGTGAGGCCATAGCCTTCGGTGATCCGGCAGCCGGTGAGCTGCTGCCAGCGTTCCGCCGTGGCCTTGACCAGGGCCGTGCCGCCGGAGTTGGTCAGCTTGAGGTTGGAAAAATCCAGGTGCTTGAATTCCGGATGATCCATCAGCGCCACGAACAGCGTGTTCAGCCCCAGCAGCGCGGAGAACCGCCACTTCTTCAGCTCCTTGATGAAGCCGCCGATGTCTCGCGGGTTGGTGATCAGCACGTTGTGGTTGCCGGTCACCATCATGCACATGCAGTTCGCGGTGAAGGCATAGATGTGGTACAGCGGCAGCGGCGCGATCATCACTTCCTGGCCTTCGCGCCACTGGGTATGGCCATCGGGTCCGTGCTGGCCGAGGCAGGCCCGGGCCTGCTGCATGTTGGCCACCAGGTTGCCGTGGGTCAGCATCGCCCCCTTGGCCAGGCCGGTGGTGCCACCGGTGTACTGCAGCACGGCGACATCTTCCAGCCCGGCCTGCAG
>Ga0194135_10000803_pt1 | contig 18363 bp, 17 predicted proteins | sample LitLau_LLRF_2013_FD_134024 | JGI IMG/M metagenome (GOLD analysis project Ga0194135, IMG submission 134024) | Freshwater sediment microbial communities in response to fracking from North America - Little Laurel Run_MetaG_LLRF_2013 (version 2) | ecosystem: Environmental > Aquatic > Freshwater >...
AGAGAGAGGTGGTGGTGATATGATGGTAGTGGTGGTGGTGGTGGTGGTGGTTGGTTTTGGTTGGAGGTGGAGTAGATGGCTCATAGGTTATCTATTTCAGAGAGACGATAAGTGACGTTGCATACGCTCATCAATGGAACAACACAACAATGGATTTAGCCGCCGTTCCAGCAATGCCACAAGGACGTATCCCGGAACGGCTTCGAGAGTGTCGTCGTCTTCGGAGACTCCGCTTGTTCGGGTCTCAGGAGTGTCAAGGAGTTCCGGAGGGGGTGGAGGTGGAAGTGTTCCGACGGTCTTTGTGAGACCGTTATCACGTTCCCAACTTGCACCAGTTCATGGCGGCCTAGAGACGACGACGACGACGACAACAACAAGACCACCCCCTCCTTCCCCTGCGGCGAGGCCGATTTCCTTGGACCAACCACGTCCCGATTCGGAGAGACACCGGAACCTGTACTTGGGTGCGCCTGTGTCCCTGAATAACAGTGTTGGTGGTGGTGGGAGTGGTGTTAGTGGTGGTGCCACAACGAACAATAGTTCCCCCAATAACAGCTCTAGTTTTAGTTATAAATCATATTTAGATTCAAGTGTAACTGCTGCGGAACAAGTAAGACTTCCGACCAACTCAAGAACTCACAGCAAGAAAGTTCGTAGTAGTGATAATTTAAGTAGTCATGGTGTAGTGACGATACAGCCTTCGTCGAAGAGAACTTTGGTGGAAAGTCCACCTGAAGAGACTGGAAAAGTGAGACTTGCAGAGTCCTCGATAACTTGCCCGTACTGCAGGAAATGCCGGTGTGAGGCCTGTGCTACCCCCCGGTCCCTTCCGTCGCGGTGGATCTGTTCGAAGAGCGTCCACTGTGGCCCCGAACCCTTTTTAGACTATGTGACGTGTTTGTGCTGTGTCAAGGCACTTTTTTACCACTGCGGTAAAGACCACGAGCCCGACGGAGGGATCAGTTGTGCCGACAAACCTTGTTCTTGTGCTCCTCACCGGAAGTTCTGGCGCTGGGGCTACATGACAGCCATGTCCCTCGTCATCCCCTGCCTGTGTCTTTACTGGCCCTGCAAGGGGTGCATAAAACTGACTGAGAAGGCGTACCAAAAGTACCACAGCAATGGGTGCACCTGCAACAATCACTCGGGAGTTACGTCTATGCAAGCGGGTGATGACCATTCTTCGGAAGACGAGGAAGGAACGCACCGCCACCATCACCACCGGACGGACCCAAGTAGCAATGCCTACGCCTGCTCTCCGACCGCCGCTCCCGGTATTCGGACAAGCAAGCAGCTCCTCCAGTCGTCTCCTCAGTGAATGTTTTTAAGATGAAGCTTAATATGTAGCGTAGGGTTACACTTGTTGTTGCAAGAGAGAAAGAGTCAGGACCGTATATATTTTATTTATCTTACTGCAAGACACACATGCACACTCGGATCAGGAAAGGAATAGAAATGATTGGCCTTAAATTCAAGATTGAAGTGTCATAGCTCAGTTTAGTACAATAATAGACTAGTCTTCCACGAGTGACACCCAGTAATAATTATGCATGCTTAGCACACTACCTACCTACTGTTATTATTTAACGGAGATTTATCAGACTATTATTCTTTATAGAGCACGCGAAGATTTGCAAATGGTTATGTTGCACCCACACATTTGTATCTTTGTAATCATCCTTATTTTACATATACTCATCATAAAGGCTTTTAATTAATCACTCGTTGTTAAGTGTAATGCGAACACAATGTGTGTGTGTGTAGTCTCAAAGCTACATAAACAAATCCCAGCAGAGTTACGTGTTCCATAACCTAAGTTATGTATTGTATACAATTGTCAAAACTTCCTGTTCGATGTTCATTTACTGTAGACGACTAAGGATTAATATGCAAGTGCTACGCTACGCGTCAAACCACTCATAATAAATAAAGCCCAATGTTTTGAACTGACACATTTTTACTCTCTCCTCTTGATGTATACTATATTGTACTCGCTCCTATCAATACATATGTGTATCTATTTGCCCTGTAATTCGCAATCGAAGTTATCAGTTTCTCAGAAACATATATCCGAGTTTGTTGCCATTGCTATCTTTGTCCTTTCTTGGAATCCCTCTGTTGACTGTTATTGTTCAGAGACTAAATATGATATGTATTTATTTATTTATGCGTCGAAACCAATCCATAATAATTCAGCATTGGTGATAAAGCATGTTGCATTTCCGTAGGTAGTGCGTTTTTTATTTAAACTGATTGAAAGTGAGGGTTTTACTAAATGTTTTGATATTGTTGGTTATAATCGTGAATAAGTTGAAGGTTTAGTTGCAAGTAGAAACATCATGTACACAGCAAGTAAGAAGTGTGTAGGAGTGGATGGATGGAGGAGACAATAGGTTTAGGAGGCAGAATAAGTCTTCCTTATGCCCGTATTGGATCTTTCATCATGTGTGTGTAAGATGGAGAGTAGTGTGTCCTGAATTCGAAGGAAACAGGGTAACAAAAAACTTGGAAGGAGTGGAAGTTGAAGATTTCTTTTTGCTTTCAAAGTTTTGTACAGTACAGCTGGAAGTTCTTTCGAGGCTGACATGAGTGAAGAAGTTGATTTGGGCTGTGAGAGATGCAGATGCAGGGCCACTCATCCTTCCCTAAGTTTAATAATATCGCTCACTGTGTAGTTGTGTACTGAGCCTGACTTATATGTATAATATGCTCTCTGTACATGAATACATGTAATACACATACATACACACACACACACATCTCCTCCTTTCAGAAGAACGAAGGGATCTCAGAAAGTGAATGTAAATCTTCGGTTACATTTATTTTACGATCTCTCCAGGGAACCCCTACCTTCCTTCCTATTCTAATATTCCTTCGATGGGACTTGTTTCCTCCTTCGAGACAGCTGCAAACTTAAACTTCCATTATCCTCTGAACAATCGCTCTTACATTTCCTCCCGTATCATTTCGGCCTGAATGGCAGTTTACAGCTATCAAGGTCTCTCTGCCCGTCCCTACAAATAATAATAATTCTTTTGTCAGCCACATTTCGATTAACCCAAACAGGAACTCCACTCATGAACCACTTTGATTTTCTTCATTTTAACACCCGTTACACTTACTCTCCAGAACACTTGTTCCCTAATTCATATCTTTCCATTAGCTATTGTCCACGCAGTGATTTTAATTTCAACTCTGTGCTTCGTCCACTGATTGCCAGACATGAATAGCCACAGCTAATAAAATGCTCATTCATATAATATCTGCATACCAGACAGCCCGAAAATTAAGACCTCGCTGCACTCATATTTCTAAAGGATGTATGAAAGAAGAATGAAGCACTCCGCTTCCTCAAGCATCAAATGCTAATTGCTTTCCGTTGACTGGCACTTGCACACGCGTTGCTGATTCATCGTTTCATATTTATGGGCATATTTCATTTGTGATTGCATTAGTTATCGTCATTATTCCTGCAACTTCTGACTCACAAAATACATCGCAGATTGCAAAGAGATTTATTTGTCTACGGAGGATTCATCTGATGTAGGATAGTATAAAATGAGACCTAATAGAATTACAAATAGTTTAAATACAAATATCAGCATCAATGTTTCTGTTACAAATCATCTTGCAGTTATTCAAATGAGCTTGGTACTGGCTTCGTATCAACATTGCACGTATGCAGGGAAAAAGCGTAAAGTTTTTAATCTTGCCGAGTGCTGACAGCCTCAGGAATGGGTTTTTGAAATAGATGCATAATGCATTTATTCACACACATGTCACAAGTCTGGAGGCGATTGCCATGCAGTCTCGAGTCTTTCAAATCTAAATAATTTGGCGTGCCGAACTATACATATATGTATGAATAAATATAAATGTGTACAGACACAAATATGAAGCATGAAAAATCAATATTGAGGAGACCTAATCTAGTTGTGAATTAAACATTACATTTTATCCGTACGATATCGAGATTTTATTCGCCAGCATCGCCAAGTGTGGATAAAGAATGTATGGATGGACGGTGTGCATACAATAAATTCACGCAATACAGAGAGAGTGAGGAGAGACACGCAGAATGAATCGACGTCGATTCATTCTGTTGTTAAAGTTGTTATTTCATTCACAATGTTAATTGTCCACTTTAGAAAGTTGGTGGTGGCGAAGGAGTGTTGATTTTGTGTGCTAAAACAGTTTGTTGTTGGTGGACCGGCGCCACAATCATAACCGTCGTCGAGATCGAGAATAACTTACTTGATCTAATATGATCTTCATAAACATGAAAACATGATGAGAGAAAAGAAAAAAGTATGTGCTGCTATATACTGCTGGGTGTGACACCACTAGCACAAGTGTGTAATATGTGTGTATGTATGAGAGATGAGACAACCTCACTACATCTCTGAAGAGTATAGCATAATCGTATCCTCAAGATATTCAGCATCTGTACACATTGCAAACTCATCTTGACTCATACACAACCAGCTACAAGTTCTGTTTTGTTCAAGTACTCTATAACGATGTGTGATGATGCTATATACTGGCAGGCTCACATCTCGAGACGTCTTTCCCTTGGGAGTTTGTCTACTTCACAAAAAAAGGACATCGCCTTTAACTAATGTTTAATCGCAGACAAAAAGGACAGTCTTCTGCTAGCCAGTCTAGCTTACTATATCACTAACAGTCTTGTAATAAAACAACTTCTCACTGTCATACAATCTATGACATTCATCACAGGTATATATCGAGGATTAACGCACAAACTTTAAGTGATGAAGTGGAATGCACTTAACAGAGAATGTGGCATACGGTATATGGGTTTTAATCGCCAATCTTATTAAGAAGGATCAGAAAGGCAAAAGAGTTCCACCTCCATAATAGTCCATACTTTTCGCAGACTTTGCTATAGTAGGACATCTGAAGCAATTTTACTCTTCTTTAGGCGACAACTACGGAATGTTCGATTAGTTGTTAACTCATGCCACAATAACTTATCTCTGGAGGAGACCGTTGTTAAGAATACTTGAATATTTTACTTTACTTTTGTTCACTGCTTAAATACGATATATGTACTGAACAAAAAATACGAAATCAATTTCACAATTTTCCCATAACACAAGCAATGCACATTCAGTCGTAACGCATAATCACCTTAGAAGGTTTTACAATAAAAAATCGTGAAGACAAGTCATAGTTAGACGCTATAAATTAATTAAATACAATTTAAAGTAAGCTCCTGTTGGTTCAGAAAAATTGCTAGGTCGAAATTGAAAAAATATACAACTATTTTTGTCGTGCAATTAATGCACCTTTATACTCGTCAATGAATATTTTTCGAGGTGAGTTTAATTACTCCCTCCATCATTTCTTTTAGGGTCTCTAAATCACTTCTTGTTGTAGCAACTAAGTGTTTCACACTTTCTTGCTCTATGGAAAGGAACTCTTTAACCGCTGGAAGTGCACATGGATCTATGCTGTATTTACATGATGACCTCGGATCTGCCGTTGATTTATGAAGACGAATCTGGGAAAGCAATTCATTAAGACGCCCTTTGAATTGAGTAGGAGAATTCAAATCGGACGACAGTTCTTCTAATTTTTTTTTCAAAACTTCTTCATCTGGTTGAACAGTTGTACCTTGCTTTCTCATCAGCTCTTGGCGACACACGATCTAAGAACAGCACGACATGATCACAAATCTATTCAGATATTGATACCAATGTAATGTGAGTATGACGTCATACCGATATCAATCTGTGCGACAGCAGGACTTGTTTCCGTTTCATCTGCTGTAATTCTGCTCCCATGTTAGCATGCCGATTTAGCAAACCCGCAACTTCCTCTCCAATTAATTTTAGCCGAGCGTGATGCTGTAGAGTTTCTTTCTGGAATTGATAAGATCAATTATTAAATTAATTTTACTACATGGAGCAAGTGCACACACCAAATCCCAGTACACCAGAGTAATACAAGCAGCAAGCAGCAGCAATTCTAGGAAATACAATCAGCCTTCCAACGCCCTACACATTACCTCTTGCCAATCTAGACGACTCCTCAAAGCTTCCACACCGACCAGCGGCGTTGGGATCATACAGCTCGGGTCAGGATTGTCTTCTTGGGCCTGTTGCCACACACGAGAATCGATACCTAAAAGGATTGTTCGTAGATTTGTAGTAAAAATATCAACGAGATTAGAATATTTACAGAAAATCTTACCATCAGGAGGGTTTTCCAAGTATTGTTTTAATTGTTCTGGACTTGGTTTCACTTTTGCTGTAACAACAGTCACTCCTAAGCTTTCAAGCCTTTCTTTGAATTGGGGTTGGCACAATGCTGCTGCCATATCAGTTGCGGTAACTCGGCGCAGAGTATTTCTATCTTCAGCATAAATTACTGCCATAGTCGAACTATCACCAATGGCTTTCGTGCCACTAAATCTTATGATTATATTTGGCCGACCCAGTAAATTTTGTAAGTTTGTGATGATACTAGTTTCTTCTGCTTGAAGTTTATCTTGAGGCTTTTTGAAATTGACGACCACATGTCCATCTTCATTACTATCTGTGTACATGAATGCATATCCAACAGCTTTAAATCGATAGAAAGGATTCTGAGGAGTGTAATTGACAGGCGGAAATGCTTGCGACTGAGAGTAGTGTCCTTTGCCTATACCCCAACAAGCTTGTAAGAAATTAAGGGTCGATAACGCATTGTCTCTTTCATCACCAAATTTATGGCAATGAAACAATGACTGCTGAAATGCCTGTGATTCATCAACCAACGGCAGCAGCTGTTGTTGCGGTTGTTGTAAATTAAAACCTATTGCAATTAATGATATAAAATTAGATTTCACCAGTTAGCAGTTTGCTATTCTACTATAAGAAACAAATAATAGTTAGAGTAAGTACTCAGTTGTTGTTGCTGTTGAGGAAAGGCGAATCCTGCAGCAGGTTTAGCTCCAAACCCACCTCCAAGTGTTGCCTGATTAGCTGTTCCAAAACCACCTAACGTAGATCCAAACCCTCCAGCAGCAGGTTGATTACCAAACAAAGACTTATTAGCTCCACCAAATGCATTTCCAGTGTTTGAAAACAATGAGGTCTGAGCTTGCTGAGCCGGCTGTTGTCCAAACCCTCCAAAGCTAAAACCACTGCTAGTGGTTGTAGCAGCAGGCTGTCCAAATGTTGTTCCAGTTGTTGCTTGTGTGGCTGGAGTTCCAAATGTGCTGAAACCTGTCACATTCGTATAATACAAAACAATAATCAATCTGTTTTAACGCCTACACTAACATTAAAAGTTCACACAAAATGTATTGCATAAAGCATGAAGTATATAAAGATGACACTGAACACTCTACTACGCTACTACAATAAGAGATTGGGCGATTAAAACAAACTCCCAATGAGACTCACTTGAAGACGCTGGCTGACTAAATGAAAAATTAGTAGTAGGTTTAGCTCCAAATCCGGTACCAAGTGTCTGCTGCTGGTTGGTCGTCCCAAATCCTCCTAAAGTCGACCCAAACTGACCAGTAGATGCAGGAGGATTGCCGAACAAAGACTGATTAGTCCCAGCTCCAGTATTCGAAAACAACGACGTTTGTTGAGGCTGCTGAGCCGGCTGTTGTCCGAATCCTCCAAAGCTGAAGCCAGTGCTAGTTGTAGCAGCAGGCTGTCCAAATGTTGTCCCAGTTGCTGCCATTTCTAATCCCATGAAAACATAACATACTCAATTATTATTACGTACGCTTCTAAAGTTCAGTGATATGAAATGCTGCACACTAATACCCACTACCACTATTTCCACAGATCAACCCTTACCAGATCAGATTTCTTACCTTAAACTTGAAATGAGGCAGCAGTGTAGTTGAATATAAAGCTTCCTTGTCAGTTTTAGTTTTAGTTATTTGCACTTTCACAAAAGGACAGGTATTTATATATTCTGTGTACAAACACAGCAATAGTATAAATTGATTTTAAATTCCGGGGAATGTTTGGACGATAACGATAACTCATATAATGCTACAACACTCGGGGAATAATAAAAACCGATTTGAGGCTGATGATGAGTCCACTCTCTCGTCAGCACACTCGCTTCCCGCCCCACATGGACCAGCATAGAGAAGAGCGCGGCTGCTCTCCTGTGACTTCAAGTCTTGCCTTCTGGGGCACCGTGAGACTTGTCTTCGTATCACCTGTACTCGTGGCGGCAAACGAGAGATTCAGAGAAATTCAAATATATTATTTTCTCGCTCAACAACGACGACGACGACGAGCAGACTTTGCTCATCGAAATCCGTTCCGTTCGGGGGGTGTTTTCTGTGTTAGGAGCGCGGAATGTGGGGAATGCGAGGGAAGAAATTGGGTGGAAGTATCCCTAAGGGATGGAAGTGGCCTTGGACTACCCCTGGGGGAGGAGGAGGAGGGCCCCTTCCAAGTACAATTGTCCAAAACGGAGGTCGAACCTTTCAAGAAGTACCCGGTGGTGGTGGTAGCAGCAGACTTTTCCACGGGAGCGCAGCTTTTGGAGCGAGTGATGGGAGTTTCCGCGTTGGACCTGTGGTTGTTCCCTCCAGGAATCTCTTGTCTTATGGACAACCTACTTTGGGTAAGTCTTTGAGGTGCTGAAAACTTAAAAGGAATTCGGAGTTTTTTATAGAACAAATTACGTATTACAATGACGCATATGGTTTTTTGGTTTGTAGAATCCCATGCTGAATTCTTTGCTGGTCCTCTTGAGGTAAGGATAAATTGGTGTGGAGATGTAGAATGAAGTATCTTTTTTCATGTTGAATGTTCGTAATAGTCTTGAATTAATTTGTAATATGTGGTTGGGTTATGCAGATTATTCCCGGTGTCTTCAGGGAGGAACTGCGAGTAAGGAGAACTGCATTGTGCAATATGGTCAGCGATTTGACTGCAAAGACTAGTCTACGAGGGTCTCAACTAAGTCATCTAATATTTATCCCGGCTTCGCGGAAGAAGTATATGACTGAAAATATTCCGTATCCATTCCGCCAGAACTCTCAATTTTTATACTTGAGTGGAAGTTTTGATCCGGAGGCATTCATTGTCCTGTGTGCCACACCAACTGAACAAATGCACGCTATATTTCTTGCAGACCCTGATCCGATGTCTGAGCTGTGGGATGGTGAGTAGTTTATATAGCTATTTTGTGACTCGTAGCTGAAGGTAAAGTGGGACTTTGATACCTCTTCTAGGCCCAAGAACATCTGTCAAGGCTGCTGTCGATCACTATGGGTTTGATAGAGCCTTTGTGATCTCTGAGTTTGATGGATTTTTACGGGAATTCGCAAGACTGACTAATAAGAAAGTGAAAATCTGGTGTGAAGAAACTGACATTGTTGACAAAATATTTCATCCTAATTACGGATTCGAATCTAAAAACACTGAATCGCCAAAAGCTATATTAGATATGATGAGATCAATCAAGTCTCCGTCGGAAATAAGTTTGATGCGACAATCTTGCAAAATTGCTTCAGAAGCTTTTCAACAGACAATAAAATACTGCGCGGAGCAATGCTCAAAAGGAGAATCCATAAGCGAACATCAGATCTGGGCTAAGATTGATTATGAATGCAGGATTCATGGTGCTGAAAGGTATAACTCACAAACTACTTCTATTGAATAATCTGGTTTCTGATAATTTTATATTGCATCAATTAATTCACTCCATCAATTGCATTAACTAATTTGGTTTTATGTAGGCTTGCGTATCCACCAGTAGTTGCCTCGGGATCTCGTGCAAACGTAATCCATTACGTGTTTAATAGCAACAAGTGCAATCCGAAGGATCTCGTTTTGGTAGACGCTGGGTGTGAATTCTTTGGATATTGTAGTGATATCACTCGAACTTGGCCTGTATCCGGAAAATTTAATGACGATAAGCAAAAAAGTTTGTATCAAATGATGCTCCAAGTCCAGACGGAATTGATCAAGGAGGTTGGTCCTGGAATAACCCTCGACCAACTATTTCGAATCATGAGTACTCATCTTGTCAAGGGATTAGAAAGTCTGGGGATAATCAAACAAGGCCTGTCCAGTTCTACCTCGGCAAATTCTGACATAGCTTTACGATTTTGTCCACACCATGTTGGACACCACTTAGGAATGGATGTTCATGATACGCCGACTGTTGAACGAAGTGAACCTCTGCAGCCTAGTATGGTGATTACAATTGAGCCTGGTGTTTACATCCGAAATGTGCCATCACAGAAAGACTTGCTAACCAAAGTGGGGAAGGAGTTCCTTGGAATGGCAGTTAGAATAGAAGATGATGTTTTAGTAACTACTGACGGCCAAACTGTCCTTTCACAAAGTTGTCCAAAAAGTATCGAAGATATTGAACGATGGGGTGTTGTTAGCTCTCGAAACTAGTACCTGAACATGCCTATTTTTATACTATCGTAATTCGTACTCTGTTATTATATAAGTTAAAGAATAAATTCTCATTGAGATTCATAAGTTGAAGATAGAATTTATTGCGGATAATCTTGTTACGCAATACGAGTGTGCTCGTCTTTACACAGACGTATTTTATTCATTCATTTATTCATGATTTATATGCACATAATGCCAAATGAATGAAAGTAAAATTTCCACCCTTTTCTAGTCCAGATGTTAGATCAGATAAAAGTTTTTATAAAACTGATTCTTAAGACTCTTTCATGGACATATCAACAAAACATTCCACTATTATAACTTAATTCTTTTAAACAGTTAACATTATAAGTTTCAACACATTTAACCACAAAACTATATTGGGTCTTACGGGAAATAACTTTTCTATTATGTTACCCACGAAATTGCTAGCTAAGTTAGCTAAACTAACGAATTAAAACCGTAGCCTCTTCGCTCGACAGCTCGCGTTCCACAATCTATCCATAGCATAATTGTCTAGGTGTACACTATTATAATTCATGATATATCTTTCTGTCTCAAAATAAATCTAAATTCATGTACAAATGATATGATATGTAACCCTGTATCTTTATCGTACACTACTACCACTCGAGCTTCTCAGGATATTGTCCAGACAGGCAGGCTACGCAGTGTCCAACCTTCTTAGGATCCTTCTCTCGAATGCTGTATGTTATGGCACTAATCAGCCCCTCAATCGACAAATACACTAAACTGTCTGCCCCTGTAATAAACATGGAATGATTGCATTAGCACAAAAAATAGTTGTGTCCATTCAAATAGACTTCTGTTAGTTGCATGTGCATCTTACCAACAGCTTCGGCGAGAGCAGGAGCGTGCATTCTGTTCGCGATAAGCTCTTCCCTCGTAGGAATGTTGATACCCATGTAGCACGGATATTTAATTGGTGGAGAAGCAACTCTGATATGAACCTAGATTCGATACAGTTACGTCATATATTTAAGATAGAAAGCGGATTTAACGTTACACGTGACTCTATTAATTATATCTGTAGACTGACCTCTTTAGCACCGGCATCTCTCAATAACTTAATAATTGGTCCAATGGTATTGCCACGAACTATTGAGTCATCAATCAGGATGATTTTTTTTCCATACACATTATCCATAAGAGCTCCAAACTTCTTCGCAACACCCAGCTGGCGTAATCGAGTTGAAGGCTGAATGAAAGTTCGTCCCACGTACCGATTTTTGCAAAGGACTTCAGCAAATGGGATTCCAGATTGACGTGCGTATCCATGAGCAGCTGCTGTACCAGATTCTGGAACGGAGCTCACGATATCTGCGTCACAAGGAGCTTCTTTCGCCAATTCTTTCCCACACTGCATCCTAGCAGAGTATACAACTTGCCCTGTTATAATTAAATGAATTAACTTTAAATCCTTTCAATTATAATGCTTTTTCATTTTTATCGTCTCATAAAATACTCTACCTTCAAATATAGAGTCCGGCCGTGCAAAGTACACGTATTCAAATATACAAAACGCTGGAAGTTTATCATCCGGTCTTTCAACAAAGCCCAAAGATTTAACTCCGTGTTTTGTCATTTCCACAATCTCTCCTGGCTCAACTTCTCTCAGATACCGGGCACCAATGGCAAGGAACCCGGAGGATTCTGATGAAATAACCCATCCTTCACAGTCTTCGTCGATCTTTCCATTCGTAAGTCCTTGATTATTCAGATGACGCTTTCCACTTACGGGAACGAGCTTTCCCAAGCACAAGGGTCTGTTTCCGTAAGGATCTCTCACTCCATAGATCCTGTCTCCGTACATAAGGACAAGTGCATATGACAATGGACTAAGTTTCATGAAGTGTTTTATCCTGGCAATCCAGTTGGGCCCGTCTAACTCTCCCTCTGGGGGATTAAGACACAGCGCTTGGGTGATCAATTCGGAGTCTGACATTGTCGATAGACCTAGTCCTCTATCCAGTACCTGTCAAAAATAAGTCGTTCATAAGCTCTGTCCTAAAGTTATTCATTTTTGTCCATACAATCAGAATACATTTTCACTCATACTTTTTTTCTTAAGGATTCTGCGTTAACAAGTTCGCCATTGTGGGCCACAGCAAGAGCTCCGTGTTGAGTGTGGACGACAAAAGGCTGGCAGTTCAGAGCTTCAGAGGCAGCAGTGGTCGAGTATCTCGTGTGTCCCAGCCCCAAATTGCCCTTTAGCTTTTGCATGGCATTATCATCAAATACATGAGAGACCAATCCCATGCCCTTGTGCATGTTAAATTTCTTCGTATCTTCACCCTTTGATGTGACAATCCCAGCACTCTCTTGACCTCTATCAGAAAAACATAATCGTTTCAAATTGCTCTTAAACCTATTTCTTTTTATTACGACACACTATTAATAGGTTACTCTCAGCACCTCTAAGCCCGAATATCAGCTTCTGCATATCAGATTTCATTTTATCATAGATAGATTTCTTGAGCTGAGAGTATATTTTATTCCTTATGAAAAATTTTAAACTGGAAATGATTTAAGTGAATGAAGATTCTGATCAAAACTATTTACTATTCCTTCTACTGTCTCTTGATCATAAATTCATAAACCAAAATGATTCTCATCTAATAAAACCACCTGCTCAAGAGCGATCCCTTCAAGTTTTCAGAGAGTGAAGTAGGAAATGAAAAGGTGAAGTTTTATCTCATGCAATCAAGTCATGCACACGTTTGTGAAAACCTGTCTGTTTTTTTTTGTCCTGCGATCCAGACTCTCTCTGACACACATGTTAAGGCAAATACACTTAATACACTATGCGTTTGACCTAAATGATGCTTCTTATTGCTTCTTGTTGTACACTGCATATACTTCGTTTAAAGCCGAAAAAAGAGGAGGATAACCTCCTGAAATTTGCTATGCAACAAGAATAAATTATAACCTGTGCTGTAGGGCAACCAGTCCGAGGCAAATAATTTGAGCGACATCAATCTGTGTAGGCCATTCTCCAGCTGCAATGCATCCGAAGACTCCGCAGTTGTGGGTGATTCCAGCCTCTTCGTTGTTCGGGAGGAGACTTAAATTGTCATCGGGCTTGTTGCCCGACGATGTCGACGGAGAGGGTTGAGGGTCCATTGGAGGAAGGTGGGGACAATGCAATTGTTGTTCTGGATAAGAAAGTAAAGTTGAGTCCGATTGTTGGACGGGAAGAATGAGGATGACGGGAGACTTACACTGGAGAGGAGTAACTTGAGACAAGAGGAGAAAGTGTGATGGTCCTGTGAGTACGAAATGAAATCAACTAACACGAGCTTATCGACTGGGTCGATGGCAGATCTATGAACGTACTCGAAGGTATAGGCTGGAATTCAGATTAAAAGTGCAATGTAAAGATTGATGTGTGGTTTAACGAAAATGAATGTGTGAACGGAGCTGTTTACAAAGCTCTATGTGCCAGACACATTAATGAGAGGAATTGGAACGAGAAGGATAAGTTAGCGAGGTTCTTTAAGCGAGTTATAAAAGAAAAGCATGGAGAGGCTAAGTTTTTATGAAGATGATATCCCTCTTGTCGTCTGATCATCAGGGGCTACCATTACAAAAGCAATAGTTGTGTGTGCCCCATCACGACCACCAGATCTGACCGGTTTCCCTTGGCTGATCTTATAAAATCTTACGAAATCACTTGCTTCCTTGCATCTGTAAACCAGGCATTCATCTCACATGTGCCTGTCTTTAATGTGTTCATTTATCACCAATCGCAGGTTCACAGGTCACTCTGGAATTTTGTGGTACCCGTCCTTCTTAAAAAAAAGCCCTACCTACAGAGCCCTTATAGTAGTCATGCCGGCGTATTTGGGTCTTATCTGTAGGGAACTTTTCTCTGGGCTTAATGAATCAATCGCATCGTATTCGGAGTTCAAAGAGAATCTTCCAAGTCTAAAATTAACTCCTTATCTGTCATTAGCTTTTTTTCAATTATACAACAACTTTAAATCTTTTTGCAGTTTAAATTAATGAATCCATATTATTAGTATACATTCAAATGTGTTATATAAAACCTCCTTTAACTACAGATCAAATTGATTTTGCCCCATAAAAATCTATCTCACTGCCGACTGCATGTTCTGTTGAATATTGCCCTGTTGAATAGGGTCGCTTTATCAGATAATATCGAAGGTCCAAAAAATAGATCAAATGTATTAGTCACTGTTCTGTCAAAAGTTCTAAGAAGATACATATACACAAAATGTTTACATGACAAATGCGACGTGGTACTGGAACTGTGTCGTCGTTAATCTTAAAAGTTACATGAATCTTTCTTCCTCCTTGAATAATCTTATTGTTGCGTCAAATGTAAATAAAACTGTTTTGGTCAGTTGGTCTTTGAAAAGTGATAAACATCTACTGGGCTTACAACATATGCCTATACGTGTTCTACTTCCAATACTTCCAAGCAGTAATTATTCAGATATGTAATCACAGGATAAAGTGTTGCTCAGACCATATTCTTAAAGCTTTAAGCCTTGTCCCAGATTGCGAAATATTAGCTGAGTTCAAAAACATCCTGGGTAAATAATCTCTCTTAATGCGTTGTGTGATCCTCCCCAAAAACGCTCCAATGGAACAGGAGGTGTGGCTTTTTATATGCTTCATTTCGCAATAGCACACTCACACAATATATGATTATGAACCATATCTTTGATCTTCTTCATTGCTGACTCCCAACAGCATCACATTTTGAGACAACCTGAATTCATGCTAGTTCTGTTATCAATGTGTTCTATCTTTAGTTTTAAGTCGAAGCGATGACATAAAAAATCTTTGAATACTTACGTATAAACTCTGAAGAGTTGGACTTGGAGTCTCATGCGATGGCAAATTAATCAAGATTAGAAACTTAGAACTTTTGAAGTTAACTTGAGACACTTTCAGGCAGGTAAAGAAATTTTGAATTGCGAACTGTTAGAACTTCATTCAGCTATGAGTTACCTTATCATTTATGACTTTGTGATATAAAACTATATATTAGAAAAACTTGTTCGCTGCAGTTTCAAAATAAAAAATGTATTTTAAGACTTCGAAGAAGGTCTGAGGCTTGTGGAGTAAACACTTTGTCGATTAATGCACGTGAAATTGCCAATTAAATGTGCCAGCTTCTCTTGGACTTCATTAAACTTTAAAGCTAAAAATTCAGAGTGTGGAAGTCAGTCAGCCTTTTGGGTCTTTAAATGGTTAGTCAGTTGATTCTGATGGTCCCTGCAGAATGCACAGCAAGATATTATCGTAGCTTTTACAAACTGATGTTGGTATTATATAGACCCGTCTCAGGGAAGTTGGAGTTGGTTGGTGTTTGAATCATTTTATGAGTCACATTCAGCTTGCATGATTACAAATTTAGAAGAAACCCTTCAAAATTTACTGTATATAGTGATAGCTATCAGTACACATTACACATGTAGTGTATTACAACCTGAACAGTGTGATGTGAAGATGGATGGGTAAATAACATAATAACTACCTATATAACTACTAAGGACATTATTTTTTAATTAAAACCTCGAGTAAACAATGATGGGAAACTTACTATGTACTATTAAGTCCTCAAAATAGAATGCATGACAATCTAGTTCTAAGATAAAGAAATCATTTCTTACAGTCTGGATAGACAGCAGTGGAGCTCATATTTATAGAGGAGTATGAGTAATAAACCTATGAAGGACCTACCAAATATTGTTATTGTTGTTAATGAGAATTCCAGATTCTACTAAAGTAAGCTTAGCCTAATTTTATAGGCTCAAACTTTAATTTACTCGGAGCGATATACTATACATGCATGATTTGAGGTAGTTTTAAGATATTCATTCTGAAAACCAGTTTGACAATGGGATGTGTTGTCTGTGGAAAATATTTACTTGATTGTGAATTTAAAGAAATGGTGATTGTAAGTTAATAAAATCAGCCATTGTGTTCATCAAAAAAGAGACAAAAAGTTCCATGTCTTTGTACAGCCCTGGTAAAATCTTCCGTCGCGTCGCATGAATGGAAATATGATGATGAAAAAGACTTCAGAAAATTCCCGCAGAGTCAGAGAATAATACTTTTATGTACACTTAATTTTAATTATTTCTGAATATAACTGAAGCATTCGAGATGAATCGGAATAAATCTGGTTCGCATGAAGTCACACAGCAGCTCTATTTTGCTCTCATTTTCACCATGAATGTCACGCTCTAATGTTGTAACTGGAAACTCAGGGTTTGACCTCATTAGAATGTACAAATATTATGTCTTATCTCGTTTAGTTAGTTTAGTTATCTGTGTCTTCTTCTTCAGCTGTCATAAAATAAGCTTTGATGAGTCTTACACAGTTCTTATCGAAAGAGATACTCATGAGAACAATTTCAACATTTCATATGACACTACTTTATGACATATGACTCAAACTGTACATATAATGGCCGAAAACTTTTTTAGTCTATGAATGTGGAGACTCAGAGACCAACAGAAAAGAACCTGAAGTGTAATTAGAATGACTAGAAGGAATAAAAGGCAGCTAATAGAAATGAACTTCAACAGCTCACAAGAAATCAAAATCAAGAATGCATGTATGAATTAAGAGTCCAGTAGAGTTTGTTAAGAAGAAGTTAGAGGCAAATAAACTGCCAGAAGTCGTCGTTATACATTAATCTTTTATGATTGCATAAGAATCATTGAGATATTCTATTCATCGGCAAGTTGAAGAATGGAGTTTATTTTTATTCAGCACAAAATGTCCTGAGACTACACTGAAGTGTGGTTGATATGCTGGCTATTGGTGTTACTGGAGTTAGGTAATAAGAGAGATATCACATCGAACGATGATGATGATTATGTATACGTGACTTTAGTTGGCTGTGCTGTTGCATGAGTAAGATGAGACTAACAATTAAATGTAAAATAATAAGATGCTGAATGACGACGATTGGATGTGCATCGACGAAGATTAAATTGTGTTGTGGCATTCACACACTCGGTTACTGAGTATGTCTTAAAGATGGTGAAATGTCACGAGGCTCATCGTTTGATCTCAGATAATATTATATAGGCGTGCTGTCATGTGACTAAGCTACTAATCTATAGAAAAATGAGTGAGGGCAAAGGTTGTCTCTAAAGGATTAAGGGACTTCGTGTCTCCTCGTGGAGGTGAAGAAATCGGAGGAATATTTGTGGAAAAGTTAATTGAGATTATGGGATGGACTTTTTAGTGAGATTAAGGAGAGGATTCAGCGACACAGTGTTGAGGACAGCCCACTCCTGGGTCGAATCATAAGAGCTGGATGAAGCCCATTGGCACATATTATATCCGTGTTATCTCTACTACTGTGTGTGATGCTGGTTGGGGAGTTGATAAGCATAAATTGTTTATGAAAGGGTCAAGGTTCCTTCTTACTGCTGTAAGCTTTAACTTCTCAAGGGCAGCAACATCCTTTGCATACTAAATCCCGTCCAGATCAATGGTGCGTACGAATCCACGAATCATCAATATGTCCAACAGCATCGCCACCACCTTTCATCCATCTCTCAGCAGATACTCATCCTTAAATGTGGTTTACGGAGCTACAAGTGCATTTCATATGACTATAGTTAGATGAGCATATACTGATTTCAGACCGTTTCTTCCAGAACTTCAGGTTTAATACTTCAACTGACAGTCCTCGCCAGCACATTCACTTCCGTGACTCTGATCTACTCGGAAACTCGATCCTGCCTCATCATTAATTTCAGTTGAACGCTTCCAATAATTCTACACGCAAGCATGGCAGGTAAGAACAAGGGTTATCTCTACTGTTACATAATGAATATAGATTATAGTGATACTTCATACGCTTGATTTAAATCAGGCGTTAGAAATATGTCTGCCGTTCAATAATCCAATAGTTTGTAAGAAATGTTACAAATTGTGGCTGCTCAG
>Ga0194135_10000804_pt1 | contig 18359 bp, 16 predicted proteins | sample LitLau_LLRF_2013_FD_134024 | JGI IMG/M metagenome (GOLD analysis project Ga0194135, IMG submission 134024) | Freshwater sediment microbial communities in response to fracking from North America - Little Laurel Run_MetaG_LLRF_2013 (version 2) | ecosystem: Environmental > Aquatic > Freshwater >...
ATAATAAATAATGCGGTTAAGAAAAAAGTATAGGACCGGGTTATAGCTGCCGGATAAAACAGAAACGCTCCGGTAGCGAATAATATTAGTCCAAATACAATCCCCCCTTTATACCCGAACCTTTTCATGAATTTACCGGCAGGAATCGCCAGCAGGAAATAAGCAATATAAGATGCTGAATCGATAAATGCTGATTGTTTATCTGAAAGCTGACATGCTTTTTTAAGATGTGGAATAAGGATAGGGTTTAAATTCAGTGCGAAACCCCACAAAAAAAACAAGGAGATAATCAGTACTACAGCAAAATGGTTCTTTTTCATCCGGATATATATCGTTTTTTATCGGTGATGAAGCTATCATGATTTTATATTCATTTCGTTGTGCGATTTGAAAAATCATGCTGGTTTCATCAGTTTATATTGGTTATCCTAAAGAAAGGATGTTTTCCTTAAAAAAAGCAATCCAAGGTTATCCAGTTATTAAGCTATTTTAACCTCTTGCAAAAACAAATGCCCTTATTGACGGAAGATAAACAGAAAAGCCCGGCAAAAAAAAGAGGCTGACCATTTTTAATGACCAGCCTCAGCACACAACCAACAACCAAAATGATTATTTTTCAAGTTCCGGATTATTGATCAGATAAGGGAACAAAGACTCCAGTAACTGAACATAAATATCCATTCCTTCTTTAATTTCTTCGAGGTAAATAAATTCGTCAGCAGTATGAGAACGTGCAGACTCACCGGGCCCCATTTTTACCGAAGGCATATCCAGCCAGCCCTGGTCAGAACTGGTTGGTGAAATATAGGCCGATCTTCCAATGGACAGCCCTGTTTTGACTATGGGGTGCAGCTGATTAATACAGGATGGTTTTAAAACACCTGGTCTGACCGTAAATTCACAAAAAGTATGGTTCTGAATAATATGTAAAAGTTCCTTTTCAGTGTAAGCATCTGTAAGCCTTACATCGACGGTGAAATTACATTCAGCGGGAACGATATTATGTTGTATTCCGGCGTTAACTTCTGTTACAGTCATTTTAACCGGCCCCATTACTCTCGATTCGATAGGAAATACAAAAGAGGAAAACCATTGAATATCTTTTAATGCCCGGTATATGGCATTATCCCCTTCTTCTCTTGCAGCATGTCCTGAGCGGCCAAAAGATTTACAATCCAGGACCATAGATCCTTTTTCAGCAATAGCCATCTGCATATTCGTAGGCTCGCCCACAATAGCAAAAGAAATAGGAAGTAAATCGTCTAAAATAGATTTAAGCCCTTTTTCGCCCGAAGTTTCTTCTTCAGCAGTTGCTGCCAGACAAATATTAAAAGGCAGGTCCCTGCGTTTAAAAAAGTGAAGAAAGGTTGCTATCAGAGAAACTAATGCCCCACCCGCATCATTGCTGCCCAGACCAAACAGTTTATCATTTTGAACAATTGCCTCAAAAGGATTTTTAGTATAAGCAGCCGAAGGTTTGACGGTATCATGATGTGAATTCAACAAAACCGTTGGTTTCTTATGATCAAAATGCAGATTGTAACACCATATGTTATTGTGCTTTCTTAAGGTAAATACATAATGATCCTGAAGAAATGATTCAATCAGGTTTGCCGTCATTTCTTCCTGCCCGCTAAATGACGGTTTTGAAATTAATTGCTTTAGTAATTCAATGGATTCCTGTTGGTGTGGAAGTAAAGAATCCTGATCAGTCTGATGTTCAAAATCTAGTTTCATATGATAAAAAAAATTAATTGGCTTCTGCCAGATACATAGAAAAATACCTTAAGGTTTCGGCAGGAATAGTTTCTTCCTGATGTTTCTCCGGATCGAATAACATAGCCGTGCATAAACAGTTACATCTTTTTTTACCATCCAGGATATTATAGTTTACACAGCTTTTACAGCCTTCCCAGAATAATTCATCATGGGTAATATCAGAAAAGGTAACTGGTTCAAAACCCAGGCTTGTATTCATTTTCATAATTGCAGCACCAGAAGTGATGCTTATAATTTTCGCCTCAGGATACATCCTGCGTGCCATCTTAAAGACCCGTTCTTTAATGGCTCTGGCTACCCCCGAATTCCTGAATGCCGGAGAGACAATCAGGCCAGAGTTAGATACGAATTTATTGTTTTCGTAGGTTTGAAAGTAAGCAAAGCCTACCCATTGTCCGTTACCGGTAACCGCTACGACGGCTTTACCTTCACGCATTTTTTGCGCCACTGATTCAACAGAACGTTTGGCAATTCCTGATCCCCGGACTATTGCCGAAGCTTCAGTTTCTCTCACTATTTCATCGGCATATCTGATATCATTCACTGTGGCAACACGCACAAATATCATTTGATTTTCCATTTGTTTTTCTCGTTTTTAGAAAAACTTAAACCCAAATGATATGCCCACCGGCACAATTACCGAAAAATTCGTTTTAAAGGGATATAGGGCAGGATTATTATTTTTTATCCGATTTCCTGTTCAGTACAACCTTACCAAAATGGAAAGGTCAATTTTCATTTTAACTGAATCAGAGCTTTCTTAATAACAGACCAAAAGGGATTTTCGGTTCTACCCAGGTAGATTTTGGCGGAAGAATAATCCCTTTCCGGGCAATATCCATTAACTGGTCCACCCGCATTGCTGCCAGTGTAAATGCAATAGCGCTTGGATGCGCTGCCAGGATCAGTTCCAGTTCCTGCATAGCTTCAGAACCACCTACCGGGATGAGCTGCTGATCTGTCTCAGGATGCACAATTTTAAATAAAGGCCCCAGTACAATCTCCTGCAACAGACAGGCATCCGGTAAATCGGCTTTATCAGCCCGCTTATAGACCATTTTATACCATTTTCCTTCTATGTATAAACCAAATTCCCTGGCTACTGCAGGAACGACAACTTCATTCCGCTGTGATCTGGTGACTGAGAAAGTTTTCTTCAGAATACGAAACAGCTGGCCGACATAAATTTCTTCTGCCGGGATTACTACCCGATGAAATTCTTTTATTTTCAGTTGATCACAGGAAAGATAAAAAGAAGAGATATAATTTGCATTTCCAGTTCTGGGTTGCATATTTCTATATTGAACAGCTGCCGCCAGCCGGTGATGGCCATCGGCAAGATAAACATACTTCAATTCAGAAAAATGCAGACTCAACTGACGGATCGTCTTCAAATCATAAACAGTCCATAAACGGTGAAAAATTTTGTTCGCATAATATACAGAATCAGCTTCAGCCTTTTTGATCTGGGTGAGCAGCTGACTGATCGCTTTGTCGGGCTGATAGGTCATCAATAGCGGATCTCCTTCCAGTCCTACTTCATCGCGGTAATTAATAAGTCCCGGGGCCAGACAGTCGAGAATGGACTCATGTATTTTAATATGTCCCTGATCAAAATCTGCCAGGTCGGTGATAGCCCAGACACCCGTCTGAATATCCTTCCCCCGGGTAATTTCATAAATAAAAATACAGGGTCTTTCCTCCTGATAAAAATCACCACTATGGAGCATTTTCTTCAGATTGGCAAGAATATGCGTATTGGTCAATCCATGTTTTTCATGAATTCCGTTATCCAGCATACGGGCTATTGCACCATTGCCCCTCCCATTACAGGAGGAGGGTTTTGCGGTTAACATTTTGTCTAAATAAACTTCCTGAGGCCTTAAAGCCACGAAAGGTTTAATTGTTGCCATGTTGTTTTTCGTAATCTTGCATACAGCCTACCAGGGCTTTGACAGAGTCGATTTGCAGTGCATTATACAAGGAGGCTCTGAAACCACCAGCTGTACGATAACCTTTAATTCCAACCATACCCCGCTCAGTTGCAAAAGACAGAAAATCTTCCTCTTTTGCCTGATCATACATCTTAAAACAGATGTTTACCCTGGAGCGGTGTTCTTTGACAGCCATTCCATAAAACAGTGGATTTCTATCTATTTCTGCATATAGCAGTGCGGCTTTGGCTATATTTTCCTTTTCAATCTGTGCGACACCTCCACGGGATTTGAGCCATTGCATATTCAGCATGGCTACGAAAATAGAATATACCGGAGGCGTATTAAACATACTCTGATTATCCCGGTAGATCCGGTAATCAGACATAGAAGGTACTGGATGTTTAACGGTATCAAGCAATTCGTTTTTGACTAACACTAAAGTCATTCCTGCCGGCCCCATATTTTTCTGTGCACCTGCATAAACTAAATCGAACTGGTCAATAGGAATTACCCTGCTGAAAATATCAGATGACATATCGCAGATCAGCGGTATATCCAGCTCAGGAAAACTGAACATCTCTGTTCCCTCAATTGTATTATTTGAGGTACAGTGAAAATATGCCGTATCTTTTGTGATTGTCCCCATTTCAGGAATCCGGGAATACCCTTCGCCGGCAGAAGACCCAACGACTTCCACCTCACCAAAATATTTTGCTTCTTTAATAGATTTCTCTCCAAACAGTCCGGCGTCTGTATAAGCTGCTTTCTGATGTTTCTGTAAAAAATTCTGCGGGATCATTGAAAATTGTGTACTTGCTCCTCCCTGAAGAAATAACACAGCGTAGTCTTCAGGCACTTCCAGTAGTTCTCTGACCAGTGCTTCTGTTTTCACCACCACTTCTTCAAATTTTGGAGAGCGGTGTGAAACCTCCAAAATGGATAAACCACTGTTATCCCAATTCTTTACTGCTTCTGCAGCTTGTTCAAGTACGCTGGCAGGCAAAATACATGGTCCTGCGCCGAAATTATGTTTAGTCTGGATCGTCATCTTTAATCTATTTGGTTTAGCACAAATTAAGCACCTGTACTTTACTTTTATCAAATAAATTTAAACAGGTGCTAAAAACAAGTTCTAAAGATGCGATAAAGATTGCTGGATCTTATTCTCAGTGCCCCATTAAAGAAAAATAAACTGAATTAGTGTTTACCTTCAGAATAAAGAACTGAAAAACAAGAAGATCAGCCCTATTTAACAAAATAATGTTTTATATTTCAGCATCGGGATACCATTGACAAAATATAGTATCTCTTTAAACAGGCGCTATATGATTTAACAAAATAATAATACTCAAAGAATTGTATATTCATCAATTAACATTTGCTTTGTCCCAAAATATCAGGTGGGTTAATGGTAGCTTATAATTTACTTTCGGATGATGACTTACTAGCGCTTTTAAGAGATCGCGATCATCGTGCCTATGCTGAAATTTATAAAAGATACTGGAGTATATTATACCGGTACTCCCGAAGAATTCTTCAGCATGAAGAAGAATGCAGAGATGTGATCCAGGATGTTTTTGTGATGGTCTGGTCCAAATCAGATACTTTAGATTTACATACTTCTTTGTCTTCCTTTTTATATGCCGCTGTCAGAAACAGTATGCTTAAATTATTTGAAAGAGGTAAGGTCAGGGAAAAATACATGAATTCATTAGAGAAATTCATCGATGAGGGAACCAATATCACAGATCATCTGGTGCGCAACCGCGAACTGTCCAACCGTATCGAAAGTGAAATTGCTAAACTGCCGGCTAAAATGCGGGAGGTTTTTGAACTAAGCCGCAAAGTAAATCTCTCCCATAAAGAGATTGCCAGCAGAATGGATATCTCGGACAAAACTGTCAAAAAACAAATGAACAATGCGATTAAAATATTGCGTTTAAAGTTAGGTTCATTCGCTTCTTTTATGTTTTTATAGAGTGCTAAATCTTTTTTTCTTTTTCTCTACTACCAAGCTTTAAGCAAACGTTCTTATCCATATGAACCGTTAAAACGGCGATACCATGGAAAACGAAAGAGCAAGAAAATTAATAGCGAAATACTTGGCGGGAAATTGTACACCAGAAGAAAGATCCATTGTAGAAAGCTGGTACCTGAAAGAAACAGCCCATGTAACTGAAGAAATTGAAGACCCCTCCTATCCCACACTCGAAAAACAGTTATGGGCCAATATAACTAAACAGCATCAACGAAAATATCCATTCAGAAAGAAGGTATACTGGTCGGCAGCAGCAGCAGTTCTTTTACTGAGTGCCGGATTATATTTCAGGGTTTACCATCCGGCTAAAACCGATGGAATATCCGATTTCACCCGTGTAGACATCGGTCCGGGAACCAGTAAGGCACTGTTAACACTGGCAGATGGTTCTAAAATTGTCCTCGACGACTCTATCAATGGAGAAATCGCAAAACAATCCGGCTGCCTGGTTACAAAAACTGCAGATGGTCAGCTGGTCTATACCATACAACCGAACACAGGGGGAGTTGCTGATCTTAAAACACAGTCTCTGCTCAACACTATTGAAACGCCTAAGGGTGGCCAGTATCAGGTCAATTTGCCTGACGGTACCAAAGTGTGGCTGAACGCAGCTTCTTCATTAAGTTTCCCGGTCAGGTTCAGCGGGCTTCAGCGTAAAGTCGTTTTAAAAGGAGAGGCTTATTTCGAAGTCCAGAAAAATAAAAAGATGCCTTTCATTGTTGACAGTAAACAACAAAAAATAGAAGTATTAGGTACCCATTTTAATATCAGTGCCTACGATAATGAACGTGTAACTAAAACAACCTTATCCGAAGGCAGTGTCAGAGTGTCGACCACTGATCACAATCAGCAGGAACAAATCCTCAAACCCGGACAGCAGTCGGTCGTAGACAAAAACATTAAAGTAATTCCGGTTGATGTGGAAGAAGAACTGGCCTGGAAAGATGGTCTTTTCACATTCAATAATGAGCCTTTGGAAAACATTATGCAAAAGGTAGAACGCTGGTATGATGTTAAAGTTGATTTTCAGGACCCGGTATTAAAGGAGAAACATTTCAGTGGTACGGTGTCGAGGTTTGACCACGTATCACAACTTTTAAAAACATTGGAATTAACAGGATCTGTACACTTTAAAATAGAAGGGAGGAGGATTATAACTGTAAAATAAATCAGCCATGATTCTCCAGTAAAAAAGTCAGTGATGCTGCGAACATCACTGACCGGTATCGCGGTTCACACCGCGTGCTTTATGGAGGTAATCAAAATAAACTACGACATAGCATATTTAAAAACCCCAAACAAACGATCAAATGTATACAATTTATACTATTTTTTTTCGCAGGTTAAACGCCTGCATTATTAAATTTTTGCCGGTCAGTTTACCTGGTGTTCCAGGCACTGACACAACGTTTAAAAGACAATTACTCATGTGCGTTAAACTTACTACAGTTTTAATGATTACTTTCCTGCTTCAGGCCAGTGCAAGTAGTAATGCCCAGAACATTTCGTTAAACAGGAAAAATGTAGCTATAAAGTATATCTTCAGAGAAATCAGAAAACAAACCGGCTACAATGTCCTTTGGGAACAGAATAAACTGCAGGCAGACAAAGTAATTAATGCCAGTTTTAATCATGCCTCTTTAGATGAGGTTATGAAAAAATGTCTGGAAGGCCAGGATTTAACTTATAGCATTGAAGCCAATACACTGGTCATCAAACCTGCCCCATTCTCGCTGCTGAGTAAAGTAACCAGTCTTTTTACGGATATTGAAATCAAAGGAAAAGTAATTGATGAAAAAGGTTTGCCCATGCCTTCGGTTTCTGTACTCGTTAAAGGTACAAAAACAGGATACAGAACAGATGAGAACGGAAATTTCAAATTAAAGGTTCCAAATAAAGAAGCGGTTCTGATCTTCTCCTACCTGGGTTATAAATCACAGGAAGTATCTGCTTCGCAGGCTTCTGGTATGGTTATCACCTTAGTCCCTGTCCTTTCCGACCTGAATGAAGTAGTTGTAGTAGGTTATGGTACACAGAAAAAAGCAAATCTGACTGGTGCTGTGGATGCGATTACTTCGAAACAACTGGACAACAGACCGATTGCGAATCTGGGCCAGGGCTTACAGGGCTTAATTCCCAATCTGAATATTTCTATCGCCAATGGCAGACCAAATACCGCACCCGATTTCAATATCAGGGGATATACTTCTATCAACGGCGGAAGTCCGCTGATACTGGTTGACAACGTTCCTTTTTCGGCATCAGAACTATTAATGTTAAATACAGCCGATGTAGAGAGTATTTCGGTTTTAAAAGATGCAGCATCAGCTGCTATCTACGGATCAAGAGCTGCTTTTGGTGTAGTTTTAATCACTACTAAATCTGCAAAAAGTGATAAACTGAGCATTAGCGTAAACAGCTATACTGCTATCAGGACTGTGGGTAAGCTACCTGATGTGGTCACTAATCCCTATACCGTGTTACAAATGAAGAACCAGGCGGCCTATCCTTTATATAATCCTGCCTATAGCCCTGCACTAGTTGAAGCTGCACGTTTGCGTTCTTTAGATCCTTCTTTACCTAGTGTAATTACCGATCCCAACGACCCGACCAAATGGTTTTATATCGGCAATACAGACTGGCTGAAAGAAGCTTATAATAAAACCGCTCCTACTTATAATACAGGGGTAACCATTTCTAAAAGATCCGATCAGCTGAGCTATTATTTGTCTGCTAATTATTATGACCAGCAGGGAATGATCCGGAATGCAAACGAGAAAAACAATCTCTATAACATGAGAAGTAAGGTTGACCTTAATTTAACCAAATGGTTCAAACTTTCTAATAACACCATGTTCAGCGCCAGTTCTTATGATGCGCCTACATTTATTGATGGCAACTATTTCTGGAATATCAACAGAACCAATGTAACTGACGTACCAAAAAATCCGGATGGTTCATGGACTTCGGCAGGAGCCGCAGTATTGGGTGCGGTACAGCAAGGAGGCAGAAAGGTTTCCAATAATAATACTTTTCAGACCACATTCTCTTTTGACGCATCGCTGATTAAAGACGTCTGGAGTTTAAAAGGTGATGCTACATTCCGCAGAGCAGACTCCTTAGGCAGATCTTATGAAATTCCTGTTCCTTATAAAACAGGTCCGGATTTAGCCCCTCCATTGAACAATTCAACCAGTGCAACCAACTACAATTCAAACATTAAATATGATGTAGTCAATTTATATACCGAAGCTCATAAAAAACTGGGCAACCACTTCATCTCGGGATTAGTGGGTTATAACCAGGAACATTACATCAACACCAATTCTATAGCTTCCAGAAAATTATTGATTTCAAATAACATCCCTTCTTTAAATCTGGCCACTGGCGATCAGAATGTCTCAGAAAACATTAGAGAATGGGCAGTTCAGGGACTTTTTTACCGTTTAAATTACAATTTCAAAGAAAAATATCTGGTCGAATTTAACGGACGTTATGATGGGTCATCACGTTTTGCCCCCGGCCAGAGATGGGTATTTGTTCCATCGGCATCTGCCGGATGGGTAGTTTCGGAAGAGCATTTTTTCAACCCGGTGAAACAGGCACTTCAAATGGACCAGTTTAAATTAAGAGCATCCTATGGCGTATTGGGTAATCAGGCTTCGGTTCGTGAGTATGATTACCTCCCTGTATTACAAAGTAAGAAAGGCGGTCAGGTATTAGGTGGTGTACAACCAACTTATGTTGATCCACCTTTAGCTATTTCCAGTGGCTTTACCTGGGAAAAAGTATCTACTGTCAATCTGGGTGCAGATATGACTTTCTTCCAGAACAAGCTGGAGTTAAACCTGGACAAGTACACCCGTTATACTAAAGATATGCTGGTTCCGGGAAAAACACTCCCTGGCGTATTTGGTACACCTTCACCTACCACCAATTCGGCCGATCTGAAAACTGATGGATGGGAAGTAAAATTAACCTGGAGAGATTCCAAACCAGTTGGAGGTTCTCCCCTGTCTTATAACGTAACTTTTGCATTGAGCGATAGCCGGACTTTTATCACCCGTTTCGATAATCCGACAAGATCTCTTAACAATTATTACAAAGGAATGGAAATCGGTGAAATCTGGGGATTACAAACCGAAGGATTTTTCCAGAATGCAGCTGAGCTGAAAAACCATGCCGATCAGACAGCGGTAGGAGAAGATGATAACCGGTACCAGTTTTTTGTCGGTGATATTAAATTCAAAGACCGTAACCATGATGGAAAAGTGGATTTTGGCAATAATACGGTAGACAATCCCGGTGACCAGTACAAAATTGGTAACAGCCAGATTCACCTTCCTTTTAGTGTAGACCTCGGTGCAGCATGGAAAGGGTTTGATGTCCGTGTATTCTTGCAGGGTGTAGCTAAAAGAGACTGGTATCCAGGGGCAAGCAATATCTATTTCTGGGGTATCTACGCTCAGCCATGGACAAACGTAACTGCTCAGAACATGGATCACTGGACTCCTGAAAATCCGAATGCTTATTTTCCAAGGGTTAAAGCTTATGCCGCCGAAGATTCAGGTATGGAGCTGGGTATCCCCAATACTAAATACCTGCAGAATGCAGCTTATGTAAGGGTTAAAAATATTACACTGGGTTATACACTTCCTAAAAGCGTACTCAAAAGACTTAAACTCGAAAACGTACATTTCTATGTGAGCGGGGAAAACCTTTTTGAATACTCCAAACTCAAGGTTAAACTGGATCCGGAGGGGCTGGCAGGTGCCATCTATCCATTCCAGCGTACTTATTCATTTGGTATGAACATTAATTTCTAATTCACATGACTTCAAGATATTATCATTCACTGTTTATTGCCCTGATCGCAATCAGCGTACTGTTTACAGGCTGCAAGAAAGACTTCCTCGACAGGACTCCACAAACCTCGATTAATCCTAAAGATTTTTTCAAGACTACTACAGATCTCGAAACCTATAGCAATGGGTTTTATGAGATGACAGGTATGACTTCATTAGGTCCTGGAACAAATGATTTATTTTCCGATAACATCTCTGTCAATCTGGGTGGCAGCGAAGCAGACAATATGATCAGGGGAAAACTTACACCAGTCAATGTTTCTGTGCTTTCCTGGGACTGGAGGAACCTGCGCAGAATCAATTACATGCTGAACAACCTGCAGAATGTACAGGGTGATCAGGCCACTATTAATCATTTCATCGGTATCGCCCGTTTTTACAGAGGAGTCTTCTATTTTGAGATGCTGAAAAGATATGGAGATGTTCCTTATTATACCACTGTACTGGATGCAAATGACGAGGCTGCATTATATAAGGCGAAAGATCCGCGTACCCTTGTTGCCGATTCTATCCGGGCAGACTTTGAATATGCCGCAAAAAATGTAAAAGCAGCCGGGACAAACACGAGGATCACCAAATGGGCTTCTCTATCTCTGCTGGCCCGTTTCTGTCTTTATGAAGGTACTTTCAGAAAGTATCACGATGAACTCGGTCTGCAAAGTAGTGCAGGAGCCTTCCTCGACAGAGCACTTTCTGCCTCTCAGGAAGTTATGGGCGCAGGTTTTTCCATCTATAACACTGGCCTAAAGGGAGTTGATTATCAAAAACTATTTACCAGCACAGATCTGAGTACGAATAAGGAAATGATCTTTTATCAGAATAACAGTCAGGCGCTCAATCATGCTAATAGTACACACTATGTTTTTGACTGGCAATGGTCAATCAGCAAATCTATGGCGGATACCTATCTGATGACAGACGGAACACCATTTACTTCCAGCCCTGGCTGGGATACGAAACCCTACGTCGAGATTTTCAAGAACCGTGATCCAAGGATGGCAACGACTATTATGCCTCCTGGATTTTCTACGACACTGGGGATCCCTAACAAAATCCGGCCAACCTTTGGCGGGTACCCTCAGATTAAGTTTTATGCGATTGATCCTGTAGCTAAAGTCTATACCGAATTTACTGATTTGCCAATTATCCGCTATGCGGAGATCTTATTGATTAATGCAGAAGCCAAAGCTGAGCAGGGTACCATCACGCAAAGCGATATTGACCAGACTATAAATCTTTTGCGTAACCGTGCTGGCGTATCTCCTTTAAACATCGGAACAGCCAATACAAATCCCGATCCGGTATTAATGAATATGTATCCCCAGATCAGCAGCAAGGGCGTCTTACTGGAAATCCGCCGTGAACGAAATGTAGAGCTTGCCTGTGAAGGTTTCAGATATGCTGATTTACTAAGATGGAAAGCCGGTAAACTACTCGAAAGACCAACACAGGGGATATACGTGCCAAAACTGGGTGCTTTTGATGTGACGGGCGACGGAGTAGAAGACATTGCTATTTTGCAGTCACCTGATCAGACTGGTCCTATTGCCGGACTTCCGGATGCAGTACGTACTAAACTGGTTCTTTATTATCTGAGTGACAATAGTTTTTATTTAAGCAATACAACTTCAGGTTTTGTGATGTTCCCGGAAAATGTAAATACCCCGAGATCTTTTATAGAACCAAAATATTACTATTTCCCGATCCCTTTTCAGCAAATCATTCTTAATCCAAAACTGACTCAGCCTACTGGCTGGTAAAATATAAAGCAATGAAAAGAAGAAGTTTATTAAAGGCAATACCCCTTGCTACTGTGGCCCTGGCCCTTGGAGAAATTGGTCATGCAGCTACAGCTCCGGCCGAAACGGCACGCGCCTCTAAAAAGAAACTGGTTTTAACCGTAGCGCATATTACTGATGTACACATCCGTCATTTTGAAGACGCCGAACAAAGATTTGAAAAATGTCTTCAGGATATTAAAAAACTAAAAGTTGATTTCTTTCTCAACGGAGGAGATAGTATCCATGCGGCAGATTACGATCATGTCAAAAGAGAGGAAGTAATTGATCAGTGGCGCGTATGGGATAAATGTATCAGCCAGATTTCAGGTTATGAGTTACACAGCTGCATAGGTAATCATGATACATGGTGGGCTGCCCCTTCAAAAGAAGATGAGATGTACGGCAAAGATTACGTGGTTAAGCGGTTGAAAATCCCTAACCGTTATTACAGCTTTTCTAAAAAAGGATGGCACTTCATTATACTGGACGGGAATAATAAAAATACTTCATTGGATGAAGAGCAGTTTAAATGGCTGGAAAACGAATTAGAGCAACTGGCGCCGGGCACCCCTGTATTGCTGATGTCACATTACCCGGTACTGACTGTAACCAATACCTGGGAAGGTGGGCAGCATGGTGATCATAAGGAGTTGAAAAAGCTGTTTTACAAGTACAAGGATAAAGTTAAAGTATGCCTGAGCGGACATCAGCATTTACTGGACAGAGCCTGGTATAATGGTGTCGAGTATTATTGCAATGGCGCAATGAGTGGTTTCTGGTGGGGCAAAGGCGATGAAAAATCGGCTAAACCTTATTATTATCAGGAAACCCCTCCAGGATATGCAATTATCAAATTATATGATGACGGCAGCCTGGAAAATACTTATATCACTACGACCATATAAATTTAATATGCAGCTGTTTAATATTGAACAGCTGCATATTTACCTGGTTTTTTAGCAGGGAACAAACCAATATTTAAAGAGAACGATACTCCCGCCGACTTCAGATCGGCTTTACCATAACCTATTCCTGTTAAAGGTAATTTAGCAAAAGGCTGCACCCCGACACTCACCGAAGGGCTTATCTGATGGTCAAAACTTACAGAAACATTCGCTATACCAAAAAGATGCTGGTTCTGGTTGTTAATCTCCAGCGTTGAAACCTGCTGTGACGGTCCCGGTTGTCCTGTAATAAACTGGTACTTTTCTTTCAGCATAAAATAACTGGATAAACCCGTATTCAGACTTATCGCCAATTTTTTCTGACTGAAAATCTTATAATTTACATTCAGCGGAATATCCAGCACATTACAATCTGCGTTGACCTGCCAGTCTGCTCCAGGCGTATAATTATTGCTCTGAGGTGCTGTTCCCCCACTATTATAAAACTTTCTAGAATAGATTGCTCCCGAAGTCACACTGATTTTAGAACCGAAAGCATAGGTAGCCAGCATCCCTACATTAGAACTCACCTTAGACGGTTTGCTCGATTTTGCGAAAGACAAATCAGGCGCAGCCATGGCACTGACAATAACCTCATGATTCTGCTGCAAGGAATTTTCCATCTTTTGCTTCACAGATCTTGCAATTTCATTAGCGTCAATTCTTCCTGCCGGATCTTTACTATGCGCCAGCGCATTTGCTTTTTCAGCTAATCTGGAGCTATCCGTTTCGGGAGAAACAAAAGGATAAACTTTGATAGAAGGTACACGCCATACAGGGTGCCCTGTCAAATCTTCCAATAGCCGGTTTTCTGTTCCGGCAATACTATTCTTAGCTGGTTGCTCTATCTTTCCAGCCAGCATATCCCCATTTTTTTGTCCCGGCTGCAGCTGTGAGGAATCAGCGGCAGGGTTTACTGAATCAGGTACTGAAAAAGGTATAACAGAATGCTGTCCTGGCTTTTTATTTGTCAAAGTATCTCTGATCACCCGTTGATCAACACTGACAGGATTTACCAGTATCCAGTACAATGAAATTATCAATGCAGCCGCAATCCCTCCTGCCCCGTATAGCCACAACGGAACAAGTCTTTTCTTTTGCTGCCGATCAAGTTTAGCCTCCATTTGTTTCCAGTCCATTTCATTGAATGGAATCTCCGGATCACTTAACTGATCTCTAAATAGCTGATCTATATCATTATCTTTATTCATCAGTATTTATCTGTTTTATTGCCATTTCTTTATTAACCCCCAAATTCCCCTTCTCCTGCTGGCTATCAGGAGGCTGGTTGACGTTCAAAACCTTGAGTTTTTCTCTTAAATGTTGTCTTGCTTTAAATAAATTGGATTTAGAAGTGCCGGCTGATATTTTTAAAAGACCAGCTATTTCTTCATGCGAATAGCCGTCAATCGCATATAAATTAAAGACAGTACGGTAAGCCGGAGAAAGCGTTTGAATCAGCACCAGCAAATCTTTATAGGCCAGATGATCATAAATTGCTGCAGCATGGCCGATCTCCTCATGTTCACTGACATCGTCATGATCAGAAAATTTTAAGTTCATCCGGTAATGATCAATCGCAGTATTTGTAATAATGCGTGCAATCCACGGTTTAAACGGCTTCGTCAGATCGTATTTTTCGATATAGGTAAAGACTTTCAGGAAACCATCATTCAGAACTTCGGCAGCATCATCATCATTTAAGGAATAACGGCGGCATATAGCAAGGCAATAACTATAAAATTCTTTATAGAGTAAGTACTGACTTGACCTGTCTTTTTTGATGCACCCGTGAATAATACTTTGCACCTGTTCTTATAATTTAACCTGCGTCATTTACCCCCTATACGGAGAGTCCGTTCAATTGGTTGCCAAACCTAACAAGAAAATTTTATTTAGACTCTAAAAAGCTGTAAAACAGATAATTATTTTTTAATTAAAATATTTTACCCATATCCTAAGCAACCTTTCTTCACACGGTACCGTAACCTCAATAATTAAAAAAACAAATCACCTTTAACCGTAAATAAGATGGTCCTATCCCTAAAAAAATGTCTGGCTTTATGCAGCTTAACTACGCTGGTTTTTCTATCAGCCTGTTCGAAAAAAAATGACTCGATGTCTCCTGACAATCCTTACGGAAATCCTGTTACCCCTCCTGTGTCAAGTTCTAATCTTCAGTTGAGCACCAATGCTACTTTTGGCAGTATCCTTACCGACGCCAATGGAAAAACACTCTATTTTTTCGCTGTTGATGCCAATGGTTCCTCAGGCTGTACCGGAGCCTGTGCGATAACCTGGATGCCATACTATGCCGGGAACCAAACTGCTCCAACAGGAATTACAGCAACAGATATCAGTACGATCACCCGTGCGGACGGTAGTAAACAAACTGCCTATAAAGGGTGGCCTTTATATTATTTTTCGGGCGATGTCAATAAATCTGATGTGAATGGAGACGGTTCGGGCGGAACCTGGTTTGTGGCCAAACCGGATTATTCAGTAATGCTGGCCAACTATCAGTTAGTCGGCCTGGACGGTCAGAATTACACCAGTGACGAAAAATTGGGCACAGGAATCACACAATACCTGACTGATGCTTCGGGCAGGACCTTATATGCTTTCGGGCCTGATACATACAACCTGAATACCTATACTAAAGCAGACTTAAGCAACAACAGTACCTGGCCCATTTATGAATCAGACATTCTGAATGTACCATCCACTCTTAAAAAAGACATGATGATGCAGATTACTTCGGCAGGTAAAAAACAACTCACCTACAAAGGTCATCCCTTATATTATTTTGGTCCCGATGCCAAACGGGGTGATACCAAGGGAGTCAGTATAAATCCAGGTTTATGGCCTGTCCTTACTGTGAATACTATTGCATTAACCCATTAAGATTCCGGTATGTCAAGATATGTGAATCATTTTGCCGCTATAGCGATAAGCGTGCTTTTATTAGCTGCCTGTTCAAAAAGACAAGCCGAAGAACTTAAACCTGTTGTACCGGTCATTCCCGGTACTCAGGTTACCTATACTGGCGCTGTACAAGCGTTGCTTCAGTCCAGATGTGCCGGCTGTCATGCGCCGGGCAGAAGTGCTGCTTCTGCCTGGAGTTTTAATGGCTATAGCTCCGTAACAGCCAATGCAAACGGAATCAAACAAGCTGTATTAGTCACCAAAACAATGCCGATGGGTGGAAGCCTGTCTGCCGCAGATCTACAGTCCTTACAGACCTGGTTCGATACCGGGATGCCACAGTAAAACATTCAACAGCCAAACCCTATGAAGAAAATATTATATCTACTCCTTTTCATTTGTTCATTTACTTTACCCTCCCGCGCACAGAACATCTTAAGCTGTAAAAGTGCCACTGTCTCTTTCTTTTCGGGTACAGTAATGGAAGATATAGAAGGAAAGAGCAATACCGCCAGTTCGGTGATAGATCCCAAAACCAGAAATATCATTTTTAAAGTCAGCAATACTTCCTTTCAGTTCCAAAAGAAACTCATGCAGGAACATTTTAATGAGGATTACATGGAAAGTGACCGTTATCCGTTTTCTAAATTCAGCGGAAGAATCACCGATGAGCTCGACTTCAATAAGGACGGGAATTACAATGTTACTGTCGAAGGTACGCTTCAGATCCATGGTGTAACTAAACCCTGGTCCTGCAAAGCAGCCATGATCATTAGCAATGGAGTAGTCACTGCAAAATCTGTCTTTAAAATAAGAATCGAAGATTATCAGATAAAAATCCCATCCTTGGTATTTAAAAATATCGCAGAATATGTAGAAGTACGGTTATCTGCTGTTTATCAACCCACGAAAACCATAACCAAATGAGAACAAGATTATTCAAAAAACTCCTTCTGCCCCTGCTCGTTTTCAGTACGCTGCATAGCTTTGGACAGGAAGAACTAGAAAAAGAACTAGCAGACAACAAACCCGTTCATGAAAAAGTAGCTGCGACATTTAAAGACATCAAACTAGTGAATGGTCATACCAATGAAACTATTCATCAAAACGAACTGGAATTTAAAGTAGATCATCGGTTTGGAGACATTGCAGGCGCTAACGGCGGCATCAGACAGTTTTTCGGACTGGATCACGCAACCGATGTAAGGATAGGTTTTGAATACGGTTTGTCAGACCGTTTGAGTATTGGTCTGGCCAGGGCAAAAGGTGCTACAGATGTACAGCAGCTATATGAAGGAAATATTAAATACCGGTTACTGGAACAGACAACCGATGATTATATTCCTGTTGCCGTTACTCTATTCGGAAGTAATACAATCGCCGCAATCCGTGCAAGTGATGATCCGGCAGCAGCAACTGCTTATCGCCGGTTCAGTGACCGGATGAATTATGTCAGTCAGGTTATTCTGGCCAGGAAGTTTAATTCAAACTTCTCTTTTAGCCTTACCCCGAGTTATCTGCACCGGAATTTCACAGCATTCCGGGATCAGAATGATCTCTTTGCCCTTGGCTTTGGCGGAAGAGCTAAAATCAGCAAACGAATGGCTATAGTGGTAGATTATTTTATCCCATTCCGTAATCAGGCAGACAAAGCTTATCTGGAGCAGGTTAATGGGGTGAAATTCTATAATCCATTAGGTGTCGGACTGGAAATTGAAACTGGCGGACATGTATTTCATCTCAACTTCACCAATGCACAGGCCATAGAAGAAATGCAATATATCTCACAAACCACCAGTTCATGGTTAAAAGGGCAGTATCGCTGGGGTTTTACAATGGCCAGAAGATTTTCTTTCCATAAAAAAATAAAAAACATAGTTAAATAACCATATTAATCGTAATATTGCAATACATATTATGGGACTGACAAAAACTGAAATATTTACTGCCGAGCAGAACAAGATCGCCACTTTGCTGAAAGCAATGGCGCATCCTGCAAGGATTGCTATTTTACAAAGTATTATCAAAGCAAATACTTGTATATGTGGTGATCTGGTAGATGAGCTGGGATTGGCCCAGGCTACTATATC
>Ga0194135_10000805_pt1 | contig 18353 bp, 12 predicted proteins | sample LitLau_LLRF_2013_FD_134024 | JGI IMG/M metagenome (GOLD analysis project Ga0194135, IMG submission 134024) | Freshwater sediment microbial communities in response to fracking from North America - Little Laurel Run_MetaG_LLRF_2013 (version 2) | ecosystem: Environmental > Aquatic > Freshwater >...
CTTCTTGCCCGTCACGATGCCCGGGACGGCAGCATAGACCGCACGTACCGCGTCCAGCGTGTGAACTGCAGCAACAGGCGCCGCCGCCCTGATGTCCTTGTAAGTGCCACCCGGATCGGCAAGCACCGCTTTCACCGTTCCGACCACGCCGCCCACGAGGGTCGGCGCGGCCATTGCCTGCGAGGACATTGCGGCGAGGGACATCGCAACTGCAACCGTCATCTTCTTCATTACTCGTTCTCCTTGAAACGCACTCGATTGTTTTTCGTACGTGGCCATACGATCAAAAGATTACTGCCCACTTCCTGCCGTGACAAGCTGAGTCGGCTGTCGTGTTGGCTGCCACCCAACCATGCCGCGAATGTCCGACGATTCCCCAGATCGATCAATCAATCAATTGAGCGGCTTGAGCACGCTTCCCTGCCGACAAGCCCGGCACTTTGCAGGAAAATACGACTGACCTGCCTCGACGCGCCCACTTGCGCCCCGGCAGTGCGACACTTGCCACCCCCGCATCCCCCTTTCGATTCATGACTGAAATCACCGAAACCGAACGCCTGCCGTTACGCCTGTTTGCCGAGAAGGCATATCTCGATTACTCGATGTACGTGGTACTCGATCGCGCCCTTCCGAATATTGCTGACGGCCTGAAGCCGGTACAGCGCCGCATCATCTACGCGATGAGCGAACTGGGCCTGAGCGCGGCCTCGAAACCGAAGAAATCCGCGCGTACCGTGGGCGATGTCATCGGCAAGTTCCATCCGCATGGCGACAGCGCCTGCTACGAAGCCATGGTGACGATGGCGCAGCCGTTCAGCTATCGCTATCCGCTGGTGGATGGTCAGGGCAACTGGGGCTCGGCGGACGATCCGAAAAGCTTCGCTGCCATGCGTTACACGGAAGCCAAGCTCACGCCGTATGCGGCCACGCTGCTAGCGGAACTTCAGCAGGGCACGTCCGACTGGGTGCCGAATTTCGACGGTACGCTGGAAGAACCCAAGCTGCTTCCGGCGCGCCTGCCAAACATCCTGGTCAACGGCACCACCGGCATCGCGGTGGGCATGGCAACGGATATTCCGCCACACAACCTGCGCGAACTCGTCGCCGCCTGCCAGCTTCTGCTCAAGAACCCGAAGACCACGCTCGAAGAACTGATCGCGGTGGTGCCGGCGCCGGATTTCCCGACCGGCTGCGAAATCATCAGCGATGCCGCGGAGCTGAAGAAGCTTTACCTCAGCGGTAACGGCATGGTCCGGACGCGCGCGCGCTGGGAGCGGGAGGACGACAACATCGTCATCACCCAGCTGCCCCATCAGGTATCGCCTGCCAAGATTCAGGAGCAGATTGCCGAGCAGATGCGGGCGAAGAAGCTTCCGCTGGTTGAAGACCTTCGCGACGAATCCGATCACGAGAACCCGACGCGCATCGTCGTGATTCCGCGCAGCAACCGTGTTGATGTCGAAGCCCTGATGACGCATCTGTTCGCGACGACCGATCTCGAAAAATCGGTGCGCGTGAATCTCAACATGATCGGTCTGGACGGCCGTCCGCGGGTCAAGAACCTGCGCGAGATCCTGGCCGAGTGGCTGGTCTACCGCACTGCCACGGTGCGTCGCCGGCTTGAACACCGTCTGCAGAAAGTCAACGAGCGCCTTCACATCCTCGATGGCCTGCTGATCGCGTTCCTGAACATCGACGAAGTCATCCGCATCATTCGCTACGAGGACGATCCGCATGCGGAGCTGATGGCGCGCTTCGGTCTCAGTGACATTCAGTCCAACGCCATTCTTGATCTGCGCCTGCGCCATTTGCAGAAAATCGAGGAGATGCAGATTCGCGGCGAGCAGGCGGAACTGGCTGCCGAGCGCGCGAAGCTTGAAGACATCCTTGCGTCTGAAGCCAAACTCAAGAAGCTGATCGGCAAGGAACTGGACGAAGATGCGAAGAAATATGGCGACGATCGCCGCTGCCCGATCGTCGCGCGTGCTGCTGCCGTGGCTCTCGAAGCCACCGAAATCCTGCCGAGCGAACCGATCACCATCGTGTTGTCGAAAGCCGGCTGGATCCGCGCCGCGAAGGGTCACGATGTCGATGTCATGGGCCTCAGCTACAAGGCCGGCGATGAATTCCTGACGTCGGCGACAGGCCGCACCAATCATCTGTTGATCCTGCTCGATTCCAAGGGCCGCGCCTACACCTTGCAGCCGCGCGAGCTGCCGTCCGCACGCTCTCAAGGTGAGCCCGTGACCACCAGGCTCGACCTGCAGGATGGTGCGAGCATCGTCGCGCTCATGACCGGTGAAGGCAGCGAGCGCTACGTCCTTGCCGGTAGCGACGGTTACGGCTTTGTCGCGAAACTCGACGATCTGCAGGGCCGCAATCGTGCAGGCAAGGCCGCGCTGACGCTGGAAGGCACGCCGGTCGCGCCTTCTGCAACACGAGATGCCTCTGGTGATCGTCTGGCCGTTGCGACCGCCGAGGGACGCCTGCTGGTGTTCCCGGTTAGCGAACTGCCTGAAATGGCCAAGGGCAAAGGTAACAAGCTGATCACGCTGAAAGGCGAGGATCGCATCGTCGCGTCCGCGATCCTGCCCGCTGGCGCCGCACTGGAAGTCACCAGTCTCAAGCGGACGCTGACGATCAAGAACAGCGATCTGACGTCGAGCTATGTTGGTGCACGCGGCAGCCGCGGCAATCCGCTTCCGCGTGGCTATCAGCGAGTCGATGCATTGAGCGCGCTGGTATCGAGCAAATCCGACGGGGGGACTTGAGTTCCGGTAGTGCGCCTCTAAATCAAGCTTTCACTGGCCTCCTGGACAACGGAATTTCTCGATGAAACGCATCGTTCTGTTCTTGCTGACGAATATCGCTGTGATGATCGTGTTGTCGATCGTCGCAAGTCTGCTCGGCGTCGATCGCTTCCTGACTCAGAACGGGCTCAATCTTCCAGCGCTTCTCGGATTCTCAGCCGTGTTCGGCATGGGTGGCTCGTTCATCTCGCTTGCGATGTCGAAGTGGATCGCGAAGCGCAGCACGGGCGCACGCGTCATCGAGCAGCCATCGAATGCGGGCGAAGCCTGGCTGCTGGCGACGGTGGAGCGTCAATCGCGTGCGGCAGGCATCAAGATGCCGGAGGTTGCGATCTACGATGCGCCTGAGATCAATGCGTTCGCGACCGGCATGACCCGTAACAGCTCGCTGGTGGCGGTATCGACCGGCCTGCTGCGCTCAATGAGCCAGGATGAGACCGAGGCCGTGATCGGCCATGAGATCAGTCACGTTGCCAATGGGGACATGGTTACGCTCACCCTGATTCAGGGTGTCGTGAATACCTTCGTTATCTTCCTTTCGCGCGTCGTCGGCTATCTCGTCGACAACGCCCTGAACCGCGGCGAAAACCGCGGCGGAGTCGGCATTGGCTACTTCGTGACCTCAATGGTCATGCAGGTCGTGCTGGGCTTTGCGGCCACGATGATCGTCTGTGCCTTTTCCCGCTGGCGCGAGTTCCATGCCGATGCTGGCGGCGCGCATCTGGCCGGCAAGCGCAAGATGATCGGTGCGCTGCAGAAACTGAAGGCCAACCATGAAGCGTCAACCCTGCCACAAGGCATGCAGGCCTTCGGCATTGCGGGGGGGGTGAAAAGCCTGTTCATGACGCATCCGCCGCTCGAAGAGCGAATCGCGCGGCTTCAGGCCTCGGTCTAGTTGTTTTTGACAGGACGCCGGCAGGAGGACCGCTTCTGTCGGCAGTTCGACGGCTGTACCAATTCGATGCGAGTCGGCAGGAATCGGACCGAAGTGATTTTTGGGAGGGCCTCCACTTGCGATATCCCTCCGTAAGGTGCCGCTCACATAAAAGCCGATTCAAAATGAACGACGAAAATACTAGGTCAAACAAATGCGTACGCCTCCGTCGCGAGCTGTTATCCTGACCTGAGCAATGATGGCACGGTGATTGCTTTCACCGATACTGGAAGCCGTGCAATCCCGATCAAGCGAAACAAGCAGTGACGGGAGGCGCTTTGAACATCACAGACTGATTCGAGGTAGGAGGCTCGCGTCGTCTACATCGAGTGAGGATGACGAGATGGCATCAGAGCCAAGTTCGCGTTTCAATCCGTACAGAGCCGCACGTCCGCCTTTTAATTCAGGCATTGATCCTTCGATGCAACTGAGCGGGTACGGCCAAGAACTCGTGAATCACAACTCGCTGCTGCAAGCAGCCAAACGAATCGTCGATGTGGTGGGTGCGTCAGTGCTCCTCATCGTGTTCTCTCCGATCTTTGTCGTGCTGGGCGTGCTGGTTGCTCGGTCGGGAGGGCCTGTGTTTTTTCATCATCAGCGCATCGGACGTGGTGGACGTGAGTTCCCCTGCTACAAATTCCGAACGATGGTCACGGATGGCGACAGGGTCCTCAAAGAGTACCTCGCAAAGCATCCCGAGGCTCGCCGCGAATGGCAGGCAGAGCGGAAGTTGCGCAAGGATCCTCGCGTCACTGCGGTTGGTCAGCTGCTCCGGAAAACCAGCCTTGATGAATTACCGCAACTGTTCAATGTTCTCCGCGGGGAGATGAGCCTGGTGGGGCCCCGGCCCGTCGTTAAAAGTGAGCTGGAGCTGTACGGAAAAGCCGTGGCTCACTACGCGGCGGTGAGGCCTGGAATGACAGGCCTTTGGCAGGTGACCGGCCGTAATAATACGACCTACCGTCGTCGAGTCCTGCTTGACAGTTACTACGTGAAGCGCATGTCCCCTTGGCTGGACGTTGTCATTCTGTTCAAGACGATTCGCGTAGTGCTTTTGCGCAGTGGAGCGTATTGACCGTTAGCTGATAGGACAGGCGCCTTATGAAGTCAGTATGACTTCTGAACGGTTGCAGTTTGGGCGCTCGCATCATCCACACTGATTCCACCTGCCAACTGGCCCGACTTTGTGTTGTCAAGAACTTTCACATTGAAAGAGTTCTGAATAACCAGACTCGGCTTGCCTTGGAACTTGGCGGAGAGATTGGTCGATTCACAGACGTTCTTCGTGACGACCACGTCGCTACTGCTTGCCACCGTGATACAGCCTTGAGCAGCATTTCGAATCGTATTTCCAGTGATCACCAGACTCTTGTTCATTGGATTCACCGAAACAACATTGTTGCGTAATGCACCATATGCACTGATGGCAGCCCAAGGTAACGGTAACGATGTGTCAATGCCGGTGCCTGATATTTGGTTATTGCTCACGATGACGTTGATGGCACCGACCCCTTCCTTGAAGCCTCCCAGGTTGGTCAGCAAGCGAACGGCATTGTAGTTCAGGCCTGAAAACACGTTGCCGTCGACCAGCACATTCGGCACTTGCACAAGAAGCCCGTGACAATTGCAGTTACTGACGTTGTTCCGAAGCACGGCAACGCGGTTATTGGTCAACGCAATATCACGCGCAACGGTTGCAGTACTTATGCTTGCTGGTGCTCGATCCAAGGCAATCTCGGTGGTTAATCCTCCCAGAGACTTTGGGATCCCAACAACCGTCGCACGCCCAAGGTAACTGCCAGTAGTGTCGAAAAAAGCCAAGGAGTCCGACGCGCTGATGAAACGCGAATAGGTCGAAAGCTGCACCGTCTTTCCGTCATCACTGACCTTGAGCACAGGGCTTACTGGACTGTTGAGATTAATTGCGTCGTCGCCTTGACCGGAGATCTTGTTGCCTTCTATGACGACATCACCCCCTACGATCAAGGTATGGATGGCGTCATATTCCGAGCTCATCAAACTCGCGGGATCGTCCTTTGGCGTCACGCTAGAGTGAAACACGGCAAGCCCGCGCTTGAGTCCATAGGCGACAATGCCCATGCCCGGCGCAGAATGAACGGAGACTCCGTCGAGCGTAATATCCTCAGACTGATGGGGGCCAGGCTTGTCCTCGATTTTAATTCCGGCGCCACCATACCAATGATGAAAGACCATAAAAGTCTTGCCTACCTGAGCTGCCTTGAAGGCATCGGATCGATATGTCTGGTTCCCAATCAATACCGCTGGCGTGCTGGTATCCGGAGGAAGAATCACGCGCTGCCCGCCAATAACCCAATTTTTTGCTGCAGGATCGTATTCACTCAGATAGCGAATTGCATCATTCGCTGAAACAGGAAAGCGCGGATCTACGACGAGAACATTCTCCTGGTTCTGCTTTACCATCGTCGCGAGGGAAGCAGTGTGCAGGCTAAATTCAATGTCAATCTGGCTGAGCTTGATTCGCGAGCTTGTGGTCACATACAGGCCCGGTGCATCCTGACTGAATATCAATGTTGCGCCGTTGCCCTCGATCGTCAGGTCCGAGAGGTCTGCAAGAATCAAATGGCCAAGTTTGCTCTGCGGTAGTGACGAGAACGTATATCTTGCCTTCGGAATCACAAGGCGCGCCGCGTGCTCGCTTCGAACTTTCGCCAGGGCCGCTTCGAAGTAAGGCCGGGCATCATCGCCTTCCGGCACAGAAGGAAGTGTTACCGACAGAGTCGAATCTGACGGATGTGGCACCTTGACCACGAGAATGACCTTACGACCGTCAGGAGCGGTCCACTGCTTCTGGTAGTCACCAGGCTCGACATTGACTGGCGATGTCGTGGCAGTGCTTACGAGGGCTGCCCAATTGTCAAAGCTTTGACTGTCTGTAGCCGTGGGAACTACCGGGCCGGACAGAATTACAGGAGCTGACTCTGCTTCGACATTCAGATGGCATAGAAGGCTCATCGATATAGCGAGGCCGGTACAAGTGATCGGAAGTCGAATATTCATAAAATCCCTCTACAGAGTCGAATTTGCCGTCTTACGCACGACATGGCCAAAATACTTCATTCAGTGACCCAATTGATTATGCAGGATTCTTGCATGGCAATTCTGATCGTGAACTTACGGTCTTGGTGGTAATGTCCGGCTGAACAAATGATGAAAGTTTTTTTAAAGCGAAGCCTGCAGAACATCTAGGTCCTCGAGAGAACTTAAGTAAGTATGGGAACTAATAAAAGTGTCGAAAAGGCAATGAAAAATTCTGACCTAGAAGTACGTGGAGGTGCCGATGCGAACCTGCAAACACTCCTCGCCGCGATCGACTCCGCGCCTGGGAAGCATTCAGGAAGCAAATTCATACTGTTCTCCTCGACGCACGCCGGAGAGGGCAAGACGACTGTCATAGCCGAGCTTGTGAAATACATACTTGCTCGCCAACGAGAGTCGGTGCTGGTTATTGACGCGGCTCAAAAAGCCGATCTTATAAAAAAGCTTCTCCAAGCGCCGTTCAAGGCGATAGAAATTGACAATTTCGAAGCTGCGGGAACTATCGAACAGATTGCTGCCACGACCAAGCTTGCTGTGGTGCGCGCCAATGCCAACTCCTTGAGCGCCGATTCGCAACTGTTCGAATCGGAAACCGCGAAGGTTTTCGCCAATCGCTTCCAGTATGTCTTTGTCGAACTCGACTCAATTGCGGATGCGCCGCGCGCAATTTTTGGCGTCAGGCAACTTGACGGCGTCATTGCCGTAATTGAAGCGGGCCGAACTCGGTGGCCAGCAATCAAGAATGCCTGTGATCAGTTGGGGCGTGCTGAGTTGCCGATCGTTGGAGCATTTTTGAACAAGAGGACTTTCGTAATCCCCAGGAAAGTCTACGAATGGCTCTGATTGGAAAAAATTCTGCTCGTCCCGCAGTGGCGCTATCCGAGTCCAGTAGCTGACCCGTGAAACAGTCCATCGCTCTGCATGCTGGTCCTTCCCCCACTGAAAACCGAGCACGCTTCCATGTTTTCCTGACTGCTCCTGCCTGCGCTACAGGCCTCGTGTTGTTGATAAATCTCGTTTTTGATACTTTGTGGCCAAACACGCTGTCGCCTGTAATTGCGCTGGGTCTGTACTTTATTGCGCTTATGCAAATATTCACTGCTTATCCATTTGCATTTATTCTGATTCTGCCATTTGTCATTTTGCATGCGTCAGCAATGTTCTCACTTGTGACGATTGAGAACGGCGCTGATATGAAGGAAGTGGCGTACACCGGATATCCGACGGCCGCGACGTCGTCGTACGTATTGTATGCGCTAGTCTTCTTGATTGCGGCCGTACTCGCCTACACTTACTGCAAGACGCGATACCCAGTAGATCTGATACGGGCTGAATCGAATGCGCGCAGGCTCACCGGAATCGTCAGGAATGCACCGCTCTTTGTCGTAATCGTTGCGATCCTGTTCTTGTTGGCGGTTGGCGTGAAATCAGGCTTTCCATTGATCAAGGGTACTGACCGATTTGCTTTCCGACGACTGGAAGCCGACCCGATCACGCTCAATCTGTTGAATTTGAAATTCTTGATCGCTGCAATCTTGGGAAGCAGTGCGGTCTTTGCGACTAGCCGTTTTAGCAGGAGGCTTCATCATGCTGTCTTGCTTGCCTATCTGCTTACATCGTTCCTTTTCGGCGACAAATTCTTCGCGATTCTGACGTCAGGCAGCATCTACATCACGGCTCAATTGCTGCTTACCTCCGAGACAGTTATCGTCCGGACGGTAGCTTTTATCGCGCCTATTGCGTTGGCAGCCGTCGTAGCGGTGTTCAGTATGACGCTCTATATCTATTCCGACTATGGCAAGACGAGCTTGTCGGAGGCGTTCAGTAAAGTTGCGGATCGAATCGCAGGTCAGGGACAGTTATGGTTCATGGCGCACAAGGACACGGACACGATCGTGAGCTTCAAGTCCGAGATGGTCGCCGAAAATATTCGTGCCTTGGTTAACGTGCCGTCATCTGACTATGCCTTTGATCATCGCCTTGGGCCGTTTTACTTTGTGGAAAAGTACTATCCGAGAGCTCTTTATGCAGCAACGCTTCACAACGCAGGATGGGTTTCTCCCACAGTTGTTTTCGAGGCATACGGGCTCGTTATTTTCGGGTATGTGGGGCTCGTCTTTCTGATGGCAGCAGCTGGGTTTGTCGCTGGCGCTCTTTCATACTACTTTTCAAGCGCACTCTTAACGGGAAACATGTTCAGTATTTTGCTTCCTGCCTATATATTCGATGCTACATTTAAAGTGATGTCCCAAGGCACTCTCTACAACATCTTTGGCCTTAGTGCATTTAAGGCCTACACGGCTTTCGGATTGCTGCAGATTGTGGTTGCCATGTTTGTTAGGGGATCACGTAGGCATCAAGGCAAGGATACTCCGCAGGTAACGAACTAAGCGTTCCTCGAGTCAACCGTCGAAAGCCTACCTTGTGAGTCAAGTAGCGGCGACTTGCCATTTTGATTGCCCCTTTTTTTCCAATCTATAGCCAAATGCAGGTTACAAGCCCTGTGGGTATCAAGTAATTGAATTAATAGCTGTCAAAAGACAAATTGCGCTTTTTTGCCAGGTGTATGACTTGGCGCGCTCCAAGCCAGTCTCAGTGATTGATTGCAATAAAGCGGGCTCAGCGATGGCCTTCTTCAGCGCAAAAATGATCGATTCAAGATTGGCAGGATCAAAGTACATAGCAGCATCGCCGCATACTTCAGTAACAGCCGGTATTTTTGCAGCCACGACCGGACAACCGCACATCATTGCTTCAATGGGTGGAATGCCGAAGCCTTCGTAGAGACTGGGAAAGATCAAGGCCGATGCTTTCATCATCAGCGCCTTGACCTGTGCGTCCGGAATCTTTCCGGTCAAAACGATTCCGGGGGGGACAGTAGAAAGACCATCGCCGAAAACACTCTCGTTAGCCGCACCGACAATCACAAACTTGTAGTCAGAAGCCTGCAATGCCTCGAAAGCTTTGATTGCGGCCCCGAGATTCTTATTCGGCGAAGGCGACCCAACGAAGAGGAAGAATTTTTTCTGAGGAAGCTGAAGCGTCGAGAACACAGACTCATCAGGAACAATCCTACTGACCTGATCGCAACCGTTCGGTGCAACAAAAATATCCTTCACTGCTATTGTCAGGGACTCCGCAAGTTCTCTACGCGAAAACTCGGACACTGTTGCTATCACAGATCTCCGAGCGATAACACGTCCGAGCATTTGATGAAACAATCTATAACGACGAGTAAAATTTACCGGTGTCTTGTATACCGCAGCATCGTGAATTACCACCAGTGAGCGGCGGCGCAGGACCGGTCCGCTATTGGCAAGGCCAACCAGAATTGATTCCGAAGGCACAAAAAAGCGAATCAATTGATCCCAGACGTGGCCTTTGATGGGCGGTAGCTCCTTTGTTATGATCTTGGTCAAGGCAAGATCAACATTCACTCCGCGTGGAACGAGCAAGATCCAGCGTCTTCGGCTTTCTGCCTCCGAAGCAAAGATCAGTTTGTCAAGCGCTTTGACGACCTCTCGAGAAAATCTCTGTACGCCACCCATATATTGAGTGAGGAATCTGCCATTTATATAGACGTCTGCCTGCTTTGCTGGCGGTGTCATATGATGTGTTGATTATTAACTAGCAAGTGCGGTGTAGTGAGAGTGATTCACGGACGTCAATTGCCCTTCATACAATGAGGACGATCTAAGCAGTAGACGTTGCTATCGAGGCCTTTTTTCCCAGAACTGACAAATACACTTCATAAACTCGAGCCTCGGTTTTGTCACTGGTATACCTGTCGAGGAAGCGTTCGCGCGCAGCCAGACCTATTGGTACAAGATTCCTGCTTGCGTAGTCAGTCAGAAGGTGGCGCAGCTGAGCATGATCACCGGCTGCGAATAAAGCTCCAGTGACACCATCATGAACGACTTCAGCTAATCCTCCTACGGCAGACGCAATGACAGGCTTAGCCGCCCGCATCGCTTCAATTGCAACTAGCCCGAAGCCCTCCCATCTTGAAGGCATTACAGCGACGTCGCACGAACTGATTTGTGCAGCAACATCGGCATGACTCATCCAACCGAGATATTTCACGTGCGGAAGTTCCTGCTGCGCTCCAGCGATGGACGCCACACTCTCTCCGACTATACGAATCGATGTGATGCCTTCAAGACCTTTTGCTGCTGCCAGCAAGACATCGAGGCCTTTTTGCCGATCGAGTCTACCGACGAAAAGAACTTTGAGTCTTGCATCTTCCCACGGCGCAACCCTTATCGAACCTGGTTCAATGTCATGAATCCCATTGGGTACGTGGCTTATCTTGCCGACGTCGATACCAGCGCGAACTCCCTGACTGAACTCGGCTTCCGAAATCGCAATGATTCTTTCGCAATGGTGGGATAGCTTTCGTTCTACCCATTTAATAAAAGTTCTGGCCTTTGCCCTCTGCTCAATCTCGAAAGCCCAGCCGTGTGGGCAATAAATGATGGGCGGTAGGAGCCCGGTGACGCTTAGTCCACGAGCAATTGCACCTGCAAAAGTCGAGTGGCTATGAACGATCTGCGGTCGCCAACGAAGTGTTACCGATAACAGGGCGAGCAACATGCAGCAGACCCCGCTTATTCGACCGCGCCTGCTAAAAGTTAAGAGCGTCCTTGGATCAACGCTTGATAATTGGGATAGATGCTGTTTTGGAACCAAGGCGCGTACGTTTTCAATTCCGAAACGTCTTACTTGAAGTGGTAAGAGCTCGTTCAGATAAGTGCCGCAACCACCGCGCATTGTTTCGACCACATGAAGTACCTTCATATCTGGCTTAAAAATGTCAACGGAAGTTTTGTTTCAACGCCATAAGCCTTGAGCATGCACACCATATTCAGTCGTCTATACCGCTGAAAGCAAAAAACGTGCTCATCGACGGAGATTTCGGTCTGGGTAGTCGGGCAAGTCGACGGGAAATATTTTCTACCTCAAGTGAACTGTCCAGCTTGTCGGTAGGGTGTAAGGCGATATCCAGATATCTGGCACGGCCGTTGCAACCCACAATGGTGGATCGCCGTGATGAATAGCGCCGAATTGATGGCTGCAAGAGATAATGGTGCTTTGTCACAGACAGACCCTTCGTGAGGCCTAGAATGATTCTGGTTGGAAGTTTATCGGGATATATGAAGACCATTTTGGCGCGCCTGGGATTCGTATGCGCCCTTTCTAGCCTCACGGCAGTTGTGGGCTGCCAATCAATTCATGGGACGCTGCCTAGTGCTGTCGGCATTCCTTTAACGTCGATACCTGGAGCTTCCGAGTACCACCTACAACCTGGCGACATCTTGGAGACGCGATTCTCTGCGGACCCAACGCTTAACGAACAGGCTGTTGTTGCTCCAGATGGCAGAGTAAGTTTTCTTGGGGCGCCCAATATTCTCGCTGCCGGGCTGACGGTGCCTGAACTGCAGCATACCGTTCTCGATTCGGCGAGGATCATCGACAAATCCTTTAATATTGCTTTGCGCAGTTCAGTTGGGGTGAGGGTTTATGTCACTGGTGAAGTGACTACTCCCGGAGAAATTATCGCGCCTGGAAATATCTCTGCCTTGCAGGCGGTGAGCCGGGCTGGAGGCCTTAAGATCAGCGCCCAAGGCGGCGAGGTCGTACTAATCCGGCACGAGGATGTTTCAAAGCCTGCGTCGGTCTACTCAGTCAACCTTACGGCCGCTGCAAATGGGAAGACCCCCGCTGAAGATATTTGGCTTCAGCCTTACGATATCATCTACGTTCCTCGTGACCGCATTGGCAACGCAAGCCTAGTGCTCGAAAGACTACGAAACGCGGTGCCAATAGTGTTTAGTCTTGTTTATGGAAGTCAAACTCCGTACTGATGCCAATCGCCTAGGTTTGATGTTTGGAATTTATAGTGTGGCAGTCCAAGTGATCCGTGAAAGCGAAAGCTGTGTGGGTTGATTAACATCTATTTATGAGCTGAATCATCATCATGATGATAGAACTGACAAAGCCGAATCTCGTCTATATTTTTTTCCGCCGGAAAGCTGTCATTAACTGGGTTGCGGGCGCGCTCATAGTTATCGCATTGGCCTACTGCATATTTGCTACACCGATTTATGAGGCGAAGGCGAGTCTGGTTGTGAATTTCAGCAGCGCACCGGCAGTACTTTCCACAGGCGGCAATCAAAATGCCGTGCCCGTGACTCCGCTCGATCACGAAGAGATCATCAATACCAACATATTCGAGCTTGAGAGCGAACATTTAGCGCGCGCTGTGATCTCAGAGATTGGTCCTGAGAAAATTTATCCGCACAAGTTTAGTCTCAATCCTTTGACTTATATCGAGCCATTGCTGGCCTTTTTTTCCAAGGACGACAATGGAGCTGCTGCGTCCTTGGATCGTGAACTTGATAAAGCGACAGAGCGGTTTCTACGTAAGGATCTTGTGGTCAAAGGGGAGGTGCGATCAAACATCATACACGTATCGGTGACGAACCCAGACCGGGCGCTTTCGGAGGAAATCGCGCGACGGCTGATTGACCACTTCCTTGAGCGCGAGGCGACTATTCTGACCAATCCGCGCCTCGAGTTTGTGCGAAGCCAAGTCGAGATATACGAAAAGCAGGCGGTTGATGCGCAAGCATCCTTGCAGCATCTGAAGACAAGCAAGAAGATATTTTCGCTCGAGGAAGAGCGCACCGCGCTAATTCAGCAGCGAAGCGTCCTTGAGCAATCTTTGGCTGCTGCCGAGGCTCACTTAGCTGAGAGTCGACAGCGCCGTCAATCGCTCTCGCAGCAACTTGGGCAAATCAACCCCGTGGTCGTCCTTACTCAGAACGACCGCGACCCGCTGGAGCTTTCCGCGCGCAGCAACTTGGCGGATCTCGAAGCACGCAAGGCTAGATTTGCGAACATCTACAGCGACGACAGCAATACGATGGTCGACCTGCAGGCGAGGATTAGTTCCGCTCAAGAATTGCTCAGCAAACTGGGTGCCAATGCACCTTTGACGCATACCGACTCGAGCACTGCATATCAACAGATACAGATTTCTACTGCTCAGGCGCAGGCTGACCTCGAAGCAGCGAGAGGAAGTGTAGAACAGCAAAAGCTTCAACTCGACGCCATCAATCGGCGTTTCATTGAAATGGCCAACGAAGAGAGTGCCTACAAGGATGCGACCCGAGATAATGATCTTGCTGACCAGAACTACCGTGCCTATCTGCAGGGCGTGCAGGAAGCTCGTGTTTCAGACGATTTGAATAAAGAAAAGCTCACGAGCGTTGCTGTCTACGATCCGGTACGAGCATCAACAACGCCAGCGTCACCTAAGCGAGTAAAAATAATGATTCTTGCAACCCTCGGAGGATTGATCCTCGCATTCGCCTTGGCTTTGCTGATCGAAGCCATGGACGAGACCTTCAACACTCCGGCGCAAGTAACCGATTTGCTCGGGCTTCCCGTTGTTGGCTCACTGGCGGCACGTTGATGTATGAAGGTCCAGAGCACCAGGCAAGTGCTAGTGACACGAGCGTTCTTGGCTGTCTTAATCTGGACAGTTCTTGCCGTTCAGTCGATTCATGCGCAGCAAGCGCCGGACGTACCGCACCCTCGAGCGTCCGAACATGGTGTTAGCGGCACGGTCCAGACGATTACACAACCTCCTTCGCTTGATAAATATCAGGTGACCATCCCAACGGCCGGTGAGATTACGCACTGTCCGGACGGATATATTCAATCGCAGACGGCACTACAAAACTCGCGGAATCTGGTTTGTGAACCTACTCCTCACCATGTCTTGAATTGCCAGCCGGCTGAGCGTTTTTATAATTGCGGTCGCGGTGCGTCTGTGTGTTGTGCTGCTGGTACCGACAACATCTGCTTTCCCGGAGCACATGCATGTTCAATAACAGGCGCTCCTGGTGGAAGTTCATGTTGTCTAGATAATTAACATGGCCAGAGTATTACATCTAGGAATGCTGTACCCGCCCCATATTATGGGAGGGGCTGAGCGTTCGGTATCGATACTCGCAGAAGCGATGGCCAGCCTGGGTCATGACGTTGCTGCTGTTTGTACAACGCCCGGCCCAGCTGTGCAGGAAGTTCGAAATGGGGTCAAGGTGTACCGCATGCCCCATGAGACTGACTTCTGGGCTGAAGAATGGCCTGATCACAGCAAGCTGGAACGAGGATTGAGGCGGTTCAAGCAGCAATTCAATTACAAGCTGGAAGATCATTTCAAGAACGTTATTTGTGACTTCCGTCCGGATGTTGTCCACACACATTCGCTTCTTGACGTATCAACACGTGTGTGGCTTGCAGCGGCCTCGCTCGGTCTGCCTATAGTTCACACGCTGCGTGATTTTGATATCGCCTGCGGGAGTGCCGCAATGTTCCGCAACGGAAAGCGGTGCACCAACCGTTGCATAGAATGCAGAGCGTTTACATTCATGAAGCGGTATCACCATCGAGAGGTTGGTGCTGTTGTCGGTGTTGGAAAAGGAATTTTGGACGCGCACATTTCGATGGGATACTTCAGCCATGTTCCGGACCATCTCAGAAGAGTCATCTGGAATCCCGCGGCTGTGGAAGGAATAGAGGCGAATTACGTAAAGCCTTCCTTGGAAAGTAAGCCAATCACATTTGGGTATCTGGGCCGTATCAATGTCGAAAAAGGTATCGGAACATTGATCGCAGCGGTACGAAAGCTAACCGGGACACCCCTGCATGTGCTTATTGCTGGCAAAGAAGCCTCAGAAGCCGGCTCGTTACAGCCGAGTGCGTCCGGACTCCCAATAGATTTCATTGGCTTTACTCCGCCGCGTGAGTTCTTTGACAAGATCGACGTCCTTATAGTCCCCTCAATTTGGGCAGAGCCACTGCCTAGGACGATATTGGAAAGCTATGCCGCTGGCGTACCGGTCATCGGAGCGCGTTCGGGTGGAATACCCGATCTGATTGGTGCCGATAACGGTGACTGGCTCTTCGAACCCGGTGATGTGGACGGTTTAAGTGCGATCATGCAAAAAGTCGTCGATGGTGGCCGTAATGTGCTGCCAGGGCGTGAAGACTTCCTACATGTTGTCGAAGAAACGACTCCGCGGAAAGTGGCTATGCGGTATCTGCAACTCTACCGAGACGTTTCGGAGTCACTTGGAGCAACAACGAGTGGCGAGGCGTTCGTTGGCTAGATGTTCCAAAATTCAAAAATTAATTGGCCAGCCGGACCTGAATCGCTGAATATTTAGAGCGCTACCCTCTGATGATGCTTACGGCCACGCCTCGAGCTGAACACGGCGCGCCTTTGAATAGATCAGGCGGAGACTAAAGTTATGGTGCTACGAAATATGCTTTCGATGACGGGACTAAACGTCGCGAAAGCGTTGTCGTCTCTTCTGGTTTCAACAATGATGGCCGGTTTGGTTGCCCCGGATCGGTACGGCCTGGTCGCGTTTGCCATTCCACTTATGGCTTTTATTACCTTGGTGACCGATCTTGGTTTGACCAGTGCGATCGTCAGACATCCCAATCTTGACCCAAATCAGGCTGGTGCAACAGTTGGAGTTCTCGGACTTGCAGGATTTGTCGGAGCATCCGTGATGGCGGCGAGTGCTCAATGGATCGAAAATGCAACTCAACTCACAGGCCTTTCACCTGTACTCTATGGTTTTTCGGCGATTACTGCGTTTTCCATATGGGCGACGGCACCGCGAGCTCTGCTCGAAAGGCGACTGGCCTATCCAAAAATTTCGGCGATCGAAGCGGGCGGGCTGCTTGGTGCGTTGATCGTCTTTGTCTTCGCTACCCGCGCTTCTTACGGGATATTCTCTCTGGTGTTTTTTCATCTGGTGCTACAAGGGATAAGAGCAATAGGTTTTAGCTGGCTGGCACGTGGTTTGTTCGCCATAAATGTTGGAGTCAGCAGGATTCTTGAGTTGGCGAAGATCGGAGGTTGGGTCTTTTTAAGCAACCTTATGGCATATAGCGCGAGGAACGTAGATCGAATCCTCATCGGCAGCTATCTAGGCGCCAGCAGTCTTGGTCTTTATAGCCTTGGCTACCAGTTCATGACCATTCCCTTGATTCTCTTCTCATGGCCCGTCAGTGGCGTCCTGCTGTCAACGCTGGCGAGACTGAATAATGATCAGGCAAGAAAAAATGATGTGACTACAGCGATTATCACGGGTACGGCGGCCATCAGTATGCCAATGATGACCTTCTTGGCGATTTGGATTGAATTCCCAGTGCATCATTTTCTATCTGATCACTGGAGAGGCGTCGGAACGATTATTGCCACGCTCGCGCCCGTTGGGGCAGTTCAGTCAATTGCTGCGTATAACGGCGCCGTGCTCGTCGAAAAAGGGGCAGTGCGTCTGAACTTCAATCTGTCATTGCTAAGCGGTCTCGGTCTTTCAGCCGTATTTGGTTCAACTGTGTGGCTGGGTCTTTCGGCCCTGATAAATCTTTATGCAGTTGTATCTATCCTCATCTCGTTTGTGATGATTTATTACATGTGCCGCGAGACAGGAATTAGTTGGCGGCGCCTGATGTCATGTATGACGCCGGGTTTAGCTGCATCGTTCAGCGCTGTCTGCGTCACCGTTACAGTGGTAGGGTGGTCTCCACCATCTCTGTTGTCATGGCTTAGCGGTGTTTTCATTTACATCACTGTCGTACTTTTCGTATTTGCACTTGACCGACGTCGCCTTCTCACGAGCCTCAAAGCTCTGACAGAGCGCGGACCTAAGCCCGTTGGTGCGGTGGCCTGAGAAATAGGGGCTTCAAATATGCACACAGCTCTTGATGAGCCTGCAAGTGCATTATTGACTAAATCTTTAAATGGTCAGCGATCCAGCGAGTGCACTATGCAAAAGACCACTCACACAGTCTTGCTGATTCAAGTTCTTCGTGCCGTTGCTGCAGTGCTCGTGCTCATCGGCCACACCATTTCAGACATTAAGGACAGCTTCCCGACGGCGGCAGGTACGATTTCGGACCTTCATTGGCCTGGCGGCTTCGGAGTCGATCTGTTCTTCTGCATTTCCGGCTTCATAATGGTGATGTCGACAGGTCGCCTTTTTGGAAAAGCTGAAGCTAGAAAGACATTCCTGATTCGACGGGCCATAAGACTGGTTCCAATGTACTGGGTAGTGACTCTCTTCTATCTGTTTTTGCTTATTGGTAGTAGTCACCCGTACACCGGAAATCTTTTAGCTGCAGTCGTATCATCCTTAAGCTTCATCCCATACCCAACGTACGGTGCAGACCAGGGTTTGGTGTTCCCCATCTGCACACTCGGCTGGTCACTGAACTACGAAGTATTTTTTTATCTCGTTTTTGCAGTTTTCATCGTCTTACCAATGAGACGAGCGATACTTTCAATCTTGGCGATCCTGCTGGGTATCACGGCTCTCGGGCTCTTTTTCAGTCCACAGACGACTGTTCTGCGATTCTGGACGCAGCCCATCATTCTAGAATTCGGGCTAGGCATCGGGGTTGCCTGGTTCTCTACGAGTTCCATCAGAGTGAGACGTCCTTATTGC
>Ga0194135_10000806_pt1 | contig 18340 bp, 14 predicted proteins | sample LitLau_LLRF_2013_FD_134024 | JGI IMG/M metagenome (GOLD analysis project Ga0194135, IMG submission 134024) | Freshwater sediment microbial communities in response to fracking from North America - Little Laurel Run_MetaG_LLRF_2013 (version 2) | ecosystem: Environmental > Aquatic > Freshwater >...
TCTTCTTCTGCGACTATCTCTTTCGATGAGCACCTTTGGAGTAGTTTGGAGAGTGAACATGTTCAGTGACTCGTGAGCTGACTAGTCCATCAAGTCTGTCCTCGCTGCTCCCTCGTCATATTTTTTGGCTATTGCATTATGATGATACAAAGATGACAGTTGATCCACAACGAATATCTTTGAAGGCCTCCAAGGAAGAAGATGTGATTTCCCATCGCAACATTCAAGCAGCAGCAGCAGCAGAGTGTATGAGTATATACAGATATATATATATTGTGTATAGGAGGAGGATAGGCTCGTCACACAGATGCCGAAAACTTGATTTTCCTCTCTCTTATTACTTTGTGATCAACTGTCTTCACAAATCAACCATCTACTAATCCACGCGATTCTTCGGGTTGGAAAACATCGTTCCATTAAAACACATCTCGTGTACCCTCTTTCTCCTTTCTCTTATCTCACTATGGGAAATACTTTTTACTCTCACACATGCCCAAGAATTCCATTGTCACGTCATTCCTAACAAACATTATACTCCCTTTTCATGCCTATCACTCGCTCTCTTCACACTCAGAAGCAAATTTACTTGGACTCCTTTGATGATGGATGATATTATGGTCTCTCTGTGTGCTTATTATTATTGTCTCATGCAAAGCAACAATTATTTATTCTGCGTCCACTACCCTTTAACGTGTAATTTGTGTCCGCTACTTCTAGACAAGTGTCTGCCAATAAGTAGGAACCCAATGTCATGACGGACGGTTCCGTGACCAAGGCATATGTCAATGCTAAAAGGTTTTGACCATGCAGCATTGACCCGCACTGCCAACTTCCCTAATTCCGCTCCCACTTCCGATCTCCTAAGTGGTTTTCTATAAATCACCTCCAGACCTACCGACTTCTTCAGCTGAATTATTACTTAAATACTTGGAAGGGTCTTTTAGAAGAGATTGTGGCAACACGGCTGACGTGTCTTTCTTGGAAGCTTCAACTGAAACAAGAACAAACAAACGTTAGTTGGATTACGTAATATCACGATGTATGCAATGTTTTGTTTTTAGGCAGAAGAGAGAAAGAGAGAGAGAGCAGCTTTGATAAGGATTCCTTCGAATACACAAAAATCATGAGAAAAGGTGGCAATATAACGTTAGCAAGTCTTGCAATCACTGCTGCATTATTTAATCCTAAAAATGGATAAACTAATATTTTCAGATTGTCGATCTCTAATGCTATTAGATTTCGCTCAATCCATGCGCTGATCAGACAGTCGGAATAATCGTTCGTTCAGGTCGATTATCTGCTGGCAATAGTAGTAGTAGTGGTGGTGGTGGTGACTATATATATATTATGTGTAGTAGTGGTGAGCTCCGTAATTCTACCAGCTCACATATAAATGAATTAAAAGGCAGGGAGTGTAGTAAAAGTAGTGAAGCCATTATGAATCCATCAAGTATGAAATCAGGCAATCAGATCATTCTGCTTGCAATGATACTCATCTATCACTCATACCACCTTATTATTCTCAATGGGCTACTCTCTGCTTTTTATTGTTACTACCCACTCGAACCCAGTTTCCAGTGTTGGTGAAAGAATACCTTCGGATGGGTCGTCGGATCACTGAAGAGATCCATTGTTGAGAAACAGCATGCATCCCACCGTCGATGACAAACTCAGTTCTCTTACCACAAAAGCATAAAAATATTAGAAATTGCAATAGCATCAGACAGAAGAGAGAGAGAGACCCTTCGTCTAATCAGGCATACAAAACCAGGTGGAAAATTATTCAACCGTTCTACTTTCATCCTCTTTTTCATTCCATTGCGTATCCTTCGGTTGATTCAAACCCACTCAATGTTCCACTCCATCCTTTTCTGTAGTTAATTCACACCAAAATCCAACTTTTTTGCATTCCCCTGTGTCGGCCTGTGTGCTACATTTTGTCCTCAGAGATAATGTACTTTTCGTGGAGTATTAGAGGATTCTACAAACCTGATTGTTCTAATGACAGGCCGTATAGGCCGTATATGTATGTGTGCGATGTATATGGTTTAACATTTAAACAAACAACGAAGAAGGTAGAACTGGATTAAGACTCCTATACAGAGATTAATTCAACCTGCTTTTTGTTTGCTAAAAGCCTCTACAGTCCGTCTAGATATCTTCTCTCTGGTTTAAAAGCTTTCAAAAATGCCCACAAACTATGGAGCATTGGTAGCATTCGTAGCATTGTATGTTTGCTTCTGATATTCTACTACTGATATTTGTTTTAAACTGTGTTTTGTAATTACTATGAGGAATTCTAGCTATTGCTGCTGTCTCAATACTCAATTGTGAGATCATTGACGAACTCATGTAATAATTACTCCCAAATACTAAAACATACCAGAACTCCCAGAAAGACTTCCATAAACGCTAATATAGTGTGTATGAATTTGCACGTTTACAAAACAAAACGGTGGATTTAATGGCGAGTTTACTATTTGGCGTACCCGAAGCGTGAAGATTTTGTATTTTTATATGGACGGACCAAACTGGTTGGCAAATGTTCATTCGTCCGTTCAGTACAAATACAATGTTGATTCACTACATCCCTTATCTCATTAAGAAGAACAAATAATATTTCAAAACAATTTAAATTCATTCTGTAAGGCAGGAAATCCCTTCATGTTTGATTAACTCGAGCCTAATTTCGAACTAGCTCATTGTCTGTCACTCGCGTACCAATAAACCTGCCAGCCTAAAAGAGAAGGAAGCCCAATAATACGAACAACTAACAAACATCGATGATCTTGGTGTGTCTATTGATCACTGAATATATATTCACAAATCATGCACGACTGCGCTTCGACCCATTGCGGAATATGTAGACCTGTCAAGTACATGTGTCTAAGAACATCCTCCTCCTCTTCCTTCTATAACGTCTTTCTAATCCACTCACTCGTTAATTAACAAAGCTTCAAATTATCTACAGATTTTAGACATAACTAACTGTCACGTTAACAAACAGTTTTGATGAATAACGATATGTAGAAACCAATTGGGCGATATTATTATTACAACAAGACAAAATTGCTTATAATACAGGGTTATACTAGTTGTTTTTATACAGAGATCTTTATTGCAATAGTGAATTAAAAAGTTTTGTTTTAGCAGAGCCGTTTCGAAGTCGAAGTTGGAAGTAGATTACACAACAGATACGCAGAGTGAACAAGGAGCTTATTATTGTGTAGTGTGCCATGGTGGAATCAAATGATACAAAGTTTCCGATGCCCTTTTATTGCCCCGTGCCATTTAAGAAGAATGAAAGTTATTTGATACCGTAGTAGAGAGTCTCCTATCATCGCTTTCATAGGATTGATGAATTGTTTGCAAACAATAAAAGAGTGTTGTGTACATAGAGTCTGGAATCCACTCCATTAGCCTCTTGAATAGGGTGGTGAGCTGATTAGGGAAGTGAAACTATTTCACCACCATAATGACCGGAGAATGAGAGGACTGAGGACGAAGGTGTTTTGGATCAAATTTCCAACCCAAATATATTTTGAACAAAGTTTATCGGATTTTGAGAGCGTGGTGGTGGTGGTGGCGATGGACTTAATGCAAGAGAGAGACGGAGAGAGAGAGAGAGACTGCTGGATTATTATCCTCCAGGTTGAAAAAAGGCAGGTCACGTCATTCTAGAGTTTCTACTTTGCTAGACAGTTCTTTTAGCTGTCACTAAACATACATATACCTTTTGTGGTATTTCGATACTTTGATACCACACACAAGACTGCCTCACCAGTTTTTCTCTGATATTTTTACTAACTTTGCTTCCACAACCCTTCTGTCGTCCGACAGAATACCAAGTAACCTATATGAAAGTGTCCTCAGCATAGTCTCCGTTTATTGTTAGTTATTCCAATGTTGGTGCGATTGGGTTACAAACTAACTGTCCACACTTCAACCCCGGAACCTCTTCTTCTTCTTCTCTAAAGAAACTATCATCTTTCTCGTTCCAGATTCATCATGCAACATTTATTGTCTCACAAACTACTGTCTGATGGCAGTCAGAGAAGGACCAAAATAATAACCTTGAGACTTTGTGGGAACAAGCCAATAAATTCACTTTGAGTTAAATGTATTAAGTCTAATTATATTTGTATAATTGCATCCAAAACAAATCATCATTTTTCCTTTTCAAAAAAACAATACGATTGATACACAGCAGCAGCCTCCTTCATTGTTTTCAAGCTACACAGGGGTAACTCAGGAGTAATAAATGAATCCAAGTCAATTCGCTAGTTGTGTGTGTGTGTGTGTAGCCACTTATCTGAGATTGAGATCAACGAGAGACAATAAGAATCGAGCCGATACAATAAAAAGAGTGGATGAGTGAGATTATGATTTTATTTTGGTGGCAGAGAAGTACAAAGGTAAATAGATTAGTGTGTAGGGGCTGAAAGTCATTTCACTATTGTGGAGAGAGTGATTGAAGTGACTGAATATGAACTCACAGCGGGGGTAAACCAATATTATCATTGTTGAGTAGAGTGAAATCGCTTTCCAATTTGCCTTTCTCGGCTTCCTCGCATTCACCTTCAACCTTACTACTACTACATTCGACTTCTTCCATCTCTCTCATTGTTTAACATCATTCTTCTTCCTACTGCGTACATCAAAAATGCATACATAACTTGCACACACACACACACAAATTACACAGGGAAAGTCTTTGACAAAAAAGAATTTATTGTTTCTCAAGAGTCTTCTGTGTGGAGTGTATTTGCAGATTACTTTGTCGTAATAATGCATATGCATTCATTCATTCCACTAATATTTGCCATTTCACTTGAGTCCCTCTCTCTAGTCTATAGTGTTATTGCTTCTACATCTCTAAATGTATAAATGCAAACGACAACTCAAGTACAAATCAGGAAAACACTTTTAGTCCAGTTGATGTAATCAATACTTATTACGAATACAATGATTTATGTATTAACTTTCTCCGATCTCCTTGCAGCAGTCATACCATACATATATATTTCTGCAGATTTCCGTCTCGTGTAGCTAAATTTGTGCATTCTTATTCTGAGCTTCTTTAATTTAATGGAGTGACTTTTCATGAGAGAATTTATTATCTATCGATTCTCTGGAATATTAGCTGAAGAAAAAGGAGCGGAAGAAGAAGAAAAAGCAGATATGGACAGACTATCATCACTAACCTAAGTCAACGCTTACTGTGAATTGGGAAAGTAGCAGACGATGAGTTGCTCTGTTTTATTATGTGTGCAATTTCACTCGAGTAATGATAATGATCTCCATTTACAATTTAATGTTCCAGTGTCAATGTCATTGCCAGCCTTTTTACCCTCGTTTGTTCCTATTCCTTATTACAACTTGCGTTTATTCTCAACCCTTTTTTGGATTTGCTTCATTATCGTTCGTTCATATAGTTGTAGTATGTGTGTATGTGTGACTCATTTTGATTCATCCATCTAATGAAGTCAACAACTGCCTCAAATTTTTCCCAAAAGAAAGGAGAGATGAATGATCTACACACGAATTCACTCGATTATGACTCCCTCAATGATTTAGAATAGGAGCAAATTGTGGTCAGGATTTTTATTGAGATTTTTTTCCTCATCTTTTTATGATTCTTCTGTGTGCGTGTAGTTAGTTCTTTTCGTTTTAGGTTCTTTCTGTGTGGCACATCCAAGAGTCTCGATGGATATTATACGTATTTATTATGCTTAAAAACTTCATGATATTTTAGTGTAATGATCTTCACGTTTCCCTACAAAATTTAAGGCGTGTATTTTTTATACAATTTTTCATATTTTCATGCAGCCTCCGTGTAGGTGGTGGAAGTGTAGGAAAATTCCAACGACGAGTCTCAAGACTTGAGGGGAAGTCACCAGAACAGGATCGGAGTGAGTAATTCGCAGTAAAAGACGTTTGAGACTGAGAGAAGATGTTGAGAAGTTAAAGGAATCAGGTCTATTTAAAGGAGCAGTGTAAGGATATCATGTCTACATCGTCCTTGTCCTATTCATGCGTGCACACTGCAATGAACGATGCACCGAGCAGCAAATCGTCTTGCGAACGAAAACTATTGAATGTGGTCATTTCGGTGAGAGAAAGAATTTCCATTCCATTCCAAATCGAATTTGCTTTCCCTTTTCCTTCTTCCCTTCTTCAACAACCCTTTCGTTTACTTAAGAGGAGAATTTCGAAATTTCGATCATCTCCCCAACAATCCCTTTTCTCTCTCTCTCTGAGAGTGAAACGTGCAGTGCAAAATGATGGACAACCTAATCTATTCACATGTAACAACTTTGAAGAGTGCTTTACTTACATACACTCTCAGATGCATAACAAGATCAAACAGCAGGGAACATTTGTAAAAAGCAATTTCATCTTTTAACTCACAAAATAACTTTCACCTACTTCAAGAAGGGAAAAGGAGAGAAGAGGGTTCTCCACATTAAATAGTTCACAGAATATGTAGTTTTGTTCCTGCATAAGTCTAAGTCACAGCTGCTAGCATCAGCAAATAACGACGTGCGTGGTAAACTTTGTGGTTTCTTCATCAGTCTCATTTAATAAGAGCCCTTTCATAATATCTCGAAGCATTCATATAAAAGCGACTCAGGATCTTGCCCGAAACTTATTTCAGTTATTTCATTTTAACTGCTCACTTATCTTCGATAACTTAAATGGGGTTTTGTGCTTGTGAGACGATTTCAAGGAGGGTTTTTCATGAATGGATAAAAGGAAAGGGTCGGGCGGAATTATTGGAGGCCCCATGGGATGAATAAACCTGTGGTTTCTATTTCTGTGGTGTTCTGTCCCTCCTCCTTCGAAACGCCTCTTCAGTCCTCAGTTTTTGTTCTTGCTCCGATCTCTCATCTCCCTACTCGTTCTGCTCTCTACCGTCGCCTTTCCCTTCTCCTTTCATCATCTTCCCCCGTCCTTACTTCCTTGTACTATCTCTTGTATGCAAAATAAATGCAACTTAAAAACTTAATGGTTGACTACTTAAAGCACTTTCACTCAAGGCAGAACTTCTGAATTCTGGAAGTAGAGATTCTGAATCTTTTTCTCATTCATTATTACTTTACCTGACTAGGTAGAATCTAGTAAAAACTTAAAGCTCAAATTGATTGTGCTTCATTAGTTACTAAACAAACACAATGCAATATGATACACTAAACGAGACTTATTTTCAGTCCTTCCTACACTCATATCTTTCTACTATAATATTATCAGCAAATAAGCATGTCATAAATCATCTGCTGCAGGAGTCAGTATTAATAATAATAAAAATCGCACCTTGGTCGCGAAGGTTGATTGCAGAGCAGTCTTGGCCATCTGCTGTTTCATATAAGAAAAGAAGTGCTGAGGCAAAGTGAGACTCCATGGTTGCTAGTTGCCCCAGCTAAGAGTCCAAAAAAGAGTGGGAAATGAGGCTCCTCGGCCTTCGTCACGCGAGTTCAACAGCGTCACTGACACCAAGTCACTCTCTCTCTCTCTCTCTAACAGAAAGAGTCCTGATAGTAGAAATAAGTAAATAAGTTCGAGCGAGAATATTTCTTTGAAATTTTGATAGGTAGTTAGTAGCTGTTGTAAGGAAAGCATCGCTGCACCACTGGCGATCATGGAAGCGTCGTCTCCACCAGCGAAGAGGCGAAAGTGTGCTAAGCGTGTGGAATTGATGCGGTTGCAGCTGGAAATTGTAGGGAAAGAAGAAAATGACGACTTGGTCCATTGGATGAGGAAGAAACCTGGACTCTTGGTGACAGAATGCAGCCTACCTACTATACTGGTTGATTTGCTGCGTCTTAATCCTGTTCACCTTGCAGCTAAGACTAATAATAATTGGTTCCTATCCAGAGCTTTGGGTCTGCTAGTGGTTAATAAAAATATCACAAAAGCTTCTATACCAAAAGACGAGGACACAGCTAAATCGTAAGTTTACTTCATCAAACTATTTCTTATTTCTTACGTTGAGTTCGTGCGTTTGAATAGGAGAACTTCTATCAACTATAATAATGATAATGTTTTTCTATAAAATATATTTCAGGTCTCGAATTATGCATATTATTGATAGATATTTGAATACTCCTTGCGAGGTGCTGGGAGACACACCGCTGCACTTGGCTGCCAAGCATCTATCGTTGAATTGTATGAAGGTCCTGGTTAGCCACCCGTTGACAGACATAAACTTCAAAAATTGCGAAGGAAAAACCCCGTTTGAGGTAGACTATTTTTAGTAGTGTTTAATTTTCAAGTTGAAATTATAGCAGTTGTTGTTTCGTTGTTAGATAGAACTTAATAATATTTCATTTTATGAATGTGGTTAGGTAATTGGGGATTGTGCGGACAGGGATAGCGATAGTTTTGAATTTGAACGACAGAAAAAAATTGCTCAGGGATATTTGAAGAACCATTTCTTCATTCCAATCTGGAGGGATGAGAGTGGGTTTGGATCACGAACAGTTCAGTTGGGAGTCCCAGCGACCATTCAGCAGCTAGGGCGTAAAACTCCTAGATGTGTGCATTCATTTTTCACTAAGACTTTGGTACAATATTATTTTATATGATAAATAGTCACCAAAATTTTCTTAGTACTAACAATTTTTATTTTTCATTTAGGTGAAATATCTTCCTGAATGCTCCGAGCACGTAATTCCACGACCTTTGCCAGCTGATGGGATTGATACCACCATACCCAGTGCTCTCGCTGCGAAGAAATGGGTAATTTCTTCAATAATAGGCCCGGTTACTGCAAAGGAGGTAAATTACGCTTCTGTTTCTTGTAATTTTTGTAGGTTTCATTCTTTAGCCTTACACATAATTCCCTTGTACTTTTATCTTTAGGCAGATCATATTAAGGCACTAATCAAAGGAACAAAACTTGGGGCTGGAAAATTAGTCTCTAATCGTCTTCTAAGTACCCCGGAGATAATTAATAAGTTTTTTCCGAAGAATGTGTACTTGAATAATAACTCAATTTTAGCATCAGACCAGGTATTGGAAAACTTACCTTCAGAATCTCCAACTACGTCATCAGGGGAAAACTCCCCCATGTCAAGTTGCAGCTCACAGGACTCGACAGATTCAGATCCTTTAATTACTTCTGCTTCTGAAGATGTTAATATTCGTCTGACGGACCCGAATGGGTTAGAACGAATTGCCCAAAAATATTGCGAAGAACTGCATGTCTCGTTCTATACGAGTGAAGATATCAGAGGATGTGAATAATCTTCTAGGATAAAGAGGCTTTTATGCTTAAATCAGGAGTAATTATTTGGTGCTATGAACTCTATCAACTGCCTGTAGGCAAATTAATTGTACAAAAATAGAAATGTATGACAATAATGTACAATAATTACAGATCGTATTGTGTTCCGTAGAGGCAACAGGAAGTACAAAAGCCGTCAAAAGGCAGGTCTCATTAGGTTAGGAATAATATTGCGTCTTAGAGTATACAAAAGCAAATCACGGTTTGACAAAAGTAGCGTAAGGATAAAGGTGTCGAGTAAAAAGTATGAGTGCTTGCATTACCAGTGCCTTTCACGTATTACCTATCAAATAAGTAAGATTAATTCAGAATATACAGACCTAGTCTTAGCTGTCAAGTTTTTATTCATGAGAATAGTTATGAACTTCTTTTGTAAGTAAAGGATTGTTGGCTTTTAAAAAAAATCAGCAAATCATGTTACAGCAGGTATTTTATAAAATACCTGCTGTAACATGATTTTTTGTACAACACGGAACGTGAATGATGCAATTTGATACCGAAATGCTCTTCAGATCCCGGAAATATGCCAGGAAATTAGCCGTTTGGGTGATGCTACCTTAGTATGTAGGAAATAATTGAATATGCAGTTGAAGAACATTCAACTATCAGTATTACTGCGGAGCATTAGATTTAACAAAGTAGTGACATAGGCAGAACCTATTAGCATTCATTTTCTTGCAAGACAGTTCCATATTACAGCTTAGACAGGAAACTCCTTGCAAGTTGTGAGTGAACATACACTCACAATGTGTATTAGTTCACTAACAATTTAAAAAGTAATTAGGTTTAGCATTCACTATTATCATTGATGATAATGAAGAGGATATTAAAATCTTCTGAGTGTACGTGAGACGTGTAAAAAGTATTAGTCCTGCCCTATCTCACTTTATTTACTTCCTCATCAGGAGCAACATATCTCGTTCATTCTTCTCTCATTGAGTTATCACAAGCAAGCCTTTATGATAATTAGCGTAACCTTAACTTGCTGTGTGTAAGATGACTGTTTCTCATTCTTTCTTGTATGGCTCTGCTTTATCTGCCGATCCACAATAGGCTGCTTGATTGAACGTATATAAACACCAAATTAATATCCCTGCTACTGCCTTTCCACACAATTGGCATCATTGACAATGACAATACATCGAATATTATTTATTCGCACATCAATGACATCATCTTTCCCAAGTCAAGTCAGCGTACATGCATTTACTACTTCGCTATCAATATGAATGTTTTATTCTACACACCCATGAATTCCCATGTGCGAGAACATCTTTTACGTCGTTAGTCATAACACTAGGATGCTGTCAAGTTCACAAAAACTTGTCTGGGCCTCAGCATATTCCATATATATGTATATATAGCTAGGATGGATATGAAAGATAGGTGAGTAAACCAGGTAAGTAAGTTGAAAGCTGTAATAATACAAAAATGAGATCCCGACCTTCATATTATAGAACACTCCATAGAACGGCTACTGACTAAATCCGGAGTTTATCTTGTTAACTAACATCCTCTTAAAACATTACTTATGATTATTTCATGAGTCGTCACAAAGTCATGAGTAACATTAACATGCCAAAATTTCTGACGCATGATGGAAAATTGATCATGGAAAGTTTTTTTTACTTAATTCACTGGAAATGTATTAGTTAGTGAATCCACGTGTGTGTACGTATTGGCACGAGAAAACAATAACATTTGCGATACAAAGAATAAAAAATGCTCCACTAGCTTATTAGAATTGTGAACTAATAAGTCAGACGCAATTCGAATATTTAAGATTGAATGAGCATCGTGAACGAGTGCGTATTATGTGTTATTTTCTCACGCTGTTGTTTACTCGTCATAAGTGTAATCCGTCTCAACGCTCTCCGTGTAGGTGTACACAAGTGATTTTGCGTTTCCTAAAATCGAGTGAAGAAAAGGAATCTGATGCTAATAAGCTACGAAGAGGTTATATAAAGTGAATACGTAACTGTAACAAATTCATTCGCAGTGGCTTCATGTCGATTCTCCTTTCAGTTTATCAGAATGTCAGAGACCGCACTTGATCAGATATAAACCTAGAGTAACTATATGTTAATTTGTTGCTCTTATTTACATACGCATGTTTATTTTGGCTTGGCTAAACTGGCTAAAGTACTTTTCGTAGAGATATCCACGTAAATAAGTATAAACAAGAATCGATTATGTTCGTTCTCGCGTTAAGAAGTAAGTTTCAAAACATACATAGCTTATACATGGATAGTTAGTAGTTAGTTATCACCAGAATTAATAAATAATTAAGGAGATAACTCGCAGTGTAAGGGGATGACCTTTTGAGACGGCAGGATGTCTTGGTGGATAATCGGCATCTTTTTATTCCATTTTTTGTGTTACACTTTTTACAGCCATTCAGCATGCAGATAGTATAGTGGATAGGCGATGGATGATCCAATTCCTGTTTTGCAGACCAAAGAGTTATTGGATGAGGCTTGAAGGAATAAAAAGCCAACCCGGAAGGATACTACTACAGCAGATTGCTAAGCCACATGGACAAGTGTTACGTATAATGATGAGGCATCTATTTGCTCTACACAATATTCGAAGTGACTATATGTGGAGCATGTTGTACAAGTATGTGGACACAAAACGACTCTCATCCATATTATAGATCTCTGTTTCTTTGAAGTCCTGGAGAATCAAGATAAATGAATGGAGTGCCAACACACACAAATAATAAAAATGCACCCAACCAGTACAGTAATTGCTTTATTTACATAGAGCTGATTCTCAGCATCTTCTAGAATGAATCGACCTGGCAAAATAACGTACTTTTGTACGAAGCAGCGTTTAATAAGTATAAGCTGCGAAAGCGAATGCTCATCGGCTCATGTGGAGTGGGTGTAGTTGAGGTTGAGTGCAGTAGTTTATTATTGAAATACGTGTAGGAACACAGGTCAAGCATCTTTGAAGAACTATTTCTTTCATGGCCTTCTATAACTGGAAGTAATTCCTCATCAAAAGAATATAATATGGTGAGGCCCATGGGGATATGAAATCAACATGGATTTTGTTCTCTGGAATCTCAAGTGTATGTCACAGAGAGGGTTAATGGCTGGCAACAGTCCGTTGCTAAACTTCTTTCTCCAAGTGTGCTCAAAATGGACGCTTTCCCTGAACTAAATATCAAAGTTGATCTCGAAAATTAATGCGTGGACACAGTCGCAAATTGTAAAGCTTAATTGACACATATGTGTTCGTACATTGATTGCGGGTTTTTGTTGTTTTACCTGACACTATCATTAGTGAACACTAGCTCTGTGGTGTGTCATGTAATTAAAATACATACCGTCGCATGAATTCTCTGCTTCTTGCAGACTTTCAGACTTTTCATGCGAACTAAATGAATGCTGTGATATTATTTGAATATCTGTCAGCTCATGCATCCACAATAAAGATGAAAAGAAGTAATTACAAAGCATACATATATTGCTCGATTCGTCTCTGAGAAACATAAAAGATATTCTAAGTGCAGGATAGTTAAATTAAGCAGAAAGAAACAGAGAAAAGTTTACTTCAATCTCAGCCAAATGAGAGAAATAAAAGCTCTTCCGGTTCCCGAGTTACCTTTACGCGTTCGTCATTAATTCGTTGCATCTGTAGAAACTGTTCATATAACAATGATAAGGCATGCATTAGTTTCCAACGAATATCTAGGAAGTGAGTAAAAAACATTTCCGGTGAAGTACCAGATCATGATCTTCATGTTTATGAAAGTCACATATTCACGGTAAAATGAAGCTTTTATAGCTAATCACTTCTCAAGAAATGTGTCAAGTATGCAACGAAAGAATTTCTGGATAAAAAGCTTGTCAAGTGAGCGAGATGATTATTGGACTGCTTTCGAGCTAGTGGAAACGACGAAGGTCTTACTAACAATCGATGGGAAATGGAAACCGTGTACATGCATTATTCAGTGAAACTATCGTCTGAACGTTAAACACGCGCTTACCCTAGAGACTGCAATAAAGTCCCTAAAGCAATAATTTAGTTAGGTTTGAAAAGTTGAACAACAAGAGCAGTGTGATGAGTTTGAAAGATGCTTAAGGCCAGCGTGTATGTATGGATTTTGACGTCACGGCACTGGAACTGTGGAACTTATGGAGTCAGTTACAACAAGGAAACTATACTACGAAGCGAGTTGGCTGTTGAGATTATGCATACGGCATCCAACCTCCCAATAATACACGGGAAAGCAAGAACCCCCTTGTACATTTCATTGCACACAAGGTCTTTGGGACTATTTGGGAGAAGTTTCAAGTGAAAAGTAGAGAGGCAAGCTTTATATTCTCGTATCGATTCTTCTTCAGCGTATTTTCTCCTGGATTTGTATGGATATAGTGTGTGCTGACAAAACTCTTTCCTGCCATTCCATACCAACACCCGATCTCAACTCATTCCTCACGGAATTTCAGTTCCACTTCTACTACTACGACTACTTGTACTCGTTATTTTGATACCATTGAGTTATCTTTGCTTCTGTACAGGCACCCAGAAAGACACAGAGAGAGAGAGAGTGTAAGAGATTAACAGTGAGTCAGGCTCTAATTGAATGTTCATATTATTGGAACATTTTCTATCTTTTCGTTGTATATCTACTCCACTCTCCTACTAATGAGCGATACATACTAAAAGCAGCGAGATATACAAATCGTATAGAGTCTAATTGAACGGTTACGAAAAATCTTATTCTTTTGAGGTTGAGACCCAGTACATCCACAAAGTAGATAATAATAATATATACGCGATTCCCAGCTAATTGGAATACGAAGACTGCTCAATAAACTTCTAAATCGCTCCCGTGGATCGTCCAATCTAACTACTATACTATCTACTGTGGACTCATTATTACAATCAGCCGTGTAGTAACCTTTACAACCTGCCTGGAATCTGGTGATTTCACTTTTAAGACCCGAGAGCTCTGCTGGAGCATTGAGACACAAGTAGGTAAGCGGGGCATGTATATTACACAATATATTTGACTACTATTACTCTTAGCTTCTTATTGAAGCTTCCATAATAATAAGCCAAGATAAGCATTTTCAAGAGAGGCCCGATGTCAACGTGATCGATTTATTAAGTAGAAACGAAGATGGTTGTGTTGTATCGGTGCGTGTGTGTGTTTAATTTAATAGACGAGTCCGAGTTTTTTTCTGTTTTTTGCATGACTGCAACCCAATGGAGTGATTGACTACTACAATAAATAATTACTAATTTAAGTTTCTCTATTCAGCTGTATGGCGTACAATGAAGTCTTTTTGCTTTCGATTGAGAAATTTCCATCGATTTTATCAATTTCCCTGTTAGAATGAGGTTGGCTCATTCAGTCATGCATTCTTGAGTATTATAATATCACAATGCAACTCATTATTATGTGCGATGTACAATGGTCAATTGTTATTATATAATACACTGGGGAAATGGAGAATGTACCGGCTGCTCTAGCTTAATGTATAATGATATATATCTTAATTGGGAATATGGGAATACGGATTAGTTTAAGGTTTACGAATAAAGACCACAGACATATAGGCTGCATATACGCATTCACTATAAGAGTTCACATAATGTTGAGAAACAACAGCAACTGCTATCCGAGCAATAATAATAATCTCGTATTATGAGCCATGTGTACGTGTGTTGTTGAATAATCATTATACTTCTTTGCTTCACATCATCCATTGCATGAAAATGTATCTTTTGTAGACCACAACGGGCTCCAGTAAGAATAATAAAGTATCTCTCTATAGTGTATATAGTCTTGCAGGATGAGAGCTTAGCAGGATTTTTTGCTTCTCTTCTATCTACATTTTAACCATCAAAGCATATGCTTTGTCCACTGCAAACTCCAGTCTCTATTTTGCATACAAGATGTGTACATTAGGCTCGTCGCTCGATTCTATCATCGACAGCTTCAGATTTCTCCAAAGAGTTAGCACACAAAATTGGAATTGGAAAGAAGAATAAAACTGGTTGTTAGCCAGAGAAAAACAAATTGTCAGAGACATTCCGGTTACATACGCACACATTATTTCTTATTTGTGTTCTGAATACAACGACGAGAAACTTACTACGGAAAAGCTATCTGAGGTGCACTATTTGCTAGGAAGATATTATTATTATATAAATATATTAACCTGTTCTAATCCAAAGTAGGGCGATATGATACGGCACTCCCATATCATTACCTTTTATAAGCAGCAGTGTTCCTGGATTGTTTTCCAGAGAAGAGTAAAACAAAAGTGACGATTGCGTCTCCTTGTCAGTATAATATCCAACGAAGTGAGTGCTTTACTTTTAGTCAGTTCCCAGAGATTTACAAAGTTAATAATAAAAACATTAGGCAGGAGGTTAGTCGTGCTCTAGTTTTTGTGCGTGGTGTTTTTATTCAAAGTCAAAGTTCAATTTACTTTATTCAGTTTGGCGTGGTTCATTAAACAGCATCTCTCTCTGTTTGTAAACAGTCAGACTTAATAAAGCTGACTCAAACTTTTATTCAAGTGAATAACACGACACTATGTACAGTTCATATATATTTACCCAGTTTCTGTGTTGAACTAAATAAGACCACCACCATCATTAGAACAAGAGTATATATATAATATTGTTGCATTCTAATGAGAAGCTAATCTTTTAGTAGTCATCCTCGTTAATCTCGGAAATAATGAACCGTGAAATTAAACGAAAACCCGAATCTAACTTTTTAAGGAGTTCAGTGTATAAATACAGAAACAGGATTCCATGTGGAAGAATTATTCTCAGCTTATTATAATCCAAGTCTTATGCAACAACTTTTCATCAAACTTTTAAGGTACACACAAATGCAAAAATCTTGATTATTTATCCTATTACTTCCAGAGTTCTAAATTCATCTTCCCTACTCAATCAATTGCATCGCATAATAATAAAAGCACACAGTTTTTTAAATTGTACAATTCAGATACGCTTTTATTTCCTAGTCAGATACGTATCTATCCTGTATATATTCCTCAGGCGTATTTTTTCGAGTGTATTAGAATGGTTTTTCATATCCACAAATCAGTAATCAGAATTTATCCATGCAATTGTAGTTTTTGCCATAGTCATTTGTTTGGTAATTAATTGATCTTGCGTATAATTGCAATTGATTTCGAGGCTCAATTATTCTAAATTTAGTCTGGAACCCACACCCTCTCATTCATGTGTGATCACTCAATCTTTATGCCTTTTTCTCACTATTCTATTGAATCTGCTGTCTATAAATAACCCAATCCCTTGATATAACACGCCTTTTACAAATGTGTACATAGCAAACCTTATTACTAATTAAGTCAACAATGAACAAACTAAATTCTGTAATTAAGAATAATTTTACTTTGTAAGTTGTTTGTTCATGAATTGTAAGTGGGCAGGCATAACAATAAAGGCTCTCAACTATTTAGAAGTATAATTATAGTTAGACAGGAGCCCGTATAGATTCTTTTAACAATAAACTATGATTTATTCAGGTGTGTTCAGTCCCAAGAGCAATCACATTGTCAATTTGTGACAGGAAAGTCAAAACGACTCCTTTTTTGCTAGCAATAAAGTGTTTATTTTAGAGCTTGCATTAAAGAGAGTGGAACATTAAGCCGCTTATATATTGAACAGCTAAATTCGCTAAATTGTCTGGAATCTGTCTGAATCACATTGGTTAGTTCAAAATCCTACAATTGGCAGTATTCAGAAGTACAAGTCCCACCTGTTCGTTTCAGGCGACTCGAGTTCCCAGTTATCATTACTTTATTGATCATATCGAACTGTAAGTAAGAAGATCTATTTATAGTGTCCACGACAGATCAATTGTTGTTTGTTTAATAAGAAGATTAGTATCACACGAGTATCAAAATATAAGAGATTCATGATGTAAAAGACCACTTATGATTTTATAGCGTGGGAAACGAAATAATAGTCTCTATAGTTGAGTGGTATTTACTTACCCGTCAATGCTTTTAATCTTAGGTTTTCGTGTACTTTGCTAGCTCATGTGTTCCACTTCATAGACAATGCATGCAACTCTTCTACCATGAGAAATAATCCATAAAGTAGATTAAATCTTATGAAAGAACACTTATATATATATAACATCTGAGGGAACTACCGGTATAAAGTATTGTAACCAATTAACTTACAATGCGAGCAGAATTTAAGGAAGTAGTTTGCAAAAATAGTTGAAACAGAGTGGGACATGTAAGTAGTGAAGTTGGCAACAAAAAGTTTATCCATGTGAGTTAAGGTGAACGAGTGAGGCAATAATACTTACGCATTATTTTGCAGCTTATAGTTAGCAGATCTTTGATTTGTGTACGTATCTAGTAATCTCTCTGTGAGTGTGTACTTACACGACATGTATGAACAAAGTAGTATGGTGTTTGCATTTGTCCATTATATATCTCATCATCACATAGAGATGGAAAGTGCTGGAAGCTTTTGGCATGTATGACAAAAAATTGTTTTTCTAATTACATTTGTATCCTCCTGCATATATACACACGGTTTGAGTACACACACCGTGTGTATTTGCAAGGACAGGATGGATTTGCGTTGGCGAATTGTAAAGTGCTCTTTTTACTCGCGTCTTTTGCTGTTTCATCATATGATAAATGTGTCTCCTTAAGGAAGAGGAGTTTAAACCGTAAATTTGTTTCTTTTGCACTCCTCGCAGAGCGTTATAATCATTAGCTAAAGAAAATAGTAAGGAACTTTCGTTCATTCAAATAAAATATCTATCTATACTGTATGACAACGTGAATCTTTATCTATTGCGTACTTATTTGTTTTCAAAAATAATCAAGGAAAATTAATTTGTAACTTATCATAATTAGGACACTGCATGCAAAGTCTAATAAGGCTACTTGAAAACTTTTTGTCAAATATCAGTGCATGGTTTATATTGTTTGGCAAATAATACAAATTTGAAGTCATATAATTTGAGACAAGTGAATAGTTCTAGTTTAAACCATAGCGAGAGAACAGTAAGCGGAACTGGAA
>Ga0194135_10000807_pt1 | contig 18328 bp, 18 predicted proteins | sample LitLau_LLRF_2013_FD_134024 | JGI IMG/M metagenome (GOLD analysis project Ga0194135, IMG submission 134024) | Freshwater sediment microbial communities in response to fracking from North America - Little Laurel Run_MetaG_LLRF_2013 (version 2) | ecosystem: Environmental > Aquatic > Freshwater >...
AATGAATCTCTAAATCTTAGATGGTTCAAGGGTAACAGCAATTATTGACTGGTTAATTTACCTAGAACCTAGAACTATCGCCCACAATTAGAATTTTGAGAAGATATAATAGTTATAATAATTCAGAAATGTGTTTACCAATAAAAAAATAAAACTGAAATATTATAAAAATAGATAAATATTACATAGCAAACAGTATATAATGTTTGATTCAGAGTAAATATATGTTCCTGTTGAGAATTATACTGTATATTTTTATACACCTACTAATAACATCTTCGGCATTTATGCATATTTGTAAGTTCATGTGAAATTTAATCAGTTCGTTTGCTTTTACATAATCATGATTCTGCATGCAGTAAGTATATTTTTAAATTGCAACTTAAATTGGACTTAAACCAAATCGGCCTTTAACCTTTTACCCTATTTCCCAATGCACATTCAGCCACAAACTCGGTATTCAGCTTAGCTTTTAAACACTACGATAAGTCTATGTAGTCGAAGTATGTGGATCAGAAATAAATGCGTAAATGGTTAAGATGACAAATGAAAGATTTATCTGGATGTCAGCATCGGAGGAGGTTAAAGGTTCTTTACGCCAATGACTCAAAAATACGCCAGTTTCAGTGATTAAAGAAAAAATCAGTCTGAATCAGTCAATAAAACGCAACTGCTACTAAAAATATGCAGATTGATTTAGATTATTGTCTTACATTATATGGTTAACTCTTTAGTTAAGCAAATAATCATACTACGTATAACTAAAGGTATGATGTGCGTTGAATTTGATTTTTTTGCGTTGGAAGAGAGTTTTAAAGACGTATGACACAACGTGACTGAAAAGTCTGAAGCACAGATGCTTCCTTCGTCTTGATGGGGTTTGATAAATGTTCTTGGCATTGTGGCAAGGAAGATTCTATGTGACCCGTATTTTCGAGCAAAGTCAATGTACAACAATTCACTTCCTTAAAGTACGAAGAAGTCAATGCTCCAAAATGTTCGGATTTTCCCTTTCATTTTTAGTTAGTTAATAAGAATCTTATTTATATATAAGCTCTGCACATTGTAACTTCGCAATATAAACTTCCAGTCTGTTTTGTTCCCATATTCACTTCCTCTCTTCTTCGTCTTCTCTTCTCGGGTTATTTGGTTCGAGAACGAAAGTGAAAACGTCTGTTTCTGTTAATGTATAACATGCACCAGTGAGTAGGTTGTGCACTCGTAATGAGATATGAAGCTTGAAAATGTAAGGAAGAAAAGCAAGTACCAAGTAGTATATCTTCCCTATCGTAGACCTGTAGTTTTGACATGAATCCAAGCCAGAATATTGAGCTCATATACGCTAGAGTCAAATGAAAGAGAAAGTGGGATGGTAATTAAAAAGTAATTACATTTTGTCATTTCAGTTGTTTTTGACGGGGAAACAATCGAGGGTGTGCCTCCACTATGGTGTGCAGCTGCTGCTGGTCATCTCAACGTAGTCAATCTTTTAGTACAAAATGGAGCTAACGTTAACTCCACCACGAAGACGAACTCGACACCCCTCAGAGCTGCTTGTTTTGATGGTCATCTTGATATTGTTCAGTACCTAGTCAAAGCTGGAGCAAGTATGTGGAGCTATAATAAATAATTAATTACATGATCTACATTTTGATACACTCATTAATAATGATCTATGTTGCTTGCAGACATCGAAATTGCTAACAGACATGGACATACTTGTCTTATGATTTCATGCTACAAAAATCACTATTATATTGCGAAATATCTTATCGAACAAGGAGCAGACTTAAATAGAAAGAGTGTAAAAGCTAATACTGCTCTACACGACTGTGCCGAGTCAGGGGCTCTGGTTATAATGAAAATGTTACTGAAAAAGGGAGCAAAATTCGACTCTGACTCATATGGTATAACACCACTTCTCTCTGCTGCGGTAGCCGGACATGCGAATATTGTGGAGTATCTACTTGGAGTCCCTGACCTTATTCCTGTGAAAGATAAAATAGACGCATTGGAGTTATTGGGAGCAACGTTTGTTGATAACAAGAAGGATATGATGGGAGCTCATAGGTTCTGGAAAAGAGCGATGGAGCTTCGGTAATCCATCAACAATATGGAATTTTTCTTTTTTAAATCTGTCTCATTTAGTAATTTATATTTTGCAGGCATGTTCATGGTCAGCTGCTATATCCTAAGCCTCTACGAGCATCTCCAGTTTATGAAGGACGGAAAGAAGTTGAAGGGTTTGATGAACTTGAGGAGCTAATTTCTGATCCTGATGAAATGCGAATGCAGGTAATATAGTATTTCATACAGAACTGTTCAGTCATACAAAGAAAAGTTTCAAAATTAATAAAATGTTTTATTTGAAGTCACTGATGATACGAGAAAGAGTTCTGGGTCCTGCTCATCCTGACACATCATACTATATTCGGTATCGTGGTGCTGTGTATGCAGATGCCGGACAGTTCGATAAATGTATCGCTTTGTGGCTGTATGCGCTGAATATGCAACAGGTACTTCATTACTTAATTTTTGTTTGTGAGTGTCAAAGATAAATGTTCTAAAACTAAAATAAATATTAACGCTTAGAGCATGCTGGAACCACTCAGTCCTCTGACTCAAGGGTCTTTTTTGTCATTTGCTGAGTTATTTTGGTTTATGATGGGGGACAAAAGGAGCACATTTTTTCCCATGCCTGTTTTAAAATTTGAAGACGCAATTACTATATTTTCTAAGGCTGTTCGAGAGGTAAGTTAATAGGTTTAACCCCTAAACCAACAAGAAATGATTGATTAATTGATGACCCTTTTAAAATTTCTTCAGATTGAAGTTTCAACCAAACATGTGGGTGCCTCAAAAGACAAACCTCGTGATTTAGTGGCATTTCACCGTCTCCTAGTCATTACTCTGCAACTCCTTAGCGTTCTTTTGTCTGTGGATAAAACCGAACATGAGGAATACAAATTCCGAAAGGTATTATAAATCATATTGAGGTTTTGAGCTGTGATTATCAATTTTGAATCATATTTTCAAACAACGTACATTGCAATTATTTTCTGATTAGACTGCTTATCAACTTGTAAAAATTGATCCAAGAGGTAATGAAGGCTGGTCCCTTTTGCACATTGCTTCTTCCCATAACTCCACAGTTGGAAGATTTTCAATGAAAATATTTCCTTCGCCCAAGGTAAGTTTTTCTTCCTTAACAGTTGTCACATTTATGTTGAACTTCCTCTTAAATCACTCTGTTTTTGGCAGACGGTTGACTTCCTAGTTAGTGTGGGAGGGAATGTGAATGCCCGAGATGAGCAAGGTAACACACCCCTTCATGTGGCTGCAGATCCCAAGTCATGTTCTGCGAACCTCGTCAAAAAGCTTTTAAACTGCGGAGCTCATCTAGATGAAAAGAACGATGAAGGCGAAACTTTTGACTCAATTTCTAAGGAGAAAGTACGCTGCTTTGTTGATCCCATGCCATTTATAACGCTCAAATGCCTTGCTGCAACCGCTGTTTCTGAACTCGGACTTCTTAACAATATCAAGTCCAGTGAAGTACCTGAAGAGTTGAAATCCTTCGTTCGAAATCACTGAGCGTTTTTTACTATCGGAATTTTCAAAGTAACGGAAAGTTTTGTTACAATAACTGGTTGGCTGGAGTTTAAGGTTTTCAATATTTCATTTCTAAGGGATAAACCAAGCTAGGAATTCAGATTGAGGCTGCTATTTGCTTGCATGCAAGGCTAATATCTTTAAACTATCAATCAAATCAGTAAACTGTACCTTTATCTTTAATTTTACATATTATGTCGATAACCATTTTAACTAGTGTATTAATTGTTCGTGATAATGTGATAACACATATTCGTCCCGTGAATAGATTTCAAAATAATCTGAGGGGTTTCTAGTGAAAATGCCGACTAATTGTTAGCATTATTGTCGTCTAAACTGTTACATGTATGAAGCTGACTGACTTAAGGTAGGAATGTGTCGACAGTAAGTGCCGAGACGTAGTAGCGATATTAAAATTGATTGTCACTGTCACGTACAATCTGGCACGAGTGATTACAAATTTTAATTTTAATTATTATGATTTGTAAACGGAGCTAACTTACTAATGGCTCTGGTTTTTACTGCATTTTTGTATTCTACGAAGATTTTCGGCCAGCCAATTCGTCGACTTACGCTTGTATTAATATGCTTGGACACGTACTTCGTTTAATAAAACCTATGTTAATTCTCACTTAGCCGTTCATTCATCTTTTATTTTTTCTCTCATTGTTTAAATGGGTTTTTAATTCACATGCATATCCCACCAACTAGATATAACAGACGCGATCCTATCCTTTTCCTCGTCAGTTGCAAATGCGTACGAAACAGACTTAACGCACAACTGTCTCAGATTTTCGACGGACATAGGTGCCAATTTGAGTAATGTTGCGTATTCCTTGCTGACTGTAGTAAGGAAAACTGCTGAATCGTCAGTCTGGTAAGGAAGTTTAAAAAAATAAGTACTCGACTTTTTCACGATAAAAAGTAGGGGGATTTTCATGGTTGAATCTTACACAAATAGCGAAGTTGAGTCCGTCCTGGATGAGATACTGGACAAAATGTTCCTCTACGGACGGACTGACCCCAGTTATGATATTCGACGATATACATGTCTCTATATGTACATAAACCAGATATGAATAAGAATTCGTCTTCCATTGCTTATAACTACATTGAAATTACACATGTTACCCATTGGGATTCGGCTTAATTTTAGTTCTTCCCACAGCTCGATTGTTCCTCCGGTTTCAGGATGCAAAAACTGACCATGTGCTACACGGTTAGGACGAAGTTTAAGAAACTGCATATTCTCCACAAGGTTTCCAATCTATAAAACTCAACCAGTTAAAGCTGAGGAGGTGACCAAAGCATTTCATGAAAAGAACATTTTCCTTATATTTACCTCTGATAAGTGGCAGCTTACAAAAAGATTGAATTGTTTGGCCTCGGTGATAACACGACTGATCCATTCCATACTTCCGTGGGTAGGATCTCCACTGATGTCTAGCCCCACGACAATGTCTGGATACCGTTGAGCCCAGCGATGGGCTAACTGAACATTTTCCAAACCATCGTTTTCTCCATTCCGCCGATCTACTGAAATCAGTAGTTTCACTACAGTACAATATTTGTCTCTACAATCGCTGGAGTAACCGTATTATGATTATCAACAACTGCAATCCGTAAATTATAAAATTCCAACATCAAGTATTATATAAATCTTACACAATTGCTTTGACTATTGCTTCGACATAAGAATCTTTAGACGGAATGGAATATACTTTCTTAGGGGTTGATCTCAATTCTACATAAACAACGTTATCTCTGTTGAAATCTTGTATAACTTTGCAAGCAGCAGAATATACACTCCCTGGAGATGTAATAGCTTCGTGCACCTTGGCAAATGCTTGCCAGCAACTAGAGACCATTGAAAATCCATTATGTTATTATTATTACTGTTACGACCCTCAATACATGATGGTTGCTGTGAATTACACACTGATTCAAAGATAACTTCAAACTGTCTGATGGATTTGATTCGAATATAGACGAACTTCCTTGAAAGGAACTTCCACTCTGGCCCTCTTTCAAACTTTCCAAAATTTCGTTTGTAATGCAGCCGTTCAAATGAGCATGGAGTTCCTTTAACAATCAATTATTAATTATCCATTATTGATACATTAAATGCAAGTACCAGAAACTGTTTCACAGAATTACATGGCAAAAATGAAATTAATTTTTTGCTCACCACTTTTGGCATTTGGCTACATATTTCATTTAGCGATAAAGAACATTCCTTGCTTGTTCTGAATTCCATGTTTCTAACAATGCCCTTACTTTTGACTAAAATGGAACCTCAACCTGATGGTAAGAAGTAAAAATTGTAGAGAAGAAATCTTTTGCCACGATGCTAACGGTTGACCATACACCCTACTCAAGAGCAGCAGCTGGTGAAGTCCTTTCAGTAATGCAAAAAAAGCAAGTCCCAGTGGGTCATATTTCTGATCTGGAATGAGCTCTCGAAGCTCAAAATCTCAGAGCAGGCTTATGCTACATACGTTACAGCCAGTACAGTACTAGTAACTGGGGTACTAAATAGCATTACAAAACACAAATCAAACTACTTGTTGTACTGATGCATTCATATACTGTCACACTGACTCGTCAGTATCAAATTACTCTCTTTTTCCTTACTCATAATCCTACCCAAGCCCCAAAACTTCAACAAAAGCCGTTCTAGTTGATGAATTGATGAATCATTGAGCCCTAGATTTGGGTATCAATTACATGAGCTATTTGATTTTAATGTCCGAAATCTCAGGAAAGTCAACAAGATATTTACAGAAGTTTCTTTAGCTGAATTGTATTGGTTCAGTTAAACTTCATATGCAATCTTTCCTTTCACTTGGCAATGCAATAATTCATTCTGTGATTATCCTACTACGCCCCATTTTCAAGTTTAGTACAGAACACTGATTTAATTTCACTATTTGATCACACCAATCCAGGCGTGGATCAATATCTCCGAAATGATGATTAGTGAAAACTTCGTAAATGCAATAATTTAAAGTTTCATCTACACGTTTTATAAACCTCAAATCAATTCCAATCCGTTGAAACATACGCGCTTACCTTAACACACCATTCACTTACGTACGAAATGGATCATCCATTAATAGACAACAAACAGCCTGGCCCTAATTTCTTCCACGATTTCCACGAAGACACATCGAACGAAGTCTGCGAAACTTGCCAGTTTTCACTTTTTCAGCATCAAGATTGGAAGTTGCAAAGACAAAATCGTTTACGCAAACGCTTCCTTCATTCAACGAAGCAGATAAACGAACACAGGAACCTCTAAAGAAAATACTTGTCTGATATCCAAATAAATAATTTTCGTCCAGGTTGTTTTCGTCCATCTGATTAGGTGAGTCATCTGCGTCCAGTGAGTTTTTTTATCCGAATAAGCCAATCCATTTGATACGCAGAGCACAGTGCCCCCAATTCAATACGAAATGAAGAATTAAGTCACTTCGAAGGTAGTATAGTAGTATCCTACTTGGCCTCGCCTCCGATATTGCAAATCAACGACGTATCAGCAACCTATTTAATATCTTCCACCATCAGTGGTCACGCTAAATATCCTAAACTAAGATTAAACTTTGCACTAGCCCCACCCTTTAACTTCAAAACGAAGATATCTTCATCGTAAAATTTTATTGACAAATGAGAAAAAGTTGTGGAAAATTGTATAGAGGTAATCAATTTTGTGTTCAATCAAATTTCCACGTACCAAAACATTTTTGGGTTTGGAAAACAATATAATATAATATTTCCTAACCTACATTTCAGTTTCACTCTAGACCTCCTCTTTTCTACTGGGTACGATAATATAATCTCATTAACCTTATCAAATGAATAGATAAAACCCTACCACTAGAAGACTACCTTTGTGGATAAACTTTCTAAAAGATAAAACCTATAAGTAGTATTTAGACAAATCGAGAACAGAGAATACCACACATGTCTTATCATTCAAGAAGGGATGTGGACATCATACTGGTCGCTAATGGCTAGCAAGCTACTTTTAAACATAACTTGATTTTACTTCCTTTAACTTATCATGAGGAAAACTCGAAAATGAACGACGAAAAAGTGGGTAATACGGACATCATAATCGCTGGCCAATCTTGAAGAAGAACGAGGTAACCTCCGAAGTTTGTAGCAGTGTCCTGTATAGTGGAACCAAGCAACCCAATCAAATAATATACTTCAAAATGCAGAAGACCAGTTAGTGAACCTCCTTTCAAAATAAACCCAAAGATGCTACTGATGTACTCAGAGATTTGGAATATAGTCTGCTTGCGCACTCACATTCAATTTGGTTAGAGCACAATTGACTACCTATCACGAATCATAAGTAGACGCCAAGTAGAAAGTGAAAAAGTCGGAATATGGCAGCGCCACACAGCAACGTCGCAAATACCGTTAATGAACTTCAGTTCCCATAATACGATTTCACTAAATTCTTCAAGTAGTTATTTACCTGAAATTAAAGGAATCGGACTTCGACCAGTCGTCCGTCGACCCGGGACTTGTCGAAAACCTTCACTGCTCGTTCAGCATCCCTTTCATTAGCGAATCGTACGATTCCAGTACTTTTGTCTCGCATCTCGGCGAAGACGACGTCTCCACACTCCCGAAATTTAGTCTTCAACATTTGCCATGTGCAAGATGGAGGCAACTGTGGCAAAAGAAAATTACTATCAGTCATATTATAATACAATATCGAAGATACCAAATCTATAAATCTGCCAAGCCGCCAGTATTATTGGTGCATAGTGCATACAGGTACATACATTTGCACAAATAACTGTGTTTGATGATGTTCCACCTCCAACCCCTCCTTGCACATTAGTGTTCACCCCTGCTCCATTAGTATATCCCTGCTTTTCCCTTTGATAAGCAGTGTTGTAGTTGCTACTGGGAGTGGAGTAAACTGAAGTGGAGTAACCATAATCCATATCCCGAAAACCTTGGGTTTGATTTTGCCCTGTTCCTTGTCCTCTATAATAGGAAATAATTTAACTGCATAGTTTCAATAAACCCTTTTCGCTAACTTTTACGACCAACTGGTCGAATCAAAAATCACTAACGTTTGAAAAGGTGATGGCTGATTAACTCCACCACTGACGGAATTCCCAATGTTCCCACCACCCATTCCACCCTGGTTAGACAGCTGGTTAGGGCCTGCAGATCCCATGAGACTCATAGGATTTCCTCCAGCTCCTCCGGGATTTCCTTGCATTCCTCCAAGACCTGCTCCTGAGTTCTGAAGCGCCGCAGCCAAATTTCCTGGATTACCACTTCCACCTCCAAGATTGGCAAACTGGTTCGCGGCAGCTGCATTGAGTGCCCCCATTGGGCCCATTCCTGCCGCAACTCCAAACGCATTTGCTGCTGCTGCAGCCGCAGCTGCAGCTGCCGCTGAGGGCATATTTCCCATGTCCATGCTCGATTGGTTAGCAGCCATAAGTGACGCTAAATTAGATATACCAGCCTGGTTCATATTCATAGCTGCAAGAGCTGTGACTGGGTTGGCCAGAGTTGCTGCAGCATTAGTTGCATTCCCAATGCTTCCTGTGGTTCCTGAGGTGTTGCTGGTTATACTTTTGGCAACATCCACTAAAGGCTGACCGTTCATTCCTAAGCCCATTCCAATGCCTTTCAAACCTTCGGGCAACTTGTTTTTAGCGAGATCTGCTAAAGGATCTGCCAGCCTGTCCATCTTTACGTGCATTCTTCGCTCAAATAATTGTTGGTTATTCAGCATGGCTAGAAGAAGATGCGTATTATAATAAAATACTTCCGTCACAAGATATTGAGTATGAGTCATACATGGCTAGTTGACTTACATATTGCTTGAACAGCTTCAACAGGGTGCTCGAATTCAATAACTCCATGTCCACGGCTCTTTCCATCTTTGTCTTTGTTCAAGTCGACATCTAAAACTCTTCCAGAGAGTCGAAACACTTCTTTGAGCTTCTTTTCATCAACACGGAAGTCAAGCTATGCAAAGTTAAAGGTAATTTAACACTAATAACAATAAACAATATTTTAAAACCAAGAAAACCTACATTACTAATAAACACTCGTGGAATGAGAGGCCCATCAATGCCCAAGCTTTCAAGAAAAGTCGAACTAAGCCCATAAGTACTTCCGTACTTCCAATTTCCTCCTGTGGCATTATTCGACGCTTGTTGATCTCCTCCACGTCTGCCGTCAGTCCAATCATTCCTTTCAATTCTGTTATCCCTGTCTCTGGAGCGATCTCGATTGCTCGCACCACCTCGACTTTCATCTCTACGAACATTACCTCCTTGGTTGTTGTTACTTGCAGTGACGATTCTTCCAAATTTATCGCGTTCAACATCATAGTCCTGATGAAAAATCACAAATAAGTCAAGTCTTTTGTTATAAGACGTAAAAGAAAGATAGAAACAGCAAATGTGTCCTTTCCATGCACGTTTACCTCTTTCACTACAATCTTCCTTCCACCTAATTCAAATCGATGCATTTTTTCTATAGCCTTCTTAGCAGATGCAGCGTTTTCGAACTCAATGATACCGCAACCACGAGGCTTTTCAGTTTCATCACTGAACAGCTCCACAAACGCTACTTCCCCAACTGCAAAAATTGCAATAATTCAATGATTAATAATTGTTATTTATTATCACTCCACAATAAACCAAAGCTTCCAAAAAGTAATAAAATTCCGATATATAATACATACCTTCTTTTCGAAATAAATCTTTGATATCTTGCCATCGCGAGTCATAAGGAATATTCGAAATGTAGACTCGTTTATCAGCCAGGCGAGCGCCGGGTGGCCTGTCGCGGCTTCTGTCTCTTCCCCTTGACCGGGATCTTGACCTGTCTCCACTCCTCGACCTTCTTGACCTTCCACGTTCCATGATACTAAAATTACCACCCTGAGTCAACAGACCTTAAAAATTAACGAGCTATTATCAATTTACGACAACTACTCAAATTAAACTTTTACTATGGCACTTTTCTTCGTGCCCAATGCTGATCGAGTTGTGTTTGTGAGGTGAATGAAGTTGTTGTCTGTGTTCTTGTGTGTACGAGAAGAGAAGCAGCGGTGGACTCCGCTTGCGCGCGTATTTTGAATATTTCGGGGCAAAGTGTCTCATTTTTATTTTCTATGGCTGATTGAGATAGTGTCGTCTCAAGTTGCCCATTAACTTTCTCTCTTGGGCTTTCTCTACATACCATCGTGCCACTACTGTTAGGTGAGCTCTTCTTTGCAGGGAAAACAATGTGCAAGTGCCACTTGGCAGTTTACCAGGCGTGTGTGCTATGCGGTGAGGTGTTGACAAGTCTATTTCATTCCTGATTTGTTTTGTTGCGTTGTCTTTTCATGCTTGGAATCTTCGGAATAGTTTTAGCCAATTGAGTTTACATGATATGTAAACATATATTTATGTTATAGTTATGTATTATATAACTGCAGTAACGAGCTTTAGGAAAAGTAAGTTTTATTAGTAATACGCATTATGATTGTAATGTAGAGCTTTGGATTCTTTTTGTTTCCCGTCTATGTGTGAACATATGAGAGAAGCTATGAGTCAATTTGTATGGGTCGTTAATTGATGCAGGCCAAAAGGTAGTTTTCCTTTGATCCAATGAGAGTTTTTATTCTAATGGTATATTATACCTCAATCATAAGTATGAAGTATGAATACTCCATAGAGTACTCCTACTAATCTATTCTTTCTAAAGGTTTTCTTTTAAAAGCTAGAGGTGTCTATGTCTGAAACGCAGTATTAAGTAATCTCAAAGGAAAAAAGATATGGATCTTAAAAAAGGTCCTATGATCTTGTAAATAAGACAGATATTAGAATAAAGGCATTCTTATAATCTTATTCTATGAAGACGGATGAGCATTTTCATTTCCCAGTACATTTAGAATAGAAAGAGTCATTACGAGTTCAGTCTACCTTGCCCAAGTTGTCTCAATCCTCAATAGAAAGAAAAGTCTTCCTATACTAAGCTCTCGCGAAATGTCTTCGTCTTGCTCTAGTAAAGGATGAGCCAAAACTGACAAGACAGAGTCAGAAGGCATAACTTGGCATAAGTACCAGCTACCCCCAAGTCTAGCCTATCACGATAGAACAATTCATGTAAAAGTAATAAGATCGCACCTGGTTAGCAGCAAGAAAACTTTATTCAGGTCAGAACACTTAAATGTTCGCAAGATGCATGAAAGCAGTTGCTTTCTCCATCAAATGACCGACATCGCATCACTGAAAGACACACATTTGATGTGGTCTCTGGTGGCAATTCACCCGACGTATATCTGCAGAAGAATCGTCAACGAAAGTAAAAGAGATGAGAGATGTGTGGGCACACAATATTTTCCCTTGGAGTTATAATACCTTCGCGTGCCATCATAGAAGATTTCTCCACCGTGAACTAAAGAATACATGAGACTTTTGTCTACGACCTCGATCCCACCAATTTGTTTGACATACTAATCATACCATTCATACCAATATAAACATGGCTGTGCACAAAAACTAGAACATCGCATAACAGATTCCCAGTTTGTAGTTTCCTGAATTGTTTATTAGCGACTTGACACAATGTTCTGCTTTGTTCTCATCGCGGTGCACAAACACGTACGTCATTAATACGACTTGTCTCATTTGTGAACATGGTAAAAGGAGTTTCTTGAGTGTACTAAACTCGTAGTAAAATGTAAGTACTAGGTATTACTTTGACTGAATGCTACTGATGACAATTTTACCTTTTCATTTCTAATATTTACTTATGCTGCTTTGCCATTTCTAATATTCGTACGAATCAATCCATGATAGATTAAGATAGGGAAAGTTGTAGTGTGAAAAATCTTATTGTCGGAATTCCATGTTTATCTGTGAGAGCACTAAGTGAACATTTGTTAGTCACGGTGCTTTCACAGTCATTCATACCCCTGACGATATGGATGGAGGGTGGACGAAATGCTCGTTCGGTCCGGTCCCCCGTCCATGAGGGAAAGTTATCTTCACTTGCTCGTGTCCTGCCGTAAAATAAACTCTCGTCCCACAACCCCTTTTTCATGAGAGAAAGTAAAAGAAGAGCTCCAACTATTTGGCAGTTCAGTTGTGAAAGTCTGTCTGATGTGAGTCGGGCCAGTTTTTTGTCCTCCTTCGAAGATAACTTGACCCACGCTTAGGGAAAGCATAGTTCAAAAAAATAATGCATAAACTTGCAATCCGCATTTCGGCCGCACTCGCTCTTCCCCATCGACTCGTAAACTTGAAAAGGCTTCCTCAAAAATAACATAGCCTCCTCCATCATTGAATACAATACTGTCTCTGTTGACTGAAGAAACAGTCTGTAAAGATGTGTCAAGTGCTGAAAAGGTGAACTATAGGGCAAACTCGTTAGCACATTTTTGATCACAAACCGAAGGCACTTCAATTGTTTGTTTTCTCTTCATCTTTCAGTCCCTGGAGACTTGAATATATTGGTGGCAATGTTACTTTCCCAAATTCAGATGCTACCAACATAGTGGGAAGGATTTTATAAGTTGGTGATACAAATATTATATTCTGTACTGAAGTCGCTACTATAAAGACTTACAAAAATATTTGGAGTGGTGAAAGCAAAATTCAACCAACCGTGAATTCAAATGTGAAATGTCTAAACAGTCGAATACAGTTCGTGTACGTACAAACAAGTGACGAAGTGTCGTGGTAATCACTGAAACGAATGAGAAAATGAAGAGAACCATTGTAGAAATTAAAAGAGCAATGAAAATTAACTGGTGCTTGCACATCATCTTTATTGCATCGATACAGGTATGAAGTTTTGTTTTTAGAACATGACGGGCCTACGGGCTAGGTCGTAAATAAGTGCATTCATTGTGAATATTTCATGCACGAACTATTATTGCTATTCTTATGTATCCAGAGTATCCACCCGTTTTGTATAACAGCAGCAGTTTGTCCTTGAATAAAAAAAGGTAGCAGGTACTCCCTTTGAAGTTAAACGATAGCATACGTAATCAATTGCTACCAAGTTTACTACATTCAGGAAATATCGCAAACTGGTCCATGAAAAATTGCTATACTTGTTTTTAAGGGGCACATTGAGAACAAAACGGTTTTAGAATATACGCGATTAACCATTTAGAATGTCCTAGTGACTTGTTTATTTTGCCTCAAAGTATCTTGTGTGCATTCTGGGCGACACGTTAGAGTCATTAATCCATCTTCTGCAGAAATCTAAGCAATATAACAATATAGGGACACTTACATCTACAGCGAAAGCCATTGAGAGGCACTCTATTTCTTGTTTAGCTGGGACTGAGTCATGGATCCATTTATGACGGTGATGAATGGTCAGAATGGTCGGACTGGACCCCATGCTCTCGCACATGTGACGGAGGGGTAACTCAGCAGTTTCGAAGATGTCGATCCCTCAATGGATGTCATGGAGTGTCAATTAGGAGAAAAATGTGCAATATGCAGGTTATATACTTTCTCAGCACTTTCACTCACACCAATTCTAAAAAGTCCACATGTACACTTCAAGCTCGCATTATTGGTTTGGATTATACAGACATGTACGGAGGATCGAGATTATCGGGGAGATCAGTGTCGTGCTTTCAATGGAGTTCGTTATAGGGGAGAAAAGCGAACGTGGGAAGCAATCGAAGACCCTGAGAACCCTTGTTCTTTGACCTGTCGAGCCGAAGGGACAGATTTGTTGGCCAAACTTTCACCTAAAGTGAGGGATGGAACAAGATGCCGAAGTGGTTCTCTACATGTTTGCGTTGAAGGACGCTGTGAGGTAAGCTCGCACTTACTTACGACAGTAAAAATGTACATTTCTACCAGCTAACCTTGCTCAAGTATGACGAGCCATCGATTTATAGATGAAATTATGATGTCTCAACAATAGAACTTTTGTGTAAATAGAATATATTGCTGTGTAAAAAGTAGATATAGCTCTACTTCACGTGAGGTAATTTCCGCTGGTCTTACTGGTAGTGAACTTTACTGTTTATACGGTTTTTAGGTGGTTGGCTGCGATCTAAAACTGGGATCGCCAAAAAAAATCGACGCTTGTGGTGTATGTGGTGGAGATTCGAGATCGTGTATTTCCTCAGTATATCAATGGGAGGTGGTCTCTATTAAAGATTGTTCTGCCAACTGTGGTGGAGGTCAGTGAATACAAAGTTCAAGTATTATTACTATCTGAAGTATTATTACAATTTGCTCTCAGACTGTTATAAAAAGGTTGATGGTTGGTTGTATAAATAGTGGAGAACTTGAGGGTTCAGAGAATTTATTCTTAGAATTTGCAAAGGCTTCTCTCTTCAGGACACATTATTTCTCTCATAATGTAATTTAGTATTGAACCACTTTCACATTTTATCTACAGACTGAATCACTAACGCAAGTAATGTAATATTTCCATTTGAATTACAGACCTATTAATTCTAGAGGCAGGTCGTTACTGAAAACCAGAAAAAGTACTTCAGTTGGTCATTTTTGTTACACTTTATTGCAGGAACCCAAGCAGTTACAACCTTATGCAAAAATAGCCTCACTGGGCAAACTGTGGACGATCATTTGTGCAACTCGGCCACAAAACCAAAGCAAGCATTTCGCAGTTGTAATATACAACCTTGTCAGCCAGAGTAAGCTTTTTTCTCTATTTTCTCTCGTGGTTTTTGGTTTTTGCTTTCTACATGCTTTTTGCACAATATTCTTGTTCTTTGTCACATCAATCAACTCTACACATTGTGTACTCTCAGGTGGGAGACAGGTGAATGGAGTCAGTGCTCAACCAGTTGCGGTGGTGGTCTAAAAACCAGGAAAGTTATTTGTGCTCAACAGAAAAACGAAACTAAAATCCAGGTAGGTAAAAGCCACACTCAGCGCTATTTATCTTATTGTGTACATTGATATAAACTACGCAAGCAATAAAGATTTGAACAGTGGAAGGAGAGAAAGTAAAATCGGATAGTTTGTAAAATCTTTACTTTCTCCGAGATAAGATTTGTGAAGGGCGATTTAGTAGGTGAAAAAGGAAATGAGTAAACGAAGCACAGACTAATAAAGTATTGGGTGTAGTCACCCCTGTCGTATTATTCACTTGAGTATTATTTACAGAATACCAAAGAGTCTTGCTATAGTAGCTGACTGCTGCTGGAGAATATACAGGCATGCATCATTATTTCATGCCTCTCTCCACCATTGCATTTTATAGCTTACCTCGACAACACTGAGAATTGGAGAGTTAGGCCTTGGATACTTTCACCATAAGTCGATTGGCCTCCACTTTCTAAATTTCTTGTGGGACAAGAAACCTAAGTCAATAGTTCAGAAAGGAGAAAACAAGATATACTTAAAAGATTTGGTAAAGATCTTAAGAAAACAATTCAAAGTTGAAATACTTAAGAGAAACTTTTGTGAAAGTAGAAGTCAACCCAGCTCTTGTTCATTGAAATAGAATCAGCATACAGTAAAAGTAACTTGAGACTTAATGCGTCAAGGAGTGAAAGGGTAGAGTAAAAGAGGCTGTAAGTAAAAGGGAGAGAGTTAAGTTCTGACGTGAAGGAGGCTTGAGAATTTGTGAGAGATGAAAGCACGCTAATGAGGAGAATGAATCGTCCAAGCAGAGTTATGTTCATGTCTAACACTCGTCTACACTTCTTGGTTTCGTGATCCCTTTGCTGTAAACAAGGAGAAAACAGAAAACAGTGCAAGTAAAAGAGCCAGCCAAGACTTCCAAGCATTTACTGGTACGTTGGTATCGGTACTCTACACCGACTACTTTAAGCTGACTTGGCAAACAGACCCCACCCTACTCACAATCAGTCAACTCGCTTTCTCTCTCTCTCTCTCGTTTTTGTTCCTGACATGAACTGAATAAGTTGCTTAAATCTGCCATGTCACCTACCAACTATTATGACAACCCATTCCTTCGCGAGCTGAATGAATATCAAAGATCTGTCATGTACACATTTCTTCTTCGGTGTCTTGTCTTCAGGACAAGAAGCTCCTTGGAACTTGAAGTTCATGTGGATTATTCTAATATCTCTGATTAGAACAATACTCGTGGGAAATGTTTATGCCACGAGCACTTTATTCCTTCCTACTCTTCCATATAAAATTAAGATGGTCCTATGAAGATGTCCGTGAAACTACATATAGTGTGTCTTCCTTCTTCGAATCCATACATTCTTTACTAAAGCAAGAGGAACTATCATCTATCTCTGCCTTTTACACTTTGGCATTAAGTGTGAGGCTTAATGGGACTTTCCTCCAGTCTAACTGGCTGCTTCAAAGAGTATATCTCTTTTAACTTTCACTGCTAGCTAGACAGTTTAAGTGTGCACTAGAATTCGAGTTTGTCACATAGTCTGTGATGTTCATTGTAATAGTTGCACAGTATAGTATTACTTTCCCACTCGATTAGAAGTTAGCACCATAATGACACTCACGCATTCAGCGTAACACCTTTGCTTTCACCACACTTTGATAATGAAAGTTATTGCCACATTGAAACCAAACTTGGTGTATCTATCTATCTCTTCTTGTATATCTCTACAAACGACAACCGCTTTAGACATTTATGATAACTTCGGCTTTTCCTTCCTTTCCCAACTTTGTCTGCATTTGGAAATATGTTATCTCATTACTCTATCTCTAAATAAGATCGCATTTTCTAAACACTTTAAGCTTTCACACACAAGCCTAATTCCACAGTTATACAATTGTTATTGAAGACTTTCGGACGTGAATGTTTTGTGCAAAACCTTCAAGAATTAACCATTTTTCATAGCACACTTAAATGAACACACTGCAAACCTCTACATGAGCATTTGGTTTACTTGATCAGCATCAGAAATCTAGACTAGATATATATAGTGTGTAGGTTGCGTATGACTCGGTTATTTAATTTAATAACGACTGGTAGATCATCTCTCGCTCGGCAAACAATCTCAGTTCCTCACTTCGGGCATTTTATTGCCTCATAATCTTACTCCCTTCTTTCCTTTCCCCGTACAACACAGGTCGTCTTCTTCCCTACACGTGACTAGACTTCATCATAATTCAGGCTACCACTACAACGCAGTGTCTACTACATACGTACCCACGCACAGCTTCGTTTCAATAATAGTCGCAATTCACTCGAGGGAAAGCCATGAAGACCATGTAGACACCAATTTAACTCGCTTAGTATCCACCAGCCACAGCGGATTTAGACAGTAAATAAAGACATGGTTTACTCGCCTGTTACAACTTACAACCAAACTTTTACTCAAATATTAAGTCTCACACTTTCCGGGTTGTGATAATGAAACTGCTGTCTCTTGTGAGACAATCTTCCTGACCAAAGTCCCTTGAGTATAGACATAGTAAAGAGAATATGAATTTTTACAAAATGCCCTGGGAGTGAGTAGAAATGCATGCTGCATATATTTTTATACCGTGGATAGATTTTCATGAATGCTTATCCTAATATAATTACAGGTCGCTGAAAAATTATGTCACCACATAAGGAAACCAAACAGTCAAGAGCAATGCAATCCTGAGACATGTCCTTATTGGCACGCTGGATCATGGTCACCGGTAATAATAATTTAATACACCTTTAAACATGACCTTTTCTTATGCAAAGATAGCCTTTTCCTTTTCCCATCTGCTCCTGCTGCTGCTTTTACTCTCTGTCT
>Ga0194135_10000808_pt1 | contig 18307 bp, 10 predicted proteins | sample LitLau_LLRF_2013_FD_134024 | JGI IMG/M metagenome (GOLD analysis project Ga0194135, IMG submission 134024) | Freshwater sediment microbial communities in response to fracking from North America - Little Laurel Run_MetaG_LLRF_2013 (version 2) | ecosystem: Environmental > Aquatic > Freshwater >...
CATTTGTAGTTATATTGCTTGTGTGGCGACTGCGAATTCAAAGTTAATAGCAGACTAAAAGATAATGCTGTATGGGAAGTGGTTTCATGACGTGAAAAAGTCCAATCCGTCAGTGGCAGTCAGTCAAGTCGAGAAACCGAAAATGTAATAAGGTATTATTAGGATGAAGGCGGTATTTTGTTATGGTTCGGTGTTCTTGTCAATCTAAATGGTGACATGCATCGTATAAAAAGACACTAGTTTTGGTCAAATTTTGTGGTCACTGTGCATCACGAGATCTTTTTTTTTCTTATCCATGAAAGCAATCAAATAAAACCGTCCTACTACTACACAATTACAACAACACATCCATGTATACATACATATATATTCACAGCGATTCAACTTCACCACCACCCATTGCAGCAAACAAAATGCTGCTGGTAACAAATCGTACACATGATGTAGACCACAATTGAAGGAAATCCATGGCATGATGATGATGATTATCAGCCTGACATGATAATATGGATAGATGTGGGCATGAGAATTAGAATTAAGGACTAACCCTACAATTGACAGGGAGAGGACAACAAAGTTCGAACCAACCAAGACGACGGCTGCTGAACTTTTGGGTTTTTAGGTACTTCTTGTAGAAACACTACAATTTTTTATACTTCCCGAGACGACGGTATATACATCATACATATATATGTAAAACAAAAACCTCACAGAGAATAAACTCCCAGGTTCTATGAACATTGAGAGAGATTTAAGTAAAAAGAAAAATCCACAACTCCAAAGTAGAACAAATAATAGTCCCACCGACATATCATTATCATCATCATCATCATTAATACGTAAATGTAACCCTCAGGAATATTAATAAAAGCAAACCGACTTAAAATACGTCATATCTCATAAGCGTCATTGTCCATTAAAAATTTGAGTAAATTACATAGAATTTAATCCAATACATCATCTAATTCACCGTGATGCATTTTTACCGTGATTCACGAAATGTACGAATGGAAATCTCACTTTCCCCGCACAGAAATCAGATATCACGTCCTCCCGTAAGCATAGAGTGTATGTCTGCACCACCGGCGACACTGATTACCAGCGAGACTTGCAAAACACGAGTAGCGCTCTTTTCCGTTTCGCCTCCACACTCGCAAGTCTGAACAACTCCAGCTTACTCTTCTCCCCTGCCGTTGTCAACTTTGCAATTTATCCTTATATTACTGTACTTAAAATTATTCGATTGAATAACTTTGCACCTCGACGGCGACGACGACGACGAGCATTAGTTAGACAGCATTTAAGTTAATAGCGAAGAAGGTAAGTTTCAGTAAGTTGTGTCTTCAATATTTACTTTCTATTGTGTCTTAAGTCGATAAGAAAGGTGTGTCGGACCAGTCATAGTTTCTTTTTTACATTTATGTACCTTATATTACAGAAACGTGCGGCCGAGAGATTCGATGGACAAATCAAAGGGACACGAGAAAAAGGCTGGAGGTGGACAGCAACGATCGACGATACGGCCCGGGTCGTTTGAGAGAGCCATGGCCATTTTTCGGGAGTTAGGTTAGTAATATTTGTACTTATTTACGTCAATTAATGCATCGCTAAAAATTTCAATGTACTAGGTGTCAATCTTTATCAAATTTATCTTAGGTATCCCGCGTTGTCCCATTTGTGGGCGCGATTTCGACGACAACCTATTTCGACCTGTGCACGACAGTTGTGGTCATTTCAAGTGTCGGCATTGCCTTCTTCAAGATGAAAAAGCATGTCCCAGGTGCTTCTCCACGCATCCAACTGGAGGTTAAATTGATCCTACATATTCCAGCATCATATGTAGATCGACCTTATCGAAGTCGAAAAATAAAATTGACCTGTTGTCGCCTTAAACAGGCTGTATTGTTAGGATTAGTATTCCATAATTTGTCATAATCGTTATAGCCATTTTAAAATAGTACTGGTTTTCTCTCGTGCAGTCGCCATGAACTTTCAAAGAGGAAGTGTTACTTTCAGGCTGTGTGCGCATAGTATAAGCAAGTTAGAATTTAAGTCTAGAACTTTCACTATCTCTGGATGTAAAAAATGAATTTAGTGTACGATGTGTGCTATAGAATGAATGTGCAGAAAGGAATCGAGCCCATTGGGATGATGATATACATAATTATGAAATTCCTACGGGGGGTGCATGAGTCGGTATCCTTTGAAGACATCCTCGTTATTCACCTGCTGACATCACTAAATTCAATCCTCTCAGACAGAAAGAGTAGCGGACAGTGTCATTTCGCATCTCATCCACCGTCCATCCTTCCGTGAAAGTACTCTTTTAGTCCCACTTCAACAGCTTCGATGAGGATCATCTCCAATTTGTCAACCCTTTTTCATACTCACCTGGCTCCTATCACTGCTATTCCATAGGCCGCATGAATATCAATCACCTTCACATCCCTACGCTATCTGACAATGACCCTCGTCGTCCACATAATAAAAGATGATTCAACACGAGAATCTTTTACTTTACCCACACAATCATTCCTTTTATGAGGTTTACAATTTACAATATATTCGACTATGCATGTCTTGAACTCTTATTCTTTATCTCGTACGTGTACTGCCAAAATTTTACCCAGCTAAGCAATATAATACAGCTTTCCTTCATTTTGTTATTTGCTTGGTAATCAATCTATGAAATATATTCATTTTTCAACCGTTCGCGTCTCTCTGAATTCTTCTCTAGCACCGTACAATCCTTAAAAACTAAACAAGATGTTTCGGTACAGTAGTTTCATTACAGAATATTTCACAAGTTTGATTTCATCTTGTGTCAACGGCTGATTGTTTTTTGAGCAACTACAAATCACATGCACGATCTCGATTTTCGATATAAATAGTAAGTTCGTCCGAGAGAATAATCAAATCGAAGACAGAAGAGTAATGGTGTCCTGTTGGTTACTCCTGTAAAGAGTTCTCGAGAAATAATCTATGTGAAAGTAAGAGAAGGTAGATAGATGCATTTTACAATTGTGTGCACCATACGAATAAAACCACAATAATCACTCACGTATGATAAAAATTATTGACAGTGTCAATCATCATTGTTGTAAAGATGGAATAATATTCCCCAAGGAAAACAAGGGAGATAGAGAGTCCATTGTCCAGCTATTTGATGACTACACGCTGGTCTGTGGTTCAAAAGGGTCGTCGTTTGAATTTATGTATTTCATTTCCCACAATGTGAAGTCTTCATATATATGTGTATACACATCCCCTTGAGTTAAACAAAGGGTTTTAAACGGTGCAGGGTAAAAGAGCCATGTAATGATATTATGTCATTTTGTCAAGGGGTCCATACGCGTGTGATACATGATCCCCGCTTAAATGTCCCTCAGTAGGTAAGGACGTAAGGAGAGAAATGATCATGAGGGAGATCCTGTGAAGAGAGATATTTGTTTCTTCCAGAACCAAGTGAAACGTCTATTAGTTACCGTTGTCAATATGAGAACACAGATTCAATTTAGAATCAGCAGGGTCTCCTTTTGTCTCTTGTCTCAAGACGCTCGATGGACCACTTTGCTCGTCCTTTGGGAGATGACAACCGTGCCGTGTTTGTTGTCCCACAACAGCGTTCTTCTTTAACACAACAACTATAGGGCTCAATAAATTTTGCTGCTTATTCATTTGTATTATTATTGTATAAGCAATGGTCGTATGTATTTTTTAAAAGACAAAACTGAAATGAAATGTATACATGCTTACATGTTCTTATATATCACACAAAACCTTCTTTCTGCCTACGAAAGTTTGTTTGGGACTGAAGAAGATATATCTTTACCCAGTAATGACAGTATACGTGTCACTTTTTCCCAATCTCACGTCTCCAGGATTTTACCTGAGTAAACCAATTACGGACAATTTCACCCGTTGTGTCTGAATGAGGTAAACATGCGGTGAAATTTCATGGATTTTTGGGCAAACAATATCTTTTCTTCAATAGTTTTCCGTTTATAGAAGATAAAAATTTAACCTATTGTGTGCACATTTAAGTAAGTTATTGCATTGTTTGTCATCTATTCACCTGGAGGATTTCCAAATGTGCATCCTTTTCTGTGCTAGTCTCTCTTCATTTTTGTCTGCAGCATCTCATCCTTCTCTAATTGCTAGTCAGTTCATGTGGGTGTTTCATATCTCCCCTAGGTAAGCTAAAAAACATTCTGACTGACCTGAAATTTTGTCTCTTCATCATCATCATGAGTATCATGACAAAACCATCTGTCTTTGTACAAAACGAGTAAAATATAAAATATGATTTGTGTGTTGAACAAGCTTAAACACAAGAGCTACAAGTAATCAAGCACCGACAACTGAAAACCCATGTGAAATAAATAAGTTATCGGTGTGTAACTGGTAGTTAAGTATATGTGTAGACTTGAGAATGAGGCAAGACGAGACACACACACACACTCACATATTTCGAATAAGGATAAGTACCCATTTATTTAAGGGTTGATGCAGACAATAATATGCTCAGGGGTAGGAAAGAATTGTTTAAGTTTTATAAATTGTTATCCTGAGGCCATTGAGTTTGGATGAGAGGGTCGAAGAGCAGAGTTTATCTATTGTATCGTAGTAAATCCTTTGAGAGGAAAGCCTTCACCTCTTGATAGTAATCCTAACTCAATTATCATTAAATAAATACGCATTACTCCCCTCTTGAAGAGATGCAAGTGAGTCAAGCACATGCTCCTACTTACTTATAACTAGAAAGGGTCCGTACGTAGCAGAGGTTCTATACAAAATTAAAGCACACCGTTTCATAATAAATCAGAAAACGCAGGGACCCTTTCTTTATCTATGCTGCTGTTGAGTAGGTATTCATGTACTTAACCCATCGTTTCACTTTTAATCCGTGATTTCAACTGACATTGCCATACAAATAAGTTGTCAATACATGTATGACGGAGGAATGAATAACTCAGAAGCCGACTGTGTGTTGTGGAGTGTTACGTAAAAAGGAAAATAGCCTTTTATTTGGAAGTTGTTTGATTTACCTTCAAGATTACATTGAGATCCGTGAACGAAGAAAACGCCAAAACGCAGATATTGATGAAGTGTTGAAGCAACGCGGTAATAAAAATCGTGCACACCAGCCAGCAAGGAATCAAACTATAGAGAAAGTTACAGAAATAGATAATTGATGCATTCTAAATTCAGTTGTGATGGTGTGAGGAGACAGGAGGTTGTTGGTGAGGAAGAATAAAGCAATTTGTTGCGTAAGAATTATATACATACAAAGCGAGCGAGAGTTTTGACTTTCAAGTACATTGATTAAACTCCAAGTTAGCCTTATGTGTAAGTAAACTGATCTTAGTTTCGAGGAACAGAGAATTGTACAAAATGGTCTGTGAATGGGCGGATGAGTTTCTACACTTTCAGCACTAATATAGTTTCCAAGTTCGGAGAAGTCGTTGCATAATTTTAAATCTCAGAGTGGCTTTGAATTCGAAATCGTGTCACAAGTAGTGGTGAGTGTAGTAGTGTGACTTCTTTGAGAGTGTGATATAGTGATAGAGTGGCTTTTTATGTGTGGGCTCGTGAATGCACGTATACGCGTCGGAGGAATGATCAAATAAGAACGAGAACGAAATGCAAATAGAATTAACTAAGTCATGGTATACCACTGGGTAATCACTAGCACCGTTTCATCTAGAGTTTATTCGCAAGAAGCAGTTGTGGGCTCCTCGAAAATACTCCTAGCTGAGTGGGACTGATTTGTTTTACAGCTTTTCCTAAATGAATAAATACAAAAAGAATAATGAGGCAATCAGCATGCAGATTAGAAGCAGTTGTATGCTGGGGAAATTGAATTGAAATATCTGCCATTTACATGTTGATCTCCGAGGTCATTTTTTAACACTTTTGGTTTCAACTCTACACCTCCAAGTGTGCTAAATTTACTTTGCTATTTACTTATTCCTCTTGTAGTAGTGATACAGATACCTAAATGCATGCATAAAATTATTTAATATATGATCGATGTTAATACAGACGCATATGGGTACAACTTAATTGAAACTTAATCTGATTTTTCTAAGGGATATTATCACGTCATGAGTTACCTAAATTAGAGTCACAAGGAACTATATAAGTACAAAGAAGTCGAAGATTTTGAGACATTTCTTGCATTGTGGGAAACAGATATTTTGTATCATGTTACCTTTCATTGAGCTAGCCAAAGACAGATAGAATGGGTTACCTAACTTTTATGAGAACACACAAGGACTTTCTCCAACACACAAACGAGCATATTATATTATACAGCCTTAAGCATATACAAGCTTAGTCTTCTACACTTCATTGATCTATTGCTGTTGGTTTTTTACGTGATGAGACTGCAAAAAATTATTCACAGTCTCGGGAAGTTTTCGGGATGAGTTTCAGCATTGGAAGACTGATGAAGGGTTGAGGAATAGGGAAACAGGGAAAGTTTCCTGTGTCAATAAAGTGTTAACGAGATTAGATGATGATCAGTGGGAATGTAAGGACTCACGAGACTGAGTTCAGGTCTAAGGTTAGTTCGCGAGTTCCCTGTAAAGTGGTTAACTTTGGATGCAAAACATGCTGTCAGGGACATATATATATATATATATACATATATAGATATTATTGAAGTGTAATTTAGGTCTTGATATATCATTTAACATAGCAAAGGGAATCAAAGGGTTAATGCAATTTAACTCTAGCAAAAGTCATCTATGGACAAAGTTCTCTGTGTGTGTGTGTGTGTGTATTGATTGTCTATCCGAGATCCTCTCTCTCTCTGCAACCGTTTTCCTTCCGCAGGAAATTTATAAATTTAGGGAATACGATCCCTTGTTGAATTTAATGCTGGTAACGAGTTTCCCTCCCCAGTTTGCTCACTTTGACTCTGAATTCGTCGTGTCATTCGTACAGAATATCAAATCTAATTCAGACAAGCATTTCCCAACCATCCTTTGCTTCTTGAGGTTTCCCTGATTATAAACAAACACTCCGACAGAACTACTAGTTTCTTCCCCCTTTGTGTACTCCGAAAATTAAGCTATTAACAATGCATATACCTTACTAGTTAGTAACTGCTATATGAGAGAGAGAGAGAGAGAAAGACTCTGCAAACCTTCGGAGCTACTTGATGAACACACACACACACACCTTTTCTAGTTTCCCGACCTAATTGAATACTTTGATTTACACCTGTAAGCTCTATACAAGTTTATGCAGCGTAGAAATTTAGTTTTCGGAAATAGTCACGCATTTATTCCCACCAATGAACGAGAGCCATGTTTCAGGTAACAATTTAGTCGCTCATTTATTTGGGCGGAATGCATATGTGAATTTGTCGTACAATAATGTCAGTAATATACTAAAAGCATTTAAATGAACATAAAGGCTCACACAAATTAAGAAATAAGTTGAGCCATGTGTGTGAATATATGAGACTAGCTTATTAATGACTGTATAGTCCATATCATGGTCAAGCCCCATGAACTAGCACACACTCACAAATATTTAAAATTTGTTAACACACAGCAGAGCTGTGGAATAAATCATAAAGAATTGTAGTGAGGAAAGAATGGGATTTCCTTTTAAGTCCTGGTTGGAAGGAAACCCCAGGTGGTGACAGAGTTCGTAACAAATGTCGCACGCAAAGATGTCAAAAGTTTATTGCCGTAGCTAGTAAATAATTGAAAAAGAACCAAAATGGTTTGAAATTATGTTTTGCTTGAGTGTCTTCCTTCACTTGACACACACACACTTTGTACTCTTCCTCGCGAACTACAATGATGGTCAGCTTAAATTTCCATTCGTGTCTGCTTCTTTTTCTAATATTTTGTACGAATGCCAACTTCGGCGGAATCGTAGAATGCTAGATTGATATGAATTATTGCTAAAACCAGGTTCACCTCCTACACAGTTGTCTAAAGTCTAAAATGCTATGTAGCTTCGAGTCCATAATGTGTGTGAATTTTAATCTTGAGGCGTTCTAGTACAGATTACTCAATTGTATAAGCGTAAATGGATAAGTGAATTTGTGGGAGGAGGAAAAAATTTACTCTTCACGGGGAAAAAGAATCACTTACAAAGTTCTAGCCAACGGAGTGTTTCAGATCGTTGTCCTTATGTGATGATGATTCAGATGATTTCAGTTGGTTAATGAGCTGCTTGAGTGCGTACACACTTATTGATTGGCCTTAAAATTGTAAAAGAAGCTTAAAACCTACAATTTGCACACCACGACGTAATTGATGGTTTATTCCACTTCATTCTTAATTCATTATTAGTGGGTTCAATTCAAATAAGACAGTATAAATGGGCCTTTCTAAACATATACTTGCTTTGTTCCTTGTTAGAGAGTGGTATAAAATGGCTGTGAATAATTTACTTTTTCTCGCCAATCATGTCATTTATTTAGTTATAAGTAACCTGCCTCTGGTACCTTGTTATCATCATTACCAATTTATAACACTCGATTCTATTTAAGTTTGGATATAACAGGACTGTGTGCATTTACTTGTACTCAACGAACAGCTCACAATAAACCCCTTTTGTGCTGCTCCTTACTTTGGCTTCTTTAAGGCATGCAAATTGAGAGAGCTTTAATGTTTCAGGCGCTTAGGAACTTTGAGTGTTGATAACTACGAGATCGTGAATACTTTATATGGTTCATTAAAATAATAATGCTTTTACACCAAACCTTATCAATTTCATAGTGCATTGGCACTTTCAGGAGTTCGTATGGTAAATGCTTTAAGGAATTTTTGAGTACCCCATTAAACTTTTACGTGTCGCCACGTAAAATACAATTTGAATGTTTGCTTTCGCACGCAATGTCAACTTAGAAGTGAGTTTGAGAAAGTGTATGAGAGTGAAATATGTTGTTACGATGCATTAAGCGAAGCTGTGATATCGATGAAATTAATCCATGAATATTTAAATAGGCTACTCAGCGCTTTATTCTAATATTCAAAAGTTCAGATATAGTTGTCTGCATAGTTATGGACAATATATGAATGAAAGCAAGGAGTGATGTTGCATTAAGGTGAAACCAGTTTAAATTACTAGCTGTAGAACCTAGATTGTATGGTTGCTTTATGTTTTGTGTAGCTGCAGCAGATCAAGATTCAATGATGCTTAGGAGCTTCAAAGTCATTAACTTCTTAGGATTAGCAGATGAAGAACATCAATGCTGATATTCTTTCGGCTCGTAGAGACAGAGAGGATAAGCTCATGTATCAAGCAATAAAATTAAATACGAGTTGATAAAAAAGAATAAGCAATTGTCCACTGAAAATTAGGAGTGACAGGTCATATATGTGTGCAGATGAGGGTAATTTAATACTGGGAGAGAGTTTAGGAGTAAGATCAATTATGAAAGGCGTCTCCAGACTATCAGCAGCAAACACATAGTATCTTAAAGGATAGAACCCTGTTTGGAATGAAATGTAAATACTTGTAATCATTAGTACCTGTTCGGAAGATTCACAAAGGAAGGCTTCGTGTAATCTAATAGTTCTTTACCACTTCATCAAAAAATTCTGATTTAACTTTTAAAGACATTCTAGACTCTACACACACATTAAAAACAGCTGCCACGGAGAGAACAGGTCTTTCATTTGGATAGGAGCAGAGGCGTTTAACAAGAACCAGTTGTAGTGATGAAGAAAGTGTTTCTCTCGGTATATAAGGTGTGTGTCTGTGTAGTTGCATCCACTCAAGGCATTCTCGAAATTCATGAGTGATTGAAATGTAGTCAAAGCAAAGAAGACATGACTGGCAAATTTACTGTGATGCCTTGGGTCAAACAATCGCCGCTTGTTATATGCCCTTCCGATGGAGCCCTCCCAGCAACACCAACTCGGTCATCAAAGTCTGCATTGGCTTTCGTTTCAATCGTAGGTTGCCATCATCCAGAATTCAATCGATTAAAACCTCTCCCAGATTTAACGAGGAGCAATTCTTAGTTTAAATTAATCACTGGTTCTATTTAATGCACCAAGGGTCGATTAATAATTTGCTCATCTCCAGTATGGCCTTACTTTGAACAGAGCCACGTTTAGTGTTAAATCATCTCAACAAACGTTATTAGATCTATGTAATATACTCTATTCTCTATATACGCTTCAGACATGTCTTTGTTCTGCTAGCTAAAAAGTGGAAAAAGCTAAATACGATCAACCGATGATAGAAAAGTAGTTTGGTATGAATGGCTGCTCGTTAACTCAAAGAAAGTTTATGTTGCAAAATGTTGTTTTACAGCTCACAGATAATTTGATCATTGTGGATTCAATGCCTGTATCGATTACAATCTAATCGATAAATCAACTTCGCATTATTCCTTATTAGTTCATTCGTCGTCAGAGGATACGATTCCAGTTTGTCTTCTGTCGAATCTAAAATCCTGTAGAATGATCTCGAACTTCTTCAATGACCGATTTGTATCACACATTTGTCTGCCTTTTGTGAGCAGTAATTGGTATGCTTGAAACTAAATGAGCAAAATAACCTTAGCTGGTGATTCATCACTTTTACTACATAAAATATATACAGTGTATTTTATTAGGAGGAGAAAATTAATTTTTTAGGTGTTATTACCTGCGAAAATTTGCATTCGATCCTAAACAAAACTGTCTTTGTGTGTACAGTATATTTGTATGATTGGCAGTAATATTATTTTAATGAGAGAAACTGAGAAAACAGTCACTGCCGACTTGAAGTAAAGCATACCTGATTCACAGAACAAAACATTACCCAGCATACAAGCTAAAAAGGTAGTTCATGAGATTAAATGCATGTAGCATTGAACACAAGCCACATATTTTTCATCGTAAGCAAACGATAGAAAAGTAATTTAGGAATGTAGCAACCTCATTTGACGGTGATGTTCGTGGTTAGGAATAACTTGATAAATTGTTTATTCGTTCACTAATGAAATGTGTGAGTATAAAGTTTGTGAACTGAGGATGGGCATGATTTCAAGTTTCAAGGATCATCAACTCAAATTAATAGAAGTGTGCATGGGTGGTTCATCCGCTCATCAGTTTGAGGAAGTCAAAAGCTTATTCTTTATGATAAACATATTTCTTGTCTCGACTTTTCTACTTGAGGCTTGGACTACAAACTGCAGGACACAAAAAACTTAAGCTTATTAGCAATTTTCTTACGGACGGTAGTAGTTTGTGTGTGTGTGTAGGGAAGATCTTTTGCTTGTCGGTTTATGTTGTCGGTAACTTTGTAGTTTATGGGCTTACTCCCACATATTTTCATTACGGAACTACTAGTACATATTAGACTACAACATTTCTTGCCTGCAGATGGGGAATAGACAGCTTCGCAAGCACAAAGCCTAAGCCTCATCGTCTTCTCCTGTAATTAGTAAATGAGCTGTCTCCGTAATATTTTCTTGCTGTCTGGAGCTCTGGAATTGCATTCCATCCTGGTTCATTTATCGCCGAACTCGATAATTAGATTACTAAATAAGATTACATGATTAATTCAAAGGCAAAAGTAGTCGGAAAACTTTCACGGATCAACCCAATTTTCTTCTTGGAGTTTGTGTGTCGACAAGGGATGAAAGTTTATATTCGAATTAGACTAAACAAGTTCTGACACCACTACAACTTTTTTGCCAGCTAACATATGAAATGTAACCACTCAGTTTTGTAGTCACCAGTTGTACAGAAAAACTGTTTGCTTTGTCATAATTTACAATTTTCGTATTAAATGCAAAAAATAAATGAGATTTTTAGATCAGAATAACTAAAAAGATTGATTTAATTTAGCTAAAAACCATGTCTTGTTAAAATAGTAGATAAAACGCTTTTATGTTCTCACATCAATTGCACCCATACGTGCATTCAAGTTTAAATTTATTAACCAGGCATCAACGAGTCGTTTTTCAGAATTTTAAATTCGTAATTAAAATTCGCTTTAGCTGCACATGTGTACGTATGTCAACCACTTATAGCAAATACATATAGTCCATCATTCTTAAGAAAATAATTCACATTGGGTAAATTTAATAAGTGGCTTGGTGAAGGTTTGCTCGGCTACAAAGTTTAGTTTAAGGAAGCCTGCTGTATAGCTGGCGTATAAAAAGAATAAAAACATAAAAAGTATCCTGGTAGGAAGAAAGGGGAAGGGAAGGCCTCAAAGTCTATGGTTTAAGTTAGTCACAAACAAGTGTAAACCCACCAACAAAGCCACACATATATTATTAAGTTGGACAAGGTAGTCCCTCGGTGCCGTGTGTAGGCTACCTGAAGGTACTTCCAGGGCTGATTTATTTACATGTTTACCGAATAAATGGGAGATTCAAAAGTAATATTCAAAAAATGTAGCCACTTTATCCTCAAATTACATTATATTGAAAATGGAAATGTATCCTAAAATGGAAATTTTATTATATGATCGATCCAATGATTAAATGTATCTTGAACAGATAAAGAATTCATCTTGCTCAAGTTTACTCTTGTGTAACACAAAACTTCCGTTCACAGTCTTGGTTATCAAGTGTGGAATTGTCGCGAAGTAGACACGTCTGAAGACGCCACCAATTTAGACAAACGGAAGCAAGATCCGCGTCTCCTTAACGGATGAAGTGTACTTGTATAATGAAATCTTGTCTTCGGGAACACTTGCAACAGCAGACTTCTGGTATCTTTTGTGGTTTTCATTTGTGTAATTTGTGTCTGTATATAGAAATTGAAGAAATATGAAATGGTTAAAAACAGGGGAACAGGAACGGAAGCTGAGTTTAGCTGTGTAGTCGCCGGAGAAGTTTTGAGTAGCATTTCAGTTACTAATCGAGTAGTGTGTAGCACCCTAAAAGCATTCATCATCATCATTATTATCATCTGTCAGAAATAAAGATCTTTGAGATACGTAAAAGAGTTCTTAGTTCTTTTCCTCCTGTTTTCTTTCGAATCAACAAACGTACATTTCAATTGGAATTTATATTTTTATATAATTTATTAGTTAGGCTACTCAAAACAATTACATAATTGCTCCTAATAATACACCAGGTGTAATAAAACCGTAGATAAGCTTAGCTTTTAGGCGTTTTCATTTATGACTTCCATTTGTCTTTGGGCACGACTTGCAATTCATCTTATTTTTCTCGGCACTTTCAGCTTTTTAGCCTAGAGACTTTCAAATTTTTCATGCTATAAAGTAATTTGACTTGGTAATCACTTTCTGTGTGTGTAAGTGAGTATAGTTGTTCTTGGGCGGAAATTGTCTTCGCAGTTGCACAGATAAACACACAACACACCCTCTTCGTGGCAAAGAACATTTTTCACAGTAGTTGATTCCACTACCGTGCGAAATGTAAGATAATGCTTGGTAAATATTTACTCTCATTTGTGTTAGAGGAAAATGCTCGTTAAGCCTGGGAGAAAAGTGATTTTCGTTGGAAGCTCATATACAGAGATTTAGAATTAGCATTTGAATGTATTCCTCGTTGAGTGGCTACTAGAAACAAATACTAAGCCAATTAAGAGTTTGTGACTAATTAGGTAATGAGTGCGGACGATTGTTGGTGGATTATTCGTATTCGACAAGGCGTTTAGCACTGATAGCTTGTCGGACAAAAAGTGATGTATTCTCTCGCTCTCGAGGTGACAGGAATTAAATCGCAGTGTGTGAATGAGACTCTGCGTTAATGAGAAAGTGAACAAATTGAGCTCACACCTTCTCACCTTGTGAGGTAATTGTAAGTTCATAATCTGTAATGAAAATGCCAACACTCTTGACAGAATTAAAATGGTGCTCACTCATTAGAACCCACGTTTGGTATTTATTGTTAGGAAGCTCAGGAATTTACTATAGAGTGTAATTAGCTAGTAATGTGTCCTCTTCTGCTGTGATTAAAGTCAGTGATAGATATTCATCGACTCTTGTGGTCAGCTGTATGTAGTTCGTTAAGCATGGAATTAGCTGATTGAAGGTGAAGCCAACGAAGCACAAAAGTTAATGAGCCTGTGGGCTGATTACCTGCATATATGTACCCGTATGTGAGCAACCATAATCAGACTCCGGTGCTGTCATTGGCATATTTGGCATGTTCTATGGTCTTATTCTTATTAGATTATACACATAATTAATGTTAATGTAACTCTGTGTAAAAAGGAGTTTTAACATGCGAGCATACTCTAATAATTCCTTTACAAAATGTTTCATTTAGGAGAAAGATCCCTTGGTGAAAATACAAGTCTTGTACTGAACTCATACAATATTCTAATAGAAAGTTGAAACCTTTGTGATACTTTTTTGGATTCTCTTCTGTGTAGCTTATAAAGTAAAAGTAAAGTTAGTAAAGAGCAATTAGAGTTTTAGCTTGAAATTGTTGTATGGTTGCTTGAAATACAAACATTTCTCTGTATAGACAAGTTCCACTGCATACGTGTTTGAACTGTATATATTTGGTACTGTACTCGAATACATTTATTTATGAACATAGTAACATAGTATGGGTTACATTGTAGTGTGTAAATCTCTTCAATAGCATAATATTGTTATTCTATCAGTTGGAAATGACCCACACGGAAGTACCCATGTCCATAGAGTCGTTTTCTCTCGTTTGCGCTCTCCAGATAATAACATACTCACACAAACGGGAGGATAATAGGTTCGTAGTTGTAATAAATTCGATAAGGGTAACAAGGATTGTGATGCGAAATTCCTTTTGACATGAAAAGCTCGCATAATGGCCACCACCGATATTGGTTTTCCTAAAAGTAGGTTCTTACATTATCTGAGTCGCATGAAAATTACTTTCTACATAAGAAATGCAAACATTCTGCTTTTTGATGCCATAAAAACATACTTTTTAAACAAACAAGGCGTTTTATTGTCCGTGTTTTTTGTACTATTTACACTTAACTCTGCTGCTCTTAATCGAACAAAAAATTATCCAGGGATATTTTAGCCTTACTTTTACACACTATACGCGCTGTCGTTGTTGGTAGTGGATGAAAAGTTCTAAACTCTGCATTCACTATAAATACATTCTCTTCGAAGTTCAACTTACAAAATACAAAGAAGCAAATGAAGGTGGAAAACAACGTTGGAGATATGGTGGTAATAACAGTAACATAAAAATAATTGCAGGTCAATGATGGTGATGGGAAAGCTGATTTTATTAAAGGAGATGCTAATAGAGTCCAGTTGCGTGCGTTTACTGTAGTTTCAGTCACTCTCAGCCTAAGATTATACAAGCTCTCAACATGAACATGAAACTCCTACACGTACACCTTTACACACGGACCAGTTAGTATCATTGTACTATTATAAATATTGCATACACGCTTATGGTGGACACACCAGATCCAAAATGACGAATTTAGAATATTTGTATTGTACGAAGTTTTAGTTAAATTAAATAAGTATGGAGGTCTCTTATAATCCCCGTTACTTATAAGGCGTTAGTAAGTTGTTCTTCATAACTAAATACCTTATGCTTATAACTTGTCTTGTATCTCAATTAAAAAGTTCTTCGATGCTTATTTTACCTGATATCACGTAATGTTTACAGGATTGCAAAGTGTTTAATTTGATAGTATGAGACGTCAAGAAAGATATTAGTAGCATGCAAAGTACCCAATTATTAGAGACCACCCAAATATTTTACCCTGGAATATAAAAATAGAAATTTCAGTTAAGAATCTCTTCACATTATAAAATAATAATAAAATAAATATAGAGAGATTAATCCTTCTCCCCAACAAGGGATATTGTTATCTAATAATAAAGAATGTTTAGTCGTGTAGCCCTGTCTGAAAAATTCTATTTTGATGGTGTTCCTGTTGGTTTTGAAAAGAACATTGAAAGACTCATTGAATATCCTCTATATATAATTAGTTGGTTCCGCGATTTGATGGAAGGGAAATAGGTATGTATTTGCATTTTAAGTATATTTTTTCAGGGTTTAGAAACTTTTTCTTGAGAGGAAATATGTCTTGAGGTGGACACAGAAAGGTATTAATTTCTATGCAGAGTTGAGATGAAAAGAACGTCTATAAAAACTGAGAGGAAAGAGGAGTGCCGGGTATTTTTCCCAGCACAAAAGGAATGGATAGATACTATGACAAAAGGCGTGAATTATCTTAAGATCTGGTGGATTGGATTGGGCCAAACCAGGTGGCCGGTTAGACAGCCGTGAGATCTCCATCCACACCAATACTTAACACCCTCGAGAAACTTTGTATGCATTTGTATGATTACGTCTCTCACTCCCCTTGAAGCTGAGCTACTAAGATGAGACTGCCAGATGATAATATGGGATCGCACACAAACGAATCTTTCCCGTCGCCCTGTGTGTTGTGTGCCACGCATATATATGTTTGCCATAAAGAAACGAATCTCTGATCATAATTCTTTCCTGTAAATGAGCAATCTTTCCTTCGTGCTACGCATCCCAGGCTGAATATCTGCCTAACAGGAACTAAAACATAATGATAATGTAATTTTGTAATGGATTGGTGAAACAACTGCTAGTCTTCTCTTGTAGGTCTGAGAAACTGATGGTGGTCGTCTGTATTAACGGCATTGGTTGACTCCCTCGTTGTGATGATGAGTTGTTACAGACAGTCCTATAAATTAATAGGTAACTATCTCTCTAAATAGTTACATCATGCGATCTTCCCATGTGCAAAGGATTAATACTCTGTTGAGGGCATTTTAAAATGAACACGTCAAAGAGCATCGTAACAGCTAAATTGCTTTCTTTCCTCCATTTTCGTTACTTTTTTATGGTGATCATGAATTATTCCATGAAATTGGGGCAATTACGACTGAAAGACCACCGTATGTGATCGGGCAAAGGGTATAATCGTATATCTGTGAATGTGGCCACCACACTCACAAACTCACAAAATTGTTAGTCCTGTTATCTTTAGAATTATTAGGAAGACGCTTACATATAAGTATTTCATCTCAAGACGGAATCTTAATGATGCCCTACAGACTGAAGAAGATATCAAATGCGCATCGTGATTCGTATCTTTAGATGTATCGTTCGTGAGTCGTCTACAGAATTCTGGGAGATTTTTAACCTTAAAATTATAGTGTGTCGACGTGTCTCCTCTGTTATAAGCAGTCATATGTACTATTTATTTCAGTTGGGCATGCACAAATACTTCCGTCCACTGAGTCTTCTGATGATGAACACTTTCCTGTCTCAGGAGGTTTTTAAGTGATTGATGAAAAATAAATAATTTAGAGTTGTACAAACTCTAAAATTACAAATTCTAGTCGTGATATAACGCAAATAGTTTTTCATGAACTTTTGTACCAGGATTTGGGATTTGATTACAAATTACCTCACTTGCAGGATCGCAGAGTCATATTGGTGAATATCGTCATTATAATCACTGTAAACTGTGAGCAATAGTGAAATGTGATTTGTGAAACATGAATAAGATGTCAAAGAGCAGAGAGAGATGTATTTCAAGTGAGATACAATGTTTTAAACATTAACTTCAATACTCTTCGTGATATCGCTGTCAATGGACATGTGATTACACCAGCGTGAAGTCATTTCGAACTATCATAGCATTCATATATCACAATAATTCAATTTTTATTTCATGACTTCTTTGAACAGACCAACATTTTTCATTGATCTTTGACCTCAAAGAAACTTTTTGACATCATCGACAGCTTTTTACTACTTGACTATACATAATGTTTACCATTATGAAATGCGCCAATAAATTCTTGTGAGACGCATTGAAAGAACAGTCGTATTTAAAAGTTTATTTACCATGTCATCATGATAAAAAACTGCTACTCATAAGTTTACAATAGAGCTTCATCACAAAGAACTCCTTACAAAGCAGGCTATGTGCATGTAGCACATAGAGCACAATTATTTTTAGCCATTTGTAACGAGTATAGTCGTATATCACGAGAGGTTGAAATCTTTAAACTTAAATTAATATCGTATATCTACCTTTCACTTTTCATTTCACGTTGCTCATCTGTCCCTCACTCACGCGTGTGGGGATTTTCTTTCATTTCAAACTAATTGCTTTGCGAGTACCTTCCTCCACCCTCCGAGTCCAAGTAAGTAATTTTTGATGATTGATTCTCTTTTTACAAAAAGGTGCACGTAAGTAGTTTTAGTAGCTTGCTGTTTGTTTGACTTGTTGTTTTACTTTGCTAGGAACTATTCTGAGGTGTGTATGAATAGTATGAACAACAATTTGAAATTTGGGACTTTATATATACCTCCAAAATGTTCTTAGGTTTGCATAGCATAGCAGTTTGCGTA
>Ga0194135_10000809_pt1 | contig 18289 bp, 10 predicted proteins | sample LitLau_LLRF_2013_FD_134024 | JGI IMG/M metagenome (GOLD analysis project Ga0194135, IMG submission 134024) | Freshwater sediment microbial communities in response to fracking from North America - Little Laurel Run_MetaG_LLRF_2013 (version 2) | ecosystem: Environmental > Aquatic > Freshwater >...
CCACCACCACCACCACCACCACCACCACCACTGCCTCCATGTGCTCTCGACCCCTTAAAGTACCCACTACCCTTCAACATTCCTCCTGTCTCCGCTCAACAAGTCTCTATTTTGCCTACGTGTGGACTTAAGATTTGTAAGACTGTGGAGTGGACTAATAAGTAAGACTGTGGACTGTGGACTCCCGAATTTGAATCACGATGTGTTTCAACTATTTCATGAAAGTACGTGCACTCAGACACTGTGTGTACTATATAAACAATAAACAAACTTCTACGCTAGTAAACATAATTGATAATTTGAAGTACAGACGTAGTAGTACATAGAGTATTATTGTTATTATTGGTAAATATATAACTTGGTTTTATTTTTCAAATGTTTCTGTATTTTGATTCTGTAATCTCTGTAAAGTATGGAGACATACATAAAGTCTTATGTATTTGACTACTAACTACAATAGTAGGTAGGTATACAACTAATAGAAGTTATGTAGTGATTTGAATCATTTCACAACCGGTAAATTATTAGCAGTTTTTTCATGAATTTAAGTGAATGATGTGACTGTATGACTAAACGATTATAGGGATTGGTATTAGATCAGTTTTTGTTACGAGGACATTAAGAAATATATAAGTAAGTTTCTCATGAATTAGACTATATTATTATTAGTACATGTTTGAGTATAACTGTGTTCAAACAAGTCTTTTGTTTCGGGATAAACATTTGTATTTTAAATGCATAAAGAAGGATTGTACGATTATTATCAAAGTAAGGTTTAGGGGAGCTGTAATAAAATTAGGACACAGTTTACAAAAATAATACGCTATTTTTAAAGATTCTGTTGAGTTTGACCATTATTGCTAGTGATGAACTGTTTCTGAATTCGACTCTACCTTAATACATATCTTATAAAAATGATAATAAACGGCTGAAGTGAGCAGTATAAAGAACGAGAATAATAACAACTAAAATCATGTGAATTAAACTAAAAAACAAAGCTGGTAATAAAGCGTAAAGAGCAACATTAAAATCACAGAAAAAAGGTTAGATTGCATATTTAGGCCAGACATGGGGAAAAGTTCTGTATGGAAACATCAGGTACACAAAGAGCTGTACGTTACATTAGTATATGATATAATCTGCATTGCTATGAAATGGTTTGACTTGAAAGTTTCATAATATAATACTTCATGTAATAATTAATTACGACGGATTTAGCCTGTATAATGGTAATCATACAATACACTGCACTATTTTCAAAGGATACGTCTATAAGTTCCAGTACTCACGTACACACAACTCTTCTTGGTACCTTTTTTAGTTTCGGCAGCTAAAGTATGACGGGTGTTAGCACACGAGATCAGTTAAATTCTTTTAAGATGAGTAGTTTACATTCGTTCAAAAGGTTCTGAGTCTATGGCTGTTTTGAAAAAATCTTCGTATTCACTGTAGGGTGACTGAGTTTGCGTTTCATTATCCATTGTTTCCAAGAAGTTAGGGCTGTTTGAAGGGCCTACTTCGCATATGTTACTACCAGGTGAGTCAACAAATATCAGCCAGTCCTCTGAATGAGAATTCAAACTTCTGGAATGTGGAAAAGTTTCCTCGTAAGTCGTCGATTCTATCTTTGGTGGAGAAACGCCAGTTAAAGTTTGTGTTTCAGCAGTAGTAAAGTTATACAATACACTTTCTCCCATGCCGAAGTCGTCAAAGTCCGGCGAAATGGACACCGATGCTGACGAAAACAAAGTAGGGTCTGTTTGAGTTTCTTGGTGCAACTCTTCATTAAAATCGAACAGCTCTTGTAAATCTTCATCGAATCGGTTTCCAACACCAATAGTTGCAGTTGCCGTATTAGATGACGCTTCTATCATGTTTGAAGGTTGACTTTCAAATTCCAGATATCCAGTGAAAACCAAAGAACTTGGGTCCGTTGACTCGTCTTCAGGAGGCCCGGTAATACCTACCAGCTGCATGATTAAAGGAATCGAAATTTCTCCTGAGGGGACTTCTGAGGGTAAATATTCCATAATCACATCACTAGAGAAGTTACTTGAATTCCAGTTTTCGGGACAATTCAAGCTATCATCTAAACATTGAGACGCAGATGACGAAATTACTTGTTCTGTGCATTGAGTTTCTGCCTCTGCTATTTGTTTTTTTGATGTCCTGCGCCGTTTGGTAACATTTGAAGTCTGAGTTTCCGTTGAGATTCTGAAAGTAACTTTACCCGTTTGGGTTTCAGCTGATTTTTTCCGTTTGCTGTTTCGTACATTATTAGTTGAACTAGATTTTCCTTGAGTGGAAGTGCACAAGCTGAACTCATTAGCTGCTTCAGTCATAGTTTGGGTGCACATTTCTTTCCTAACTCGAATGACATCAGCCGTTTCTTCATAAGTCCATGCCACATGGCTTGTGGAAGCTCCATCAACTGATAGGGTTATTGTTGTAGGCCTTGGAGTGAGTATGGGCAGTTGACTGAGTTTTTTGGAAGAACTATCAGGAGGACTGGAGTTGATAGACACAGCAGCTAGTTTTTGCTTCAGATGCTCTTCTGCTTTTTTTGATTGCTGAATTTGCTTAAAGCTGCTGCAATTTCATATGTGAATTTAAAATACATAGGTGGATATGCTGAAACAACTACTCTAATGTACAATTTTACCTCAGTATATCCTTGTACTTTGTGTGGTCATAAGTATGCTGTTTTCTCTTGCAATGAGTCTGCAAAGCCTCCAAAGTCGAATACGAGCTACCACATGACGAACAGTGAAAGGTGTTGCCACACATTCTCTGATGAGTGTCCAAAAATCCAGCTGTAGAAAAGCATTTATCGCAACGTCCGCATTGGTGAGTTTTAGGAGCATGAACTTTGAAATAATGCTGTAAAACCAATCAATGATCGAATCTTACAATTAAACGAATCAATCATAGGAAATTCATTGTATATATAAAGATACATAAAGATACACACGTACTTGTTTTAAATACTTCAGGAATGAAAAGGATTTAGTTTCTCCAGGAGCTGACAATCCGTAACCACATTCTTTGGCAATGCAGCAATATTTAATACTCAGGCTTGCAAATAAACGACCTGCACTCTTAGGTGTTTCGTTTGCTTCAATCTCTTTATCAATAAATGCATTTAAAATCATGTGTATATGCTTTTTCACGTGGGATTCCATAGAGTAGTTCTTCCTCATTTTTTCCTTGCAAAATTCCGCAGGGCACACATACGGTTCCTCCGATGTCCATATCGTCGAAGGAGGATTCACTCGTACTTCCACCCATGTAGAAGGATCTGCAAACCAAACCAAACCAAAAACATAAAATTTCAAAACCATTTACACCAACCCTTCCGCAATGATAATCTAGTGGCATAGAAAGGAACAACTGTCAAGTTTGTACCTCCAAGAGCATCAGCTTCAGTCGCAGGCGGAAGCAATCCAAAAGGACACAATTTTCCCGACCTTAGGAGAACATAACCCAGAGGCTCCGTCCCACACAATCCAGCCACCGAATACTTCGGAATTCCACCACAAGGATCTTCGGAACTTTTCGACTCCTCCAGAATCTCAACTTTTGAAACAGTCCCTTCGTCCACTCCAAGCGCCATGAGTAGACGTGTACGCGACTAACAAGCTTTCAGTCATTCCACAATAATCAGTCTCTGTATAATAATACTCCTGCTGCGATTACTACCTGCTCAAACAAAAATGAAAAATGAAATACGCAAGAAAGAAAAATTCAATGATCTATTGTGACTGACTGAGTGACTGCCACTGACGCCAATGACTGCCAATGACTGCCACTGACGCCAATGACTGCCAATGACACCAGTGACTGTCAATGACTGCCACTGACTGCAAGTGTCAATGACTTCAAAATGCTGCATTGAACTACTTTGTTGTAACTTTTTGTACTTACTTGTTGTAAGTCTCCTTTCAATTGGTACTTATACAATGTATCCCTTGTTAAATTACCTCCTCCCACTTCTTCATGCGACACTTACAAAAGCGTAGTTATAAATACTGAATATCACTTGTCGTCCTAATTGCAAGAAATGATTAGCAAGAACGAAGTGTGAAAGATAGATTGAATGATCAAGTCACTACACTTGGATTTGATGGGAGGAGCTGATGGACTGCCGATACAAATTGCCCGCCCTCCACTTTTCCAAGCAGGGTGACCTGAGACAACGACGTCTCCTGAAGTTAAGGAAGCTGGCTTGTAGTTAGTTGTTGTGCTGGAAGTGTCTGGAAGTTTCGAAGAGATCACGAAGTTTCGAAGTTGTGGAGTATACCAGCGTCGTATGCCATAGATTTACATGATTATCATGAAAGTATCTTTAGTAGGTGGATAGTAGGTGGTGGACTTATTATTAGCATAATTCAGAGGTGGGTTGAGCGGCTAACAATGTATACTTATGTAGTTAAGCTCAGGAGTATTGTTAGTAATTAACCTTTTGAATGATTATGGTATTAAAATGAGGTCTTAGTTAGGCGTACATTTTTCGGCATCATTATTTCTTGTGAAGTGGGATGAGGGATTACATTATTGGTTATTATTCTCATTATCATATACACGCTTATCGAGTGGGTGAAAGCCTTTCAAAGCCTTTCTTTATTCATGAGTGAAACAGACCTGTAAATGAGTCGTATGTGTACAGACTAGACTACAGACCATGGTATTATGTACACCTATACCTAGAATTACCTGTATCATTTAATTAGAAATCTACGCATTTCTTTTGTATTTTGATGTTTGTGTTGTAAATATATTAATTCTGGGTTTATCTTCAGGTTGAGCTTTTGGGATAGAATAATATTGTGCTTCGAAAATAAGCTCTAGCTAAGGATGAGATGATATATATGACTGTTACAATAAGATGTGCGAACGTGATAATTATAGTATTCGAGGATGTAGGAAGGACAAAACAAAAATAGATTAAATGATGAACATGTTTACCAACGAGATTTAGATTTTCTGAGACCAAAGGCGAAGTTGGGCAAATAATAAAAACGACAAGAAGGAACTTCGCGAAATTAGATTTGTCCTTCGGGAAAAAGTCTTTCATTTCTTCATTATGTGGGAGCAAAAAGGGAAGACAACATTCTACATTGGAAAGTAGTTGCGAAAAGAGGAAATTAACTCTTTTCTGTGGACAAAAAGCACACGCTGAGTTGTGAAGATAAAAGATTTCTTATTCCTGGTGTAAATACATCAGATATATGACAATATATTTAATTCTATTACTCCAGCGGTGCTTCTGATGAGAATTTCATGCAAGTAATGCACACAGAACGGATTGTTCAGCAAAGAATGTGGTTCATATGCACAGCCACCACCACCACCCATGGACTATCATCACTTTGTGCAGTGAATACCACATTTTAACTTTTCTTAGAATTTCTTGAGTTGATGTGAGAAATGACAAGACTCATTCATATAATCAAGTTTGGGAATAATTTTAATACGAGAATTTAATCCTTTTCTTACGATTACATATACATGATGTACATTTTAACTATACACGGAAAATAGAGCAGTGAGATTTTGCTGATCATGAGGATATGACACGTCGTCGTACAAAGAATTTTTTTAAAAAGTAGTTTCAACATTCTGAATTTACTATCGTTATGGTATACTTAATAAATAGTTTATCTTGTCATAACTTTACAGTGTACACCGTATTAAACGATTATTATTAGTTAGAGAAAAATAATTCTGATAAACAATAATACAAAATATTATTTTCTTCGAATGTTCAAGTCAATGTTTGCTTAGAGAACTTCTTTATTCTTTCTGAAAATAAGCTAATGCAAATTGTGTAATTTATTATGGTAGATTTTTTATTTTATATAGTGTACGGAATATATGAGACCATGACAGATAAACAATTATGGTTTTTATTAACATCACATTGAAGCGTGAATAAATATCTTTTTAAACACATATCTATTATGTACGGTTAAATCCCCATTCGCTCGTTTATTTCCAGTCTTCTCATATATAAACTCATTCAGTTGTGACTGTTTTATTTTTTATTTTTTTTTTTTTGAGTTTTCTTTAATTTTTAGTGATGCAAAAACACTAGCTAAGCATCCACGCTACAAACGAATCTCCGGTGGGAACCTATTATTTTTTTATATTTGTTTGTATAACTTACTACAGGGTATTCTACAGTGCAATATTGTATTGACAGATATATCATCTAGCTGTTGGCAGATTATTTTATGTATACATAATAATATACTTGAAGAATCTTATAGAGTTTTCCGGTATTTGCATTAAGCGTATAATTTTGAATTACATTATTTAGTACGTAAGTGGAACATTTTGAAGGATTTTTTAGGAAGTTATATCAGCTACTGAGCCTGAGCTAGTTGAGTCAAAGCAACTTTCCATGGTAGGCGTAGGGCTCAAAAAAACTATTCCATTGAATTACATTTCAATTGCTGGGCAAAGAGGAACTTGGTTTCAAGTGTATGCTTTCCCTTTTAGAGCTTTAAGTCGGCTTATCTAATTGTAAGTTGCCTTCTGTCAATATCTGTTCAAAAAACTACAAACACAACACCAACACTGAGAAAAGATCATTACTAATATCTGAATGCATGCAATGTGTGGTTTCTTTGTAATGCATAAAACACAACAGAGCCTTTAACTTATTATTAATGCGACTAGAAAGTTCCAAGCTTAGTTATAGTCTCCAACAGCAGTCGAACAAAAAGCTCTCATAATAAATGACAATCTCTCAGACATATAGAAGCTATAGAGCTTAAGTCAGGTAAAACAGAAATCTCGGAACCATCGACCTAATAAAACCCTTTTTTACGTTATGTAATTGATTCAATAATCCTGCAACACTTAAGAATGTAAATTGTAAAGCAACAACACAAAATACACATGTAAGATAAGTTATAATACGATTTTATCCCATTCGATATCAAATTAGTAACTAACCACTAGACGTTTTGATATTTGCAAGTATATATTCTATGAACTTATGATTTTAGTGAAATGGTTTCCACAAAAAAGTGCTTATACAACTAGCTAATGACTTTGACTATCTGAGCAGTTATCAAAAAGATATTAAAAGTTTGTTCAAGTACTGAAGCACTCATGTCACGGATGACAAACATACAACGTGAGTTTGATACGCGTGTAGTTTTCGGTCAAAACGCTAAGATTCAATTAAGCTGCTCTAATGAGCATTTCCTTGAAGAGATTCTCTTCATCAATAACTCTCTTCTATATAAGCTTGTTTAATGAGAGCAGATCTTACAATTAGTACCCTTGAGACAAGGTTTCCGGTTATAGTTAGCAATAGTAATAATGTGTATATGTATGATAGATACATCGATACATGTAATGTATATATATTTCTCTAGAGCTCCCTTTTTATCTGTAACAGTCAACAGCTCACAATAATAAGCAACAAAATGTCTAATTCATCAATAAGCCTTCCTGGATCAACTTCATGCAACAAATAACAAAATAACTTTTTGAAATAACGAAACTTTTATGATACCAATCAACCCAATCATTCTTCTGATCTGTCTACAAATGAACTGTATGATGTCTGCTGAATACAATGCTGAAGTTAATTATGAAAGTACAACACGATGCCTGCATTTTTAATACAATTTGAAATGAAGTTTCGACAAACTTTGTGTTAGCACATTCTCGGTCATGACGCCATATGTCTCATTGTATCGGAGAAATCACTAATTCTCAACCTTTGCCTTCTATATTCTGCTATTTGTACCTTTCTTACCAAGTACCACTGTTACATGCACAAATTTCTGAATTGTCTTCGTGGGAATTAGTTTAGCTATTCTCTCTCTTGCACTCACTCACCCACGCATAATTAATTGTAGTTGGTATTGGACAAAATACTTCTTCTTCTACAAGTGAGAAAAGTGTTCTGCACAAATTTTTATTGAAATTGAGATTAAGTACACGAGACTTGAGACTTGAGGTAATTAAATGATTGACAAATTCGGAGTCGCGTAGGGGTATTCTTAATTCACAGAAGACTGGATACAAGATGCTTCATGCAATCAGTTGATTTTAATTATGAGTTGATGTGTTAAAAAATAATATTCTATAAAATAATTGATTCCCTCCAAAGGTATCTGAGTAAGGAATGAGAAAGTGTAGAACTTTTAATGCATAAAAAATCGAAGTCTAACAATAAATAACGAATCAGAACAGAACTGCACTAGCGAGTTTTTAAGAGCAAATACATGCAAGGACTATCCACCTGTGAGAATAAGACTCATTCAAAATTCATTTGAGACAACTCCACTTATAATTCAGAACTATTTTGAAAAAGCATCATCAATACTTCGAATCAACAGTTCTGCTCTTCTCTCCTTACTTTGAATGTAAATAGAAAACTTTGAAAAAACAATAAACAATAAGTTGTCATTCTGATTATGTTTTGTGATTAGTTGGGAAAAAACTTTAGGTTGTATACAGTATACACGTTAATTAAAAGCATCTAAGAATAGGGCAAAACAAAAAAGTTGTACATTCTCACATATATGATAAAAGAACGCATAAAAGTACATAGCAAAACAAAAAAGTTTAAGCGAAAGGGCTCGACAACTAAAAAAATCTGTCAAAATGTGAATTGAACTTTCTCCAACTGTGAGCAATAAGCTATTCCACAGCACGCGAACGATATATATATATCATAAAGGACTATTCAATCTCTACCAATACTAGTAGTAGTACACGTACACTGTATGTATTTCAGTTACTTGACTCCTATGACATGAAACCCACGAATACTGTTTACGCCAGAAATTACTTACTAGGGATTCACAGGACCTTGAGGCAAACCTAATTAATGTTAAAAGGTGTTACTGATAAACCCAACTTTTACCAATCTCCTACGTTTTTTGCCGTCTTTCAAAGCATTTCTATTACATTCAAAGCACTATATTGTCGTAGTTTTTCAAAGTTTATCTTTTGAAAAGACTTGTTTACTGTTTTAGCAGTCGTCCTATAATTGACGTAAAATTACTCACATTTGTTTTTGATTCGATGTTTCAAGAAATCTCCACTATTCCCCGTGACGCATATTTTTCTGTTAGACTTACACAAACACAATACAAGAAATCTCGTTGTAAAGCGTGTCTATTCATGAGACACCTAACTCTCTTACGACACTCGTAAAATTCAAGTAGAAGCATTTAAGTTTAAGCACTATAATATTGGTTCTGAAGGGTTTATGTATGGAACTCTTACTATATCGTTTCTAGTACGTAGTTAAATGTTCAAATTTTTCGCAGTAAATCTGTTGCTTTCTAAAAAAAATTCGAGGCCCTATAGTATTTAACAATGACATGATACAGAACTTTACGTGTCTGTCTAAAATACATTATACACCTTTTTCTTATAAACTCTGAAAACAGCTTCTTACACTTGACTACATCTAGCCTTTCTTTCCAACTCCGTTGGCACACGAAGTTTTATTGTACTCCTCGCTGTATGATTGAATTGATTCTTTAGCTTCAAATGAATTCTTTTCAACTCATTCGCATTCTCCTGTTATATGCTATTCTGAAAGTGTTACAACGTAACAAGTGAGCATCTCTCTCCTACATAATTTCTTGTCAATGACTATGGGCTCTCATTTTTAATTCCGTTGATTGCATCTTCTTCCTTCCTAGCTTTATCTTGCAATCAGTCAGCAATCAGCACCATGTTTTTCATTGATGTTGTTTCCTGCCAGAATTAATGGTTTACTAAGAAATATATATAAGCATACAAGAAAGCATGGAATAAGTGTAGGAAGAATTTAAGATGTTTTCGAAGAATTCTTTTCCTAAAGTAAACACTCCCAGTAAATCATAGATAGTTCACGTTGGATTTCTAGCAATTACTTAATATTTGACACGGACGTGAACACCTCATTAAGCTTTCTTTCAGTCAACGAATACATACATAGTTCCATTCATCATATCGTTAAAACTTTACATCAAAGTGTCAATAATATGTCATTATTAGCAAATACTGATATACATGCATCTCCAGAGGGTGAAAACACCCTTACCCGTTGTTGTTGGTAGTAATTAAGCTAATTGCTCTAAACGAACCTACCTGATTGATATTGTCTGAGCTGTGCTCATCTTCAACTCGCACGGTTGAGTTAGGTTATATAAGCTCTTCAATGAACCACATATCCGGATCTCAGACATACTCAAGAAGCTGTAATTTAATTACTTGGACTGTTACAGTTTACTTACTAGCCTGGGAAATTACTGACACATAGGCATAAATATATAATTTAGATTTAGATATAATCATAAAAAATCATAAAAAAACAATTCATGCCTTATTGGCCACACTTCAACTCATATAACAGTTCAATACAGTTATTGTCGATGCAGTCAAAGATCTAATTGAACATGTATATAGAAGCTTCTGACATTATAATCTCACTAAACGCAAAGGAGTGTACGCATACAAAGAAAGCACCCTGGAGATGAGTTTTATTTATACACCTAAACAGACTTATCATGCAATTTGAATGATAATTTTGACTCTAGGTAGATACCTTACATATATAAATATGTATGATAAGTTTACGTAAGGGTAGGTGTGTGGAGCAATATATTAAACATTATACAACCTTGAAAGTGAGACTATATTTGTGAATAACTTGACGGCCTGCTGTGCATGACATTTGTCAAAAGAGAGTCTAAATCCTACATGATTCCTCCCACGGAAACTGATCGTCATCCAAGAGAATGTTGGTTCTTCCATCGGCGTCTACTTCTGTATCTCCCAATAAAGGAACTAATTGTAAGTGGGTGCAGCAGGACGGCCTTTGACATTGGTTGATCTGCAGCAAAATAGTTCTTGATGAGGACATCCTCCGTTCATGTCCACGTTTGGAGACAGGACGAACCTGCACACATTTCCCAACCAGACATATTGGAACACCTTCCGGCATCAGTAAAAAACGAACAATCTTTTAACAACCCATGCAAATGAAGCAACAAAAGACCTACAACTAATAAACTAGTCGACTAAAGAGAGAAAAATGTATCTTGCACGGAACTGTCAAAGGCTCTTATGTGAGCTATTGATATTACTATATATTTATATATAGCTTTCTTTTCTTATTGTCTGTACGAAACTAAAAAGCATAAAAATGCGTCAAATGAGACTCTTGCGTCAATGCTGAACTTATTTTAATCAAACATCATTCTTCCGTTAATTTCATTGAAATAAAAATTATAGCATTCACGAGTGCACATCCGAGCCGTATTGGCCTTGAGGTATAGTAGTATTATTAGAAACTTGATCATCTGAGTTAAGTGAAATTCCTCAGCATCTCCAACGCTCACATGCAACATTAACCAAACCTTTTGATTTAATTTAGTACATATCAGCTCAAACGAAAGACGAATAATGTATCGTGCAATGCAACATTAAGTTGTAGCCTTGTATAAAATCCGCGTTTTTTACTTTGATGTTACCAGAAGTTGACTTGGGAGTGGCTGGGTTGGATGAAGTGTCTGCATTTCCTAAGTTTCGAGGACTTCGTGGACTCCCGTGACTGTTTCCATTCATTCCACCCATGACACTGGTACATAGCATGAGACTTTCTCCTCTTTCCCCATTTCTTCTGCTTGAGCTATGTGCACGACGAAAACTAGCGTTTCTACGACAGGTGTTACTTTGCAGGCTGAGGATTCCATTTACAGTTCTGTGGCTTGTTTGTCTCACAGAAGACCGACTGTTTTCTGGAGAGTAACGAGTTCTTCTCGAGCAATATCTCCACGAGCGAACGATGCAAAGAAATCCCTGCAACAAAGTACAATCAGCGGCCTTGTCAATCCACAGGCAGTTTTATTGTTGGCTTCTTCACATGTTACATACTCTCCACTCAACTAACATAATAATAATAAAGCATCTTCCTTCTAACAACACAAGTGATCTACCTGCCTGCTGCCTCTTTCCTCTCTCCCACTACTTTTGCTTCTTCCTTCTTCCACGGTAACGGGCAAAGGTATTTGATCTGAATAAATGCTCGGTTGACTAACCGTTCAGACATCTCTGACATATTTTTCACTCTCATCATCAGCGTCGACAATACAGTAGACATGTAAGTTTGGTAGAAAGTGTTTATCCAAAACTCCAAAACAACGACATGTCTCTGTCAAGCGAGTCAGTCAAGACACATGAAGACCAGAAGAATGAGATGACACTGAAAACTCCTGTCGTTCTCGATCTCCTTTCTGACTCACTGAAGGTGAATCTTCTTCTACTTTGAGTGCGCTCTGTTCAAGAAAGCTCTTTCTAAATTAAATCATGAATTCAAGGATTTGACTTTGAAGTATGTGTCTTCGATTCTAAGAAAGTCCCTAGCCACACTCTTAATAAATTGACACAACTATAGCAGTGTTGTATAAATATCATTTCATCATTTACTACAATTGCTTCCTTTGACAGTACACTGCACATGCTCTCAATCTATTATATGCATATAAACGCCTGCTCTAAATTAGATGATTACAATGCGAGCATATATTGTTTTCTATTTGATAGAAATAAAGCCCTTAAAGATGACATTGAAGTTTCAAGGAACCTAAAAATTATTCTTCCGCATTATAAGAATTTATATGTAGAAAGTTATGAAACAGAAGTTGAGGGTTTCAAATGTTTGAATAAGCCGTGGCCTGTGGTTATGAAAAACTCTTCTACTTTTGACTTATACACCGTTCGTGTATGGTGTAAAAATTTTAACTAGTTGATAATTTTCAGCATCTCACTCAGAGTGTATTGAAGCTGTAATATTACACCTTTATAGCTGGTCTATATCAAAAAATGTTTGCGCAAGTGTCTGAGTCTGAGGTGAATGCTTTGGTGTGACTTCTCTATGGATTAATGATCCAACACTTCCAAAGTTGGCTCTGAGAAAATTAAAATGACTTAAGAGAAATACACCCGCATGCATGACATGCACAGGGTAATCTATGATATTGTTAAGGAAAAGATTGAAAGAAGAAAAATTTGACACCCAGTTTGCAATTCTCAACTTTCTAAGAAAGTTTCACGTCAGAAAATGTAAGCATGGCCTGCCATATGTCAATCTTTTGTCTGTCTCAGAATAGAAAAGCTGCTTACAAAGCAAATGTAAGATCAAAATGTTAAAGTTGCAGATTCTCGTCCATAAGCTGATTACCTCATATAATTAAAATGTACAAGCATTGAAAATTTCCCTAGTTCTATATTTAAGTTTGAAACCACTGGACCGTTTACTTTACCTTGATAAGCCCTTATTTACTTTAGTATTTTAATTTTAAATATTGATTATAACATTAGTATCGTGCTCACGTGTTTCCGCTTCTTTATTCTAAAATAAGGTAATAAACTTGTACACGTTGAGATTCTGGTAGCAGAGTATTGACAATTCACTATAACATCTCCATTCTTCCCTCTCACCCACAAAACATGCATTCATAATTCATTATTGTATCAGCAAAGCCCTGACTTACAACATGAATAAGTTTACAAAAATTAATTATTTCGTTTTGTAAGTTATAACACCGATTTTACTTACACCCTGACGTCATCGAATACTCAGATGCCTTACCACAGAAGATATAACTTCATTGTATCTTTTACTACACGTAGCCAAAAGCTCTGTCTAACTCACTAAGCGTGTAATAATATTCTAAAGAAATAACACACAGTACCATACAACACCAGACATAGCATATATCATTTAGTTTATATACGTACCTTTCGAAATCTCGCACTCATGGCAAAGTATACAAAGGGGTTTACACAGGAATTGGTGAAAGCCAGCAAATTAATTACTAGCATGGTGAAAAAGTACTGTCCTTTCTGGAGGAAGTTTTCAGTCTGAAGCTGCGAAACCATTGTCACCAAGAAATACGGGCTCCAGCACACCACAAACGCTAGAACCACAACCAGGACCATTTTTGCCACCTGAAATTACAAAAAAGAATCTTTTTAGTTTACTTGAAGGCCTGTTTGGATACTTGAATCCAGGATGTATGTATAATGCTCAGCGTGAGCTGCATGTTGTATAAGCGGTCTGACGAGCTCATGAGTTCCACAAAATTTTAATGTGCATTATTCCTTTTGACTCGACTTTCTCATATGCAGTTACCTACATGTTAAAAGGCTTGGCATGAAGCGAATCTGAAGTTAGTTACCTTATTTTTTACCTTCACTAGTAACTCATCTTCGGGCTTACACGATTCGCTTCAGATGAGTTTGTGTAATTGAAATCCTAACTCGCCTCAAAATACTATACGTGTTTAAGGAGAGTAAAAGTTTCTTAGTGAGGTTTCGTACCAAATAACTCTCATATTCAACAAAAACAACAAAGTTTATTGGAAGGGAGAGAGACGTTTCCACAGATCAAATATACAATTAGAAAGCAGAATACTTATATTGGTTTGGTGGTTATCTATATATATATATATGTATTCTCATTAATTGGAATCAGTTTCCCGTTCTTTTGTTTAAAAACAACTGAATTACTCTCTCACCTCTTGAGTATGGCATTTACTTGTTAATAGACAATAGAGGAATTAGCCGCTTAGTGTTAGTAATAATTGTCATTCTTTAAATATCAAATATCACTAATAAATATCATTTGATTTAGTTACAAACATTTAAACAGCTTTTCCACTTTTTTTACATGAGTGCATATAATTAAAAAATCAATGATCATGTGCATCGCGTGGTATCCATTTTAATAATAGCATTAAGTAAACAAGAACAGAGTCTCAATAAGGAAAAAAAACATCTCAGGAAAAATGGGCAAACAGGAAATGAATGTTAAGTGAAAGCAGGATGACTCTTCTGACATTTGTAAGTCCCATTCTGAACGAAAACTTTCTCAATGTTTTCTACTTCATAATATGACTTACCATATGAAGAAGAATACATGCATCCTACAAAGAGTGTTCTTGGTGAAGTGGGCAAGCCATTGTCTCCTATGAGCACATCAAACGGATGACTGCCCGTTATGTATGCGACTAGCGTAGCTAGAGCTATATTTGTACGTATAACTTTGTTATTGTATGAATGTCTATGTGTCTATTTCATGCTCTCCCAATTTGACAACTTGGAATGAATTTCATTGTCCATCTTCAAACCTAATAACAGATAAGGTGATCTGTGTACGACAGTAGTTGACAAAGTCGCAAAGATAAAACGTCTAAAGCATACTATGTTCCTGGTTACTGAAACAATTTTGTTCGTGAAAAGAACCTGCACAACTACACATGCAAACCTCTCTTTCCCTAAGAGTGGTTCTTTGAAAACTCGATCAAGGTTGTGTAAAGTTTCCTAAGTGTACTTAACTACATAACCACAAGATTCGCGACAGTGCGGTAAATTATTTCTTCATTGCTGTCTGGCTGTCTTATCTTCTTCAGAGGAGATGAATCGATATTGCATAAGCCACAAATTATTCCTCTTGGTAGATTCTTATCTCAACGGAAGCCGCAGTGCTAGTGGTTTCTTCATGCTTTCTTGTGTACATCTTTCTGTTTTTGAGACATTTCCACTTTCTCTTTTGTTGAACTAAAAGATTCCTCATATATAATTCAGTGTAGGAAAAGTAAACTTCTCAGATATTTTTAACTTTAAAAAGCTTATTATTATCTACTATTATTTATCACAGTAATGCTCTGGGTACATATTGAGAAATACGTGTTGTCACTTCAACTAATGGTTATACCTCTATTAGTGGGGCTTTTTATCGAAATGACATGCTTTGGATAACCACAGCCTTTTGGTTCTCAGGTTCTAAGGGTACGAAGCTCGGTGATTTAGCTAACTCATACGATTATAGACACCCAAATAGAAAAAAAATACCAGCAAAAATTACAATTTTGCATCTGGGGCACTTTGAGACTTCTCATATCTGCCCCCGCACACTCGTAAGTGACTTTCTTCTTTCAAGAACGCGTGACGTGTTTGGCCCACCTGATGAATACTTATAAAAGGTGAAAGTTCATCAAGCACACAAAAAGTTTTTATTGAATCCTTATGAAGCCATAGCGCACATCACCAGCAATGCATAGTAGACCATAAGAACGTATCCGAGCAATTTGCTTCCCTAAAAACTGATTTGTTTGCGAGTTAAGTTTTTAATGGAAAGCTTTAAGAAAATATAAGGACCAAGTCGAGAATGTTGAAGCTATCAACCGGCAGACAGAGGAATAAGGAAGTAAGGAACCAAAACCAAGTCTCACGGAGAGAAAGTGAAATCGAAAGCATTGAACTGACAGAACTTGCCAGAGCGAGGCTTATGAGCTCAACTTGTGATGATAGTGATGAAATAATGTGCGTATCACATGTGAGTGTCGGAATATTCAGTTACTTCTTCCAGAAATAGCTAGTGAGTCTACTACAGTCTACGTGAGACATCTTCGAGAATCCACTCACTTTCACCCTAGACGTGTAATGGGATCAAAAAGCTTTCTAAAATTTTGTAACTGTGTGACTTCTCAAACAGCGTAAAATCACATCGGAAGAGAGCATAACATATTTATACGCAATAGCAATAACTTACTTTTCGACGACCCTGCTCCAAGCTGATCGCTCGAGGATCACGTCTGGGTTGTACCGGAATTTCTTTCAGAAGGACACGAGCTATGGAAAAGCAAGTGACAGCAATGAAACCCAAGGGGATGCAGTACATGAATACAAAGAGAGCTGCAAAGTAGTACATCCGGAACTCATCTGAAAAACTACAAAATCCGCATGATTCGAATTAATACAATACACGTGTACTCAGGTTTGCAAGTTCAGATAAGTAATCCACAAATGATTGTAAGGTGGACCTTTTCCTGTATGTGTATTTGGGTTACTCTCTATTATTTATGAAGTTGAAAGAGTAAATCAAATGAGAGTTTAAAATATTAAATTATGCGTCTTCTGCAAGTAATTTCTACTTTTAATTAGTATATTTGCTGCTATATTTGCTAGCCAATTTTATTTCAGTCACGTTATTATTCACTTTCCATACTACCAAATACTAAGAAGCTGACTGAGAATTTTCATGCGGGCGCTACGTGTTTATTGTAGCCCGTGGGGTAATTCCATGAGTATTGTGTAAGTCTATATAAGGCGTATACAAAAAGAATGTATTCTGTACAAGCTTTAGTATTATCAGCTGGAATTGTTACACGAAGAAAGCTGCTGTCTCAGATTGTGAGAAATAATTAAAACCGAACTTATGTTTAATTAAAAGGCTCACATAAGTGGAAATTATTAAGTACACAAAGGGGAGCAACCAAATAGCAAATGAGCTGCATGTCTTATTATGCTTGTGTAGTAAGGAAGTAATGAACAAAATGCTATCCGATCCAATTTTCTATTAATTCAAGAGTTCACGGACTCCAGAGTCTGCCAGATATAGAGCTCATATACATCCCGTTCTGATTCATTATTTCGCATTTGAATGTATACGCAGCTTCCGACTTGTACAATAATGTTGTTAGCACATGGTAATTCGGCAAAGCATGTTTGGTTGTTAATTGTCAGGATTCTACACTTCCGTATATTGTGCTTCCAACCCAAAGCTACAAATTTTTTCCGATTTAATGCGGCGAATTTAGAACTTGAAGTGTTTGTAAAGACGTGATGTCCCATGCATGGAACGCATTTCAGGAAAAGTAGAGAATGAAAAAATATTTTGAGCTAGGTGTAACTTGGCCTGACATTCACCATCTTGAAGTGAAAAATCTCTTGAGACAAAACTAACAAGTTGCTCAGTTGTTTTCCACACTTTATGCTCGGTAACTTCTGCTTGGTACTTTAATAATAATGTTATTTGTAAAGTCTATAGTCTATATATACTTATTTCGGCAAATGCGTTTTTATACAGATATTTCTTCAGCAAGTGCATGTGAGCGTAAGGTGGAAAAAGACGTAGCGTCACGAATCATGACCGTGCACAATGAAATAAGTATTTTCTCTAACTTGTTGTACACTGCAGTATTTTCGATCAGATCATCAAATGTTACACAACTAATGATAAAAAATGAAGGAAAATGCTCCCTCAAAGCCCCTTGAGAATCTCTCGCAACATTTTCAACAGGGACTGCCGCTATAATTCCACTAAAAAACTATACCTACGACACTTCCATTAGAGCCAAATACAGGGCGTCCCAAAAGTCTTGCAACTAGAGATCCTCAAAAATTAGAAACCAAAATGTCTAAAAATGCCTTCTACTTTTGCCTTGGTACTAGTGGAAGGCTGCCAGCGAGCAACTTTCCC
>Ga0194135_10000810_pt1 | contig 18280 bp, 18 predicted proteins | sample LitLau_LLRF_2013_FD_134024 | JGI IMG/M metagenome (GOLD analysis project Ga0194135, IMG submission 134024) | Freshwater sediment microbial communities in response to fracking from North America - Little Laurel Run_MetaG_LLRF_2013 (version 2) | ecosystem: Environmental > Aquatic > Freshwater >...
CCGGCCAGCTGGCCGGCCCGCAGTTGAGCAAGGGTATCCATGAACAGCGTCGACACTCGAATGAAGAACAAGGGCGGGGAGGATAAAGCAGATCGGCCGGTTTTGCTGCCTGGGCGGCGATTTGTCCCAAGGCGAGGGTCACTGGGTTTCCAGCAGCCTGAAGGTCAGGGCGGCCTGTCGGTGTTGTTCCCTGTAGTCGGCAATCAGTGTGAGCTCGGTCTTCTGGCCTTTGGACCACAGCTGGCACGCCACTCTCAGGGTGTGCGGATCGGCCTGCTGTGGGTAAATGTCCAGGGCGACCCTACCGGTGCGGTCCGCTTGGCTGGCGATCTCACGAGGAGCCATCGCCAAGTGCGCAAGCTGTTCTCCCGAGTGTTCCAGCTCTTCGGTGATCTCCTCATACATGGCCGGGCTGACGCCAAACGCTGACAACCCTGCGGGGTCTCCATCCTGCAGGGCTCGTAAAAGGCCTGCGGCCAGTCGATAGAGCTCATCGTGATCAACTGGCATCGTGTATTGCTCCTAGCAGCTTGCGAAATGCACCAGGTTGCCTGGCCTTGCGGGCCTCTTTGCGCATCGACTCCAGGCTGTGGTGCTCAAAGGTGTGCTTGACCGACCGCGTGGCGGCCTGGCCCAGCGGGTTGCTGGAGTTGAAGTCGCTCTCCAGGGTTGCCACCTGATAGGCGCCCTTGTGGCTCCATTGGTTGAAACGCATGACATGCCGGCCATTGAGGATCACGGCGCCTTCTTTCTTGTCGTCCGAGAAGTACCAGGCCAGGTTCAGGTGCATGCCGTTGCCTTGTTGCTCCAGGCGTTTGCAGTGCCTGAGCAAGGAGCCAAGGCGTACACCGCGAACAATGCTGAGGCCACTGCCCAGCCGGCGCTGGTTGAAGAAGTAGTACTTGAGGATCACTTCCTGCGCTCGTCGGTGGTAAACCGTCGTGTGGCTTTTTTCGTAGAAGTGAAAGTCCACCGGGTCGCCGATCAGTTCATAGCCCTTTGCCGCGAGTTCGTCGGCAGAGAGCACCTCTAGGCCGAACAACGGCGAATGTTCGAGCGTTGAGTCGTTCAGGTGCTGCTCAAAGAGCTCGAAAAAGGTGATGGGCAACATTTTCCTGCCTGTCTGTGGCGGTTCAGCCAAGTGCATGTTCGGGACCGATCTCCCGCAGTTGCCCAAGGCGGCTGCGGGCGCGCGCCAGGTCGATGGCGTGGCCGCCCAGGCTGTCGCGCAATGGGCGCTGGCCGATCAGCAGCAGGCGCTTGTCCTGGTCGTAGAGCACGTCGATCAGGTTGATAAAGCGCTGCTGGGCGGCAATCGAGCATTCTCCCAGTTCGGGCAGTTCGTCGATGATCCAGGTGTCGAACTGGCGGCTCAGTTCCAGGTAGTCCATGACGGCCGTGGGTTGTTCGCACAGGTCGTTGAATTCAAAACGGATGCTGCGCTGCTGGATCTGGCGCACGGTCAGTTGCCGGGTCCCCACGCTCAGCGGCTGCGCCGGGGCATGGCGCTGCGGCAGTGCCAGGGCCTGGCGCTGGGCCGGGGTGCCGGGCCACACATAGCATCCCTGGGTGAAGACCTGCTGCTCATGGGTCCTGGCCTGGCTGCGGTAGTCGTGGGGGCCGCCCACTTCCATGACCTGCATGCGCTGCTTGATCAGCTCGATCACCGGCTTGAACCGGGCGTGGTACAGCGGATTGGGCAGCAGGCCTTCGGGAGCGTAGTTGGAGGTCACCAGCAGGGTGATGCCGCGTTTGAACAAGGCCTTGAACAGCCGGGTGATGAGCATGGCATCGCCGATGTCGTGGACATGGAACTCATCGAAGCACAGCACCCGGCACTCGTTGAGCAATTGGTCCAGGGTGGTTTCCAGGGCGTCGGCCTGTTGCCGGTGGCGGAACATGCCCTGGTGCAACTGGGCGAAGAAGTCATGGAAGTGCAGGCGCTGTTTTTCCGCGAGGGGCAGGGCGCGGAAGAACCCGTCCAACAGCCAGCTCTTGCCTCGGCCGACGGCGCCGTACAGGTACAGGCTCTGGGCCTTGCCGGGTGAGTGGGCCAGGTCTTCGGCCTGTTGGGCCATGCAGTCGATCACCCGCAACTGGCTGTGGCTCAGGGTGTAGCCCAACTCCTGGGCTCGGTGGCGAAAGTAGTCGCGGATGACCGCACCGGCAGCACTCGGGCGGTGCGCGGGCCTGGCGAACAGGCGACGCCAGGGGGAGCGAGTCGGTGCAGGTTTTGGCGGTAGAGCGGCCAAGAGCGGTTACCTCGATAATTCGGGCCGCTCACCTTAAAAGCGGCGCGACAATTTAACCAATAGGAAACCTGTCGACCAGTGATCTCTAAAGGGCATGGCTCGGATGCGAGGGGCGGGTGGGCCGGAATCTGGCCAATTAATACGCAAACTGGCGGTTTCCCCGCTGCTTGCTAACCTGATTGCAGCAAATGCTTCTCACAAGGATTGAGGCCTTGAATGGATACCAGGGGATGGCAGTCATGAGCGCGTTGCTCTGCGCGACGGCAGGGGCCGCGGATCTGCAGGTGCAGGTCCGGGTCGATGTGTTGCGTGGTTGCCAGTTGCAGGGGCAACAGCGCGAAGCCGGCATCGAGCAGCTCGGCACCCTGGATTTCGGCAGCAGCGCGCGCTTGGATGATGCCGCGGGGCCTTTGACCGCCGCGCTGTCCAGTGGCCGCCGGCCGCGTCTGGAGTGCAATCCCGATACGCCCTATCAACTGCGGGTCGATGGCGGCCTGCATGGCGGTGTCGGCGACGTGCGCTATCTGGCGAGCAACCGCGCGCCGGGTAAACCCATTCCTTATCGCCTGTACCAGGACCCGGCCCGGCGCATACCGTTGCCGGTGAATGTCCCGGTCAGCGGACGCGTGCCGGATTCCGGCAGCGTGGATCTGCCCCTTTACGGGCGCATCGAGCCCCTGGCCGAGATTCCCCGGGCCGGGGGCTATTCCGATCTATTGAAGGTGACCCTGAGCTGGTGAAGTCGGGGGCGTGACAGCTGCCGCGGGGGATCCCGGGCAGAACAGGGAAAGCCGTCGACGATGGACGGCTCAGGCGGGAGTCCTGATGGAAGCGGGATGGCAGCAATGAATGGCAGGAGCTGGACGATCATCGCCCTGGGTTCGCTGTGCCTGCTGGCCGATGACACCCAGGCGGCAATCAGCGGACAGATTCAGGCGCGTCTGGTGATCCTGGCCAGTTGCCAGGTCAGCAGTGCGGGCAGCGATCCCGCCGCAGGTCCTGTCAGCGACCTGGGCCTGCTCGATTTCGGCCGACAAGGTCCGACCTGGGTCAACCCGATCAAGGCCAGCCTTGCCGACAGCGCCGAAGGCCGCTTGCAGGTGGCCTGCAACCCTTCGGTCACCGGGTTCACCGTGACCATCAATGGCGGCCTCAACGGTGACGGCACGACCCGGCGCCTGAGCAACGGGCGCCAGACCATTCCCTATCGATTGTTCGTCGATGCATCCGGTAGCGACAGCTACAGCATCGGCCAGCAGCGCAATTTCGCAGTGAGCAGCGGCAGGCGGATTCCCATTCCGGTGTTCGGCTCGGTGGTCGCGAATACCCGCGCGGTTCCGGCAGGGGTCTACACCGACACCCTGACCATCACGCTGGATTGGTAACTCATGAGAGGACGCACATCATGCATGCGCTTGTATCCAGAATCGGCTGGCCCTTGCTGGGGCTGGTCATGGCCTCAACGGTCAACGCCGCCACCACGGTCACCGGGCAGATCAGCTCGACCCTGATCCTCACCAGCAGCTGTCAGGTCAACGGCGTCGGCGGCAGCACCGGCCTGAACTTCGGCGCCTTGAACTTCGGCACCACCAACAGCCTGTTTACCACCGCCACCGGCCAGGTGCTGGGAGGCGGAGGCGGGGCGCTGTCGATTCTCTGCTCCAGCGGCACCACCCCCAGCCTGACCATCCAGGGCGGCAGCAACGACGGCAAGTCCACCGGTGGCACCCGGGCGCTGTACGACGGCGTGGCCAACTACGTGCCCTACGACTTGTACACCGACTCCGGGCATTCGCAGATCGTGGCGATCAATGGGGTGATCAACCTGGCACCGAGCACCGGGGTGGCGCAGACCGTGAATCTCTATGGCCAGGCCGTGGGCAAGGCCGGGCTGCCGGCCGGCACCTACACCGATACGGTGTCCGTGCAACTGACCTTCTGATGCGATGGTCCGCCCCGGATGTGCGCTGCTGGCCCTGATCTGTGCCAGTGCCTGGCCGGCGTGGATCAGTGCCGCCACCAGCCAGAGCTTCCAGGTCAGCGCCACCATCACCGCCGGTTGCCTGGTGGTGGGTGGCGTCAGCAACTACGGCAGCCTGGCGTTCGGCAGCCAGTCGGCGCTGTCCACCAGCACGGTCCGGGTGGCACTGAGCGGCGGCGTGCAGTTGCAGTGCACCCCGGGAGTGACCCTGAACATGACGGTGGACGGCGGTCAGTACAACAGCAGCGGGCGGCACATGCAGATCAACAGTGGCAGTGCCCGGGTCGCCTATCAGTTGTATCGCGATGCGGGATACAGCCAGAGCCTGGGGATCGGCCAGAGCGTGGCCGTGGCTTACAGCGATGCCAATAACATCAGCCTGCCGATCTACGGACAGGTGCAGTTGCCGGGCAATCAGCCTGGGGGGACGTACAGCGACGTGCTGCAGGTGCAGCTGTCGTGGTGAAGGGGCGAATCGACCATCAGCCGGCAGGCGGACAAGGAGTAGCAGTATGCATTTACTTTTGCGGGGCCTGCGGGCCACCCGTTACCTGATATTGGCCGGGCTGTTGTCCGGTGTGCCCGCGGTACAGGCCGCCAGCTCGGTGCTGATCTGGCCGATCGACCCGGTGCTGGAGGCCGACCAGCAGGCCAGCGCCTTGTGGCTGGAAAACCGTGGCACCGAGACGGCCAACCTGCAGATCCGGGTGTTTGCCTGGAGCCAGAGCGGCTTTGCCGATCAGTACCAGAACCAGCGCGAGGTCATCGGCAGCCCGCCGGTGGCGAAGATCGAACCCGGGCAGAAGCAACTGGTGCGCCTGACCCGCACCCGCGATGTGCCACCGGGGCAGGAGCTGGCGTACCGGATCATCATCGACGAGATCCCTTCGGCCCAACCCATCACCCCGCAGGAAGGTGCCAAGAGCGCGGCGGCGATTCGCTTCCAGATGCGCTACTCGGTGCCGCTGTTCGCCTATGGCGCCGGACTCTGGAGCAAGGAGGACACCACCCGCCAGCGCGATCCCAAGGGCGCCGGCGTACCCGACCTGAGCTGGCGCAAGGTGGCGGTGGACGGCAAGACGTTCCTCGAAATGCGCAATCAGGGCGCGGTGCATGCGCGCCTGACCGATGTCGGGTTCAAACAGGGCGCGCAGACCCGGCCGCTGGCGCCGGGCTTGCTGGGGTATGTCCTGCCCGGCGCGGTGATGCGCTGGCCGCTGACCGAGCCCCTGGCGGCTGACTCGACCCTGCAACTGCGGGTCAACGGTGCGCCGCAGTTGCAGAGTTTGGCGCCTGCGCATTGAAGCATTGGCGTCGCGCGGCCGTCGGCAAGAGGGCAATCGGGGAGCGGTACGGACGGATGTGAGCACGATGGCGCATTCGCCTTGGGATGGAGATGCCCATAGATGGACTTGAACCCGCCATGAGCCAGGCTCCGGCTCGTCGTTTCCGGCGCTTGCAAGGGCTTTTTGCCGGCTTGTGGGGCGTGATGCTGGGCTGGCCCGTCCAGGCCGGCGAGCTACCGCCGCCGCCCAGCAGCCTGGAGTCGATGGCCGACGCGCAATTGTTTCTGGAGTTGGTGATCAATCAGATGAACACGGGCAAGGTGGTGGCGGTGGAGCAGCGCGCCGGACGACTGTTCATGCCGCTGCAGACGCTGCAGGAGGCCGGGATCAAGCTGCCGCAGGGGCTGGGCGGCGAGGTGGATCTGCAGAGCCTGCCGGACCTGCACAGCGATTACGACAGCCAGGGCCAGCGCCTGCTGCTGGATGTGCCGCCGGACTGGCTGCCGGAGCAGTTCATCGGCAGTCGCCAGGCCTATCCGCGAACCCCGGCGCTGAGCAGTTTCGGCGCGCTGCTCAACTATGACCTGTACCTCAATGACACCGATGACGGCGGCACTTACCTGGCGGCCTGGAACGAAGTGCGGCTGTTCGACACCTGGGGCACCCTGTCCAATACCGGCCAGTACCGGCGCACCTTGTCCGGGGTTGAAAGTGCTTCGCTGAACAATGGCTATCGGCGCTACGACACCACCTGGCGTTTTTCCGATGAGGAGCGCCTGCTGACCTATGAGGCGGGTGACGTGGTGAGCAGCGCCTTGCCCTGGAGCAGTTCGGTGCGCCTGGGCGGGGTCCAGCTGTCACGGGACTTCGCCGTGCGTCCGGACCTGGTGACCTATCCCTTGCCGCAGTTTGCCGGGGAAGCGGCGGTGCCATCCTCCCTGGACCTGTTCATCAACGGCTACAAGGCCAGCAGCAGCGAGTTGCAGCCCGGTCCCTATACCCTGACCAACATTCCCTTCATCAACGGTGCGGGAGAGGCGGTGGTGGTGACCACCGATGCCCTGGGGCGCCAGGTGTCGACCACGGTGCCGTTCTATGTCACCAGCACCTTGCTGCAGAAGGGCCTGACGGATTTCTCGGTGGCCGCGGGCAACCTGCGTCGTGACTACAGCTTGCGTGATTTCGGCTATGGCCCGGGCGTCGCATCCGGCAGCCTGCGCCATGGCCTGAGCGACAGCCTGACCCTGGAGGCCCACGCCGAAGCCGCGGACTCCCTGACGCTGGGGGGATTGGGCGGCAACCTGGGCCTGGGGCACTTCGGCGTGCTCAATACCGCGCTCAGCCAGAGCCGCTTCGATGGCAGCGGCGGTCAGCAGTTGAGCTTCGGCTACCAGTACAACAATCAGCGCTTCAGCCTGGCGTACCAGCGCATGCAGCGTCGTGACCAGTACGCCGACCTGAGTCTGCTCGACAGCCCCTACACCCGTCTCAGCCAGCGCAGCGAGCAACTGACCCTGAGCCTCAATCTGGAGCGTTACGGCAGCCTGGGAGCCGGTTATTTCGATGTGCGGGCCGCCGATTCGAGCCGCACCCGCTTGCTGAACCTGACCTGGAGCAAGCCGTTGTGGCACAACAGCAGCTTCTACCTGTCGGCCAACCGGGAGATCGGCGACAGCCAGTGGGCCCTGCAGGCGCAACTGGTGATTCCCTTCGATCTGCACGGCAGCCTGAGCCTGAGCAACGAGCGCAGCAAGACTGGGGAAAACCGCCAGCGGGTCAATTTCAGTCGTTCGGTGCCGCTTGAGGGGGGTGTCGGTTACAACCTGGGGTATGCCACCGGCGCCGGTGCCGACTATCGCCAGGCGGATGCCACCTGGCGCCTGCAATCGGTGCGTCTGCAGGCCGGGGTCTACGGCACCCGCGAAGCCGAGACTCGCTGGGCCGATGCCAGTGGTTCGCTGGTGTGGATGGACCGCCAGTTGTTCGCCGCCAACCAGATCGACGATGCCTTCGTGGTGGTCAGCACCGGCGGCTACCCGGACATACCGGTGCGCTATGAAAACCAGTTGGTGGGCAAGACCGACAACAGTGGACACCTGCTGGTGCCCTGGAGCAGCGCCTACTACCGGGGCAAGTACGAGATCGATCCGCTGAACCTGCCGGCCAACGTGCAGAGTCCGAATGTCGAGCAGCGGGTGGCGGTACGCCGGGGCAGCGGCTATCTGCTGGAGTTTCCCCTGGCCCGGGTGATCGCCGCCAGCGTGGTGCTGGTGGATGCCCAGCAACGGGAGTTGCCTCTGGGGAGCAGCGTGACCCACCAGCCGAGCGGGGCCCGCGCGGTGGTCGGCTGGGATGGGCTGGTGTACCTGGAGAACCTGGCGCAACACAACAGCCTGGAAGTCGGCCTGGCCGATGGCCAGCGCTGTCATGCGCAGTTCGATATGGATCTGCAACAGCAGCAGGTGCCGCTGATCGGCCCGCTGGTCTGTCAGTAGCGGCAGGATCAAGACGCAAGGGAGGGCGAGGCGTGGGCAGATTCAAGGGCTGGCGACAGGCAGTGGCGGGACTCTTGGCCAGCATGCTGGCGCTGTCGGCCCAGGCGCTGTGCACCACGGTCAGTACCGCGCCGGCGGCGTTCGGCACGCTCAGCTCGATCCTGGTGCGCACCACTTCGCAGCCGGCCTCCACCACCAATGCCGGCCTCAGTTGCACCGGCTCGTTGCTGAGCCTGTTGACCAGCAGCGACCACTTCTACGCCACCATCACTTCCGCCACCAGCGGCATGGTCGGCCCCACCGGCGACGTCATCGGCTACACCCTGTACGCCAACAACAGCACCAGCTACCCGATCACTCGGGGGGTGCAGTTCGACTTCGCCCGCAACTCGATCATCGATGTGCTTGGTTTGCTGGGCAGCCCCACCGTGGCCAAGACCGTGCCGATCTACATGGGGACCATCACCGGCAGCAACGTGGCGGCCGGGGTCTATACCGAGAACCTGAGCATCTTCTGGAACTGGAACTACTGCGCCGGGATCGGCGCCCTGGGCGCCTGCCTGGGTCGTGATATCGGCAGCGGCACCCAGGCCCTGACAGTCAACATGACGGTGTCCAACGATTGCGTGATCACCGCGCCCAACATCAGTTTCGGCAGTGCGCCGGTGGTCAGCGCCTTTGCCACGGTGACCGGGCAGACCATCAACCTGGCCTGCACCAAGGGCAGCGCCTACACCGTGGGTTTGAGCGATGGCCAGCAGCCGGTGAGCACGGGCGGTCGGCGACGGATGGTTTCCAGTGGCAATTACCTGGCCTATGACATCTTCAAAAGTGCCGGCAACACTCGCTGGGGCAGTGTCGGCAGTGCCCGGCGCTCCAGCACAGATGCCGAAGTCAACCCGGGCAACGGCCTGGGCACCGGCAGCCAGATCTTCAACTACAACGCCCGGATCTATACCGACCAGAACACTCCGCCGGCCGGCACCTATGTCGACAACGTGGTGCTGGATGTGGGGTTCTAGGAACCGCCGCGCCATTGATTTCGCCGCCGGCCGCCCGAGGTGCTTTGGCTCAGTCATGCCCTGGCTGGCGGTTCCCTGGCGACGAGCTGCTGCAACGCATGGCGCGGGGCCGGGGTTGAAACACTTTCGGGCGAGCCTCTTAGGGACGCGCTGAACTGGCGCAGTGCGCGGTGACCGGGTGTTTTCCGGGGTTCAGGCTCCACAGCCAGTAGGCCAGTGCCACGCCGTTGATGGCGGCGCCCAGCAGGCACACCCCGGTCCAGCCGGCCCAGGCGTAGGTGGCGGTGGCGGCGATGGAGCCGCCGGCGCTGCCGGCCGAGTAGAACAGCATGTAACCGGCCGCCAGACGACTCTGGGCTTGCGGGCGCACGCTGTAGATCAGGCTCTGGCTGGTGACGTGGACCGCCTGCAGGCCCAGGTCGAAGGTGATCACCCCGACGAGCAGGGCCCACAAGGAGGATTGGGTAAAGGCCAGGGGCAACCAGGACAGCAGCATCAGCGTCAGGGCCAGGCCACTGGTCCACTGCGCCAGCCCGCGATCCGCCAGGTGCCCGGCCCGTGCCGCGCCCAGGGCACCTGCGGCGCCGGCCAGGCCAAACAGACCGATCTCGGTGTGTGACAGCGACAGCGGCGGGGCGCTCAGGGGCAGCACCAGCGGGGTCCATAACACAGTGCCGGCGGCGAAAATCAGCATGGCCAGGACAGCCCGGTCGCGCAGGATCTTTTCCTCCTTGAACAAGAGCAGCAGGGAGCCGAGCAGTTGCCCGTAGCGTTGCACCGCTGGCGGCTGTTCAGCGGTCGGCAGCACCTTCCACAGGGCCAGGGCCACCAGCAGGGTCAGCCCGGCCGACAGCAGGTACACCGAGCGCCAGCCCGCCAGATCGGCCATGGTGCCGGCCACGGTGCGGGCCAGGAGGATGCCCACGACGATGCCGCTGGTGACCATGCCCACCACCCGTCCGCGTTGAGCGACCGGCGTCAGGTGGGCGGCGTAGGCCACCAGCACCTGGGTCACCACCGCCAGCAGGCCGGTGCAGGCCATGCCCAGTAACAGCCAGGCGCTGTTGGGGGCCAGGGCCACGGTCAACAGGGTCAGGACCGACAGCAGGGTCTGGCTGACGATCAAGCGTCGGCGATTGAGCAGGTCGCCCAGGGGCACCAGCAACAGCAGGCCGAGGCCGTAACCCACCTGGGTCAGGGTGATGACGATGCCCACCGTGGCCGGCGCCAGGTCGAAGGCCTGGGCCATGGCGTCCAGCAGCGGTTGTGCGTAGTACACGTTGCCCACCGCCAGCCCGCAGGCCACGGCGAACAACAGCACCACCTTGGCTGACAGTGGCGAGGGGGTTGAGGATTCTGATGACATGGCGGACTCCGTATCTGGTTTTGTTATGAAACCAGTTGTACGGTAGTGATCACGGTTTTATATTGCAACCACTTTTCCGCTGTCCGTTTGGAGAATCCTCGACATGGTCAAACGCACGAGCCTGCAAGATGCCGAGTGCCCGGTGGCCCGCTCCTTGGACGCCATTGGCGATTGGTGGTCGTTACTGATCGTGCGCGATGCCTTTGATGGCATCCGCCGCTTTGGCGAGTTCCAGCGCAACCTGGGCATGGCCAAGAACATCCTCGCCGCGCGCCTGCGCACCTTGGTGGAACATGGGGTGCTGGCGGTTGTGCCCGCCTCCGATGGCAGTGCCTATCAGGAGTACGTCCTGACGCAGAAGGGCAAGGGGTTGTTTCCTCTGATCATCGGTTTGCGCCAATGGGGCGAGGCGTTTTTCTACAAGGAGGGTGAGGCGCATTCGCGGATGGTCGACCGGGAAACCGGGCAACCGCTGCCGGCACTGGAACTGCGGACGGCGGATGGGCGCTTGCTGGGGCCGGATGATTGCCTGCGGGTGCCGGCGTCGTGAGTACATGACGACTGCGGGAGCGCTTCCCGCAGTCGTCGGGATGGCTTAGCGCAGGCTGTCCACCAGATCGGCGAGGGTACTCAGCACATCCTTGCCCAGTTGCATGGAGCGCTTGCCGGACCAGCCGGTCACCGGGTTGGGGGCATCGTCGTGATCCTTGAAGGGCATCTCCAGGGTCAATGCCAGGCAATCGTATTTTTCCCCGACGGCGTTGCAGGCCAGGGTCATGTTGGCCTCTCCGGGGTTGTCCCGGGCGTAACCGTGGGTGGTCTGGAAATCCCGGGTCTGGCGCTTCAGGTGGATGCGGAAATGCTCTTCGAGCGCCGCCAGACGTGGCGTGTAGCCCGGGTTGCCTTCGCAGCCGGCGGTGAATACGTAGGGAATCTCTTCATCGCCGTGTACATCGAGGAACAGGTCGACGCCGTACTTTTCCATCTGCTGCTGGACGAACAGCACTTCGGGGCTGAGCTCCTGGCTGGCGTTCTGCCAGGCGCGATTCAGGTCCTGGCCCTTGGCGTTGGTCCGCAGGTGGCCATGGAACGCGCCATCCGGGTTCATGTTCGGCACCAGATACAGATCGGCCTTGGCCAGCAGTGCATTGAGTTCCGGGTCATCCCGCTGCTGCAGGCGCTCGATCACGCCTTCCATGAACCACTCGGCCATGTGCTCGCCGGGATGCTGCTGGGCGATGATCCACAGCTTGCGTCGGCCTTGCTCGCCGCTGCCCTTGCGCAGCAGCTGGATGTCCCGGCCTTCGACGCTTTTGCCCACGGCCAGCAATTGGGCACCGGCCTTGCTCAAGGCCTGGTCGATCAGCCAGTCGTGGCGTCCGCGGCTGTAGGGCTCGAAGTAGGCGAACCAGGCGTGAGTCTGAGTGGCTTCCAGATTGAAGCGCAGGGCGTCGCCTTCGAAGATCGTCGGTACGCGAAACCAGTTCACATGGTCATAGGAAGCGACGGCCTGGTAGCCGGTCCAGGCCTTGTTATAGGAGGACTGGCTGGCATTGGTCAGACGGAACCAATGTTCCTGGCCGACATGCAGGCCGCTGACCTTGAAGTGAAACCATTGGAAATGCGGACTCTGGGTATCCGGGCGGATGGCCAGCAGGGCCTGCAGTGGATTGCTGATGTCCAGCACCTTGATGTTGCCACTGTCGAAGTCGGCAGTGATTTGAAACGAAGCGTGATTGCCCACGGTCATGTTCGGCTCCTGTACAGGATTGTTATGACCGTCACTCTACACACTGGAGAGGGTAATAGAAGGGGGGCGTCGTCCTTGACGCCAAAGCAGCTTAGTGGCTATGCGATTGATTCTCAAGCGCTACTTTTTTCTTGACCCGGAGCATGGCGCCAGGTGCTGACTTGCAAAACGACATTCTTTTGCTATCATCGCCGCCATTATTTTTAGCAGCATCCACGTCTTCATTAGCCTGAAGCCAAGCCAGAAAAACTGGCAAAAAAAAGACCCGGCAAAAAGCCGGGTCAAAAACCGTGATTAGCCTGATGAGGAGATAATCCAAAGGTCCGACCTAAGGTCCTTTGGGTTATCGACCGATCTCGCGATCAGCTGAATGCAATAATAATCATTATCATTTGCAAGTCAAATGATTTTCCTCGCGCTCCGGTAAATAATCCTCCCTTTTTATCTGGCCTACTTGTCCACCCTCCTGTCGGGAGGGGATCAGGCACCCTAGCTGGACTCACCACGCTGGCATTCCAGGCACTTGTCCACCAGGGCCTTGGCCAGGTCGATCATGTGCACCACCGAAAACGCCAGGTCACGGTTGGCTCCCCGCAGATTGTTGGCGGCGTCATAGGCGGTGGCGGCCGCGCAGCGCAACAGATCGGATGCATGGATCATGGCTTCCTCGCTGCTCAGGCTGCGTCTGATCTCGAAAAACTTTTCCTCCTTGCTGGGCTCGGTAGTGGCGGGTTTCAAGTAGTAGTCCATTGCTCGCCGTGCCGCATCGCTGTCCTTGAGCGCGTTCAATGTGGCCTCTGTATCGAATTGCGGCACGTCCTTGCTGCTTGTGTTCATGAAGTGTTCTGCCCTGATGGTGATAAGGAAAGAGGGGTAGGAACGATGTTAATACGTATTGTAATTGTGACGAGATTTCAAATACTACAACTTGTGTGTTGAGGCGGGAAATACACAACGTATTGTTCGGCCCATGGACAAATGGATCGAGTTGGTTAAAGCCAACATGAAAGGCCGCAAGGTCACACAGGAAAAACTCGCCGAGCGTCTGGGCATGTCTCAAGGTGGTATCGGTCATTGGCTGAGCAAGCGTCGCCAGCCGAAAATCGAAGACATGAACCGGGTGCTTGAAGAGATCGGCATGGGCTTTCTTGAAGTTGCCCTGGTGGTCCGCGAAAAACCCATGCTCGGCGACGATGGCGAACCCCTGGTGGACGAGCCTTCCCTGCAGCACAAATACAACCCGTATTTCCGCTATCCGGTCAGCGATTGGCGGATGGTCGGAGAAGTCCGGGAGAATGGCCAGTCGGCCTATGTGCCCGAGCGTTACGAACTGTCCGACTACCAGGCGCAGGGCGCAGCCTTCTGGCTGGTGGTGGTCGGTGACGCGATGATCGCTCCAAGCGGCCTGAGCATCAGTCAGGGCATGCTGATCCTGGTGGATCCGGCCGTTGCTGCCGAGCCTGGGAAGTTGCTGGTCGTGCAGTGTCCCGGGAATGACGAGGCGATCTTTCGCAAGTTGGTACAAGAGGGCAGTCAGCGTTATCTGGTACCACTCAATCCCACTTATCCGAAGATGCTCTACAGCGACGAGTGCCGGGTTATTGGTGTAGTCGTACAAGCAACTGCGAAGTTTTAACTTCCTTTAAGAGCCCCTTCCTACAAGTAGGAAGGGGCTTTCTTATTGACAGAGTTATTCCAACTCCACCAACGCACTGCCTTCGCTGACCATCTCACCTTCCTGGCAGTACAGCGCCTTGACGATTCCCGCCTTGGGCGCGCGGATGCTGTGCTCCATCTTCATCGCTTCCAGTACCACCAGTTGCGCGCCGGCCTCGACGCTTTGTCCGACACCCACCAGCACCCGCACGATACTGCCATTCATCGGTGCAGTGAGCCCGCCATGCTGGCTGTGGCTGGCGTCTGCGGCGGCGATCGGGTCGAAGGCGGTGATGGCGTGCATGTCGCCCTGCCAGTGCAGGTACAGGGTGTCGCCACGACGAATGGCGCGATGTTCACGACGCAGCCCCTGTTGCTCCACCCACAGGCGTTCGCCTTGCAACTGATAGGCGGGGGAGTGAGCCCCAAGGCTGATGGCCCGGTCCTGGCCGGCACAACTCAGGTGCAGGCTGGTCTGGGTTGGCAGGCCACTGCGCCAGCCGTTGAGCCTTGACCAGGGCGATTGAGGGTCGTCGTCGCGGGTGCGCTGCGGCTGACTTTGCGCAAAGGCCTGGGCGGCTGCGTGCCAGAAGTCCGTAGTCGGTTCGCTCGGCGCTGGCAGGAGTTGCTCCTGATGGCGTGGGATAAATCCGGTATCCAGTTGCGCCTCGGCGAATGCCGGATGAGCAATGATGCGCCGCAGGAACGCCAGGTTGGTTTTCAGGCCACCGATGGCGAATTCGTCAAGCATGCTCAATAGCCGCAGACGCGCCTCTTCGCGGTCCTCGCCCCAGGCGATCAACTTGCCCAGCATCGGGTCGTAGAAAGGGGAAACGCTATCGCCTTCCTCAACCCCGCTGTCCACCCGGCGCCCGGGCCCGGTAGCCGACTCGCGGTACAGCTCCAGGCGCCCGGTGGCCGGCAGAAAGTCATTGGCTGGATCTTCGGCGTACAGCCGCACTTCGATCGCATGCCCGTGCAGCGGCACCTGCTCCTGGCTGATGGGCAGGGCTTCGCCTCGTGCCACGCGGATCTGCCAGGCCACCAGGTCCAGGCCGGTGATGGCCTCGGTCACCGGGTGCTCCACTTGCAGCCGGGTATTCATCTCCATGAAGAAGAATTCGCCGCGGGCATCCAGGAGAAACTCCACGGTGCCGGCGCCCACATAGCCAATGGCCTGGGCTGCGCGTACGGCCGCCTCGCCCATGGCCTTGCGCAGCTCAGGGCTGAGGCCCGGAGCGGGGGCTTCCTCGACCACTTTCTGGTGGCGGCGCTGGATCGAGCAGTCGCGCTCGTTGAGGTACAGGCAGTTGCCGTGTTGGTCGGCAAACACTTGGATTTCCACGTGCCGCGGCTTGAGCAGGTACTTTTCCACCAGCATCCGCGAATCGCCGAAAGACGACTGGGCTTCACGCTGTGCCGAGGCCAGGGCTTCAGCCAGCTGGCTGACGTCCTCGACCACCTTCATGCCCTTGCCGCCACCGCCCGCGGTGGCCTTGAGCAGCACCGGGTAGCCAATGCGCTCGGCGGCATTGCGGAAGGTGTCCAGGTCCTGGGCTTCGCCGTGATAACCCGGCACCAACGGCACCCCGGCGGTTTCCATCAGCGCCTTGGCCGCCGATTTACTGCCCATGGCGTCGATGGCCGAGGCGGGCGGACCGAGGAAAATCAGCCCGGCGGCTTCGATGGCTCGGGCAAAACCGGCGTTCTCCGAGAGAAAGCCGTAGCCGGGGTGAATGGCCTGGGCGCCGCTGGCCTTGGCCGCGGCAATCAGCTTATCGATCTGCAGGTAACTGTCGGCGGCCTTGCTGCCGCCCAGATCGACACGGATATCCGCCTCGCGGCTGTGCCGGGCGTCACGGTCGGTGGCGCTGTGCACGGCCACGGTGGTCAGGCCCAGGGCCTTGGCGGTGCGCATCACGCGGCAGGCGATCTCGCCGCGGTTGGCCACCAGCAGGGTGTCGAGAACAGGGGCGCTCATGAGCGGGGCTCCTTGGTGGTGGTCGCGGACTGCCAGCTGGGCGGACGTTTGTCCAGGAACGCCCGCAGGCCTTCCTGGCCTTCGGCGCTGACCCGGATGCGCGCGATGGCGTTCTCACAGTAGCGGCGCAGGGCGGTGGTCAGGGCGCCGTTGCCGACTTCCCGCAACAGGTCCTTGCTGGCGCGCATGGCCTGGGGACTGTTGAGCAGCAGGTTGTCGATCCATTGGTTCACGTGCTGTTCCAGCTCGGTAGCCGGGTAGCTTTCCGCCAGCAAGCCGATGTCCCGCGCGCGCTGGCCGCCAAAACGTTCGGCGGTGAGGGCATAGCGCCGGGCGGCGCGCTCGCCGATGGCCTGCACCACGAACGGGCTGATGACCGCCGGTGCCAGGCCGATGCGCACTTCCGAGAGGCAGAACTGCGCATCGTCGGTGCCGATCGCCATGTCGCAGCAACTGATCAGGCCCAGGGCTCCGCCGAACGCTGCGCCTTGCACCACGGCCAGGGTCGGGATCTTCAGCTTGGCCAGGTTGTACATCAGCTCCGCCAGTTCCCGGGCGTCGTCGAGGTTGGTCTGGTAGTCGAGTTCGGCCGACTGTTGCATCCAGGCCAGGTCGGCGCCGGCGCTGAAGTGCCGGCCGCGTCCGCGCAGCAACAGGAAACGCAGGCTCGGATCGGCCTGAACCTGGTCCAGGGCGAGGATCAGCTCGCGGATCATCTCGGCATTGAAGGCGTTGTTCTTGGTTTCGCGGCTGAGCCACAGGGTGGCAAAACCACGGGGGTCGCGCAGCAGTTCCAGGGTATTGAAGTCGCTCATGTTCTTCTCGCGCAGGATTACATGCGGAACACGCCGAAGCGGCTCTGTTCGATGGGGGCGTTGAGGGCCGCGGACAGGGCCAGGCCCAGTACGTCACGGGTTTGCGCCGGGTCGATGACGCCGTCGTCCCACAGGCGCGCACTGGAGTAGTAGGGGTGCCCCTGGTGCTCGTACTGATCGAGGATCGGCTGCTTGATTTCGGCTTCCTGGGCCGCGTCGAAGGGCTGTCCGCCACGTTCCGCCTGTTCGCGCTTGACCTGAACCAGTACGCCGGCCGCCTGTTCGGCGCCCATCACGCCGATTCGCGCGTTGGGCCACATCCACAAAAAGCGCGGGTCATAGGCGCGGCCGCACATGCCGTAGTTACCGGCGCCGAAGCTGCCGCCGATGATCACGGTGAGTTTCGGCACCTTGGCGCAGGCCACCGCGGTCACCAGCTTGGCGCCGTGTTTGGCGATGCCGCCGGCTTCGTATTTCTGTCCCACCATGAAGCCGGTGATGTTCTGCAGGAACAGCAGGGGAATGCCGCGCTGGCAGGCCAGCTCGATGAAGTGCGCGCCTTTTTGCGCGGCTTCGGCGAACAGGATGCCGTTGTTGGCGAGAATGGCCACCGGATAGCCGTGCAGGTGGGCGAAACCGCAGACCAGGGTGGTGCCGAACAGGGCCTTGAATTCATCGAACAGCGAGCCGTCCACCAGTCGGGCAATGACTTCGCGCACATCGAAGGGCTGCTTGGCATCGGCCGGCACCACGCCATAGAGCTCGTCGCCGGCGTACAGCGGGGCGATCGGGGTGCGTTGCTGCAATTGCCCCTGCTTGTGCCAATTGAGGTTGGCCACGCTGCGCCGCGCCAGGGCCAGGGCGTGTTCGTCGCTGTCGGCGTAGTGGTCGGCGACCCCGGAAACCTTGCAGTGCACGTCGGCACCACCCAGGTCTTCGGCACTCACCACTTCGCCGGTGGCGGCTTTCACCAGGGGCGGACCGGCCAGGAAGATGGTCGCCTGTTCACGGACCATGATCGCTTCGTCGGCCATGGCCGGTACGTAGGCGCCACCGGCGGTGCAGGAGCCCATGACCACGGCGATCTGCGGGATGCCCTGGGCGCTCATGTTGGCCTGGTTGAAAAAGATCCGTCCGAAGTGCTCGCGGTCCGGGAACACTTCGTCCTGGCGTGGCAGGTTGGCGCCGCCGGAGTCCACCAGGTAGATGCACGGCAGGCGGTTCTGCTGGGCGATGGTCTGGGCCCGCAGGTGCTTTTTCACCGTCAGCGGGTAGTAGGAACCGCCTTTCACCGTGGCGTCGTTGGCCACGATCATGCACTCGATGCCTTCCACCCGGCCGATGCCGGCAATCAGCCCGGCGGCCGGCACGTCTTCGCCATAGACCTCGTAGGCGGCCAGGGGGCTGAGTTCAAGAAACGGCGAGCCAGGATCGAGCAGGCGGTTGATACGCTCGCGCGGCAGCAGTTTGCCCCGGGAAGTGTGGCGCTCCTGGGCCTTGGCGCCACCGCCTTGCTGGACCTGGGCGAGCAGTGTGTGCAGGGCGTCGACCTGGGCCAGCATGCTGGCCGCGTTCTGCGCGAACTCGGGGGATTTCGGGTTGAGCTGAGACTTCAGAATCATGGGAGGGCCTACGGCAGCTTCAAGCGACAAGCTTCAAGCTGCAAAAGTAAGTCG
>Ga0194135_10000811_pt1 | contig 18265 bp, 21 predicted proteins | sample LitLau_LLRF_2013_FD_134024 | JGI IMG/M metagenome (GOLD analysis project Ga0194135, IMG submission 134024) | Freshwater sediment microbial communities in response to fracking from North America - Little Laurel Run_MetaG_LLRF_2013 (version 2) | ecosystem: Environmental > Aquatic > Freshwater >...
ATACAAGTGTACAATTTTGGCCTAATTAATTTATGAGAAGAAAGCTACAGATGGCGTCCAATTAATCTAAACGCATGTGACAAGCTAGTCGGATGATTGGTGCCCATCTTTCTGACCTCACCGTAGGGATTGAAGTGGATGCCAAACAAGCCATTCCGCCCTTTCGAGGCGGGAGATACAACGTGACTCCTTGTTGTGTTTATTGCAAGAAAAACCGTCAACAAGAAAAGGTCAACTTGACAAATAAAGGACTTTGACCACAGTGACATCCTCTATCACTTCACTTCCGACCTCGCCGAGTAATCCTAAGAAAACGGAAGTTGATCTCACGGTACGGTCGGTAAGTGCGACAGAAGTATTCTGATTTTGATGTCGCCGCGCCGCCGGTAATTTAAGACAATTCTAATTCTGATTTGATCTTTCACACTTGACTTGCTTGATTTGATTTGATGCTTGCTTCGTTTTCACTTTTCTGTTTATGTCAACGAGCTCCCATATTTATAGTCGGACGGACGGTGTCGCTGCATGAGACCGTCGAGTTTACCTTTTGAAAATTAATCATGTTGGATCTCCTGTCCTAATCTCCTCTTCCTTTCATTTTATGGGCCTCTAGCGTCTAGCCCATTAAATCCATAGTGGCTGTAACGAACCGAGTGAGTTTCTTGCATGCGTAATGCGTGTAGTGCCCCAAATGCTTCGTTTTACTATACCAAACCATAAGCGTGTCACTAACCTAACTGCATTATGTATTTCTAAAGTTCTCTTTCATGATTGGTTAACTGCATGCATGCATGCCTTTCGATCGAATGCGTTTGGTTAATGATGTTAGTAAAATAATTTAGAAAGTAAATGGATGAGAAGTAGTTGAAGTGAGCAGGATAATTTATGCAATTTCTTTTTCAGGGAGGAATTTGACAGTCATATCCCACCAATGTCGAACGAACCGGAGCCGACAGTTTTGCATCCGAATCCGAACAATTTGGAGCTGAACGATCTAGAGCCGGCAGATGAAGAGCCGCCGCCACCGCCGCCTTTCCCATTCACCTGGACTTCCAAAATCTTGAAAGGACTGAATATCTCTGCACGCGGAGGTCATACGATGATTCACTATGAGAACAAACTCTACCTATTTGCGGGTGCTGAAATGGTGCGATGTCTTAATGAAGTTTACGAAGTGGAGTTGGACTCAATTAGCGATGATACGCTCGTTGGAAAACTTCTTCCAATATCAACATTTCCACTTCTTTACGAATTTGCATCCGCTGTGAGTGGGAAGAAGCTTTGGATCTTTGGTGGAGCTGATAAGGAAGAATCCAAGAATGACGTCTATAATTTCGATTTGGAAAGTTTGGAAAACGAGTGTCCTGTCGTCAAATCTGCCAGGGCGGACGCACCTGCTCCACGAACACAATGCGGCAATAAAACTTTAATAGGTGAACGAGAATTAGGAATACTAAATGGATTTCGAAGCTCTGTGGTGACACATATTGAGTTCCCAACGCTTATTAGCTTATTATCATTTTTATTTTTCTAGAAATTAATGGCTCCAACAACATGGTAATTTTCGGAGGGGGCTATGGCCATGAGGAAGATATTGCTGTCGATGATAGGAATCTGCACCTCTTTAACGTGGATACAAGACAATGGAGTAAGGTGGATACGGCGGGAGTGCCACCAACTACGAGACAGGGTCATGTGATGGTGTCGATTGGTCAAAAGGTTAGATTTTTTCCCCGTCATTTGTCACTATATTTAGTCTGCTCATTATAATTTACTGTTTTACAGCTATATATGCATGGTGGTGTTGGTGTTGGGGAATTATACGACGAAATTTACTCCGTTGACCTGTCTCCCAAATCCCAGAAGAGGTGGGTTGAAGTTGAGTGTCAGACAAAGCCGTGTCCGAGGGCAGCTCATAACGTTGTCGCAGTTTCCGACGACTTCTATATCTTTGGAGGATTTGATTCAGAGGGAGACCCACTGAACGACCTCTGGAAATTTGATACAAGTAAGAAGAGATTGTTTTGGGGTTAATTTATTTAAGCGGAAGCCAATCAAATCATCCTTCAAATTATTATCATTTCTTAATTTCCTGTGTATTACTTATGTTTCAGAGACTCTAACTTGGGCTCAACTCCATTACTCAGGAAAGGTGTCACCAAGAATGGGCTTTGCCATGTGTGCCATTTCAACAGAAAATAGGACTAAACTGCTGATCCACGGCGGATTCAATACGGATGGGGACTTCTACAGTGACTTTGTTGAATTTTCTCCCATCGAAAAAATACCTGAACCTGAAGACCAAGCCCCAACACCGCTACCATCACCCCCACCACCGACTGTGTAAGATTATCCATCATTTTATATTTTCGGAGCTGTTCTCAATATTGTATTTAAGATGTATTTTGCCAAAATTAATGATAGCCTGTCATTGTTATATACTGTATACGGTAATCCAAATCCACAGTATTGAGCTGTTCTTCCCTGGATAAATTGGGATCTTTACAAAGCAATCTGTGAAATACTGGGTTGAGTAGCTTGTTCTATAAAAGGGCAGATTTTTTGGGAATTAATAAATGAATCGCACATCAAAGTTTGGTTTATAACGATTAACGCTGCTTCCAGTTTTTTTGGCAGCAAAAAGCAGAAAATCAAGTTTTATCAACCCACAATAATGATTTCTTCCATGAAATTTGCTAAAACCTCATCGGATTTTACCTTCTTGGTTTTTACCAAATCTCAAAACCCAATCCTATCATCAATATCATCTACCGCTTTTTCCCATTAAAAGTTGTATGAAATTAACGAGTACACCTGAAATTGGGAAGTCCAGAAGCTACGAGATACTTTTAATCTCCACACCTTTCATTCCACCTAATTTACCTATTCCGTTCTTCCACGGCCCTCTAAGCGCAAGGAGAGATGGATCCAAGTCTTCCACCACCCCTTGGAACTTTGCGTGTTTCTTATAAGAAGTTGTTGACCGTCAAATTTCCCAAGCTTAAGTGATTGTTTTATCAGAGCAAAGAAATTAGAATGGTCAATATTTCCAAATGGGGTTTCGTACTTGGTCTCCAAATGACAATGGAAATTCCCACAATCGGAAGCAGCCCTCATCAATTGATACTGTTCGGGTCCGCGGTCATGGGAATTTAGAATTCTTATCCATGATGCTTGTGGAGCAGGCGGCTGATGACAAGGAATGAAGAGCGTCCAAATCCAGCGTCAAGCGGGAGAACTTTTGCGCTTTGCTAGTCGCTGGCTATGTTCATGTTCCTGGAAGTTATGTTCATCTCTGAATTATTTCTCGTTTAAAACGATGGCCAATGGTTGCTTTCGCATAATAAATATAAGTGCCGATTTTTCTTTGGGAAATCTTATCGTTTATTTGAGTTGTGGTTAACTAGAATTGGAACATGCCGAGTTCCACGAGGTCCTCTATGCTTTTTATTAAAACTACGTCACCGCGTCCATCCGTTGCAGTTTCATTTTATAATGACCACTAATCATATTGCGTATATTATATAACTTGTCCACAATTCCACAATACAGTATTCACTTTCTCATAGAGAGTAAAATGCAGTCCAATGGTCCCCAGTTACTTCTGAATTAATATCCTCCTTGGCGATGACGCTTTGCTTTGCTTTGCTATGAGTTCTCATAGCTGAGTAAGGGTAACCATTATTACCTTCCTATCTATTCTGTGGGCTCGTATCTTATGAAGACACGACTCAAGACGAGGACGTTATACTTAAAATTTCACTTTGAGGGGGTAGTTTCGTCCTTCAACGCTTTTATCAAAACTTTTGTTATCCACCAGAATGAGGTGGTCATTTACTACAACTTGTTGGGGGTTATTGGATTTCTTGTGGTTCTTCAATCTTCAAAGGTTCTTCAAAGTGTAAGTTACTTAAATCATCGAAAGAAGAATTCATAAAAAAAGGTTACTGAGGAAGATGTTACAACTTTCCCATTATTGCCCAAATTACAATCCAAGACAAAGCTTATAAATTTCCTCAGGCAAAAAGGCTCCTTCCTGGGATCTTAAAAACTCTCTCTTTAAAACACTTCAACTTGGATACCAAAATCTTTCCTTTTGTGACACATCGGGTCGGGTTCAGCCAAGCATCCCTTTCAGGTATATACTCACTTTACTTTACTACCCAGCCAACAACAATAGGTTGAAGTGGACGATGGACCCTGGAAATTCGTCATTGGCGTCTATGGAGTGAATTTGGAAAAATAATGATTTTCCTATTTGGTTCAGTGTGTTACAAGTTCAAGCTTTCGTTCTCTTCTGACGGATGTTTGTGTGATAAGTAGGAGATAAATCCGTTTCCGGACTACCAAATCCATTGTTATTCTACCATCCATCAATTTGTTTCAAAACAGTGTGATTGTCAACATTGATTGCTGAGTAAGAAGTTGAATTTGAACTATCCCAATCCCAAACCTCAAGAGACGCCGACGACGCTGCTGCTATCGCTGTCACTCAACTCCTTTGGAGCGTTGTGGAAATTGTGAAGAAACAACCACTTTCCTGGTTGCGAAAATTCTGGCATTTGTGTATTCGCATAAATATTTCCCTGGAAGGAAAAGGTCAGAGGAAGATCCGGTATCAAAAGTTCAACAAGAGAGGAATAGTCCCAAGCAGTTCCCGTATCACCTCTTTTGATCACAATTCACAATAGACCAGTTCTACGCAGTTTGTTCAATTTACATAATCTAAATCAGAGCTCCTCTCCAAAACCTCAACCAATTACTCTGAGGCAGATGTGCCTTTCGAGGAGCCTGGCTCTCATTACTCAAATGGAAATGGACAGGGGCAGGGGATGTGCCGCAAAGTCATTCCGGATTCCATTAACCACTTAATCCAGGTGACGGAGTGACGGTTCTCTCCCGATGAGGAATCTCCCTCATCTCTCCCAAATATTAGTGGACGAAGAGGTGACACGAGACAACGTGCCTGATTGATTAGTGTTGAATTAGGACAGTGCAAGTGGAACTGAACATGGCCTGGGCCTGTCGATTGGGTTACACAAAGCGGCTGCTGGAGGAATGCGGAAGTGGACGTGGGAGACGCCAAATCCGGAACAATGTGTTGATTATACTCTTGATTTCCCTCATCAATCTAAGTGTAGTGGTGACAAGTTCCAAATTCAATTGTGATCCAGTTAAGAATTGTTTCTGCAACCAAGGTATGGATGAAGATGAATGGGAGATTCAGTGTCCCAAAGCAATGCGTGAAGTATTCGACATTACGCTGAAAGGTAAACCATTTATTGTTATCCAGTTGTAAGCAGGTCATAGGTACATTGTACATGGTCACACCATTGGGCTATGCTTAGTTACATACTACTATTATGAAATTTGAAATTATCTGATAACGATTTTGGCATTTGCATGAGATCAGGCGATGCCAGCAGCCTGACTCGGCACTCCTGCTATTTAAACGGACTTAAACTTCAATTAGCATGAATAATTTAGCTTTTTAATTCTCTATCTTTCCTTTCTTGAAAGGGCAAGTCACTAATATGGTTACCCTAAAAATTTTACAGTGAAACCATTAGCGAACGGGAACGCATTCCTGACCGTAATCTGTGATCCCGAGAAGCCGGAAATGACCCTGGAGTTATTGGATGGACTCAATTTTAAAATGGAAGCGCAGGAAACGTCGCATAACGTAACCGAGGTGTTGGTCCAGTACTGCCCTGCTTCAACCCCAACAAATCCACATGTAAGAATGTAATTATAAATGATAAAGACAATTTTACCGGTTGCAATCGGTTTTTGAGGAAGCGTCAGAAGAGGCCTGAATAGTTTCCTATTCGCCATCACTATAGCATGATATCTTTTCTTAATTGCAGGTGCTCAAAGGGTTATTTAGTCAAATGAATCTTCCACTCGAAATGCTTACGAGTTTTGTATTCTTACCCTCACCGCGATACTCACCGCCCTTCCCCCTGGAACTGTTCCAGGGAATGCAAAATTTGGAAATTCTTGATCTGCAAAAGTTAAATCTCGCCTCTGTACCGGATCTCTCGGAATTGAGAAATCTAAAAGAATTGAAACTGCGGGACAACCGGATTGGGTCTCTCGGTCCCGACACGTTCAAAACCACGCAACGGCTCCAGCACTTGGACCTAAGTCTCAACAGCCTCATGAGTCTTCCATCGGATGTATTTCCAGACTCCTTGCAGCATTTAAACTTGGCTAAGAACAATCTGAGCCAAGTATCTCCAGAAACATTTGCCAGACTTAAATCCCTACAAGAGTTGGTATTAACCCGGAACCCCCTCAACAATTTAGACAGGGATGCCTTCACCAACACCAGGGCTCTCAAACACATTCAAATCGACTCCGCCAAATTCCTTCAGTTCCCAAAGTTTAGTAATTTGCCCAATCTCATGGAAATCAGCATTTCGTACCGATATCATGGAATGGAGGAGCAGAGGGTCAACATATCCAATAATGAACCGATGGGACTCGGCTTGAGAGAACCTTTGGGTGGCACGGAGCATGAATTTGATGTTCAGGTCACTGACATGCCTGCCTTGACCAAAATCGTCTTCGTCAACGATGGCCTCACTATCTTTCCGCACCTCGAAAATGTTCCCAATTTAACGACGCTCCTTCTCAGCGGAAATCGAATCAGAGTGGTCCCGGAGCAAACCCTCAGAAACTTTCTATTACTCAAGACGCTAAACCTCAGTAACAATCGGATCCACAGTCTGGGTATTATTAACACGCCGAATCTTATTAGCCTGGACTTGGGGAACAACGAGTTGGGAGAATTGAATGCAGCCATGTTTGTCAAGTTGACGAAATTGGAATCTCTCTACCTGAGCATGAATAAGGTATAATTAATTTAATTCCTTTTGAATTCTTGGAACATCTACTAAATATGCACGCATATGCTACATATTGTTACTTTATCTGCCGCACAGCCGATGCTAATAACGTTCACGGTCTACAATAGGTGAAATTTTATTGATCTGCTATAATTTTGCTTAAATTTAAATTGACACAGTGTGATGTGAAGTTCAAGGATTTTCAGCTACGTTTTACTCATTTAAGTTGTAAAGTAAAGCCGTATGACGTCAGAATTCACTTGTGAAGCCTTAATGAGTTTCTTTGTTTCCTGTTTAGATTCAGACGGTTGATCCAAAAGCTTTCAAGTCTTTGTCCAAGTTAACTGGATTGGATTTATCCAACAATAGGATTTCCTTCGAGGATGGCAAGACCGAGGACGAATTTTCCGAATTCGGTGGTGGAGGTGGTTTTTTCTCGGATGAATTTGATTACCAGTCTCCATTAAGATTTTCCATGCGGCTGGAGAAATTGGATTTGAGTCATAACGCTATCAAGACAATTTTCAATGACTGGAAGTTTCTTTTCGGAGAATTGAAGACCCTGAATTTGAGTCATAATCAAATTTCATTCCTTCATGCAACTACTCTCAGTTTTTCCTCAAGGTAAGAATCCGTCACAGGCTGATTCTGATTTCCTGCTTCTGAAATGAAGTGCGTGATAATGGATAAAGTAACAATTGAAATGTACTCTTCTTCCCAGTGATCTCACGTTGGATGTCAGCTACAACAATATTTCATCCATAGCGATGGACAACGCAGAGTTCATCATAGACGACGCTGCAAAGCGGATTCTGAGAATCTTGGTAGATGGGAATCCTCTGAATTGTGATTGCAATATCCTTGCTTTCAAGACTTTTCGATTGAAGGGAATCTACTTTAAGTTTACAAATCTGTCATGCGTAGAGCCAATATGGCTTCGAGGGATCCAATTCCGAGCAGGTACAAAAATTTTCGAATCTACGATTCCACCCAACCTGGAAGTTATCTGGGTATAATTAAGTGAATTTTGGGGTTTTCTTTTAAGTGCCAGCAACGGATTTAAACTGCCCTGTAGATGCTACATTGGGCTGCCCACTAACCTGTAATTGTTGGAATGTTCCTGCAAACAAGACAATTGCCGTTGACTGTTCCTATCGGAATCTTGGGGATGCCCTCATACCGGACGTACATTCAATCAATGGGAAATGGGCCCAGTTTTATGACTATACGCTGAATCTTGCCGGAAATAATATTTCACACCTTGACACGGATCGGAGCAGGAGTAAGTGGCTCCTCACTAGCCGTTCGCTCAGCGTTTAATCTATTTCCTATTAATTTCCTCTTATTTTCCAATTGCAGATTTTAGTTCCAGAATTTTGAAAATCGATTTATCGGAGAATGAGCTTACTTCCCTGACCTTCCTCAGCGGCCTCCTGAACAACATTTCCTCCTTCTATTTGGCAGAAAATAAGTTTTCCTGTGCTGACTGTGATTTCCACAAAATCCTCCGAAGTCATTTCAAACAAGTTCCTGACTACAATAACGTCTCTTGCCTCTTTGTCACGGAATCAGGATACGGAGAACAACGAGTCGTCCGTTACTACGTGGACCAATTCCCTGAAGACCAGGTCTGCCTGATGAATCTGACAGCAGAGGTCCAGGCCATGATTGTTGCCGCTTCCATTTTCCTTGTATGCGTCGTCATTTTCATCGCCGTTTACTTCCGCTATGGCTGGGCTCTCCGAGCCTATCTCTATTCCAAGGGGCTGGGATGTTGTTTTGGGTTTGACGAGGCCGAGGATGACCAGGAAAAAATCTACGATGCCTTTGTCTCATATTCTCACAAGGTAAACTTAATTTAATTTAATTATGATGCTTACATTCTTCACTCAGAAAGCAATTGGAGCAATGGGAATCTTAACTATAAAGAAAACTTCATAACTATAGTTGCTTGCCTTGAATATCATTTTTTGTTTCGTTTACATTCGGAGAAATTGTTTTTATTTCACAGGACGAGGACTGGGTGTTAAATCAATTGGTAACGCGATTGGAGGAGCAAGAAGGTTTCAAGTTATGCCTACATTTCCGTGACTGGACGCCTGGAGATTGGATTCCTGACCAAATAGTTCGATCTGTGGATAAGTCTCGACGGACTGTCGTGATCCTGTCAAAGCACTTTGTGGAAAGTGTCTGGAGTCGACTAGAGTTCAGGGCAGCCCACTCCCAAGCGCTGAGTGACAAAGCTAACCGCCTCATCCTGGTAATGATGAATGATGACTTGAAGGACCAGGAGGTCAAGGACGATGATCTCAGAGTCTACATGAAGTATGCTGCTTCAATCGAATTGAAACCTTCCATTTCCATGTTCTAATTGGATTCTTTTATCTTTTCTTTAGGATGAACACGTATTTAAAGTATGGTGACCCTTGGTTTTGGCACAAGTTGAAGTACGCTCTACCACATAATAAAAAGTCCACCTCTGCCCACGGACAGTATCTCAAACAGCAACAAAGGGAGAGGGCCATACAACTCGACAAGCTACGAGCCAAAATGGAAAACACAATAATTGTTGCTTAGATAAAGAAACATGGAATCTCCTTTTCTACAAATCCACCATTAACGCGCACAGATTAATACTAATTACCAATCCACTCTTGCTCATTATATTTTATTTCCTTGTACCTGTTATAGTTGATTTTTAAGCTCACGAGTATGAAACAGTTAACATTTACAATTACAACGGGAAATTGAGTAATAAATCCAAACAACTCATCACTTGGACTCAGAAACGATCTGGCTTTCCAAACTAAAAGAATGTTTGTGGTTATTCGTAGCTTTTTTAATGAAGGGTTTACTGACGTAGAATCCAGTGACACAAAAATAAGGTTTTTTAACATCAATCATTCTTTGTGAATCTGAACTGATTAATTATTGTTAATCAAATTAATTGAAATTTACATGTAATGGATTATGAAATGAAGAAAGGGAGCGCATGAGCTCAACCAAGGCTTTTTAGGAAGCCGTGGCTCAACCCTCGTTTAGAGGAAGCGGTCTGGTTACCCTACCAAAGAATAAAATTGTCCTGGCTTTGATATTCATAATTGTAAATGAGAATGGGCGATTGACTGCAAAAAGGATGGGACGATCATCCAAATTCCGGTCACCAGTTGCAACTGTGGCAGCCGCTGCGGAGACTCCGTGTTCATTCATTTCAAAAATTGATTTATGGAGGATGGAGCTGACGTGGAGGCCGGCTAGGGATTAAAATACTTAATTTAGATCCTACGTAACAAGTTGGGTTGTAAGATGTTCAATAGTCAAGCAAGCTTACGAGTATCCGACATTCGGCTAAAATTTGCCGTCTTTGGATCAAACATTGAGCTGAGTCCAAAACTAGAGAGCAAGTCCTTGATATGACCAGTACTTTCCAGTCTCATCTTTGGAATTTGAATGGTCACTTGACATGGTTTCATTGAACTGATTTCCTTCAAAGCATCAAGTGTCAACTGCTTCTCCATCTCCTGGAAGGTTACAAACAATAAATTCGGAATGATGCCATACTGCTATAGGCAAACTTGTTATTTTAACAATGGATTCAGGATTGGAGCAAACCTTGAGACCTTTCACGCCGGGATTTGTCGGTAGCATCACAAACAACCCGACTGTCTTCCCCTTGTAGGGGATTCCAATGGCCCGGAAGTGTTCCGTCTCTACGTATGGCACGGTCAGGATATTTGTCATCATGGACACGTCTATTGTTTCCGTGGGTGAAACGTAAAATGGCTTCCGTTGGGTAATTTCCTTAATAAACGGCGTTTCCCAGTCCCCTCTAAAGTAAACGGCATTGAGCAGCATCAGTGTCGTTTCTGAGCTTGGAGGAGAATCAATTATGGACGGAATTTTCCCCTGTTCACAATTAACAGTTAAATAACTTAATGTTCGGCTCAATTAAATTTTCCAACGTCATCCCTTTACCTTGGTCTTGTATGAGACCCAATTGTTGACCGTTCGCATGAGCTCTTCGGATTGTTTTCCAAAGTCAAAAATATCACTCTGTGCGTCATAGTGCTGGATGGACTGCTTTTGATAGGACTTCAAGACGGGATACTTTTTGTCTATGATGATCCGATTGCAAATGTTGACGGCCACGTTTTGATTGGATCCACGATTGAGGAAATTCAACAAACTATGAAACGCGGCATGAAATCTCATTTCTCGGGTCGAGTCCTCACGGGTAAAAGGGTTCTTGGGTTTGAGATGAGCTGCCAATTCCTGTCAATTACGAAAGGAAAAGTACAAATTAAGAAAGGAAAAGGAAACTACAAGCATCCTAGGAACTTACATCGAAAGTCGTGCCATTTGAGCCCAAGAAAAGCAGTGCCAATATGTTTTTGATGCTCAAGGGGGACAATACAGCGTTCTCATCATCCCAATCGCTGTATTTTACAATGCTGATCGTCAGAGAAACCGTGTCGACTACGTCTTCATTTGTGAAGTAGGGGGTGGAAGATGTGGATTTGGGAGGATCAAATAAGGTAGGCGAGACCAGTTGTTCTGGATGAGCTTCTTTTCGGTTCCCGAGTTCAATGGCGGGAGTTGGCCGCGGGGGCGGATCCGAAGGGTACGCAATCCTGTCAGCGAAGAAATTGGAAACATGGAGCGGTGTGTCTGTTGGGGACACGGTGGGGAATACAACCGTAGATGGATCCAGGAGAGAGAAGATGGGCTCGTGCCGGTCGCCTTTGGATCTTAGATTCAGGAATCCTTTTTTGGGATGTATGATACGGAGGGCTGATCGATCTGCTAGCAAGTCTCCATCCGGGACTGGAGTCGTTCCAGCGGTCGGTCTAGGTCTTCTCGGCTGGGATTTGAAAACAATGTTTACTGGAGGATTTTTGGGGTGCACTTCTCCATCCGTGAAATATTGATGGTATTCGTTATTCACGTCCAATAATTTGTTCGCCAGTGCGTATCTCTGGAGCATCAAATAGTAAACCCTTGGGGAAAATGTTCGGTTCTCCCATCTACAAATAGAACAATGGACTTTAGAATAGTTTCATCATCATGATTCATCATCTTCATCATCCATCCACTCCCATCAAAACGAATCTGCTGGAGACTACTGCCGTTAAAAATGTAAAAATAGCATTGGAATTGTACCAATTCTTTGTAATGTCTTGAACTCTAACTAATTAATAACTTATCAGCCAAAGTAATCACCTCGTAAATGTGACGAAGATGTGTGGTTCTTGGGAAGTGGGTGGTGAGGCGGAATTGATCGCGTTTGTTATAAAGAAAACCCAAAGGAACCCGAAACTGGTTATAAGAAACTTGGACCCCATAGCTCTAATTTTTCTGCAGTAATCTCCTGTGGATTAATAAAAATTGAACTTAATTATGAAATTAAAAGCAAATGATTGCCATTCCAATGGATCAGACTTATTTGGAAGTCTTACGTATGGAGTTCGTGTTTCTTCACATGCTTCAAATCGTTGATCAGTTCAGTAAACCGTGATTTCGAGAAATGACGCAGTGAGACGGGGATGAAAGAATACTTCCACAAGCAAAATTGCAAATTTAAGTTAATTCCTACAGAGAGGCTGCTAGAAGTAGTTGAGTTGAGCCTAGGTGAGTAAAATTGGTAAGAATCCACGGGGGTAGGAGGATCCCACCGCACTGAAGAACTGGTAAACTGGTCACGTCACAAACAATTCAACCTAATCTAAGGAAGGTTTTCAGAGAACAAAAAAGAACTTAAGAAGGATTGAATTAGCTCGCACTTGGGCAACTTTTCTTTTGTTGAAGGTGAATCCTCGTCTGACTGCGAGGAGATGAGGCGATGCTGGAAACAATTGAAAAGTCAACTTTTAGCTCTTGAATGGAGGTAGAGATAAGATGACGAAGTTGCATGACCAGTTTCCTTAATGTTGCCCATGAGAAATTGATTTACTTATTAAATTCATTATGGAGTGAGTAACGTTGGGAAAATACAAATAGTGGAGTCTTTTGACGCCGGGAGGCTGGATCAACTTAATTATTCAACTACAACAACTTTACAACCCAAACCACAAAAGGATCAGCGATTCTCAGAACTCACTCGAATTCTATTGTCACCAGTACACACCCAAACGTTTAGTCCACTTTTGCACTCTCCGTTTACCACTTTTTAGGGTCAACTTTTGGAATCCAAGAATCTTACCCTGTCCAACACGAAATCCTAATAAAAGTACCTTTATCCTTGTGTTACTTGTCTACTTTATGAAGTTTGGTGATATCGAACGGAGTATTTTGAAATGCCTCAAGGGATTACACGGAAATGTGAACCTGAAATGATACAGGGTGCTGAAAAGTGGAATCCATTTCGTATTCATAGGTTCCGGGAAGTTACTTACGGGAAACCCCAGTCAAGTACCCAAATAACTTTGACACTGAAATACAGGAACTTTAAGTGCGTAGCTGTACTCTTGTATTGTTTGGAATTGGAACTGAAATAGGCCAACAAAACCTCTACCTCATTGTGGACGGAAATGATTATAAATTCCAAGAATGACCAAAGTAGACTGCAACTTCAACGCAGAATACTTGAAAAAGATTTCTTCTTGACATCCTGACTATCCATACTATCCACTGTAGGTCAATTTCTGATAGGAGTTATATTTGTATAAAAATTACAAATTATACGGGTAGTATCAGAATTAAACTTGAACTATGATGATTAATTAAGTGGTGAATTAAATTTCATCTGGATAACCAAATGACGCCGACGGGCGGGAAGCGGGAAACCCAAATTCGAAGTTTGAACGAATCAGCTGCTGGATTGTTCCGGGAGTCGATCAGACGATCTCGCTAACTTAGTAGCTCGATTTTTAATAAATCGTTTCGAGTCTTGGGTCAAAGTGTCATCAGGTTTCATGGGTTTCTAGAATATATGATTTGAGTTATCTTGAGAACAGTGATATGCAGTGGCAGTACTCTGTTATTGGATACTTCGTTCTGATTCTGATTCCAAATGAAGGTAAACAAAAGATCCATTGTCCATTTATAATTTGTATTTACATCCATCCATCCTAATCCTAACTCGATCGTTGACCCCAATCCCAGTGCATTATTGGGTTGCCTTTAATCCTATTTCATCTGGTCTTACATTAAAGTGCTTGGGTTTCCTGATTAGGTTTACGGATCGGGGATGGGGACAACGATATAAATGTACCACCACCACCACCGGCAGTTGTCGACACTCTCATCGATCCACTCTGTCGAATCGTACGAAATGCACGGAACATGCTTTTACAAAAGAAGCTGGAACCAGATTCTACTTTTCTAAACAGTTGTGAAATATCGGACTCATGCACTTCGCTTCTCTGCTCAATTAATACGACGGTAGGCCCTACTTTAATACGCGTAAATGAACTATAACTGAATTTGAACTGTGATTCCTTGTTTGTGATTGATAGGAGAAGAACGACAGGTTCGGATGGACGCTTGGCTTGTGTGATGCAAAAACGCCCACCATTAACTTCCTGCTTAATTCTGCATCAGTCAACAACTCTAATTGGTCATACCTCGCATCACCGTTGGCGATTCCTCAACGTATCAAAGTACCATTGCAAATGCAACATAGCAAAAGTATGAATCAATTCTTGTTCGTAAGGAACGATCGTTAAGTTTGACTTGGTGTCATGTAATGTTAATTTTGCTTTCAGATGGGGCGGAATATTATCTCAACGTCACTTTCCTTCGACAGTTTAGCCAAATTCACGGTTCGGACGAAAAGTGGAGCACGCTCTCCCTGGACGTTTCAATTGAAGTCTGTAACCGGACATGTGGTTCCACCGAGATCTTTCGTGATATTAGATTTCCACTACGGCAGTTGTGTGAATTTCCACTCGAATCAGCTCCTGGGAGCCTTATTAAGACTCTGCCGGAAGAAGTACAAATCCCTGCTTCAGTTACTAGTCATATAGGTTAGTCAATCCAATTTTAATCATTCCAGAACCTCTTTCAACTCTTTTTTTTACGAAATTGCTCCAGGTATGCCATGCTCTTTGGAAAATCCTTTTACATGCGGAATAAATTCAGTCTGTCGTCGGCGTGAAGGTGGAAAAGAAGACGAAGGGACTTGTGATTGTTGTGACCACTGTGAATTATTTTCCAACGGTTCATGCAGTTCCCGGACGACAACGTCGACGTCAACTGAGTTACCTTCCCATGAAGGGGACAAGTGTAAGTGGAATGGAATTAATCAATGCTAGTTGTGATCATTGGAGGACGACGTAAACTCACCAGTTTTTATTTTTTTTAGCAATGGTGGTGACAGGGGTGGGTTCATTTGTCGCAATTCTTTCCTTGTTCTTTCTTGGAGGTGCAATCTTCTACAGTGTCAAATACAATGTCGTTACAATGGTCCGCAATCATTTAAGAGTGTATTGGACATCCTGGTGTGGTCGGAGAGTGGTAGAAGTGGACCAAGGGAGCATGTCTAATCCTCTGTACGACGATGACGAGCCGGCGCTTTTGTGATTTCCTACCTCTGTTAGTTTATTACTTTATTTTATTTTTAATTTTGTGTTTTCTGTTCTAATTTCGAGTTCGTTTTTCCGTTCTGGATTGTGATTGTGATAAGACAACTGAAACCTAGTGGCACTGATTACAACAAATTCACTTTTATAGCATGTGCATACAGATGCTTTTCCGGAGAATAATCGGAAGTTGTATAATAATTTATTTTAATAAATTCAATAAAAATTAAAATTAATTCGCATCTAACCTTTACAACCGTCAAGGTCAAATCGACTCGTCCAATATTTCCTCTGAAATTGCATTCTCGGTTTCGTTCCTTGGCAACGTGCTACGGGTTTTGTCAATATTTGAGGCTGAAATTTGAAATTGCGACGTTCCCTTTCCTTCCTCCATTTATTTGAATCTGTTCACTTTCCATTCTGATTTATATGATCTTATTACCGAAGTTTTATTTCTTCGTCTGACAGGATTCAATCCGCACTTCAGCCTTCTGGAACAAAGAACACTCAGTCAGTAGCAGAGGAATTACGATCATCGCGTAAGGGTTATGATTTGTTGATTTCCGGTGTTTTACTGAATTATCGAACCTTTTTAATTTTTCAGATGCGTGTGGTGAAAAATGGAACAAATGCAAGCAATTTGGTCTGCATTGGATGAGATGCTTGAGAAGGACCCCAAGAAGTATGAGGAATTCATTAAAGGACAAATGGAGGCCGGTAGAGCGGCACTCGCTCCCAAGGATTTGTCACCTGGAAGTGAAAGCGCAGCAGGTCCTGAGACAGCGTCAAAACTCCTGTCTTCAATTTTTCCACTGTTGACGAAACCAAATCCTGGACAGATCCCAACGAAGGACGGAGCAGGGGGAGGGGATAGTTGCGACACAAAGGGGAAAGCTAAAATTCCTGAGAAAGAGAAAGGAGGAAAGGCGGATCCGGAACCGAATCCCCAGTCGTTTGTGCGTTGTATTCCTTAACTTCAACTTGAATTATATCTACAAGATTTACGCAGAATTAATTGTCTTCATCTACTAGGTCAAGAAGGCAGATGGAAAAAAAGAAGAGCATTTTGTGCTCAAACTCCCAGTGGGTGTCGCACCAACACAAGTCAAGTCCAAGCAAGGAGTCCTTATCCAGGAAATCTCGTCGTCTGAACTGGATGAGAATGAGAAGGCGGTGGACAAGGAGGAATGATAATCAAAAATTGTTGAACAGATACCTAATACAAAACAAAGTGCACAAATCATTAACGTCAAAAATTAAAAACCTTCCACTTTCTCGAAATTTCGTCGCTTTCACTTTCTTTTCCAGTAGAGCGAGCGGGAGTGTAGATTTTTGAAGCCGGTGGCGTCCTTTCGTCTCTCTCACCTTATCATTAATTAACATTCGCCTACTTACGCTTCCACGCGTACAGGGACTGTCCAGCCCATTCAACTTGTCACAGTGTCCTTCGAACAAGTACCTGAAGGCGTAACAGTCCGGCCCAATGGTGATCAACGGGTTCACCCCTTCCAAGTTCCAACGAAACTAAACGTCCTATCAAATAACGGGTGCGTGAAAAACAGATAACCTGCTATTTATTCTCAACCTTTCAATGATGTCATTTAGTTTATCTTGACAGGCTCCAAGTTCTTCCGAGAAAGTTGTGAAATGCTGCCAAACCCAGACTTTCACCACGCCGACACCATGACTCCAGCATCACTACCACTACTGGAACAATTCGATACCAACTTTGTTTCCCCATCTAGGGTAGCCGGCATAGAGGACATTAATAATAACAGTATATCTGGAATTGATGAAGACATCTCGGAATTACCAAACTGGATTGACCCCAAGCTTCTTCGGGAGGGTCAAGAGTTTATTCGCAGGAACTTCTTCTCCGTCTTCGTCGCCCACTTCATCTCACTCATTTTCCTTCTTTGCTATACTCCCGTCCGTCTCATCCTCGTGCGGACTGGAAGGTCAAATACAACAACCAAGGCATTGAAACGCTACTTCGCCACCCTCGTCCACATCAAGGGTTGGTATGAAGCGGATCTCCTCCAACCGCTGGACGATGTGAATGATGACATCGCCAGAATTCGTATTCTCCATTCAAGACTCGCAAGAAGTTTGACCAATTGGCATTCCACATACAAAGACATGAATCCGGAAGTGGCAGTTAAAAGAGATCAAGAGCTATTGGACGCAATTCGATCCGATTTTAGTTCTCCCAAGGTTGTCCGAGGCTCGGTAGACGGGAATGAATTGTCTCCGCCAATTAGCCAGTTGGACATGTGCGTCACGCAGTTCTGCTTCATGGGAGTCCTTTCTTTGTTTCCGAAGAGCTTCGGCATATTCGAGACGACAGGGATGGAAGGATACGTTCACATCTGGGCTGTTATTGGGAGGAGACTTGGGATTCAAGATCAATTTAACATTTGCCTCAAGAAGAATCATTACACGCACGCTCTCATCCTGAATCAAATTATTGTGCCGGAAATTGCCAAATGCGGGACGAGCACACTGATGCTCTGGACTTCATTAACCTCCGGCATCTCAAAATTCGTTCCCTTCATTTCAATCAGAGCGATTCTTCTTTTCATTTTACGAAATATCTTGGCACTTCCAGGGCTCAAGTTGGCTTCAATACTCACCGTCTACGATCTTCTTTGTTACAAGCTCATGCAACGCTGTTTTCAGCGATGGATTTTAAATTGCGTAGTGAGAAATTTCCTCAACAATTTGCTCCGTCTGGCTATCGTTCTCACGGTACATATCCGATTTCCTAATATTATGCACAAGAACAATGCTAATGGGTCTCAGCACTAATAACCTACTCACCGTCGAATCCTTTTAATGATTTTATTTTAAAACAGGTACATTTCTTATCCTTTAGTTTTGGATTTAGACCAAGAA
>Ga0194135_10000812_pt1 | contig 18264 bp, 10 predicted proteins | sample LitLau_LLRF_2013_FD_134024 | JGI IMG/M metagenome (GOLD analysis project Ga0194135, IMG submission 134024) | Freshwater sediment microbial communities in response to fracking from North America - Little Laurel Run_MetaG_LLRF_2013 (version 2) | ecosystem: Environmental > Aquatic > Freshwater >...
CATTGAGACCAACGCCAAGACCGCTACCCAAACCGCCGCCGAGTTTCCCGGCAAACGAGGGCCCAGCGACGCCGATTAGAGTGGCAGCAATCATGGCGGAGATCAGCTTCGACTTCATCGATATTCTCCAAGAAAAAGTTTGAAATGTGATGGGGTAGGAAAGCCGCGGCGCAGCATCTCTACGACAGCAAAAAGATTGCGCTTGGCAGTCTTAATCGGTCCTGAATGATGTTGAACTTTTCTTCAGAAATCGATGCAAAAAAGATAATTTTTTTGATGTTTTAAATGACTTTATTAACTTCAGCTTACGAAATGGACAAAAGGGGAATCTATGAACAAGTCTGCAATCATTGCTGTCGCAGGCGCTGCAGCAGCCGTCGTCCTCGGGGCCTGCAGCCACTACAATCAGGAATATCAGGAGTACGTGCCGATTCTGGCTTTCTTGCCGAATGAAATCACCGTAGGTTCAACCGTTGATACGACTACTGGCGGCGATCTCAACCCCTACGGACTTGCAATAGCACCGGTTTCCTCAGGTCCCATTACAAAAGGCGATCTCATAGTCTGTAATTTCAACGATGGCGCTACAAACACGCAGGGTAAGGGCACGACTATTGTTGGTCTTTCCCCGACCGCAAAGACAGCGCCCTATACGATCGCTCAATCACCGCTGTTAATGGGGTGCTCGGAGGTCGTCGTGCTTCCTGACGGCAATATTGTTGCTGCGGCGAATACCGCAAACGACCTGGTGCTTGTGACGCCTCAGGGCACACCCGGAAACGCAAAGCCGGGGATCGTAAGTCGGCCTTATGCTGCGGATGTCTTCGCAGGACCTTGGGGCCTGACCTATGCGCCATCAGCCAGTGGGCCGGCTTTATACGTTTCGAATTCCAGCAACGGAGCGATTGACCGGATTAGCCTCACTGCCGGAGATTCGCAATCCAGCTTTACTGAAGTCGTCAAAGGATTCTCGGTGAACAACGGGGTTCCCGGATCGATTCTCGCGCCAGCGGGCCTGACTTACGATCCTACTATCGACGCACTTTATGTGGTCGACAGCAACAGCAACCGTGTTGTGTCCATCTCGAGTATTTCGAACGTGGGCGCTGACGGAGTCGTTGTGAACGGGAGCGGTTTCTCCGGGACGTCGGCGGCGAGTGCACATGTCATCGCCAGTGGAGCGCCACTTAATGGACCTCTCAGTGCCGCACTGCTGTTCAGCGGCAATCTCGTGGTTGGCAACACCCTCGATCCCGATGGGACGAATTTGATGATCGAAATCACGCCATCAAGCGGAATCTTCGGCACGCGAAATGTGGACGTCGATCAGGGGGGAGCCATATTTGGCATTGCGACCTCAGGAACCGACGCCAACAGCCAGCAGATCTTCTTCAACGACGATAATGATGCGACAGTGAAGGTGCTTTCAAACTAGAAGTTTTGAAACTGCGTTCCACCAGCAATCCCCGCGTGTGCGGGGCAACCAGTCCGAAATGCTTGCTGAAGGCTGAATTTCAGGGCCTATCCCCACGCCGCAGGCCTTGGGCAAATCCCAGGAGAGAGGCGAATTGAAGGAGGTAGATTGCGATGCGTAAGACCAAATCAGCAATCCTTGAAACCTGTTCGCCAAACGGCCGAGGGTCTGCATGCTGCAGGCGGTATAGATAAGGTGACCTTGCGCGAGTTCGCTCGGACGTGCCCACCTCCGGTGGAATCCCGCCAATAGCCGGGTAGGCGGGACGATAACAAGGCGATGTGGGTCGATAGCACTCGATTTCTGCCTCTGTAAGTGCCGAGTAAGCGCGCGGGTTCATCCTTGCAGCTAGGATCGTTGTTCCCCATTTCATGCTCGCAGCAGGAGTCATCCGTGAATCGTCTGCCGTACCTCATTCTCGCAGGGTCTTGCCTGCTCGCATCCGGCGCATGTCTCGCCGGCAAGGCCCATTCCCATGCATTGCCGGGCTCGGAGATGACGGTCACTCAACGATATGTTCTAGGCCAAGCCGGTGGCTGGGATTACATGACGTACGACGCGCCGGGAAACCGCGTGTTTATCGGCCGCGGTGATCGGGTCTGGGCCATCGATGCCGACACCGGGACGGTGATTGGTGAAATCAAGGGAACCGAAGGCGTGCACGGTATTGCGCTTGCCCCGGAGTTCAACAAGGGCTTCACGAGTGATGGCCGCACGAACACGGTCACGGTGTTCGATCTGAATACCTTGCAGGTCCGGCAAAAGATCGCGATCAAAGGCGAGCAACCGGACGCGATCCTCTACGATCCGGCCAGCAAGCACGTGATGAGCTTCAACGCCAAAACCATGGACATCAGCGTGATCAACGCCGATACCGAGCAGGAAATCGCGACAATTCCTCTACCAGGTACACCCGAATTTGCCGAATCAGACGGTAAGGGCCACGTTTACCTCAACATCGAGAGTTCCGGCTCCCTGGCGGCGATCGATACGCTTCAATCGAAGCTCATAACGACTTGGTCACTGGGCAAGTGCGAGGAACCGACCGGACTGACACTCGACACGCAGGACGCGCTGAGTTTCTCGACCTGCCAGAACGGCGTGATGGTCGCGCTGTCGACGAAGACCGGTAAAGTCGTGGCACGGCTTCCCATCGATGCTGGGCCGGATGCCGCCGCCTTCGATCCGCTGCAGAAGCAGCTGTATTCATCGAACGGCAGCGCAGGAACCTTGAATGTCTACCATGTGAAAGGACCAACCCGCTTCAGCGCAGTCAGTACGGTTAAAACGCAGAAAAGCGCTCGAACGATGGCACTTGACCCGGTCCACCATCGCGTGTTCCTCGCGGCTGCGCAATTCGGCCCGGCACCAGAGCCGACTGCAGACCAGCCGCATCCGCGCCCGCCGATGATTCCGGACAGCTTCACGATTCTGGTCGTATCGACGCCGGCCAACTGAGCGCCGCAAGGAAGACGATTGATCAGGGTACTGTTGCCATGAGCATTCTCCTCAGAATGGGCAGCCGGTTACATCGGAGCTGATCATCGTTTTCTATCAGCTTGCTGGTGGAAGACCCGCCATCCGATCATCACAGACATCTGCCCGCAGGGCGGCAAAAGACGTCCGTAACACCGTCAGCTTTCGGGTCGTCAATGTTGGTTTCGTGAAAACGCGGGGTTCGCTTCTTCGGCTTTCTGAACGTGCCCAATGGATGGGTAGCTCATGGATTGGCGTACCTCGAGAATATGGCGTGAAGCCAGAATCAGTTAATGTTGCGGTGCCGATAAACGTGATTGTGGCGCGGCCAGCGGCGGGTCGAGCGATTTCGGGGGATCGCAGTGCGGCAGCAATCATTCTTCGCGGAACTACAGCGCCGCCATGTCTACAAGGTTGGTGCCGCATACGCTGTAGCTGGCTGGCTGCTGGTGCAGGTCATCACGCAGGTGTTCCCGATCTACGAGATCAGCACCCATGTCCAGCGAATCTTCGTCGGCGTGATCATCGCGGGTTTCCCAGTGGCTCTGATGTTGGCGTGGCTGTTTGACCTGACGCCACAGGGCATCGTCCGCACCAAGGCGCAACCGGCAGAAGGCGAGACGCCCGCCGTACAGCAGGACCGGAGGAGCACGGACCGCAAGCTCAACTATGTGCTTGCTATGCTGTTGCTGGTTGCGGTGGGTGGCTTCATTGCCGAACGAACGGTTCTGGAGCCCGCGCAGTCAGTTGCCGAGTCCGTTAGCAAGCTCGATAAGTCCATCGCTGTCCTCCCGTTCGAGAATCTCTCTGACGACAAGGCGAACGAATACTTCGCGTCCGGCATCCAGGACGAGATTCTCGCGCGTCTGTCGAAGATTGCGGCGCTCAAAGTCATCTCCAGAACCTCGACTCAGCAGTACGCAGCCAAGCCCGGAAATCTCAAGGAGATCGCCAATCAGCTCGGCGTGACGACCATCCTGGAAGGTAGCGTCCAGCGGATCGGCAAAAGCGTGCACGTGACCGTACAGTTGATCCGCGCCGCAACCGATGAGCACCTGTGGGCCGAAAGCTACAACCGACAGCTTGACGATGTGTTTGCAGTCGAGGCAGAAGTTGCGCAGACCGTTGCCAACTCGCTCAAGGCCACGCTGAGCCCGGCAGAGCAGGCAGCCATCGCGACAAGGCCGACCGAAAATCTCGCTGCCTACGAGGCCTATCAGCGCGGTCGCACGATTGAACAGACGACCTACAGCTATCCAGATAGCGCGAAAGCACTCGACAGCTACTACGAGGCCGTGCGTCTGGATCCGCAGTTCGCGCTCGCCTGGGCTGCCGCGGCAGAGACCGGGAGCTTTCTCTACTACAACGGCGTCGACTCGCCGCAGGCTACACCTCAGGCGATCCTCGGGGCGGCCGTCAAGGCGCAACGTCTGCAACCGGGGCTCGGCGAGGCCTGGCTGGCTCAGGGCTACTATCTCTACCGCGTGCAGCAGGATCTTCCGGCCGCACTTCAAGCTTTCGAAACGGCACATCAGATTCTTCCCAACAGCGCGCAGAGCCTGTCCGCACTTGAGCGCATCGAACGTCGCCTCGGACACTGGGATGAAGCCATTGCACACGAGGAAAAGGCTCTTGAACTCGACCCGCGCAACGTGCAGCTGCTGGTGCAGTCGGGAGCTGAGCTTCTGAATTACCTGCGGCGATTCGACGAGGCGCGTGCCACCTTGCAGCGAGCGCTCGCGGTCGCGCCAGATGATCCGACAGCGCTGTGCAACCTTGCCTACATCGAACGGCAAGATGGACATCTCGACGCTGCCCGGGGATGGCTCAAGAAGCTGGCAACGATCCCGTCTTTCGTCGATCTACTGATCTGCAACAATCCGCTCGATCAGGGCTTATACGACCGAAATTACGAAGACGTCATCCAGCAGGCGGAACGCTATGTTCCGAAGGGTGACGGGCCGGTACCGCTGAGTGGCGCGATTTTCATGGCGCTCGGCCAGGCACAGGCGCTGCAACTGGCTGGGCGGACAGTTGAGGCACAAAAGGCATTTGCCCGCATCGTACGTTCGATCAAGCCGACTGCGGAGACGCCGGTGCCGGTGAACGAAAATGAACTGTACGGAGTACTGGCACTGGCCTACGCGGGTCTGGGCGAGCGTGACGCCGCACTTTCAGCAGCTCGAACGAATGTCGACAGCTATCGCTTTGATGCGGTCGACCTCGCCGCAGCGCAGATCACGCTGGCACAGGTCGAGGCCCAGGTTGGCGAAAAAGATGCTGCGATCGCCGTACTGCCGGAACTGCTGCGTGTGCCCGCTGGATTGACCGGCGCGCAGCTTCGCTACGAACCGATCTGGGACCCGCTGCGCAGCGATCCCGGATTTCAGAAGCTCCTCGGAAATGCAGTGGGAGGGCCAGCGCAGTGAGTGAGCCGACTGCGCCGAAGACTTCGTTCTGGAGCGAACTCCAGCGTCGGCATGTCTACAAGGTCGGGGTGATGTACGCCGTTGCGGGCTGGCTGGTCGTGCAAGTCATTACGCAGGTATTTCCGATCTACGAGATAAGCACGCGCCTTCAGCGGATCTTTGTCGGTGTGATCGTTGCGGGTTTTCCGGGGGCGCTCATTCTCGCGTGGCTGTTCGATCTGACCCCGACCGGGATTGTGCGGACGGACGCGCTGCCCGCCGATGGTGAAACGACAGCCACGCAGCAGGATCGGCGCAGCACGGACCGCAAGCTTAATTACGTGCTGGGCATCTTGCTGGCGCTAGGACTTGGCTACTTCCTCATCGAACGCTTCGGCACCGGGTCAGCCAAGCTCGACGCAGCCAGCTTGGCGCTTGACAAGTCCATTGCCGTGCTACCGTTCGAGAACCTGTCGGAAGACAAGGCCAATGCATTCTTCGCGTCTGGCATCCAGGACGAAATCCTAACGCGGCTCGCCAAGATCGGCGCCTTGAAAGTAATCTCGCGAACCTCGACGGCGCACTACGCGAGCAGCCCGGACAACCTGCCGGACATCGCGCGCCAGCTCGGAGTGGCGCACATCCTCGAAGGCAGCGTGCAGCGGGCCGGCGATGCCGTGCATATCAATGTTCAGCTGATCCGTGCCGCGACCGATGATCACCTCTGGGCCGAGAGCTATGACCGCAAGCTGGACAACATCTTCGGCGTGGAAGGCGAAGTCGCAGGTGCCATCGCGGAGCAGCTCAACGCCAAGCTGACCGGTGCCGAGCACGCCGCCGTCACGCAGCGGCCGACGGACAATCTCGCTGCGTACGAGGCTTACCTGCGCGCCCGCGCGATCAATAACGAAGGCTATGACTTCGCCACCTCACGCCGAGTAGCCGAGGCCTACGCGGAGGCCGTGCGTCTGGACCCGAACTTTGCACTCGCCTGGGCCGGGCTCGCAGCGATGTCTGGCTATCTGTACTTTAATGGCGTCGATACCGATCGATACACACCAGCAGCGATCAAGCTGGCGAGCGATAACGCGATTCGGCTGCAGCCGGGTCTGAGCGAGGCACAACGCGCCGAGGGTCTGTACCGGTACCGCGTCCTGCGCGATTTCGCCGGCGCCGAGTCGCTATTCACGGCAGTGACGCTGAAGTCGCCGAACGACAAGGAAGCATGGCAGGCGCTGGGCTTCGTTGAGCGCCGGGAGGGCAAGTGGGCCTCTGGGATGGTACATCTCGAGCGAGCGGCGCAACTAGACCCCCTCGATGCCGGTCTGATGGTCGTGATCGGTGGTGAAACCCTGCAGAACCTGCGTCGCTTCGACGAGGCGCATGCCTGGCTCGATCGTTCGCTGGCCCTGGCCCCGCGTAACCCGCTAGCGCTGGTCTACAAAGCATCGATCTATCAGGCGCAGGGACGCCTCGTTGATGCCGCACGCTTGCTGGACTCGATTCCGACCGAGGTGCTCGATACAGGACTCGTCTTGGCACTTGGGCAGCAGAGGCTGTACGAGCGCCGATTCACTGACGCTATTGTCGAACTGAAGCCACTGCTCACACGGCCGGAAGACTCGCTCGACGGCCTGGGTCCGCAGATCGGCGTGATGCTTGGCTTCGCGCAGCGCTTTAGTGGCCAGACCAGTGCCGCGCGCTCAACCTTCGAGCAGGTGATTAAAAAGCTCAAGCTGGCGGGCGCTGAACAGGTGGACGAGTCGCTCGGGCCCATCACGCTCGCGTTCGCGTATGCCGGCGCGGGGCAACCGCAGGCTGCGCTGCTAGAGGCGCAGCGTGCCGTGGACTTGTATCGAAACGACGCAATCCACCTGCCGCAGGCCGAAATTGCACTCGCGCAGCTACAGACGCTCGTTGGAGATCGCGACGCGGCGATTGCGGCCCTGCCGCACCTACTAGAAGTTTTGGGAGGACTGACTCCAGCCTTGCTGCGTGTGGACCCATTCTGGGATTCGTTGCGAGACGATCCGCGCTTTCAGAAATTGATCGTCGATGGAGAGGCGGCGATGTCACGATCGAGCCAACCAGGCCATGACTAACCAGAGATCCTTTTTCGCTGAACTACAGCGCCGCAACGTATACAAGGTCGGCACGGCCTACGCGATCGGCGGCTGGCTGCTGGTGCAGGTCATCACGCAGGTGCTGCCGGTCTTCAATGTGTCGTCGCTGGTACAGCGCATACTCGTGATCGCGATCGTCGCCTGCTTTCCGATCGCACTGGTTCTGTCGTGGATCTACGAGCTGACGCCGCAGGGCATCGTCAAGACGCACGACGTCTCCGTCGATACCTCGATCGCGCGGCGGACCGGCCAGCGCCTCAACGGGACAATAATCGCGGTGTTGTCTCTCGCCGTACTGGTGCTGCTGGCTAAGGAATTCTGGCCTGAGAAAAATACGGGTGATGCCGCAGCGGATCAACGCAGCGCCTCCGCTGCGGTGGACGACAAATCCATTGCCGTGTTGCCGTTCGAGAATTTGTCTGACGAGAAATCCAACGGCTACTTCGCAGTCGGTATTCAGGACGAAGTTCTGACGCGGCTGGCGAAGATTGGCACGCTCAAGGTGGTTTCTCGAACGTCCACCGAGCAGTTCGCGAGTCATCCCGGCAACCTGTCCGACATTGCCGGCAGGCTTGGCGTGGCGAACATCGTCGAGGGCACTGTGCAGAAAGCCGGTGACGCGGTGCACATCAACGTGCAGCTGATCCGGGCGAAGACTGATGAGCACCTGTGGGCCGAGACCTACGATCGCAAGCTGGACAATATCTTCGGTGTCGAGGGCGAGGTCGCCGGGGCGATTGCCGATGCACTCAAGGCCCAGCTCAGCGGTGCGGAGCGCGAGCAACTTCAAAGCAAGCCGACTCGGAACGTCGAAGCCTACGACTTCTACCTGCGCGCCTTGAGCGAGTACCGCCGCAGTTTTGGGGTAGAAGCGCTCGTGGCTGCGTCGACTGACTTTGCCGAAGCGGTCAAGCGTGATCCGAATTTCATGCAGGCCTGGGCCTATGGCTCGGCCGTCGATGGGCTGATCTACTTTCAGGCGATTGATCACAGCTCGGCACGACTGATGGCTGCTCGCTCGGGAGCCGAGCGAGCCATGCAGCTCGCGCCGGAATCGCCCGAAGCCTGGCTCGCGCGCGGCGAGTTCCTGTACCGAACGCTGGAATTCGATGGCGCCCGTGCCGCCTTGGCCGAGGCGTTAAAGCGCCAGCCCAACAACACTGAGGCGCTGTCCGCGCTGGCTTATGTCGAGCGCCGCGCCGGTCACTACGAAGAGGCCATTGAGCGGCTGAAGCAGGTGCTGGAACTCGACCCTGCAAACCTCAGGGACCTGACCGGCCTCGGCGAAACCCTGTTCGCGGTTGGTCGTTTTGCCGAAGCACGGCTTTGGATCGACAAGGCGCTGTCAGTGCGGCCGGGCGACGCGTCGGCCATCGTTTACAAGGCCCTGACCTATTTGACCGAGGGCAATCTTGATGCTGCCGGCCAATTACTCGACCCGATACCGCTGCAAGTTGCCGACGCCTTCGCACTTGGAACCCAAGTCCAGCTCAGGGATTACCGTCACGACTTCAGCGGTGCTGCCAGTGCAATTCAAGCCGCACAATCGGCCCCCGGGTTCACGCTGACAGGCTTGTCTTCGGTCTACTATCCGCTGCTGGCCTGGAACCAGCGCTGGGCGGGTGACGAGCAGGCCGCCCTGGCGACATTCAGGGAAGGCCGCGAGAAGCTGCGTTCCTTGCGCGGGCGCTTGGGCGACAACGGTTACATCGCCAGCAGCCTCGCGATGATCGAAGCCGGTCTGGGTGATGCCAAGGCTACCGAGCGCGAAGGGCGGCTCGGCGTAGCGCTGACCGGCAAGGACCAGTTCAACCGGGTCAGCCAGCTGATCCTCCTCGCGCAGGCATTGGCGCTGTCCGGCCAACGCGATCAGGCTTTCGCCACACTGCACGAGCTTGTTGTCGGTCCCAACGGACCGAGTGCGGCAGACCTGCGCCTATCTCCATTCTGGGGCCCGCTGCATGTGGACTCGCGCTTTGCAGTTCTGGTCTCCCGAGCCGAGGCCATCGACAAGGCCAAAGCCCAGGGGCGATATACGCCGTGAGCACCACGCCTTCCTTTGTTGCCGAACTGCAGCGCCGCAATGTTCATCGTGCTGCGGTGTTCTATGCCGGTTTGGCTTGGCTGCTGGTGCAGGTAGCGACCCAGGTCTTTCCGTTCTTCCACATTGCTGAGTTCGTCGTCCGCTTGATCGTGATCGCAGTACTGGTTGGCTTTCCGTTCGCCATGCTGTTCTCATGGTTCTACGAATGGACGCCGCATGGCATCAAGCGCGAGAGCGAGATTGTCCACAGCGAATCGATCACCCAGCAAACCGGCAAGAAGCTCGACAAGGCGATCATCGCGATACTGACGCTGGCAGTCCTCGTGCTGTTATTGAATCAGTTCGTGCTCCACCGGTTCATATCTCCCTCCGCTGCGTCTGCAGATGGCAACGACAAATCCATTGCGGTCCTGCCGCTGGCGAACGAGAGTGGCGACAAAGACCAGCAGTATTTCAGCGACGGATTATCCGAGGACCTGATCAATGCGCTGTCGCAGTCTTCCGGCCTCAAGGTCATCGCCCGCGGTTCTTCGTTCCGCTTCCGCGACTCTCAGGAGGATGCCACGGCCATCGGCAGCAAGCTCGGGGTGGCGCACCTGCTGGAAGGTAGTGTGCGCCGTTTCGGCGAGCAGGTGAGGATCAGCGCTGAGCTGGTGGACGTGACAGATGGCCACGCGCTGTGGTCACAGCATTACGATCGACCCTATGCCGATCTGTTCAAGCTAGAGGACGACATCACTGCGGCGGTAGTCGGCGCGCTTAGGGCACATCTGGCCGGAACTATCTCGGTGGCAGATCAGAGTGAGCGTCCTCCCGGCGGCAGCCTGGAGGCCTACAACGCCTACCAGCAGGGTAAGTTTTATTCCGAGCGCTTCACCGAGGAGGACACGCCGAGGGCGATCAGCTGGTTCGAGAAAGCCATTCAGCTCGACCCGCAATACGCGCTTGCCTACAACGAGCTGGCTTATGGCTGGTTTACCAGCGCCGTCAATTATCTCGATGGCGCGAAAGCGGCCGAAGCGATGACAAAGGGCCGCGCCGCACTCGACCGTGCGCTGCAGCTCCGGCCGGACCTAGCTGCTGCCCACGCGCAACAAGGAAATCTGCTGGCTATCGAGGATTTCGACTGGACCGGTGCCGAGGCAGAGGCGCGTCGTGCAGTGCAACTGGCTCCCAACAACTCGGCCGCCCGGCGCAGCCTCGGCATCGTGCTGGGCGCGACGGGCCGCTTCGACGAAAGCGTTCAGAACCTGCTGCTGGCCCGCGATGCCGATCCGCTTGAAACGGTAACGTACCTTTGGTTGCAAGGCTTTCAGCTGGCACGTGGCCACGACGCTGAAGCCGAGCAAGCCGTCCGCAAGGGCATCGAGTTGCAGCCTTCGAATGGCCTGCTGCGCTACTACCTGGCACTGCAGCAATTTGTAGAGGGCGACCGCACCGGAGCCCGGGCTACGGCGGAGCAGACCCCGCCTGGAAACTGGCGAGAACTGGTCTTGGCTCTGGCCAGTCAGGCTGGCAACGAACGAGCCGTGGCAGATACCGCTCTGCAAAAGCTGATCGATAAGGAGGCCGGTTTCTCCGCTTTTCAGATCGCGGAAATCTACGCGCTGCGCCAGCAGCCCGATCCTATGTTCCAGTGGCTGGACCGTGCCCGGGAAAACCGCGATCCCGGTTTGGAATTCTTGCTCGGCGATCGCGCTTTTAAGGCTTATCGTGTCGATCCGCGCTTTGTCGCGTTTTGCAAGCTCGTAAACCTGCCGCCACCGGCTGCCCGGAACACATGAGTGCGCATGTTTCGTTCCTCGCCGAACTCGAGCGCCGCGACGTCTACAAGGTCGGCGCGATGTACGCCGTGGACGGCTGGCTGCTGGTCCAGGTGATCAGGCCGATGCTTCAGATCTTTCAAATCCCGGAGTCGACGCAGCGCGGTCTTGCGCTGGTGATTATCGTGGGCTTTCCGATCGCGCTCGTGCTGGCCTGGCTGTTCGATCTGACGCCGATTGTGAGTGGTCAAGCTAAATTGAGCAGCGCGGATCGCGGGCCACAGAGCATGGCTAGACAAGAAAATATGCGCGTTATCCGATGGGTAGGATTGGCAGCGATGCTTAACGGCTGTCGATAAATCTTCCGTGTAACTGCGTAATCCAATGTGATTATTCACATCGACTTCTGAGAAAGCGGGTCCCAATAAAAAAGGCCACTCCGGATGGCCCGGAGTGGCCTCTTGTTCGTCGCTTCTACAAACTAAACTATTCGGAAATCAGCGGACCACCAATACGCCTCCCAGACGCTGACCGGCAGCAGCCTGCTGAACGATCTTGAAACTCTGGGTCGGAGCGCCGGACTGCACCGTGGTCAGAGCCAGCTGCGCTGCGGGAATATTAATGCTAACGACTTCATTGGGATCCGAACCGAGATCATGTGTCCCGTCGTTGCTGGTGGTGGACGTCGTTGCGTAAATCGTTACCGAACCATCCGAATTTGTTTGACCCGTAATATTTCTCAGTCCGTCAGTAAAAACATTCCAGGAAGACGGCGAGCCAGTAGCCGGACTTGGATTCGTGACAGATGCAGTAGACGTACCCGTATTGATATTCAGCCCACCCTGATACGTTGCAACGAGAGTCCAGGTCGTATTGGTGCTCGAATAGCTCCATTGTTGAAGCCCCGCGAACCCTGTGGATTTTCCGCTTGCGCCTTCCAGGGTGCCGTCGCCTTCGTCGGCAACGAACAGTGTGTTGGCATTAGCAAACCAAAGACCAAATGGATGCGGCGTCGCGACAACCGGCGTGCTTCCTTCGGCGGTCTTCTCTGACAGTGTATTGAAGCCCGAAAGAATCGTTATCGGAGCATTACTAATGATTCCGCCGTTGGCAAACGCACCAGTAGCGCCGACTTGGTAGACAGTGTTTACGCCATTGCTGCCACTACCCTTGCTTACGTACAAGGAGTTATTAAACACCGTGAGTCCACGGAAGTTGTCATCCTTTCCCGTCTTATCATCAGCTTGCGCCTTGCCGTTATAGCTTGCCTGGGAAAGAGCGAAGCCATACTGATAGCCCTTTGCGGTGCAGCCTGCGGTCGCAGCTGTCGGAACTAGCGCACCCACCGGAAAGGTATCCCCCCCGTCGGCAACTCCGACCTGAATGAACTGGACCCCGGTTACCTGGCTAAGCTGGCAAAGAACTGTGGTGTCTGCGCTGCCGTTTCCCGCATTGCCAACCATGTAGTAATACCCATTGGCCAATACCGCAGCGCGACCATTATTGCCGCTATAACCATTGACCGGAGTGACTGTCAGGGCACTGGTTGAAAGATTGATCTGGCCGATTTCACGCTGGTAGATGCTGGCAACAGGATTGGTCTGATCATAAGCTTCGACCGTATTCGAGTTGGATACGTCCTCCGCGTTGACTGGCGCGTCGTAGCCCATGAAGCTCACTACTGAACCATCCAATGATTCATTTAGCGCCAACTCGGACTTCGACGAAAAACTGCTGACGATCTGCTTGGGGTCGATCGTGAGCGTACTGGCAATCGCGCCTGTACCTGGATTAACCTGATCGATGAAAATGGGAGAAGTCACACCAAATGAAGGATCAGGCGTTTCATTTTCGAACACTTCCGGGTAGCCACCATCGGCTATAGCATTGCCACCGCCAGGTAGTGCCTGTCCGACGACGATTGTACTCGCCGTTCCTGCATAACTCGTGCGGCTGACAAGTAGAGTGCCGCTCGGAATGGAGGTTGTAGTAGGGCCTGGGGGTGCTGCACTGACCGACTCGCTGCTGTTATTCCCGCTGCATCCAACGATGGAGCAGCTAGCAGCGAGGACGTACAAAGAATTGTAGAACGACTTTTTCACGGAGGCATGGTCCTTTTAGGTAGATTTGTCATGTTGTTTTCGTTTTCATATCGTGCTGCTTTCTTAGTCTTGCGTAGCAATAGCGAGTCGTCGCTATTGCTACGGTTCGAAAGCGTCGCTGATTATTTTTATAGCCGATGACAAATCGATGACATTTGTCGAACTTTACAAATTGACCATTGCAGCAGAACAAGCCAGTTGTTCTACCCATCCAATGAAGGCTCTAGTTAAGGTTTTTTGAGACAGGGTCTGAGTACTCGAGCTGAATTGAGCCGCGCAGATTGCGCGCCACGGCGCAGGCTTAGACAAAAAAATTTGCGCGTTGTCCGATGACTAGGGATGGCAGCGATGTTCAACATGTTCCAGCGCGACGTAGATTGACCAGAGCGCGCATCAAAGACTTGACCGGAAATTCGGATCGATAACTGCATAACACAAAGGGCTAGCAGGCGAAGCCATGATCAGCCCTGTATGCGCAGAATCCCTTGCAGGTCAGTTGACAGCGTGCTGCATCAGCCATCCACTCTCGTCGTCCTTAAACGATTCGGCCTATGGCAGAACGGCTTTCGGCTTCCGAACACCGCAGCAGCCATCGGCTCGCTTCGGATGGCGGCTGTGCTACCGGGATACCTGATGGCGACTATCGCGATGGTCCTTCTGGCGCTTGCCACGGATGTGATCGATTGGCTCTTGTTCCGAACGCTTATTGCGTGATCGCTCCCCCGCGGGACGAAGATAAATGTGACCGCTCGCACCGGACGAATGGAGGCAAATTTGCCAAGGCCACTCCGCCGCCTCTCGCATTTAGTTGCAGGGACAGGCTTGGTTCCTCGGGAAGTACGTCGCGGCGGCGAGCATTCGGCGATACCATCGCATCATGACTTTGGGTAGCCAGTCCAAGATCAGCCGTAGATCCGCGTGTCAATATGCGGCGGCACTTCTTTTCTCCAGCCACGGAACTCCAATGTCGACTCCAGTTGATCGAGCCGAACTCACAGAATTCAATAGCCACCATCCATATGCGGAGACTTGACCCTTTCTATTGCGCTAGCTGCAGTCTTGCGGCGCGACCCTAATTTTCGGCAGAAAATGTGGGATGATCGCTTTCTGCACGACTTCGTCCATTCACGTCCGGTGGGCTCCCTCTCGCCGAGCATGAACCGTGGAGCAAACTGCGCTTTCCCTCCTAACAGCAGTTTAGTCATGGAAAGTGCAACCATCCTGAGCAGTAATTGTGACCCTTGGAACAAGGGAAAATTCGTCAGCTAAATGGCTCCCCTCACGCTTAAGGACATCTGGGCGATTCGCGTAAGGCTCCAACTCGCCGAGCGGACGCGGCAACTTGCAATGTTCAACCTTGCGATCGACAGCAAACTGCGGGCTTTTGATCTGGTCAAGCTTCGCGTCAGCGACGTCTGACATGGTGATCGGGTTTCACCGAGAGCTATCGTGATGCAACAGAAGACGCAGCGCCCGGTCCAGGTCGAGATCACAGAGGCAGCTCGGGACTCAGTGTCCGTGAAACCGGCGGCAGCCCAAAGGGAAAATTGAAGTGATGGCAAACTAGTCAGACCGGGATCGGCCAAACCCCATAAACGCCTAGAACTGAAGAGCTTGCAACTTAGATAGGGCACTAATCTGCAAAACCATAAAGGCTACGGAGCAAATGAGCGCTCCATTACGATGCCGGATAGAAGCGCGCAACCCGACCTTAATTGCCATTGACTCAAATTCCCTTGACCTTCGGGGCGCATCCGTAGAAGGTATCAGGCAACAGAAATCACGAGGTTTATATGGCGGGGAGAAAAACCAACGCAACGGTTGCCAGTCCAAGCGATTACGTCGCAGCGATCCCTGACGAACCCAGGCGCCAAGACTGCCAAGCGCTTCTGGCACTGATGGCTAAAGCGTCCGAGCAGCCCGCCGTAATGTGGGGGCCAGCCATTGTTGGCTTTGGTGTCTTCAGGTATCCGCTCTCTGGCGGCAAGGTGGGAGAAACCTGTGCAGTAGGGTTCTCATCGCGCAAGGGAGACATCTCCGTATACGGCGTGACAGGCACTGCTGGCGCACAGGAGCTTTTGATGACTCTTGGGGAATACAAGCTCGGGAAAGGCTGCCTTTATATCAAGAGCCTGACTACTATTGATTCAATTATTTTAGAGAAGCTGGTCTCGCAAGCGGTCAAGGCCAAGCATTCATGATGGTCAAATGCGTCAAGGCCAGTCTGCTGCCTAACCAGGTATATAGACTCCTCCCGCAAGGAAGGTGATTGCTCGGGGTGGGGTTGCCGTGAGCATTCTTCTCAGAATGGTACGCTGGTTGCATCGGAGCTGATTATCATTTTCTATCGGCTACTGGTGGAAGAGCTGCCACTCGATCATCACGGATGGCTGACCGCAAGGTGCCAGAAGCGGACGTTCAGTAATGGCAGCTTTGCGGAAGCCAGTTGTCCCGCAATGACGTACGGCCGAGGGCCCTCAGTCCTTGTCCGTCGGCAAGTCGGTGATGGCGCTAGGTTCCGGCTGACGCACTCGCTCGATCTTCGAGATGGCGCCGAAGGTAAACCGCAGTGCGGCTGTTGTCCGACTGCGCAACCTCCTCGGGGGTCCCGGCTGCGACGATGGTCCCGCCCGCTTCACCCGCACCCGGCCCGACATCGATGACCCAGTCGGCGCGCGCGATGACGCGCAGGTCGTGCTCGACAACGACCACGGTGTTACCGCTCTCGACGAGCGCGTCGAGCTGGGCGACCAGCCGATCGGCATCGACAGGATGCAGGCCGGTGGTGGGTTCGTCGAGCACGTAGAGCGCGTCGCCACGCTGCACGCGCTGCAGCTCGGTGGCGAGCTTGATGCGCTGCGCCTCGCCGCCCGAGAACTCCGTGGCCGGCTGCCCGAGGCGCAGGTAACCCAGTCCCAGATCGCGCAGCACTGCCAGCGGCTTGCATATGGCCGGCTCGTCCGCGAACACCGACAGCGCTTCGTTCACGGTCAGGCGCAACACGTCGGCGATGGAGTGATCACGCCAGCGGACGGTCAGCGTGGCCTCGTTGTAGCGCGCACCCTTGCAGGTGGGACAGGGCGCAAAGACGCTGGGCATGAACATCATCTCCACGCTCACGAAGCCCTCACCCTCGCAGGTCGCGCAACGTCCCTTGCCGACGTTGAACGAGAACCGCCCGGCGTCGAAGCGTCTGGCGCGCGCCGCGGGTGTGGCCGCGAACAGGCGCCGCACCGGGTCGAGCAGGCCGGTGTATGTCGCCAGGTTGGACCGCGGGGTGCGGCCGATCGGCTTCTGGTCCACCACAACGAGTCGACGGATCCGATCGACATCGCCGTCCAGGCGTCCGCGCGTGCGCTGCGCCGCCATCGCGGGACCCTCGTCCGGTTCCGCGTCCGCCGGCACGTCCTCGTGACCCAGGTGATCGCGCATCAGGTCCACCAGCGCCCGGCTGATAAGGCTGGACTTGCCGGAGCCGGACAGGCCCGTGACGACCGTGAACACCCCGAGCGGCAGGCGCAGGTCGACATCGTGTAGGTTGTGGCGGGACACGTCGTGCAGTCCGAGGTGATGGGTCGCGCGACGCCGCCGGGCCGCCACGGCCGGTTGCGGTTCGAACAGCACGCGCGCGGTCTGCGAGTCGGCAACAGCCCGCAGTCCTTCGGGCGGCCCGCTGTACAGCACGCGGCCGCCCTGCTCGCCGGCGCCGGGCCCGACGTCGACGATCCAGTCGGCACGCCGCATCGTCTCCAGATCGTGCTCCACCACAAAGACCGAGTTGCCGCGCCCCCGCAACTGCTTCAGCGCCTGGATGAGCGCCTCGCCGTCGGCGGGATGCAGGCCGGCGGAAGGCTCGTCGAGCACGTACACCACGCCGAACAGTTGGGACTGGATTTGTGTGGCCAGACGCAGGCGCTGCAGTTCGCCCGCGGAGAGGCTGGGCGTCGCGCGGTCCATCGAGAGGTAACCGAGTCCCAGGTGCTCGAGTACCGCGATGCGTTCGACGACATTGCGCGCGATGCGGTGGGCCGCGACCCGCTTCTCCTCGGACAGGGTGGGCGTGCGATTCGAATCGAAAGCCTGGGCGTGCGCGGCGTGCCCGCTGGCGGCACGACGATCGCGATCCCGGCGGGTGGCATCGCGATCGACCCGGGAGCGACGACCGCGTGCAGCGTCCTCAAAGCGGCCGTCGGCCGCGGGCGTCAGGAGTGTCGCGATCTCGTGCAGCGAGCGCTGGCTGAGGTCCCCGATATCGATGCCTCCGAATCGGACCGACAGCGCCTCGGGCTTGAGGCGCTTGCCTGCGCAGGACGCGCAGCGCGTGCCGCGCAGGAAGCGGGCGACGCGCCGCTTCATCAGCACACTCTGCGTGGTTGCGAAGGTGTGGAGCACATAGGCGCGGGCGCCCGTGAAGGTTCCCTGATAGCTGGGCTCGGTCCCGTGGCGGCGCGCGGCGCGCACCTCGGCGAGCGTGAAGCCCGCCCATACCGGCACGGTCGGCTGCTCGTCGGTATAGAGGATCCACTCGCGCGTCTTCTCGGGCAGGCGATGCCAGGGGATCTCGATGTCGACACCGTGCGAGGTGAGGATGTCGCGCAGGTTGCCACCGTGCCAGCCGGGCGGCCACGCGGCGACCGCGCCTTCCGCGATCGAGCGCGACGGGTCCGGGACCAAAAGCGCCTCGGTGGTCTCGTAGACGTGGCCCAGGCCGTGGCACACCGGGCACGCGCCCTGGGGCGTGTTGGGCGAGAAGTCTTCCGCGTAAAGCATCGGCTGCTGCGGCGGGTACGTCCCGGCGCGTGAATAGAGCATGCGGATCAGGGTCGACAAGGTCGTCACGCTGCCCACCGACGAGCGCACGCTGGGTGTGCCGC